>Ga0209554_1000110_pt1 | contig 63234 bp, 62 predicted proteins | sample MarorgKNORR_S2LV_5_FD_188221 | JGI IMG/M metagenome (GOLD analysis project Ga0209554, IMG submission 188221) | Marine microbial communities from the Southern Atlantic Ocean, analyzing organic carbon cycling - Bottom_A/KNORR_S2/LV (SPAdes) (version 2) | ecosystem: Environmental > Aquatic > Marine...
GCTGAAAAAGCACCTGCTGCTGAAAAAGCACCTGCTGAAAAAGCACCTGCTGCTGAAAAAGCACCTGCTGAAAAAGCACCTGCTGCTGAAAAAGCACCTGCTGCTGAAGAAAATACTGCTAAGGAAGAATAGATTATTCTACAAATTTTATAAATTTAGTCCTATTAATTCATTATTATAGCTAAAGAGCTATGGACATAAAGGACTGTTTTTATCTAGGAAAAATCACAAAAAAATATAGCTTTAAAGGTGAGGTTATACTAAATCTAGACACTGATGATCCTCAGGAATATCAAAATCTAAAATCAGTATTTATACTAATAAATGGGAAACTCATTTCCTTTTTTATTGAAAAATCCTCATACCAAAAAAAATCAATGCTAAGGGTTAAATTTGAAGGCATTAACTCCGAAGAAGATGTTTCCTCTCTATTAAATAAAGAAATATATTTACCTCTAGACCTGCTTCCTAATTTGGATGGGAAAAAATTTTATTACCATGAAATTATTGGATATGAGGTGGTAGATTCACATTATGGACCTATAGGCTTAATTGAAAAAGTGAATGACAAGCCTACACAAAGTATATTTGTGATTAAATATAAAGAAAGACAAATTTTAATTCCTATTAATGAAGAAATTATTAAAGAAATCGATAGAAAAAATAAAAGTATATATATTTCTGCTCCAAACGGACTTATTGATTTATATTTAGAGTAATGAGCAACAAAATTTTCATAGATTCTGATATTGCAAAAGCTGAAACATTGCCTGCATCATTTTATAAAAATTCTGAAACTTTTGAAATACTAAAAGAAAAATTATTTTTAAAATCATGGCAATGGATTGGTGATCAAAGTATTATTGAAAAAAATTCTGCACACCCAATAACTATTTTAGAAAATTATCTTACAGAACCTGTTTTATTAACTAGATCAGAAGGAGATAAGATCAATTGTATAAGTAATGTGTGTTCCCACAGAGGAAATATATTAATTGATGAGCCATGCAAAACAAAAAAAATAATTTGCAAATATCATGGAAGAAGATTTAATAATGAAGGCAAATTTGAATATATGCCTGAGTTTGATAAAACAATAAATTTTCCAAGAGAATGTGATAACCTTCATAATTTTCCTTTAATAAACTGGCATGGATTACTTTTTGCTGGTTTGAACCCATCATTTGATTTAAACGATATATTAAATAAAATTGAGGATAGAGTTGGCTTCCTTCCTCTTAACAAGTTATGTATTAAAGAATCTCTGTCAAAAAATTATGAGATAGATGCAAATTGGGCTTTATATTGTGATAATTATCTTGAAGGATTCCATGTCCCTTTTGTTCATAAAGATCTTAATGAAGTTTTAGATTGTGAAAACTATGATGCAGAAATCTATGATTACTTTAATCTACAAGTTGGTTATGCATCTAGTGGGGATAATTGTTTTGTTTTTCCTAAAGGTCATATTGATAGTGGCAAGAAAATAGCTGCTTATTATTATTGGGTTTTTCCAAACTTAATGTTAAATGTTTATCCTTGGGGGATATCTGTTAATTTAGTTAAACCCCAGAAGATGTCTCATACAAAAATTATTTTTAAATCATATGTATTTGATGAATCTAAATTAAATTTAGGAGCTAGTGGTGATTTAGATAAAGTTGAAATGGAGGATGAATATGTTGTTGAAAATGTTCAAAAAGGAATAAGTTCATCATTTTATAATACAGGGAGATTTTCTCCAAGCAAAGAAAAAGGAGTTCATCATTTTCATAATTTAATTTCTGGTTTTATTAACAAACAATAAAAAAACATCAATAATTTGTTCTAAAAAAATTTAAACTTAAATAAGCATTAACTAAATTTGCATTGCATAATTTTTATAAAATGAAACAAGATCTTTTTCAAGCTCCAGACTATTATAATCTTGATGAATTATTAACTGAGGAACATAAATTAATAAGAAACTCTGCCCGTGATTGGGTAAAAAAATCTGTTTCACCTATAATTGAAGAATACGCACAAAAAGCAAAATTCCCTGATCAACTTATTAAAGGTCTAGCTGATATAGGCGCATTTGGACCTTATATTCCTGAAGAATATGGTGGTGCAGGACTTGATCATATCTCATATGGTTTGTTAATGCAAGAAATAGAAAGAGGAGATTCAGGAATTAGATCAACAGCTTCAGTTCAATCATCACTTGTTATGTTTCCAATATGGAAATATGGCAGTGAAGATCAAAAAAAGAAATACCTTCCAAAATTAGCATCAGGAGAATTTATGGGTTGTTTTGGCTTAACTGAACCAGATCATGGTTCAGATCCAAGCGGCATGATCACAAACTTTAAAGATATGGGGGATCATTTTTTATTAAATGGTGCTAAACTTTGGATTTCAAACTCTCCATTTGCAGACATAGCAATAGTATGGGCAAAAAATGAAGAAGGAAGAATTCATGGATTAATTGTTGAAAGAGGCATGGAAGGATTTAGTACTCCTGAGACTCATAACAAATGGTCTCTAAGAGCAAGTGCAACAGGTGAATTAATATTCAATAATGTTAAAGTTCCTAAAGAAAATTTACTTCCGAACAAATCTGGATTAGGTGCTCCTTTAGGATGTTTAGATTCTGCTAGATATGGAATATCTTGGGGTGCAATTGGAGCTGCCATGGATTGCTATGATACTGCTCTTAGGTATAGTAAAGAAAGAATTCAATTTGGTAAACCAATTGCGGGATTCCAATTGCAACAGAAAAAATTAGCTGAAATGATAACTGAAATTACTAAAGCACAGCTTTTAGCTTGGAGGCTTGGTATGTTAAAAAATGCAGATAAGGCCACTTCAGCACAAATATCTATGGCTAAAAGAAATAATGTTGAAATGGCTATTAAAGTAGCAAGAGAATCAAGACAAATTTTGGGTGGAATGGGGATAATTGGGGATTACTCAATTATGAGACATATGATGAATCTTGAAAGTGTAATTACATATGAAGGTACGCATGATATCCATTTACTAATTACTGGATTCGACATTACAGGTCTAAATGCATTTAAATAATATATAAATGATGAAGAAAATAAAAACTAAGACTGCACTCGAAAAAAGAATTGAATTAGGAGATACTGTTCAAGATAAAACAACTAATCAAAAAAATTCTTGGAGTCAAAAAAGAGAAAATAATGAAGAAACATACTCAGAAGAATTTACCAATTTTATATTTAAAATTTAATCTATCGATTTTTTTATAGGAGGTTGAGCTTTTTTTATTGATCCGTCAAAACCAATCACTCCCGAAACTGTTGTGTATTTTAAAACTAGCTTTTTATCTGGATTAATTATTTTATACGCTGAATGACACATCATAGCAGCTTCATGAAATCCGCATAAAATTAATTTTAATTTCCCAGGATAAGTATTTATATCGCCTATTGCAAATATTCCAGGAACATTAGTCTGATAATTTAAAGTGTTGTCCACTTTTATTGATTTTTTTTCTATTTCTAAACCCCAATCATTTATTGGCCCTAGTTTTGGAGTTAATCCAAAAAGTGGAATAAAACAATCTACATCCAATGTTATGTTTTTTGAATTTTCAATTTTAATCTCAACACTTTTTAACTTATCATCTCCCATTAGAGAAACAACCTCTGCAGGGGTTATAAGCTTAATTTTATTTTTATTTTTTAGTTCCTGAACTTTTTCTACTGAATCTAAAGTACCTCTGAATTCGTTTTTTCTATGAATTAAGGTAACATTAGATGCAATATTAGCCAATTCTATTGTCCAATCTAAAGCTGAATCTCCACCTCCAGCAATAAGTACATTTTTATTTTTATATAGGCTTGGATCTTTAATGAAATAGGAAACACCTTTTTCTTCATAAGATTCTATATTATTAATAATTGGTTTTCTTGGCTTAAAACCTCCTAATCCACCAGCAATAGCAACTACTGGAGCTTGATGGGTGGTTCCTTTATCAGTAACAACTGTAAACAATCCTTTTGAATTTTTGCTTATTTTTTCTGCTCTTTCTCCCAATGTGAATCCTGGTTGAAATTGACTGCATTGGTTTAATAAATTTTTAACTAAATCAGCAGCTAAAATTTCAGGATGTCCAGGAATATCATATATAGGTTTTTTTGGGTAAAGCTCAGAACATTGACCTCCTGGCTTTGGAAGTGTATCTATCAAATGGCATCTTAATTTTAAAAGTCCAGCCTCAAAAACTGCAAATAAACCTGCCGGACCTGCACCAATAATTATTATATCAGTTTTAATCATTAATCAAATATTAATACCCAATGTTTATTACATTTTCTATTTCTGGAGCATGTTTTTTTATTGTCATCTCAACGCCGGATTTTAAAGTCATCTGATTAACAGAACAAGTAATGCAATTTCCTTCAAGCCTAACCTTTACTGTTTTTTTCTTAATTTCTATCAATGAAATATCTCCGCCGTCATTTTCTAAAAAAGGTCTAATCTCATCCAAAGCTGTTTCAATCCTGTCTTTTAAATTAGATTTTCTCATATTTATTTATTTACAGCAGAACAACCTGCCATAGTAGTTATTTTTAAAGACTCTGATGGTGGCAAATTTTTATTTCTTTTTACAAGTTCTGAAACCATATTTCTAGTAATATCTTCCATTAAACCTGATATTAATGATTCCTTTTGTAAAGAAGCTGGATGTCCATAGTCGGAAGCTTCTCTAATACTCTGAATTATAGGCACCTCTCCTAAATATGGTACATCCAAATCAATTGCTAGATTTTTTGCTCCATCCTTTCCAAAGATATAATATTTATTCTTTGGCAATTCCTTAGGTGTGAAATAAGACATGTTTTCAATAATGCCCAAAACAGGAACATTAATGCTTTTTTGGTTAAACATAGCAACTCCTTTTCTTGCATCTGACAAAGCAATATTTTGAGGTGTGCTAACAATTACTGAACCGGTTACAGGTAAAGCTTGTAATATGCTTAGATGAATATCTCCTGTGCCAGGAGGCAAATCAATTAGTAAAAAATCTAAGTTTCCCCAAGCTGCATCAAAAATCATTTGATTTAATGCTTTTGCCGCCATTGGTCCTCTCCAAATTACTGCTTGATCACTTTTTGTAAAAAATCCAATAGATAAAATTTTAATTCCATAACTCTCAACTGGACTCATTTTGTTTTTTCCATCAATAGTAACTGAAAGTGGTCTTGAATTCTCAACATCAAACATAATTGGAATTGACGGACCATATATATCGGCATCTAAAATGCCAACTGAAAATCCCATACTATTTAAAGAAACTGCAATATTAGATGTAACTGTTGATTTGCCCACTCCGCCTTTACCTGAAGCTATTGCAATTACATTATTTATTCCAGGGATCGGCTTTCCCTTAATTTGATTTGAATCATTTACTAACTTTTCAATTTTGGTGTTTATTTTAAGGTTTATTTTTTCTTCAAATTTTTGACTAATTAACCCTGTAATTGAAGATTCTATTTTTTTTCTAGCTTGCAGTGTTGGATTATTAATACTTATATCAATAATAACATCTTTATCAAAAATCACAACATTTGTTATTGTAAAATTTCTGAATTTAGAATTCTCAAATAATGAAATAATATTTTCTTTTGATAGTTTCAAATGCTCTTTTATTAATACAAATATAATACGATTTCTTCATTTAATTCTTGGTTGAAGGATTCCATAGAATATTATTAAAATTTTCGATTTTATTATCTATTATAATTATTCCTTCATTCTCCAACAATTCCTGCATAAGTGAAGAACCAAAAAAATGATGTCTTCCGGTTAAAAGTCCATTACGATTAACAACCCTATGAGCTGGAATATCTGAAAATTTATGAGATGAATTCATTGCATAACCAACCATTCTTGCGCTTTTAGGTGTGCCCAAATATCTTGCAATTAATCCATATGTTGTAACCTTTCCATATGGAATTTTTTTTACAATAGTATAAACCTTATCAAAAAAAGATTCTTTTCTAGAATTCATTTGCTTAGCTATTATATCTAAATTTTAAATAGGTTATTGGCTTACCCTCACTTAAATATAAGCTCTCATAATATGTTTGAATTGTAGTTACTTCTGTAGGAGCTCCAGAACGATTATATATATCATGGTTGGAATATATAATCTCATGTCCCACCCCCTGAATTAATCCAATTAAATAGCCATGTAAAAATTTACTATCCGTCTTTAAATTTATTATTCCGTTATTAATTAAAATATTTTTATATCTATTTAAAAAATCCATGTTAACTAGTCTATGTTTGTTTCTCTTATATTTAATTTGTGGATCTGGAAAAGTTAACCATATCTCACTAATTTCATCCATCGAAAAAATATTTTCTATCAACTCAATTTGAGACCTAACAAAAAGTACATTATTAATTTTCTCAGATAAAGAAATTTTAGCTCCCTTCCAAATTCTATCACCTTTTATGTCTATTCCAATAAAATTTTTTTCAGGGAACATTTTTGCTAAACCTACTGAATATTCACCTTTTCCACAACCAAGTTCAACAACAATAGGATTGCTGTTTTTAAAAGCTAACCTATTCCAATTCCCTTTAAGATTAAACTTATCATTAAGCAAATCTTCTCTTGAAGGTTGGTATACATTTTTAAATCCCTCATTTTCTTTAAATCTTTTTAATTTATTTTTACTACCCAATTATTATTTTGATTTTTAATATGAAAGTTTAGATTATAGAACTTTGGATTTTATAAAGATTTTTGCAAAGTAAATGAAAATTCACTTCCAACACCACCCTTAGAATTTATATATATGTTTTCATTATGAGCATCAATAATATGTTTAACAATTGCGAGGCCAAGACCTGAACCACCATGCTTTCGACTCCTACTTATATCTACCCTATAGAATCTCTCAAATAATCTAGGCAAATGTTTCTTAGAAATTCCTTCCCCATTGTCTGTTACCCTTACAATCAATTTTTCTTTAGTCAAATCATTAATGCTAACTTCAGTAGTTCCTTTATCCCTTCCATAATTAATAGAATTGACTAACAAATTAGTAATAACTTGTCCAATTCTTTCTTTATCAGCAGAAACTAAGATTTCATTATTATTTTTTTTTTCAAAAACTAATTTTATATTTCTTTTAGATGACTTAATCTCAAGATGATCAAAAATATTGAAAATTAAATCAATCATATCAAAACTAGAAATATTTAAATTCATCGTGGAAGATTCTAATTGAGTAATTAGATCCAGATCCTTTATTATATAAGATAATCGTTCAACACTATTATCAGTTCGTTTTAAATATTTATTTAAAAGCTCTTTATCATTCATTGCTCCATCTAATAAATTTGAAATATATCCTTGAATTGTAAAGATTGGTGTTTTAAGTTCATGTGCAACATTTCCAATAAATTCCTTTCTATATTGTTCTTTTAACTTTAATGCCTCTATTTCTATTTTTTTATCTTTTGCAAATTCTTCAATATTTTCCATCAATGAATCCATGTCTGTAGAAATAGAAGATTTGTTAATTTGTGTTGAATCTAACATGTCTAAATCCTGATATAATTCCTTAAATCTCTTAAACAAAAAACCTTGAATTCTATATTGAATTATAATAAAAGAGATTATAAAAATCAATATAGAAATAATTAAATTTGTAGATGTATAACCATAAAATAATAAGAGAATGAAATTGCCTATAGCTATTAAACTAGCAGAAATCAAAGCAAATTGATAAGGGTTTTTTTGAGTGTTTTTTATAGGCATTAAATAACAAATTTATATCCAACGCCTTTAATAGTTTTAAAAAAAGTATGTTCTATTTTTTCTCTAAGTTTTCTAATATGAACATCAATAGTCCTGTCTCCCACTACAACATCCTTGCCCCACACTGATTCAAGGATATACTCTCTTTTAAATACTTTCCCTGGCTTGGATGCTAACAAATATAATAATTCAAATTCCTTTCTTGGTAAATTTATTTCTTTTCCTTCATGAGATACCTTATAGCTAGACCTGTCAATAATTAAATTTCCAGTTTCTATAATTTCAGCTTGATCTATTGATATTCTTCTAAGCAGTGATTTAACTTTGCTTAATAATATTTTTGGTTTTATAGGTTTTGTAATATAATCGTCAGCACCAGCATTAAACCCTGCTATTTGACTATAATCTTCACCACGGGCAGATAAAAAAGTAATTAGTGTGTGTTTTATTTTTTGTGTATTTCTTATTATTTCACAAGCTTCAATACCATCCATTTCAGGCATCATGACATCTAAAATAATTAAATGTGGCTCAATTTTTTCAGTCTGCTTTACAGCTTCAATTCCATTTTTTGCAGTATATACATTGTAGCCAGCATTTTTTAGAGAATAAGAGATTATTTCTAAAATATCTGGCTCATCATCAACAAGCAAAATTTTAATATCTTCAGGATTCACAGGCTTTTATTATTTATAAAGATACCAACTTATAGAATTAGATTTAAATAAAAATTCATAATTTTAAAAAAAAAATGAAAAAAAATTACTCTCTTTTATTTCTTTTACTACCCTTATTTATGTTTAGTCAAACTACAGATTTGTTAATAAGCAAATATGGTGAAGGTACTAGTAATAATAAATTTCTCGAAATATATAATGGTACAGGAGCAGATATTGATTTATCAACCTACTCTTTATCATCATGCTCAAATGGGTGCGATACAGCAGATGAATTTGATTACCCAGATAATGTAACATTTCCAGCGGGAACAACTATTGCCAATGGAGATGTATATGTCGTAACCCACGGATCAGCAGATGCTAGCATAGCATCAGACCAGACTTTTACTTATCTAAGTAATGGGAATGATGCATTTGCATTAACTCTTTCTGGTGCAACGGCATCATCATATACTATTATTGACATTCTTGGTGATCTTACTGAAGTTAATGGTAGTGGATGGGATGTTGCTGGTGTATCAAATGGTACAAAAGAACATACATTAACCAGAAAAACTTCAGTTTGTAGTCCAAACCCTACTCCGCTAGGATCATTTGGAACAGATGCAAACGATTCAGAATGGATAGTTACTGATCAAAATTCTGGATGGGATACAGTTGGAAGCTATAGTGGATGTATTACTGATATTGATTTATCAATACTAAGCCCTAGCAATGAATATGTATTTGAAGGTGGTACAACAACAGCAACGATAACTTATGCTGTTTCTAACTTTAATGTTGGTGCTACTGGGGATGATGGAGTAGATGGGCACATACATTATTATGTTAATGGAGGTTCAGAAATTATGAGTTACGATACAAATCCAATTGATATTTCTATAGAAGATGGGAGTTCATACGTACTTAATATGGAATTGGTTGATGAAACTCATCAACCACTAGATCCTACTGTAACATCTTCAGTATCATTTTCTGTTGCTTATCCTTGTGATTTAGAAATAGATTATAGTAATATCAATACTAGCTGTGACTCTAGTACTAATGGTACAGATAATTACACTGTTACAATTCCCTTTACAGGAGGAGGAACATCTACCTATGGGATGACTATTTCAAATGCGAGTTCTATTGACGGGGATGATCCCTCAACTTCAGCCTCTGGAGTAATTATCTTATATGGGGAAGAAGGTGTAGGTTTTTCAATAAATATTTTAGGAGATAATTCTAATAGCTCCTGTGATACTACAATAGCTATAAATTCCCCAACATGTTTCCCTGCTGTATGCTCCTCTGTAGGAGACATTATAATAACTGAAATTTTTAATAATCCAGTGCAAGTTTCGGATACATTTGGTGAATGGTTCGAAGTATATAATACAACCTCTTCAGATATCGATATGGAAGGTTGGGAAATTTCAGATCTTGATTATGATAGCCATACTATTTCAAGTAGTTTAATTGTCCCTGCTGGTGGATATGCAATACTTGCTCGGGGAGGTGATACAAGTTCCAGTAGTGCAGATTACAATGGTGGCGTTAATGCTGATTATGTGTGGACAAATTCTGAATATATACTTGGAAATGGTGGAGATGAAGTTATAATTTATTGTGGAGTTGATTCCAGTGGAGATCCACTAGTAATTGATCAAGTAATATATGATGGTGGCCCTGAATTCCCAGATACTCCAGGATATAGTATGCAATTATATTTAGATTACTACAACAACACAGATAATGATCTTGGCTCTAGTTGGACATTAGCAACTACTACCTATGGTGCTGGAGATTATGGAACTCCTGGTCAAAATAATGCTTCATTATCAATTAATTCTACAAATTTTTCTGATTTTGTTGTCTTTCCTAATCCAACTGAATTAGGATTTGTTAATATAAAATTAAATAATAATGAAGATGCATCATACATGATTTTTAATATTCTAGGAGAAAGAGTTATTGGTGGACAGAGCATATTACAGCCAATTAATATTGATCATTTACAGTCAGGTATTTATCTGATTGAAGTTTCTAAAAATAATCAGTCCGTAGTTAAAAAATTAGTAGTGAATTAATTTTTTAATTATTAGTATAGTAAAATAAAGAGCATTATTAATTTAATGCTCTTTTTCATTTATATTTAACAAGTGATTGATTCAAATAAAATCTTAAATATTTCATCCTCTCAGGAATTTGAGAAATACTCAATTGAAATTTTTAATTATCAATTTGAGAAGAATGCTATTTATAGAGAATTCTGCAGATTGACAGGAAAAAATCCAAGTAACATCAAATCTTCTTTTGAAATTCCGTTTTTACCTATTCAGTTTTTTAAAACCCATAAAATAATTTCTTCAAATCAGCCAATCCAGAAAACATTTCATAGCAGTGGTACTACAAAAGATAATTTAAGCAAACACCACATTACAGATTTAAAACTTTATGAAGATTGTTTTCTTAAAATATTTATGGATTTCTATGGCCATCCATCTAAATATAATATTATAGCTCTATTACCTGCATACCTTGAGAATAAGAATTCATCACTTATCTATATGGTAAATAAGCTGATTGAGAAATCAGAAAATAAACATAGCGGATTCTATCTTGACAACTATAAAGAATTAAAAGAAAAATTACTTTATCTAGAAGAAGGAGGTAAAAAAACTATTCTTTTTGGAGTTTCATATGCACTTTTAAATTTAATTGACTTCCATAAATTTAAATTAAAGAAAACCACAATAATAGAAACCGGTGGCATGAAAGGAAATAGAAAAGAATTAATTAAAAGTGAGTTGCATAAAATACTAAAAAACGGTTTTGGGGTTAAAAATATTAATAGCGAATATGGGATGACTGAGTTAATGTCTCAAGCCTATTCAATACATAATGAAAAATTTAAATCCCCACCATGGATAAAAATCTATATAAGGGAATCAGAAGACCCAATGAATATTAAAACCGATAATAAAAGTGGAGGGATAAACATAATTGATTTAGCCAATTACAATTCTTGTTCATTTATAGCAACAGATGATCTTGGTAAATTAGATAAAGATGGGAATTTTGAGATTCTTGGAAGATTGGATAATTCTGATCAAAGAGGATGTAATCTGTTAATAGACTAAGTCTAAAGTACTTTAATAATATAAGTGCTTTTCTTACCCTTGTTTAATATTATGTATTTATTACTTATTAAATCCTTTTTTTCTATTAGATAGTTCTCATTGACTTTAATCTTATTAACAGATATAGAGTTTTCTTTTAAAGCTCTCCTAGCCTCTGAATTTGATTTAAGAAAATTTGTTTTATCAGATAAAGCTGAGATCATATCTAGCCCTTTATTAAAAGTGGATGATTCTATTTCATGCTGTGGAACACCTTTAAATATTTCAAGAAAAATTGATTCATCTATAGCCTCAATATCTTCCTTAAAATTATTACTGAATAATATATTTGAAGCCTTTAGAGCATTTTCATATGCCTCCCCAGAATGTACAATCGAAGTAATTTCTTTAGAAAGAGCTTTCTGAAGAATTCTTAAATGTGGGGTCTCTTTATGTTCTGAGGTTAATTTCTTTATTTCTTCTTTACTCAAGAATGTAAATATTTTTATATACTTTTCAGCATCTTTATCTGATGTATTCACCCAATATTGATAAAATTTAAAAACAGAAGTTTTCTTGGGATCTAGCCAAATATTCCCTTCTTGTGTTTTGCCAAACTTGCTGCCATCAGATTTTATAATTAATGGGCAAGTTAAGGCATAGCCTTTGCCATTCTCCATTCTTCTTATTAGCTCAGTGCCACCAGTAATATTTCCCCATTGATCACTTCCTCCCATTTGAATAGAGCAATCAAAATTCTTGTGCAAATAAAGAAAATCATATCCTTGGACCAACTGATATGAAAACTCAGTGAAGCTCATTCCTTCAGCTTCATTATTAGAAATTCTATTTTTCACAGAATCTTTTGACATCATATAATTAACCGTCATATGCTTTCCTACATCACGAATAAAGTCTAGGAATGTTAATCCTTTCATCCATTCTAAATTATTTAATAATAATGCCGGATTATCTTTTGACTCATCAAAATCTAAAAAATGAGCTAACTGATCTTTAATTTGCTTTTGGTTAGTTTTCAAAGTTACTTCATCAAGTAAATTTCTCTCTGATGATTTGCCAGAAGGATCCCCAATCATACCTGTCGCACCCCCTACTAATGCAATTGGACGATGACCAGATCTTTGAAAATGTGCTAATAACATTATTGGAACTAAGTGTCCTATATGTAGTGAATTTGAGGTAGGATCAAAACCAATATAAGCAGATCTCATGTTCTTCTTCAGGAAATCTTCAAAACCAGGCATGATATCATGAATCATACCTCTCCATTTTACTTCATCAATAAAATTATTTGATTTCATTTAATTAAATATAATCAAAGATAATTGATTAATTATTTGTTTTCAAGGGCATCATTGATCTTTTCATTTTAATACTATCTATTGTATTTGATCTTTCTCTGTTTTTAATTTCTAAACTTCTTTTAGCTCTATCTTTTTTATAATTCTCTATACTATCCATAATTATTTGTTTGTTTTCTTGAAGCTTTTCCTTAACTCGATTATAAATATCTAAATACTTATTTAAGTCATTTGAATAAAATTCATTACTCAAAACAAACTGTAAACTATCAATATTATATTTTTCAAAAATGTATTTTTCTGGAATTACCCCATTATTCTCTAGAATTCTTCTATTAACCCCCTTAGAAACACTTATTAAAGTCATTTCGTAAATAACATCAACCATTTTTTCTTCAGATATTAAGTTATCTGGCATAGGTATTTTCTGAATATTTTTATTACAACCAAATAAAATAACAATTATAAAAAATATTTTTTTCATCTATCAAAAGTTAATTTTTTACCTAATTTTTTATCAAATATCTTCTCATTATTATAAACTATATTTCCATTAACTATTGTATGAGATATTCTAGACTTAAATGTGTTCCCTTCAAAAGGAGACCATCCGCATTTGTATAAAATGTTATCCTTATTAACGGTCCATGGATTATTTAGATTGAAAATAACTATATCTGCATAATATCCTTCTTTAATAAAGCCTCTTTTTTCTATTTCATACAAAATAGCAGGATTATGACACATTTTTTGTATAATTTTTTCCAATTTTATTTTATTGTTATGATACCCCTCTAACATTGCGACAAGAGAGTGTTGTACTAAAGGGCCTCCAGATGGACAATTAACATAATCATTACTTTTTTCTTCATATGTATGTGGTGCATGATCTGTTGCAATAATATCTATTCTATCATCATTTAAGGCTTTCCACAAGCCATCTTGATCAACTAAAGATTTAATAGAAGGGTTCCATTTGATTCTACTTCCATATTTTTCATAATCATCCTCACTGAAAGTTAAATGGTGAATACATACTTCAGCTGTTATTTTTTTATCCTTTAAATCAATAGAATTTGAAAATAAATCAGTTTCTTTTTTAGTTGAAAGATGGAACACATGCAATCTAGCTCCTGTTTTTTTAGCCAAATCAATTGCCATAGATGAAGAAATATAACAAGCCTCCTCATTTCTAATTTTTGAATGAAATTTTATTGGAATTTTTTTTCCATATATATCAGTATATAGTTTGAGATTTTCTCTTATTGTATTTTCATCCTCACAATGAACAGCAATTGGCAAATTACATTTTAAAAATATTTCCTTCAATGCTTCAAGATTATCTACAAGCATATTCCCAGTAGATGATCCTAAAAATATTTTTAATGCTGGGACTTCCTTAAGATCTAATTTTAATATTTCATTAATATTGTCATTAGTTCCTCCAAACATAAAAGAATAATTTGCTATTGATTTTTTTGATGCAATCGTGAATTTCTCCTTTAATTTATCTATTGTTGTTGTTTGGGGTATTGTATTAGGCATTTCTAAGAATGAAGTTACTCCTCCTGCAACTGCTGCTCTAGATTCCGTGTAAATATCACCCTTATGTGTTAGCCCAGGTTCCCTAAAATGAACCTGATCATCTATTAATCCAGGGATAACATAGTTTCCCTCAGCATCTATAGTTGTAGTATCTGATAATTTTGGGCTAATGGAAGGAGATATTTCCTTAATTATTTCATCTTCAATATATATATCTGACTGATATATTTTGCCTTCATTAATTATTCTTCCATTTTTGATTAATATACTATTCATAATATTAAAAATCTGTAGAGAAAAAACTTTTAATTCTCATAAAAATAACTCCAAAAACTGCCTCATTAATTATAGAAGCGTTTAGCTTAGATTTACCATATTTTCTGTCTGTAAATATTATTGGAATCTCAAGAATTTTAAATTTATTTAGATAAGATTTATATTTCATTTCAATTTGAAAAGCATATCCAATAAATTTAACCATATCTAAATTAATTTTCTCAATTACATTCCTTTTATAACATATAAATCCTGAAGTTGGGTCTTTGATGTTCATTCCTGTTAAAAACCTGACATAGTATGAAGCAAATAAGGATAGCATTATTCTTCCTATAGGCCAATTTACAACATTAATTCCTTCCTTATATCTAGACCCAATACATATATCTGCTAACCCTTCCTTACACTTATTATAAAGAATTTTAATATCACGAGGATCGTGAGAAAAATCAGCATCCATTTCAAAAATAAAATTATAATCTTTTTCTATAGCCCATTTAAATCCATGAATGTAAGCCGGCCCTATTCCAGATTTATTTTTTCTAATTTGAAGATATAATTGTTCCTTATATATGGTTTGAAGCTCAATTACTTTGGATGATGTTTGATCAGGCGAGTTGTCATCAACTACAAGAATATTTATGTCATTGTACAGGTCAAATATAGATTTAATGATTTTATCAATGTTTTCTTTCTCATTATAAGTTGGTATTATGATCAATACATCATTCATTTATTTTATCTTTTTAACAAAAATATAATATTTGTACGATAAAGTTTATAGTTTATTATCTATAATTTAGCTATTATGATAAGAGATATACTATTAAAAGATGCATTTACAATCATTATATTATCCCTTATGATTATAATTACATTTATAAAACTCAATTACGAGCAAAAATTCAATTATCTAATTAAAATATTTTGGAATAGATCTTACTTAAAAAAATATAAGAAAGAAAAAATCATATATAATGGATTTGACTATTTTCTTCAAATTAACTTTGTTATTTCAATTAGCCTTTTTGTATATACGTTTCAGTTGTTGTCCAATAATCATTCATTATCATTTGATTTAATCAAATTAATAAATATAGTTATGATTATAATAACTTTTTTAATGTTAAAAAATTTATCTGAACTTATAATTTCATGGGTTTTTGACATTAGCTGGGCAATTAAACCATATTTAAATGAAAAAATTAACTATAATAACCTAATTGGATTAATTATTCTCCCAATTAATATTCTAATAATATTTTTTTTTAACCCAAGTATTAACATTCTATTTATCTTCATTTCTATCATATTGTTACTAAAATTAATTGGTTATATAAATTCATTCATATTACATCAAAAAACGATCAAACAAAACTGGTTTTATTTTATTTTGTATCTTTGCACACTCGAAATTATACCTTATCTATTATTGTATGATTTTTTCCTTTCTGTATAGGGAAAGTATTAGATGTTAAAAGATGGCAAAGATAAAAACAGTTTTAGTTTCACAACCTAAACCAACATTGGTAAATTCACCGTTTTTTGAACTTCAGAAAAAAAGGAAATTAAAAATTGACTTTGTTCCTTTTATTCATGTCAAGGAAGCAACTCTTAAAGAAATCAGATTACAAAAAATTGATTTATCTAAATTTTCATCTATAATATTAACAAGCAGATACGCAGTTGATCACTATTTTAGAGTATGTGATAGAATGAGGTTTAAAGTTCCTGATTCTATGAAATATTTTTGTCAATCAGAAGCTATAGCATTTTACCTTCAAAAATATGTTGTTTATAGGAAAAGGAAAATATATGTTGGTGAAAGATCTTTTAAAGAACTATGCCCCATAATATCAAAGCATAAAGATGAAAAATTTTTACTACCTACAACAGATAAACTAAAACCTGAAGTACCTGAACTTCTTAATAGTCTTGATATAAAATGGAAAAGATGTGTATTTTATAAAACACTAATAAGCGATCTAACTGAATTAGCAGATGTTACATATGATGTTTTAGTTTTCTTTAGTCCATTAGGAATTGAATCTCTATTTCAAAACTTTCCGAAATTTGAACAAAATGGAACAAAAATTGCAGTTTTTGGTTCAATAACAAAAAAAGCTGTGGAAGAGAAAGGTCTTAATGTAGATATCTATGCTCCTTCTCCAAAATTTCCATCTATGACAATGGCCTTAGATAATTATATTTCTAAATCAAATAAAAAATAAACTATTTAGTATTTGGAGCGCCATCTAAAATTGCTTTATCAGCAAATTTCTTAAATTTTTCAAAATTGTTTATAAAATAGTTGGACAACATATATGCCTTTTTATAATATTTTTCATCATTATTCCAGGTTTTTCTAGGGCTTAGAATATCAGAAGGGACATTTGGACATTCTCTTGGCTGCTGAACATTAAAAACAGAATGAATATGATAATTGTTGTCATTTATTCTGTCTAATTCGCCATCCATTGCGGCATTGATCATTCCTCTTGTATATTTTAATTTCATTCTTCTTCCTACACCGTATGGTCCTCCAGTCCATCCAGTATTCACTAGCCAAACATTAACATTTGACTTCTCCATTTTGTTTATTAGCATTTTTGCATAAACCGTTGGATGTAATGGCATAAAAGGAGCACCAAAACATGCAGAAAATGATGGTTCAGGCTCAATAATACCTGTTTCTGTTCCTGCAACTTTTGATGTATACCCAGAAATGAAGTGATATGCAGACTGAGCAGGATTTAATTTTGATATTGGAGGTAAAACCCCAAAAGCATCTGCTGTTAAAAAAAAGATATTTTTAGGGTTTTCTCCTTGTGAAGGTATCATTATATTTTCAATAAAATGTATTGGATAACTAACCCTTGTATTTTGAGTTATTGAATTGTTACTATAATCAACAGCACCCATGTCATCTATAATTACATTTTCTAGCAAAGCTCCAGGTTTGATTGCATTATAGATTTCAGGTTCTTCATCTTTAGATAGATTTATAACCTTGGCATAACATCCTCCTTCAAAATTAAAAATTTTGTTTTTCGAATTCCATCCATGTTCATCATCTCCAATAAGTTTTCTACTACTATCTGTAGATAAGGTCGTTTTCCCTGTGCCAGACAAACCAAAGAAAATAGATGTATCACCATTACTTCCAGTATTTGCACTACAATGCATAGGCAATACATTTTTATAAACAGGTAAAATAAAATTTAAAACTGAAAAAATTCCTTTTTTTATTTCCCCAGTATATCCTGTTCCTCCTATTATTATAATTTGTTTAGAAAAATTAATTATTGAAAAATTCTTATTTTTTACTTTATCATGCTTTGGATCTGCAAAGAAATTTGGAGCACTGATGATTGTCCAGTCAGGATTAAAATCTTCCACTGAATCTCTGTACAATCTAAGAAACATGTTATGTACAAAAATATCACTCCAAGGAAGTTCACAAATAGTTCTTATATTAATTTTACATTCACTATTTGCACATGCAGAAGCGTCTCTTACGTATAATTCTTTATTTGATAGATGCTTTGTTATTTTATTATATAAATTTTCAAATGAAGTTTTATCTATTGGAATATTTATGCCTCCCCACCATACCTTATTTTCAGTGATATTATCTTTAACTATATATCTATCCTTTGGTGATCTTCCTGTAAATCTTCCTGTATTTACTGAAAGAACTCCATCATTAGTAAGTTGTCCTAAATTACTTGAAACTGATATCTTAGTAAGATCAGATACGGGAAGATTATAATTTATTTTTGATTTAAATATTCCATAAATATCTAAGGAAATTTTTCTTAAGATATTTGAGTTATCATTCATAAAAATAACTTTTGTAATTATATAAATGTTGGTAAATTTAATCTAAAATTATTAATTAATAAAATTTTTTTTTAGTAATATTACTTAATATTTTATTTAAAATAGATGAGAAATATTTTGATCATTGGAGCGGGAAAATCTACTCCTTATATAGTAAAATATTTAATGGCCAAATCTTCCCCCGAAAATTTATTTTTAACTATTGGGGATTTGAATCTAAATAATGCAAAAAAATTATCAACTAGCCACACAAATTTTAGAGCTATTAAATTTAATATTTTAAATAGAAAAAATAGTAGTGAACAAATTTCCAAATCTGATATCGTAATTTCTATGCTACCTGCCAGATTTCATCTTCTAGTTGCAAAGGAATGTCTAAAACATAAAAAAAGTCTTTTAACAGCATCCTACATTAGCGATGAAATGAATGAACTAGAGAAGGAAGTTAAAAGTAATGGGATAATATTTATGAATGAGATTGGTCTTGATCCTGGAATTGATCATATGAGTACTATGAAAATAATTGATCAGATTAAAGATGATGGCAGTGAGTTAGTTATGTTGAAGTCATATACGGGCGGATTAATTGCTCCCGAAAGTGATAATAACTTATGGAATTACAAGTTTACATGGAATCCTAGGAGTGTGGTTTTAGCAGGTCAGGGCGGTGATGCTAAATTCATTGAAAAAAATAAATACAAGCAAATTCCATATAATGAGCTTTTTAAAAATACAGAACCATTAGAGATTGATAAATATGGCAATTTTGAAGCTTATGCTAATAGAGATTCATTAAAATATCAAAATATTTATAAATTAAATAATATTGAAACCTTATTCAGAGGAACAATCAGAAGGGTTGGATTTTGTAATGCTTGGGATGTCTTTGTAAGTCTTGGGATGACTGATGATAGCTACAAAATTGAAAACTCACATATGATGAATTATAGAGAGTATGTTAATTATTTCCTTTCATCAAATTTAAATGAGTCAATTGAATCAAAAATCAAGAAAAAATTAGGGATAGATGAAAAAAATGTGATATGGGATAAATTGCTAGAATTAGATATTTTTAATAGTGCAAAACAAATTTCTCTCAAAAATGCAACACCAGCCCAAATACTTCAATATATCTTACTACAAAACTGGCAATTAGAAAAAAACGACAAAGACATGATTGTTATGTATCATAAGTTTGGTTACAAGAAAAATAAAAAATTATATCAAATAGATTCAACTATGATTAGCATAGGGGAGGATGAAACATATACTGCAATGGCTAAAACAGTTGGGTTGCCACTTGCTATAGCTACTCTAGCTATCCTGAATAAAAAAATAAAATCTATTGGAGTTCAATTACCTACTTCTAAAGAAATTTACCTCCCAATTCTAAAAGAACTAGAAGAATATAATATTAAGTTTAAAGAAAAGCTTGTGCCATTTAAACTTTAAAAAGCTACTTTATAAAAACTTTATTAGCCCTGTATAAAAATATTGGCCATGGAAAAATTAAACATACCGACCAAATTACTGATACCACTACTTCAAAAAATATAAGATAAGAGATGGCAAAAATTAAAGTAGAAGCAAAAGTCAGTATTACAAAAAACTTTTTCCAAAAAATTAGAAAATTTTCTAAATCAAACTTTTTTCTTTATTCTTTTGATATGGTATTATAGCCAGCCAACAAATATTTAGCATTATTTTTATTTACTAAATATGCAATCAAAATAAAAATAACATCTACAAAAAGGACTACCCAAAATATTTTCATAATTAAATAACTAAGTTGATTATTTTTCCTGGGACTATAATAATTTTTTTTGGCTTAACACCTTCTAACTTATTTAAAACATTATCATTAGTCATTATGATTTTCTCTATTTCTTTATTAGTAAGATCAAGTGACAACTCTAGTTTAAGCCTAACTTTTCCATTAATTGAAATAGGATAAATTTTGCTTTCTTCTTTTAAATATTTTTTTTCAAAATCAGGGAAGGATTCCTTTGTTATGGATTCCTTATTTCCAAGTAAACTCCATAATTCTTCAGTAATATGCGGTACATATGGTGATAAAATTATCAATAGTGGTGATAATATTTTACTACTAACACAATTTTGGTCGGTTAATTCATTAACTGCAATCATAAAATTTGAAACAGCTGTATTAAATGAATATGATTCAATATCATTATCAATTTTACTAATTGTTTTATGAAGAGTTCTTAAATTGTCTAGCTCTGGTTTTATGTCATTTACCTTAATTCCTGATTCATCTACATATAGTCTCCATAATTTTTTTAAAAAATTATGAGTTCCAACTATACCTGATGTGTTCCATGGCTTATATTGCTCTAAAGGTCCTAAAAACATTTCAAATAATCTTAAGCTATCGGCGCCATAATCTTCACATATTAAATCTGGATTTACAACATTATACCATCTCTTTGACATTTTTTCTATTTTTCTTTCAACAATAAAAACATTCTCATTAGCAACAAATTCAGCCTTCTCAAAAATTGATTGCCATTTCTTGAGTCCTTCTATGTCTAATTCATCAGAAAAATTTATCAAATTAACATCAACATGAATTTCTTCGACATCTTCATTTTTTAATAAATCCTTTGAGATATATTTATTAGTCCCCGAAAGTCTATATATAATTGCACTAGAGCCTAAAATCATTCCTTGATTTATTAATTTTTTAAACGGTTCATCAAACGGAATAATTTCCCTGTCACATAAAAATTTAGTCCAAAATCTTGAATATAAAAGATGTCCTGTTGCATGTTCATTGCCCCCAATATATAAATCTACATTTGACCAGTAATCTAAAGCTTCATTGCTGCATATTTTACTAGAATTCTTAGGATCAATATATCTTAAAAAATACCAGGAACTTCCAGCCCATCCTGGCATTGTATTTAATTCAATTGGAAAAATTGTTTTGTTGTCTATTTTATTCTTAGAAACTATTTTGTTTTCTTTTTCATCCCACGCCCAGTATTCTGCTCTACCAAGAGGAGGATATCCTGATTCTGTTGGAAGATATTTTTCAACATCTGGAAGTTTTATTGGCAAATATTTTTTTTCTATAATTTTTGGAACACCATTTACATAATATACAGGGAATGGTTCACCCCAATATCTTTGCCTAGAAAAAACTGCGTCTCTCAATCTATAATTAATTTCTTTAGTGCCAATTTCATCTTTTTCCAATCTAGAAATGATGAAATTTGTGGCATCATCAAAAGAAAGGCCATCTAAGAATGAGCTATTTTGTAATTCAAAATTTTCTTTATCTACAAAAGCTTCATATGATATGTCTTTGTCCTTAAAAATATTAGGAATATTAATATCAAAATGCTTTGCAAAATTATAATCCCTTTGATCTCCGCATGGGACAGACATTACTGCGCCCTTTCCATAACTTGCTAAAACATAGTCTCCGACCCATATTGGAATTTTCTCTTTTGTAAGAGGGTGTTCTACGTAAGAACCAGTAAACACTCCTGTTATTTTTTTTACTTCAGAAATACGGTCTTTCTCACTTCTGTTAGATGCAAATTTTATATATTCTTGAACTTCAGTCCTGTTTTCATTAATACTGATTTTTAATGTAAGTTCATGTTCAGGTGCCAACGTCATAAAACTAACTCCAAATATGGTGTCAGGTCTAGTAGTAAACACTTCTATAGAATTATCATGCCCAATAATATTAAAATTCATGGAGACACCAATTGATTTTCCAATCCAATTTCTTTGTGTCTCTTTTATTGAACTTGACCAATCAATTTTATCTAAATCATTTAATAGTCTATCTGCATAAGCACTAATTCTCATATTCCATTGTAACATTAATTTCTTTTCTATTTTAAAACCTCCTCTCTCAGATACACCATTTACAATTTCATCATTAGCCAATACAGTTCCCAATTCAGGGCACCAATTAACTTCTGATTCAGCTAAATATGCAATTCTGTAATCTTGCAGTATTTTTTCCTTATTTTCCTCACTAAAGTCACTCCACTGCTTTGAAGAAAATTTTAAAGTATTTTTAGTTGTTGAAGAGGTTAATTGTTGATTACCAGATTTATTAAAAATACTGATTAAATCATCAATTGATCTTGCCTTATCTTGATCCTTATCATACCATGATTCAAATAGCTCAATAAAAATCAATTGAGTCCATTTATAATAGTCTGGACTACTAGTTCTGATTTCTCTTGACCAATCAAATGAAAAACCAATTTTATCTAGTTGATTTCTATAAGTATTTATATTTTTTTCAGTAGTTATTTTTGGATGCTGGCCAGTTTGAATTGCGTATTGTTCTGCTGGTAATCCAAAACTATCATAGCCTTGGGGATGTAGTACATTAAATCCCTTTAATTTTTTAAATCTAGAATAAATGTCAGAAGCTATATAACCTAGAGGATGGCCAACATGAAGACCTTCTCCGCTTGGATATGGGAACATATCCATTACATAATATTTTTTCTTATCTAAATCAATTTTAGTTTTATAAGTATTATTCTCTGTCCAATACTTTTGCCATTTTTTTTCTATTGATTTAAAGTTATACTTCATTTAGTTTATCCTGCTGATATTAAACAAATTTACATTTTCTTATAAGAAAATCTTTTTAAATAATTGATTTGTTCATTATTTTTACTCAAAACTAATTGACAAGCATGGAAAACCAATTCGAAGAATTTCAGAAAAAAAGATTACTTACATCATATTTTTCTGTTATTATGATTATATCAATTGTTTTATTCCTCTTTGGCGTTCTGGGGCTTTCAGTAATAAGCATTAAATCAGTAGGGAATTCCTTTAAAGAAAAATTAACCGTATCAATATATCTTAAAGAAGACATAAAAAATGTTGAAATAAATCAATTAAAAAATAGTTTGACTATGTCTTCCTACATAAAAAGTCTAAATTTTATTTCAAAAGATGAAGCAGCAATATTTATGAAAGAGGAATATGGAGAAGATTTTGTAGATGATATAGGTTATAATCCTCTGGTTAATTCTATCGATATTAATTTAAAATCTGATTATGTAAATAATAGAATATTAGATAGTATTTCTAATAAAATATTAGAAAATAAATTTGTAGATGAAGTGATTTATGATAGAGATTTAATATCTATTATGAATAATAATCTTAATAAAATTGCTTTTTGGATACTTCCGGCTTCCATAATATTTTTAATTATAGCTTTTTTAATAATTAATAGTTCTATAAGGCTTTCTGTCTTTTCAAATAGACATACAATAAAAACAATGCAGATGGTTGGGGCAACAAAACATTTTATTAGATATCCGTTTATAATTAAAAACATTAAACTAAGTATAATAAGCTCAATTATTGCCTCTCTAGGTCTAGCAATGCTAATTGTTTACCTTAATAATAGCATCTCCTTGCTAGAAATGGTAAATAAACTTTTATTACTTGGATTATTTATTGTTATCTTAATACTAGGAGTAATAATTAGCTGGGTAAGTACTTTCTTTGCAACTCAAAATATATTGAATCTGAATACTGAAAAATTTAATTTCTAATATGAAAGAAAAAAACCCATCTAATAAGAAATTGTTATTTACAAAAAAGAATTATTTAATTAGTTGTATTGGGTTAAGTTTTATTCTAATAGGCTTTATTATTATGTCTGGTGGAGAAAGTAATGATCCGAATATTTTTAATAAAGAAATATATAATTTTAGAAGAATAAGAATTGCTCCATTACTAGTTCTGTTAGGGCTGGGCATACAAGTTTATGCAATTTTATTTTCTTCTAAAAAATAATTTAATGGACATAGTAGATGCAATAATTTTAGGTATTATTCAAGGATTAACTGAATTCCTTCCAGTTTCATCAAGTGGTCATCTAGAAATTGGAAGAGAAGTATTAAATGCTGATTTATTGGCAGCTGAAAATCTACTATTTACAATAGTATTACATTTTGCAACCGCCCTTAGTACAATTATTATTTTTAAAGATGATATAATAGAACTTCTTCGAGGTTCTATTTCTAATTCTATTAATGGGGATCACAAATATTTATTTAAAATAATTATTTCAATGATTCCGGCAGTATTAATAGGTTTATTTTTTGAAAAAGAAATTGAAATATTATTCACTGGGAATATAACCTTAGTTGGATCAATGCTAATAATTACGGGGATTCTACTATTGTTAACTAAGATTAGTAAAGAAAAAAAGGGAGTTATATCATACTATCACTCATTTATAATTGGAATATCTCAAGCATTTGCTATTATCCCAGGGATATCTAGATCTGGTGCTACCATTTGTACATCATTACTTTTAGGAAATAATAAAAAACAATCCGCAAAATTTTCTTTCCTAATGGTTATTCCATTAATATTTGGAAAAATTATTAAAGACTTATCTAGCAATAATATAGCCTTTAACAATATAGACTATATCGTGTATATCTTTGGATTTATCAGTGCATTTATAACAGGTCTTTTTGCATGTAAATTGATGTTAAAAATCGTTAAAAACAATAGCTTAAATATATTTAGTGGATATTGTATAATCCTTGGATTAATATCTATTATAATTACTTCATTATGATGAATGGTGAAGATTTCATTTCAGGAAAATTAATTCTAATCAATAAAGAAAAGGAATGGTCTTCCTTTGATGTGGTTAATAAAATTAGAGGTGCAATTAAAAAGAAATTTTCAATAAAAAAAATTAAAGTTGGTCATGCCGGAACTCTGGATCCATTAGCTACAGGATTACTGATATTATGTACAGGGAAAATGACAAAAAAAATTGACAACCTAAGTATATTGGGGAAAAAGTATTTAGGAACAATAACATTAGGTGCAACAACTCCATCGTATGATTGTGAAACAGATGTTGATAACACATACTCAACTAGTCATATTACAGAAAAATTGGTAAAGTCAAATGTCAATAATTTTATTGGAGTTACCACTCAAAACCCTCCTATATATTCTGCAATAAAAATAGATGGCAAAAGACTTTATAAGTATGCAAGAGCCGGAGAAAAAATTAAAATAAAATCTAGAAAAATTGAAATATTTGATTTTAAAATTGTAAAAATTAAAATGCCAAATATTGATTTTGAAATATCATGTAGCAAAGGAACATATATAAGATCTATTGCTAATGATTTTGGAAAAAGTCTTAATTCTGGAGCATATCTATCGAAGTTGAAAAGAACGGAAATAGGAGTTTTTAAAATAAATAACGCATCTACAGTTAATGAGTTTATTGAGAAATATTTAAACTAAAAATTTATTTTATCTATTATTATTTTATAATTTTTATCATAAGGGATGTTTCCTAGAATCATACTAATAGCTTTGGTCCTAGCATATATTTTCTTATCAGCTTGAATAATATTCCATGGACAAATTTTAGTGTTTGTTTTTTTAAACATAACATCCTTATAATGAGTATATTCTTTCCATAGTCCTTGAGCTTTTTTATCCACTTTAGTGTATTTCCATCTCTTTATCGGGCTATTTTTTATTTCATTAAATCTTTTAAGTTGCATTTCCTTACTCATTGAAAAATAAAATTTTAAAAGATAAAATTCTGAATCAATTAACATCTTTTCAAATTCATTAACTTGAGACATAAAAATATTGTATTCATTCTCTGTACAAAATTTATTAACTGGTTCAACAACAGCTCTATTATACCAGCTTCTATCAAAAAATATCATATTTCCTTCCTTAGGTAGGTTTTCTACATATCTTTGGAAATACCATTGAGAACTTTGAGTTTTAGTTGGCCTTGGAAGAGCTACTACTTTTAATCTTCTTGGATTAAGATGTTCTACAGCTCTTCTTATTGCACCTCCCTTTCCTGCAGCATCTCTCCCTTCAAATATGATAATAACTTTCTTTTTATTATCAAATACCCAATTCTGAAGTTTAATCATCTCTGACTGTAGTTTCTTTAATTCAGATTCATACTTTACATATTTGATAGTTTTAGCAATAGATGTATTATGTCTGCCTAATAAGTTTGCCAATCCTTTGTTGGAATTCAATAATTTTAGTTCCATATCTGAAAAACTACTGCCCATTTTTATGATATTTTTAAATTCAACTTATAATGTTTTTATCTAGTAAAATATTATTATTAGAAATTTCGAATCTTGATAATATATATTTTATAGATTCTGTTCTTGCTTTTAATTTATTATCACTTTTAATATTAATCCAAGGAGAAATATTTGTACTTGATTTATTAAACATTTGGTTCTTGTATTTTGTATATAGATCCCATCTATTCTGACTCTCCATGTCTACATTGCTAAATTTCCATGACTTCAGTGGATTTATCATTCTTTTTTGAAAACGTCTCTTTTGTTCAGATTTTGTTATTGAAAACCAAAATTTAATTATTTGAACTCCGTCCTCGATTAACATGTTTTCAAATTCATTTACCTGAGACATAAAAGTATTATATTCTCGATTTGTACAAAAACCCATAACCGGTTCAACTACAGCTCTATTATACCAGCTTCTATCAAAAAATATCATATTTCCTTCCTTAGGTAGGTTTTCTACATATCTTTGGAAATACCATTGGCCTTTTTCTTCTATAGTTGGCCTTGGAAGAGCTATTACTTTTAATCTTCTTGGATTAAGATGTTGTGTAAAACGTTTTATTGCTCCTCCCTTTCCTGCAGCATCTCTTCCCTCGAATATAATGCATACTCTCATCTTATTATTTATAATCCAGTTCTGGAGATCTACAAGTCTGGATTGTAGAGATAATAATTCTTTGTTATAATTTACCCTTGCAATTACTTTATTGTATTTTTTAGTTGGAAGTTTTCTTTTTAAAATTTTTAAAAATTTGTCCTTATCATCAAAAAAAATAAAATCCTTTTCTTTTAACATAATTTATGTTTAAAAAATTAAATCTAAAAAACTGTTATTATTAAGCTAATAAAACAGAATTTAACAACTGCTAAAAAGGAAGGTCATCTAAATCTTCTTTATTTAAATCATCAGCTGGTTCAAACGGGGTCAGTGAATCTAGCCCGGGTTGTTCATGGCCTGAATTTTCATCTTGCAAAAATTCAATTCTCCATCCTTGAAGTGAAGTGAAGTATTTAATTATTCCTTCAGGGTTCTTCCATTCTCTGCCTCTTAAGTTAATCCCAATTTTTACCTCTTGACCTTCTTGAAAATCATTTAACAAATCTGTTTTTTCCTGTACAAAGTCAATACACAATGTTTGTGGATATTGCTCTTGAGTTACAATAATTATCTCTCTTTTTTTAAAACTATCTGTTATTTCTTGAACATTCCCAACTAATTTGATTTTACCCTGAACTTCCATTTACTATATTTTCTGATTAATATTTGAATTGACAAATTTAACAATCTAAAATAAAGATTAACAATTATTTACAAATTAATGACTAGTTTGTTTTGATTTAATCTTACTATATTTAGTATGATTATTCTAAGAAGAAATAATGAACAATAATATAAATATTATTAGATGGTCTATTATTTTAAGCTCATTTCTTATAATTTCATCAATTCTTTGGAATACTTATCTCTTCTTCCAGTACTTTAAAAATGAAGAAAGAATTAAAATGGAGATTTGGTCTAAAGCTCAAATTGAACTGATCAATTCTGATCAAGAAAATGTATCATCCCTTACGTTAGATGTTCTAAAACTTAATACTTCTACACCAATGATTCTAGTAAATAATGATGGAAGTAAACAAAAAAATAATATAGAAAATTTAAATCTGACAGATACAATTACTGTTTCTAAACTAATTAAAAAATTTTCTAAAGAAAATAAACCTATAGAAATTAAGCATAACAATCAGGTCCTGTCAGTCCTCTACTATGGTAATTCAACTGTTATTAATAAATTAAAATATTATCCGTTAGCACTTCTTTTAATAGTTTTTCTTTTTGCATCAGTAGTTTATTTCTTTTATAAAAGCTCAAAAACAGCTTCACTAAATAAATTATGGTCAGGCATGGCTAAAGAGACAGCTCATCAAATTGCTACCCCTTTATCTTCAATTATGGGATGGATTGAAATTTTAAAAAATAAAAATGTTGATAACACCTATATAGATGAAATTCAAAAAGACATTAAAAGACTTAATACTATTACTGACAGATTCAGTAAAATTGGTTCTATTCCCGCTCTTGAAAAAAAAGATATTGTATTTGAAACAGAATCTACGGTTGAGTATATGAAAACTAGATCTTCAAATTCAGTGAATTTTAAATTAGTAAAACCAAAACAAAAAATTATTACCCTACTAAATTCACAACTTTACAGCTGGACAATTGAAAATTTATTAAAAAACAGTCTTGATTCAATGAAGGGGTTAGGTGATATTACTATAGAAATAAATGAGACAAACTTATTAGTAGATATTCTTATAATTGATACAGGAAGTGGAATTGAGAAAAAACTATATAAAAAAATATTTGATCCGGGATATACATCTAAAAAAAGAGGCTGGGGCCTAGGGCTTTCATTATCAAAAAGAATAATTGAAGATTATCATAAAGGATCAATAGAGGTAGTTTCTTCAACAATTGGTAAAGGAACAACAATAAAAATTCAATTAAAGAGAGCTGTAAGCTGAAGCAATTTTTTCTGCTGTAGATATAAACTCATCCTTATCCAATTTTACCTTATTTATAAATGTTACATCTTTAATTGCTGTAATTGGAATTAAATGGACATGAACATGAGGAACCTCTAATCCTATAATAGATAAAGCTACTTTTTTACATGGAATAGTTTTTTTTATAGCTAGAGCAACATCTCTAGAAAAACCTATTAATTCCTTAAATAACTCAGGATCTAGATCAATAAAATCATCAACTTCACTCTTAGGAATGCAAAGGGTATGTCCCCTAGTATTTGGATTTATATCTAGAAAGGCTAGAAATTTTTCATTTTCAGCAACCTTGTATGAGGGGATTTCTCCAGAAATAATTTTTGAAAATATTGAAGGCATTTATCTTGAAATTTTTAATATTTTGAATTTTAAGGTTCCATTTGGAACATTTATCTCAGCTATATCTCCGATTGATTTTCCTAATAATCCTTTGCCTATTGGAGAATTAATTGATATTTTACTTGAAGCTAAATCTGCCTCGCCATCTGCTACAATCATATAGTCCATTTCCATACCATTAGACTCATTTTTAATTTTAACTTTTGATAAAACTAAAACTTTAGAAATATCTAGCTGAGATTCATCTATTAATCTAGCCCCAGCTAAAGTTTCTTCTAATTTTGAAATTTTCATTTCTAGCATTCCTTGTGCTTCTTTTGCAGCATCATATTCGGCATTTTCACTTAAGTCTCCCTTGTCTCTTGCTTCAGCAATGGCATTAGAGATCTTAGGTCTTTCAATATCCTTTAATGTATTAAGTTCTCCTCTTAATTTTTTTAGACCTTCTTCAGTATAATATGAGACTTTACTCATGATCTATATATTAATGCTATTAACTATTTATATTAAAAAAATCTCGTTCACACGAGATTCTAATCAAATATACAAAATATTTATTTCAATATTTTTTTATTGTATTTTCGCAAAATGAAACAACTACTATTCTATATTATTATTATAACTACATTTCTTAGATGTTCTAATATTGATCCAGATCCAAGATGCAATTTTCTGTTTGATATAAAAGTTGCTCATGAATTAAATATGAATCTCCCACAATACAATGATTTGAATTTCATTAGTAATTCAGTGTATGTGCCAAATATTGGAAATGGCGGTGTAATAGTAACAAACTCAGGAACAGGGTTTTTAGCTTGGGATGGTGCTGATCCAAATCACTCATTCATCCAATGCTCAATTTTATCTATTGAAGGACTAGAAGCTTCATGCAATTGCCCTGATGAAAATAAATATAGCTTAATAACTGGGCAATCATTAGAAACTCAACTAAATTGTACTCTAAAAACATATAGAGTAGATCAAGTTGGAAGTAATTTAATTATTACTAGCTTCTAAAACTCAAATGTAAATCCTAACAAATAATTTCGCGTAGCTTGAGGATAATATCCAACGCCTTCAATGGTAGATATTTGATCAGGATCTGTCCATGTATCATTATAGGTATAATGATACCCATGAGTAACATATAATTTATTGAATAAATTATTTACTAATAAGCTCACTGAAATTTTATCAATTATGTCAGGTAATTGGAATTGATAGAATACATTTAAATCAAAAATAGTAAAAGAATCTAATTTTGATAGAGTTGAATTTATATTTGACATATACTGATCAGATATATATTTTGTATTTAAGCTTAAATCTAAGTTCTGTAAAACTTCATAATTAAGAGAAATTACTCCAATTAAGCTTGGCGAAAATGAAATATCAGTATCTCCAAAATTTTGCAACTCTCCATCGTATTCATAATAAAAATCTTTGTTTTTATTTATGCTTCCTGTAATATTAGTATACAATGATATTTTATTTCCTAGATTTCTAGTGTCTTCTAATTCTACACCTAATCTATAGCTTTTACCACTATTAGTTTTAATTCTATTGCCGACATCATCAATCTGCCCAGTTAAAACTAATTGATTAGTATAATTCATGAAATATAAATTAGCCTTAAATTGAGAATTATTGGTTTTGTTTTTATAACCCAATTCAAAATCATCTAATTCCTCATGATTTGGATTGCCATTTGTAAAATCAGTTCTAGAAGGCTCTCGATTAGCTCTAGCATAAGAAAAATACAACTCATTTCTGTTATCCATTTTATAGTAAACACCAAATTTGGGATTAAAAAATCGATATTTCTTATCGATGGCATCAAGTGGAGCATCCCCTGGAAGACTAGCCCCATAGTTAATGTTTCTTAATTGAATATCGGCAAATAATGAAATTTTTTCGTTTAAATGGTAATCTAATTTTGAATATAGATTTAGTTCTGTTTTATCTCCATAAAGGTCATAATACTTATGTCTGATCTCAGATTCACCCGCATGTCTAGCCCATATTACTTCACCAAAGTGTTTTCCATAATAATTATTCCATGATACACCAAATATTAATTCGTACTTGTTGGTAGTATTAATAAAATTGAAAACAGTACCATAAAAATCATTATCCAACCATTTTCTTCTAATAAGATCGGTTAATTCTTCTTCCTCTTCATCATAATAAGCTAAACCATAATCTTCCATATGTTGATCTTCTGCATATTCTTCATAATATCCTCTTCCATAAGTGTAATGCAAACTAAAATTAGAAATCCAAGTGTTATTTAATCTTTGATTCCAGTGAAATTGATAATGATCTTGCTTATAATTATCCTCTTGATTATCATAAAATTGTATATTTCCATCCTCATCTGTATATAAACCAGCTGGATTATAGGTTCTATCATTTGCCAAGGTAGTTGCATCAATGCCAAACCAAGACTGATAGGTGATTTCATGTCCAGCCATATTTATAAATTTTAGCACTGTATTATCTGTTTCATATATAGCTTGAAAAAAGTAGGATCTTAAATTAGAACTGGCTCTATCTACATATCCGTCAGACTCAATTTTTGACAGCCTTCCACTAAACTCTATTTTATCATTTAAAAGCCCTGTTGAAAAATTAAATGTATTTTTTAAAGTTCCATAGCTCCCAAATGAAGTTGAATATTCACTCTTAGGTTCATTGGAATGAATATCTGTTAGAATATTTATACTTCCTCCAAAAGCACCAGCTCCATTAGTTGATGTTCCAACACCCCTTTGAATTTGAATATTTTTAATTGAAGAAGATAAATCTGGAAGATCAACCCAATAAGAATTTAGAGATTCTGCATCATTTAATGGAATTCCATTAATTGTGACATTTATCCTAGTTTCATCAGAGCCCCTAATATGCATAGCTGAATATCCAATGCCATTTCCTGAGTCACTATGAGTAATAACACCCGGTGTGTATTTTAGCAATGTAGGGATATCCTGCCCAATATTGAATGGTCTTAATTCTTCTCTAGTTACCTCTGAATAGGTGACAGGTGTATCATCTGATGCTCTAAAGGCTGCAACTACAACCTCTTCTAAATGAACATCTATAATTTTTAAAGAATCCTTCTCTGTAATTTGAGAATATGAGCAAAATATTGATAAAAAAAAGCAGGTTATAACTTTTTTCATTAGAATAAATTTATAGGGATGCTTTAGGAATTTCCGTTTCTAAAATTACTTAGATACGTTCAATGGGTATAATCTCAGCATTATAGCACCCCCTTATTAAAAAAACAAATTTAATTATTAATTATTAAATTATCTATATGTTTAATAGCTATATCTAATCTTTCCTGTTTACTTCCTTTCAAAATAACATATGGTCGATTATATTTAATCAATGCTCTTTCAAAAAATTTAAAAGATTCCAATCTCTCATTTGGTTTATCTCTAAGATCGTCTTTAACCCATGGTCCATCAATGAATGTTAGAAAATATAAGTCATAGGTATTTTCTATAGCATATTTTTCTATAGTCGGATCACATATGCCAGAATAATATGACTCTGAATATACCTTAGTCTCTAATAAATCTGTGTCACAAATTAAGACTGTATTAGTTTTTTGAGATAGTTCGTTTTCTGTCCTAATTTGGCCTTGAGCAATTTCAATTAGATCTTTTGGTTCACAAGTTTTTCTTTCATTATTCCATTTGTTCTGCAGATATTCTCTTGCATACTCTCTAACCCAAATTGAATTGTAATGTCTAGCTAGTTTTTGAGCCAAAGTTGTCTTTCCAGTAGACTCTGGCCCAAATAAAACAACCTTTATACAGTTTGACTTTGTTTGTTTAAGGTTTTTTTCCATTCGTAGTATCCTTGCATTGCTAATATCAGAAAAATTAAATATTGTAAAGATAGTATACCTAAACCTCTATAGCTATATAAAGGAACTGTTATTATATCACCAACAATCCAAAAAATCCAGCTTTCAATTTTCTTATTTGCCATTAACCACATAGCTGCAAAGAAAATCCCAGATGTAAAAATGTCAATATAATTTGGAATTTGTAGATAATCTAAATTGATTTTATAAACAAAAAATGTAATTCCTATAGTTAGTAAAAAGAAAAAAGAGGCTATCAAATATTGCTTTTTATTAGTTTTAGAGATTAAAACTATATGTCGATTATCCTTAATTCTAGACCAATTCCACCATCCATAAATACTCATTATAGAATAGTATACATTCATCATCATGTCTCCAAAATATTGAGCCCTATATAGAAGATATATTGTAATAACAGTACAAATAATTCCTGTTGGATAAACTAATATGTTTTCTTTTTTAGCATATATAACACTTATTATTCCAAAAACAAATGCAAGAAATTCAAATACAATTATAAAGGTTGGAGAATTTGAATATGCCTCTAAAAAAAATTCATAAACTTCATTCATCATTTGTGTGTATTAGATATGCAAAACTATAATTTTCTATTTTTAAAAAATAAGATACATATCGTTCCTTTAATTTTTTATATATAAGCCATGAATATGTAAAGTTATCACATAAATTAAATGGGATTACTAAAGAATGAATTTTATAATCTAATCCTTTAATGTTAGCAATCTTATAAATTGATTCTTTAATATTCCAGACTATTGATATTCTATTTAAATCATCAAAAGTCAAATATGAAGTTTCATAACCAATAAATTTTTTAGCAATTTTCTCAATTTTTTCGTTATTTTCTTGGACATCAATTCCTACCTTTAAATCGCTAATTATTACACATGAGAATAAATTTGAATGACTTATAGAGATAATTTTTCCATCTTTTAATAGCGGTCTTTTCTCTTTATAATATAAATCTTCATCAGAATATCCTAATTCAACTAAAATAGTCCTAACACTTAAAAATTGTAATTTGTGAATTCTACTGTTTCTGGCTTCTAATAATTGTTTAGATGTAGAAGAAAGGCTAACCGATTCATATAAATTATCCAGAGTTTCTGTAATCTTCCAAATACCAACTATGGTATTATCATTCGGTTTAATTATTCGAATAATTGGCATAATAATAAATTATGTACTATAAAAGTACAACTCTGAAAATTAAAGATTATGCTTTGGAAGGAGCAATAGAAACAAAAGATTTGTTATTCTTCTTTTTTGTGAACTTTACAACACCATCAATTTTTGCATGAAGAGTATGATCCTTGCCTAAATAGACATTATCACCTGGATTATGGACAGTTCCTCTTTGTCGAACAATTATATTCCCAGCTATTGCTGCTTGTCCTCCAAAAATCTTAACACCTAATCGTTTCGATTCTGATTCTCTACCGTTTTTAGAGCTACCTACTCCTTTTTTGTGTGCCATTTTTTATGCTTTTAACTTAGTGCTTTAATCAAATCAGCTTTCTTCATTTTAGAAATACCTGAAATACCTTTTGATTTAGCTAAACCTTTTAAAACAGCAACAGATAATTTAGTTAAATCCTCTTTCTTCTCTGACTTTTTCTCTTCTGTTTGTTCTACTGCTTTTACTGATTTCTTTTGTTTTTTTGCTCCAGATAATGATATATCACTTATTTGAATCTGAGTCAATAGTTGACGATGACCATTTTTTACTCTGTACCCTTTTCTTCTCTTTTTCTTAAAAACGATTATTTTGTCAGATTTTAAATGCTTTAAAATCTTGGCTCCAACCTGAGCGCCACTAATCAATGGTTTCCCAAGTGAAACCTTATCCTTATTATCAATCATAAGAATCTTGTCAAAAGTTACTTTTTTACCTTCATCTTCTTTTAGACGATGTACATACAGCTTTTGATCTTTTTCAACCTTAAATTGTTTTCCCGCTATTTCAACAATTGCATACATTTTATTATGATTATATCATTCGAAAACGTCTGCAAATATAAAGTTTATATATTAACCTACAAATGTTTTTAACATTATAAAAACACTTAAAATATCTAGTAAAATCTGATAAATAATAATTTTTGTAGATTAGCATTCCTAAATTAAAATTATATACTGTAGTATATATCAATTTAAAATGAAAAAAATGAAAAATATTCTATTACTATTTTCTGCTTTTCTACTTATGAATAGCTATTCATATGCTCAACAAGTAGATTTCACTGAATTTGATCTTGAAAATGGATTACATGTTATCTTACATCAAGATAATTTAGCTCCTGTTGTTACTACCTCTGTTATGTATGATGTAGGAGGTAAAGATGGTGACAGAGAAAGGACAGGTTTTGCCCATTTCTTTGAACACCTATTATTTGAAGGGTCAAAAAACATTGGAAGAGGAGAATTTATGAAAATTATCCCTGCCAATGGAGGCACTTTTAATGCAAACACTTCACAGGACAGAACTTATTATTTCGAAACATTTCCATCCAATAAACTTGAATTAGGATTATGGTTAGAATCTGAAAGAATGCTTCATCCAGTAATTGATCAAGTAGGTGTTGATACCCAAAATGAAGTAGTTAAAGAAGAAAAAAGACAAAGATATGATGCTCCTTATGGAAAATTATTAAAAGTTTTAAATGAAAACTTATTTAAAGTTCATCCTTATAAGGATCAGAATATTGGTAAAATGGAACATTTAGATGCTGCTACCCTGGAAGAATTTATGGCATACCATAAAGCTTATTACGGTCCAAATAATGCTGTTCTAATTGTAGCAGGAGATATTGATACTGAGAAGACTGTAGAGCTAGTTAAAAAATATTTTGATGATATCCCTAGAGGAAATGAAGTAGTGAGGAATTTTCCTAAGGAAGAACCGATAACTGAAAATATTAGAGCTAAAGCATATGATAAAAATATACAAATTCCTATGCTTTTGTCTAGTTTTAGAACACCTGGATTTGCAAGTAGAGATTCATATGTTTTAGATATGATATCAACATATTTAAGTAGTGGAAAGAGTTCTGTTTTATATAAGAAACTTGTAGATGATCAGAAACAAGCACTACAAACTCAAGTAATTAATTTAGGACAAGTAGATTATAATATATTTGCTATTATAGCATTACCACTTGGGGATATTTCTCTTGATATCCTGTTAACTGAAATAGAAGAAGAAATTGAAAAAGTTCAAAATGAATTGATTTCAGAAAGAAATCATCAAAAACTTCTTAACAAATTTGAATCTCAATTTGTAAACTCAAATTCTAGTATTGCAGGAATAGCAAATTCTCTTGCTAGATATTATCTTCTTTATGGAGATGTTAATTTAATTAATAAGGAAATTGATATTTATAGATCTATTACAAGAGAAGAGATCAGAAGTGTAGCTCAAAAATATTTAAGCTCTAATCAAAGAGTAGATATTGAATATTTGCCCGAAACTGGAGAATAATTTTAAAAAATATTAAAAAATGAAAAGAAGAATAATTCTATTAATAACTGCATTAATCATATCATTAAATGTTAGTGCACAACTTGACCGATCTATACAACCTAAAGGTGGGCCAACTCCGAAAATTAAATTAGAAAAACCACAAGAATTTAAATTAAAAAATGGGATCAAAGTTTTAGTTGTAGAAAACCACAAACTACCAAGAGTATCCTATAGCTTAAGAATAGATAACAATCCCATTATAGAAGGTGAAAAAGCAGGAGTAACTAGTCTGCTTGGGTCTATTCTAGGAAATGGTACCACAACAATACCAAAAGATGATTTTAACGAAGAGATTGATTTCTTAGGCGCCAGGCTAAATATTGGATTTAGTGGTGGTTTTGCTAGTACACTAACTAGAAATAATGAACGTGTTGTTGAATTAATGGCAGATGCAGTTATAAATCCATTACTTTCAGAAGAAGAGTTTAATAAAGAAAAGAATAAACTAATTGAAGGGTTAAAAGTTGATAAGAAAAGTTTAGATGCTATTTCTGGTAGAGTTGGAGGAGCCTTGTCTTATGGAAAAAATCATGCTTATGGTGAATTTATAACTGAAGAAACTCTAAATAATATAACTTTTGAAGATATTTTAGAATATCATAAAAAATATTTTAAACCAAATAATTCATATTTGGTAGTAATTGGTGATGTAGATTATAAAGAAATAAAATCAATGATCTCTGATAAATTTGGTGCTTGGAAAAAAGGTAAATCACACGTTGATCCTATTCCAGTGCTTACTCCGAATGTTAGTTTGACAGAGATTAATTTTATTGACTTACCAACGGCTACTCAGTCTTCTATATCTGTAACTAACAATGTAGATTTAAAAATGGGTGATGAAGATTATCATGCCGCTTTAATAACTAATAATATCTTAGGTGGAGGTGGTGAAGGTTATCTTTTTAAGAATTTAAGAGAAGAGCATGGATACACTTATGGGGCTTACTCAAGACTTGGATCAGATAGATATGGCGTAGCTAGATTTAGAGCATATGCCAAAGTAAGAAATATGGTTACTGATAGTGCAGTAACTGAAATAGTAAAGGAAATTGTTAGAATTAGAACTGAGGCTGTTGATGCTGAACACTTAAAAGATGCAAAAGCTAACTATGTTGGAAGTTTTATAAGGAGATTAGAAAGTCCTCAGTCCGTAGCAAACTATGCCTTAAATATTAAGCTAAATGACCTTCCAAAGGATTTTTACGAAACATATTTAGAAAAAATAAATGCAGTTAGTGCTTCTGATGTTAAAAGAGTGGCTAATAAATATTATAAGCTAGCCAATACAAGAATTATTGTGGTAGGTAAGGGAAGTGATGTAGTTGCTAATCTTGAAGAAGTTGGTTTTCCAATTAATTATTTTGATCACTATGCAAATCCTGTAGCAAAACCTGTATTTAACAAACCCATTCCTGAAGGATTAACTGCAACTGAGGTAGTGAACAATTACATTAATGCAATTGGTGGCAGAGATTTGCTTGAATTAGTTTTTTCTTTAGTTCAAAAAGCTGATGTTACAATTCCAGCTCCTTTTAAGCCTCAAGCAACTATAAAACAATTGGTTCCAAATAAATATTCAATGAAAATGGAGGCAAGTATGAATGGTCAGACAATGAAACTTGGGGGAATGTCATTTGATGGAGAAACAGGTTATAATGAAGGTCCTCAAGGAAGAAATACATTAGATGAAAAAGTAATTAATGATTTAAAAGCCGTTAAAGGTATATTTCAAGAATTATATTATTCAGAAGATCAATTAGAATTAGTTAGTATTAATTCAATAGACTATCAAGATGCATATAAAGTCAAAATAACTGAAGGAGAAAAAGTATCATATAGATTTTATAGTATAGATTCTGCTTTATTATTGAGTGAAGAAAAGGAAGATGATAACAATAATATAATTTCTCAAAATTATGGTGATTATAGAGATGTTAATGGAATTAAATTCCCGTTTTACATAGATATCCCTTCACAAAAACTTGAATTAAATATTACTGAAATTCTTATTAATGAAGAATTAAAAGACTCAGATTTTTAATCTAAAGATTGCCTAGGGCTTCTGCTAGATAGTAAGACCCCCAATACGATTAGTGCTGTAGCCATTAGCTGGTTAATGCTAAAAAGCTCACCGTCTAATATTCCCCAAAATAAGGATACTATTAGCAGAGAATATGTTACAGAAGATGCAAAAACTGCAGTAGACATTTGCACCAATTTATTAAATAGAACTTTTGCAAGTGCTGTCCCAAAAGCAGATAGTACCAGCACATAACCTATAGACTTTAAAGTAATTGGATCATACACCTGGTCAGTATTAAACCCCGAAAAAGAAAAAATAATAATTGCAGGAATGAAAATTACAGAAAAGTGTCCTGCAGCAATAGTAACTGCAGGAATATCATTTAAATACTTTTTTATAATGTTTACATTAAACCCATATAGAAATGAACAAAGGATAACTAATCCAGCATACAAATAATTTTGATCAGGGTTGAGTTGTATTCCTCCATCAATCAATAAGTAAGTCCCAATAAGTCCTACTACAACACCAATAATTTGTTTTTTTGAAGATGCTATCTTAAATACAATTACACCAATAATAACAGTATTTAGCGGCACCAAAGAATTTAATATAGACGCTATTGAGCTATCTATTTCAGTCTCAGCAAAGGCAAAAAGAAAAGCTGGAAAAAAACTTCCAAGAAAGGCTGAAATAATTATCCATTTCCATTCTTTTTTAGTTATTAATTTTAAGGTATTCCAAGCAAAAATAAAAAGAATAATAGATGAAAATATTATTCTTAAAGATCCTAGTTGCAACGGGGTTAGCCCTATTAGAGCTTTTTTTATAAGAATAAATGAAGTTCCCCATATTAGTGATAAGCTAATAAGATATATCCACTTTTTCATATACAATTATTTATTATGATTTTTCCAATCAAAAGATTCAATCAAATAAATAATATCATTTTCAATATAATTAATAGCGGGTAAAATAGAATCATAATTAGGCTTAATATTAAAATACACAAATCCGGAAATGATATTATTAATACTATCTGTTAAATAAAATTGGTAAGGCGATGCTACACTGCCTGACAAATCAAATATTCTGCCAAAAATATTTTTTTCTTTTAAACTATAATCTTTAATTTTTACACTATTTGCCATCATTGAATGTGTTTCAATTGCTGTTTTTAAATCCAATATATAAGCATTTAATTTTTCTTTGGAATTAACATTCTTGTATTGAAAATTTATTTGTGCATTAAGCTGATTATAGTTTATAATAAAATCAATAGACTCTAAATTAATATCAATGTCTGAAATTTCTGATAATCTAGAATTTGCTTCAAAAAAAAATGGAAATTCTTTGTTGTCTATCAGTTCATATTCAGGCTTAGGATAGTCTAGTCTTAAATAAGCTGATTCTTTTGGCAGGAAATAATTCTCACAACCAAAGAAAACTATAAAAATTATGAATATATAATTTCTCATTTATTTAAGATTGATAGTTTTATTTGCTTAATTCTTTTTTTATCTATTGATTCAATTGTAAAAACAAATTTCATAAAATTTATTTTGCTGTTCTTTTTTGGGAAACTCCTTGATATTTCCAATATAAAACCTGCAATTGTTTCAGCCTCTCCTTTATATTCATCAAAAATATTATTGTCTACTTTAATAATTCGACATAAATCATGTAAACTAGTTTTTCCATCAAAAATAAAATTATGATCATCAATCTTTGAATACAATAAATTATCATCATCAAATTCATCAGATATCTCTCCTACAATTTCTTCAATTACATCTTCTAAGGAAACTAAACCAGAAGTTCCTCCATATTCATCTACAACAATAGCTAAATGAACCTTTTTCTCTTGAAATTCCAACATTAGGTCATCTAATTTTTTATTTTCCGGTATGAACAAAGGCTCCCTAAGTAATTCTTTCCATTGAAACTCCTTTTTATCTAAAAATGGTAACAAATCTTTGATATGTAATATTCCAATAATACTGTCTAAATTTTTATCAAAAACTGGGATTCTCGAATAATTAGTCGTTGTAATTGATTTAAGAACTTCTTCTGATTTAAGTTTTCCGTCTAGAGCGAAAATATCAATTCTTGGATGCATTATTTCCTTAGTTTCAATATTGCCAAAATTCACTATTCCCTTTAATATTTTCTGCTCTTGTTTAGTAGTATCCTCTGGTCTTGTCAAATCTAGAGCATGCGATATCTGGTCAATACTAATATTTGAATTTTGTATGGCTAACTTATTCTTAATATAATTTGAAAATTTTTGCATTGGCAGACTAATAGGAGAAAAGATTATATCTAAAATTCTTAATGGATGTGCAATTATCCTTGAAAAATTAATATTATTACGTGATGCATAAATTTTTGGTAAAATCTCGCCAAAAAGTAATATTAAAAATGTAGCAACAACAATTTCTACAAAGAATTGTATCAAAGGAGAACCAATTGCATTAAATAATACTTCTCCTATTTTAGTAAATAGAATAACTATAGCAATATTTATTAAATTATTTGCAATTAAAATTGTCGCTAAAAGCTTATTTGGTTTTTCTAATAAATTAGTTATTATCTTAAAAGATTTAAGATCCGATTTTGATTCAATGTCACTTTTCGATAATGAGAATAATGCTACTTCAGATCCAGAAATGAATCCAGAAAATATTAATAGGATAACCAATAAAAAAACATCAAAGTTAAATTGGTAACTTATATCTAAATAATAGATTATTTCTGTAATTAATATATTCAACTAATTAAGAGTTATATGCAAACTAGAAAGGTAAATCATCACTTGAACTAGTATCTTCTGAACTTGAACTAGTATCTTCTGAACTTGAACTAGTATCTTCTGAATTTGAAGAATCTGCTTCCTGCTTATTATTTGGAGGATTTGAATTCATTTCACCTTGAGAATCTTGTTTATTAGATAAGAAAGTAAATTCAGTACAATTAATTTCAGTTGAATATCTATCCAAGCCCTTATCATCCTGCCATTTTCTTGTTTTTATTCGGCCTTCTATGTATACTTTATCCCCTTTTGATAAGTATTTTTCACATATTTCAGCGGCTTTATTCCTTAAAATAATATTATGCCATTCAGTGTTTGAGACCTTTTCATTGGTTTGCTTATTTAAATACGTTTCATTTGTAGCAAGTGGAAATCTGCCTACACAACCACCATCCTCAAATCGATGAATTTTAACATCATCACCAAGGTGACCAATAAGCATAGCTTTATTTAATGTTCCTGACATGTTTTTTTTTGTCTAATTTAAATAAATATATCATTTATAACTAACTGTTTTTAAAAATGTTTATAATTAAATTTATCTAAGAATTTTTCTATAAGTCTAGGTACTGGATATTTATTCATATCTGAAAATTTAACTGAATTACTATTAGAGTCCTCTATAGGTAAAATCCAAAATTTTGCATATATAGTTTTATGTGATAATTTATGTATTATTGGATTAGAATTAAATAATATAATTTCTGAATTAAATAAAGAAGCTGTGCTTTTGACCTTCTCATTAGATAATAATTGTGTCCTATTTAATTCTTTTTTTGATTCAACCATTGGAAAATGAAACAAATTTTTCCAAATTCCATTCTCAATTTTATTTATACAAGTTTTATGATTAGAATCTAGCAATACTAGATAATTAAAGTGTATAATTTTAGGAGGATTTTTTTTTAATTTAACTGGGAAGTAGTTTGTCTTTTTTAATTTACTTGCAATACAATCCTTTGCTAACATACACTTATCGCATAAGGGCAACTTTGGTTTACATATCAGGGATCCGAAATCCATTATTCCTTGATTATAATCACCGCAAGATTTTTTAGGAGCTAACTTTTGAGCATAATCCATATAAAAAATTTTGCCTAAATGATTATTAACTGGGAGATCTATTCCATAAAATCTAGAAATTACTCTATATACATTGCCATCAAGAACAGCTCTTCTTTCATTGAAGCATATTGATGAGATAGCACTTGCAGTATATTCTCCAATGCCTTTTAGTTTTATCAATTCTATATATGAACTTGGGAATTTACCATTGAGCTCATCAACAATAAATTTAGCAGTCTTTAATAAATTCCTAGCTCTAGAGTAATACCCCAATCCCTGCCATAATATTAGAATATCATTTTCATTAGCCTTTGCTAAAGAAATAATGGTAGGATATTTATTAATAAATTTTAAATAATAAGGGAGGCCTTGAGAAATTTTCGTTTGTTGAAGGATTATTTCAGATAGCCATACTGAATAAGGATCATTCCCTTTTCTCCAGGGAAGATCTCTTTTATTAATCATATACCAATTTAAAATAGCACGACTAAAATTCATATCTAATAAATATTAGGTATAAAATAGATGTTTATCAAAAAAATTAAACTATTCATGTTTTAAATATTGAAATTAAAATACATATATTTGCGCCATTGTTGAACTATATTAGTAATTAATAAAAATTTAATCTATGACTAAGGCTGATATTGTGTCAAATATTTCCAAAAATTTAGGAATTGAAAAAGTAGATGTTCAACTTACAGTTGAATCATTAATGAAAGAAGTAATAAGTTCACTTGAAAGTGGTGAAAATGTTTATCTAAGAGGTTTTGGTACTTTTGTTGTAAAAAGAAGAGCTGAAAAAACTGGTAGAAATATAAAGAACAATACCACCATAAAAATTCCTGCTCACAATATTCCAGCATTTAAACCTTCTAAATTTTTTGTAAAAGGAGTTAAAAATAAAGTCAAGATTGATTAAAAATATTGGCATATGCCTAGTGGGAAAAAACGTAAAAGACATAAAGTAGCTACACATAAACGAAAAAAAAGACGTAGAGCTAATCGTCACAAGAAAAAAGATTAATATCATTTTATATTAATCAAACTAATTACTTCAACCAAGTTCTTTGAAATTAAATTCATTTAATAATTGCAATAATAACTTTTGCAATTAATGAATTTTTTGAATTGAATAATTATTAATAATCAGTTAATTATAACTGTAAAAAATTGAAAAAGATGAATAAAGAATTAATAATTCGTTCTGGTTCAAATAATATTGATTTTGCCTTATTAAAAGATGGGAAACTAATTGAATTTCAAAAAGATGATGAAAATTTTAATTTTTCTGTCGGAGATATTTTTTTAGCTAAATTAAGAAAAACAATGCCTGCACTAAATGCTGCATTTGTTAATGTTGGATACAAAAAAGATGGATTTCTACATTATCATGATCTAGGTCCAAAACTTCCAACATTATTAAAATTTATTAAAAGTATATGCTCTGGAAAATTAAAGGACTTTTCTCTTAAAAAATTTACTTTTGAAAAAGATATAGAAAAAAATGGTTTTATGTCTGATGTACTAAAACCAAATCAAAGTGTACTTGTTCAAATAGTAAAAGAACCTATTTCAACTAAAGGTCCTAGGATAACTTCAGAGCTGTCAATAGCTGGGAGATACCTAGTATTGATTCCATTTTCAAGTCGCATATCAATTTCACAAAAAATTGAAGATGATGAAGAAAAAGATCGATTAAAAAGGCTTGTAAAGAGTATTGCTCCAAAAGGTTTTGGTGTAATAATCCGTACAGTTGCAAAAGGCAAAAAAGTTGCTGAACTAGATAAAGATTTACAAAACTTATATGGTAGATGGATAGCAATGTGCAGAAAACTGCAAAGAGCAAATCAACCAAGTAAAGTAATGAATGAAATGAATAAATCATCAAAAATCCTAAGAGATGTCTTTGATGATACATTCGCCTCAATTACTGTAGATGATGAAGCACTTTACATTCAAATAAAAGATTACATACAAAAAATTGCTCCAAAAAAAGAGTCTATTGTTAAATTTTATAAATCAGATATTCCAGTTTTTGAAAAATTTGGAATAGAAAGACAAATAAAAACTTCATTTGGAAAAACTGTGTCAATGACTAAAGGATCATACCTGGTTATTGAGCATACTGAAGCACTTCATGTGATTGATGTAAATAGTGGCAACAGAAAATCAACATCAAAAAATCAAGAAGAAGCAGCATTAGAGGTCAATTTAATAGCAGCTACAGAGATAGCTAGGCAATTAAGATTACGTGATATGGGAGGAATTATAGTTGTTGATTTTATAGATCAAAATACAGCTGAAAATAGAAAAAAACTATTTAGTCATTTAACAACAGAGATGGCAGAAGATAGAGCTAAACATAAAATACTTCCACCGAGTAAATTTGGATTAATACAAATTACTAGGCAAAGAGTCAGACCGGAAATGAAAATTAAAACTAGAGAAGAAAATCCTAGTAATAATAAAAATGAAGTAGAGGCGCCAATTATTTTAATAAGAAGAATATCTGAAGATCTAGAGGATGTATACAAAAAGGGGTATAAGAAATTTAATTTAAATACGCATCCCTTTATTGCTGCATATCTTGAAAGAGGATATCCTTCAATTAGATTAAAGTGGTACTTTAAATACCAAAAATGGATAAAAATAATTCCAAGAGATGCATACAAATATCTAGAATATCACTTTACTCAAGAAGATGGTAAAATAATTAAATTATAATCAAAAAAAGTCTTGTTAATAGCAGGACTTTTTTTTTGAAATAACTCTATACTTATATTTTTTATTTTTTATATAGGATAGAGTTAATAATTTTACTTAAAATTTCAATCTTACTAGAATTGGACAATGATCACTATGATAAATGTCATCTAAAATTTTAGCATTTACTAGATTTTCTTCCAAGCTATCAGATACCATAATATAATCTATTCTCCAACCCTTATTATTGGATCTTGAATTTGCTCTGTAACTCCACCAACTATATCTGTTTGGTGAATCAGAAAAAAATCTAAAGGAATCAATAAATCCTGAATCCATAAAAGCCTGCAACCAAATTCTTTCGACTGGTAAAAACCCCGACACATTCTTATTTCTAATTGGATCATGGATATCAATTGCTCTATGACATATGTTGTAGTCGCCTGCAATTATCAAATTACTAATTTTTGATTTTAGTGAATTAATATAATCATGAAACATATCCATATATTCTAGCTTATGTTGTAATCTGTCAATATTAGTTCCCGATGGTAAATACAAACTCATCACAGAAAAATTATTAAAATCTAATCTTAAATTTCTACCCTCATAATCCATTGATTCAATTCCAGTACCATACTCAACATGAATAGGCTTAATTCTAGATAAGATAGCAACTCCACTATACCCTTTCTTTTGAGCGCTAAACCAATAGTTATATATATATCCAGCTTTATTGAATAAATCTAAATCTAGTTGACTCTTAAGAGCTTTAATCTCCTGTAGGCATATAACATCAGGATTTTCTCTTACAAGCCAATCAATAAAACCCTTATTAACTGCTGCTCTAATCCCATTTACATTGTATGATATTATTTTCATAATACTAAAATATGTAATGAACTAATAAATTTCTGTAATCATAGAAATTATTTTAATAAAATATTTTAAGTTATTTTTAGTTTTATCTAATGTATGAAACATCTAGGCTTTATTATTTTATTATCTACTATCACTAATCTGTATAGTAATGAATTGTATTTTGAAGATGTTCATTATAGCAATATCAGTAGTGATTCATTAGAATTAGAGATTAAAGAAAATCAGTATCCAAAATTTTTAACTAGAGAATATTTCTATTTAGATAAAAAAAATATTCTTTCTAATAATGATAATATTAATAAGCTATATAAGATTTCTAGCTCTAATGTTCAACAAGAAAAGTTATTATTTGATGGGCTAGAAAGTTCAGGAAGTATTTCTAGAGGATTTAATATAGGGAATAATCAAAACTCTGTTTTAAATAGCGAATTAGACTTACAAATATCTGGAAAATTAAGCGAGAAAGTGTATCTAAAAGCATCTATTCAAGATGCTAATATACCCCTTCAGGATAATGGATATTCTCAAAGATTAGATGAATTTGATCAAATATTTATAGAGCTAGTAAGTGATGACTGGCGGATAAGAGCTGGAGATATTGATTTAAAAAATAACAATTCCTATTTTGGGAAATTTGAAAAAAGAATACAAGGATTAAATTTCAGTGCAAACCTTAATAATCAAGTTAATGTCTATGGATCTGGAGCTATAGTTAAAGGTCAATTTAAGACAAGTAGTTTTCAAGGTCAAAATGGAAATCAAGGGCCATATAAACTAGTTGGATCAAGAGGAGAGCTCTATATATTAGTTGTTTCAGGAAGCGAAACAGTATATATTAACGGAACTAAATTAGAAAGAGGAATTGATAAAGATTATACAATTAATTATAATGCAGGAGAGATAATATTCAATACTACTATCCCAATTACTGGAGATATGAGAATTAATGTAAACTATCAAGTAAGTAAAAGAAATTATTCAAGATTTATAGCATTTTCAGGAGCAGAATTAAACAATGATAAAATCAATTTAAATATATCTTTTTATAATGAAAATGATCTTAAAAACCAATCTCTACAACAAAATTTATCTAATGAACAAATTTCTATTTTAAGCCAAGCGGGAGATGACAATACGTTAATGAACGCACCATCTGCATACCAAGAAGAATATAGTGAAAATAGAATTCTATATAAAAAAGAGATTATTAATGGACAAGAAGTTTATGTCTATTCAAACAATCCTAGTGAAGAATTATATTCTGTTGGATTCACGAATGTGGGCAGTAATTTAGGTGATTATATACTCCTAACAAATAATGCAATTGAGAAGATATATGAATATATTACTCCAATTAATGGAATAAAACAAGGAGATTATAATCCAATAGTAAAACTTGTAGCTCCAGAAAAATTACAAATAGCCATAATTAATGGAGATTATATTCCAAATGAAAAAACTAATGTCACATTTGAAATTGCCTCAAGCAAAAATGATAAGAACCTGTTCTCTACTATTGACGACAACAATAATTATGGGATAGCAGCTAAAATTTCAACATCAAATCAACTCATAAAAAATAAATTATGGGAAATATCTGCAAAAGCTAATTTAGATTATATCGATAAAGACTTTCAGTCAATAGAAATAATATACAATCCTGAATTTAACAGAGATTGGAATCTAGATTCCTTAACAAGCTACTCCTATATTAACCAAGTAAAAAATCAATTATTGATTCAAGGAGGTGTAAATTTAATTAATAAAAAAATTGGAGAAATAAAGTACAATTATGAAAATCTAAAATTTGAAAAGGAATATAATGGAATTAGACAGCAATTAGATCTTAATTTAAAAATTAAAAATATTGACTATACGTCTAATTCTAGTATTTTAAATTCCGAATCTTCAATTTATACATCTGAATTCTTAAGAACATATAATAAGTTAAAAATAAATTATAAAAAAGGGTGGACTATAATCAATGTAGACGTTGAAAAAAATTCAAAAACAAATTTGCTAGACAATTCCTTAGCTAATTCAAATCATGGCTATAAATTATATGAAATTGCTACAGGTATTGGATCGCTTTCAGATAGATTTATTGAAATAGGATACAGGAAAAGAATTAATGATAGTTTAGTTAATAATACCTCATTAGGAAAGGTTAATTCCTCTAACATATATCATTTAAAATCGCAACTCTTAAAGGATACAAAAAGTAACCTAAGCATATTTTTAAACTATAGAGAAATGACTAGGACTAGTAATGATAATACTGAGAAATTTCTTAATTCAAGATTAATTTATAATCAAAAATTATTTGATCAAATAGTACAATCTAATTTACTGTATGAAACAAACTCAGGAAATTTACCTCAGCAAGAATATACATATGTAGAAGTTGAGCCCGGTATGGGGAATTATAAATGGATTGATATTAATGGTAATAACACACAGGAACTGGAGGAGTTTGAATTAGCACAATTTCAAGATGAAGGGCTATACATAAGAGTGTTTCTTCCAAATCAAATATATCTAAAAACCTATCAAAATAAGTTTAGTCAATCTCTAGTAATAAATTTTCATAAATGGAAAAATTCAAATACAAAATTTAAAAAATTATTATCACATTTTTCAAATCAATCTCAGTATATGATTGATAAGAAAACTAATCAAAGTATTGAGAACTTTAATTTTAATCCCTTTTATATCCCTAAAAATGGTTTATTAGGGTTGATTTCAAATTTTAAAAACAGTTTGCATTATAATAGAGGAAAACAAGATTTTTCTACAACCTATAGCTACTCCTCTAATAAATCAAAAAATACACTTTCCTTTGGATACATTGAAAATAATTTAAAATCACACCAATTAAATTTTATCCATAAGCTACATACGAATTGGCTATTTGACCTTAATTCAATTCTTGAAAATAAAGTAAGTATTAGCGAAAATTTTGAAAGTAAAAATTATAACCTAAATAAATTCAAAATTAATCCTAAAATAACATATATTTTTAATGAATCTAATAGATTAAATTTTTATTATCAGTTTTCTACAAATGAAAACACAATAGGAAATTTTGAAGAACTTAAGCAGCAAAAGCTTGGTCTATCGTGTTATCTTTCAAAAAGTGAAAAAATAAATTTTACTTCAGAAGTTAATTATTTTAATAATTCGTTTAAAGGGAATCCCAATACTATTATTGGGTATATACTTATGGAGGGGTTACAAGTAGGATCAAATTATACTTGGTCCTTTACTGCACAAAAGAAATTAACCAAATTCTTAGACTTAAATCTTTCCTATTTTGGACGTAAAAGTGAGAATAGCAATTCTATTCATAACGGCAATATTCAATTACGAGCTATCTTTTAAAAAAAATATCCGCCTACCATTAAGTAGACGGATATCTATATTACAATTAAATTATAATTTACTCAACTATAATTTTCTGTACTTTTCCAAAGGAGCTGTTTCCAACCTTAACTAAATAAACTCCTTTTGCTACATATGACATATCTAGTGCATAATTAAATGTGCCTGTATTCTCAAATCTATGGAATACCATTCTTTGCCCAAGGACATTATATACTGTCAATTCAATTTTTCCAACATATGGTGAATTTAAGTTAACATCAAATTGATTGTTGCCTAAACTAACAACTGAAAATTCTGAATTTTGATTTAATTCATCTATTCCAAGTGAGGTTACAATATTAACAGTGTAATCTTCTGTCTCACCATACTGTGTCTCTTCACAAGCATCATCAGGAACTGGAGCATTCCAGTTTGTTTTTCCTCTCATTATATGCTCACCAAGTGCAGCATCCGCAGCAATTACTAAAGATGTATTACCTGTATATGTTCCTGATCCTCCACCAAGACCAAGTACATAATTATCAACTACTAATTCATCTAATGAAAATATAAAGTCATCATTAAAGTCTATCCATACTCTAAAATATTGATTTCCATATCCCGTAGTAAGAGTTAGTACATTTGTTGATCCCTGTTCTAAATCTGTTGATAGATTTGTAAAATCTTCATAACCAGTACCACCTGATCCGGTTTCATTATATATGTCACCAACGGCAAACAAATGGAATCCATCTCCGAATGAAAGATCTCCAACAGGTGTACAATTAACATTATTTACAGTGACAGTAATTGAGTCATTAGAGGTGTCATTATCAGAGGCTAATGAAGTATATGCAGTAATAGTATAAGAACCAAATGCAGAAAGATCAGCAAGATAAATAAAAGTATACTCAATAGTAGAATTTCCTTCTAGTGGTCCTGCAACTGTTTCTGTAATAATTGTTCCATCTAAATCAATTGTAACATCAAAGTTAGTTTGAGTAGCACCTCCATAATTTGTGATAGTTACCGTTACTTGTTCAGTAGCAGATAAATTAGTTCCTGACGATGGAGAGCTAATAGCAGAGACTCCAATATCATTTGCATTTAAGTGAGACACATCTGTTGTATATGAATCATTTGCAGTATCCTCATCACTTGACATTGCTGTACTAGCAGTAATAGAATATGTATTTCCTACTGTAGACATATCTGTTGTGGCAGAAAAAGTATATTGATCTGTTAGTGCAGATCCGATAGTTCCAGTATAGGTTTCTGTTATAGTAGAACCTCCATCAACTTGATACGTAACATCAAAATTTGATGCATCATTCTCACCATAGTTAAAAATAGTAACCGTAACATCCTCACTAGCAGTCAATGTTCCTGAAGTTGGAGAATCTATATTTACAACTCCAACATCATTGGCAAAATTTGCTGCAATTTGAAAAACCCCAACAACATTTGCTCTTGATCCTTCCATTAGTTCGTTGTTAAACCAAAAGGCCTTATCATTCGAAGGATCTACTGCTAATTTTGAATAATCTCCAAATCTAATGCCGCCTATATTTCCAGTTCCCGCTTGAATTATTTCTTCTGCTATACTCATAGTTCCAAGTGCATCTGAAACATATCTCCCCGTATAATATGTGCTTACAAACTGATCACTAGTTCCGCCCATACCACTATAACCCATACCAATATTTCCTTGTAGGTCCATGGCCATACTCGCATTCCACGCATGCTTTCCATCAGGAGAAGCATAGGTTCCCTCTTGATAAAGTGACCATGGCTGACCATCACTATCCTGGCGTAATTCAAACCAGCGTACACCTGCTAAATTAGTAGCATCACCACTAATATTAACAACAAAATTAAGTATAGCAGAATTGTGGCTAGAAAATTTTCTAAATTGTGCTTGATTCATTATTGTAGACTGTAGTGCATCGATTGCACTTCCTCCAGGCTGTTGTAGATTATCCCAAGATCCGCCATCAAATATAGATATAAAAGGTGTTGTTGATATTTCTTGGGGAGATGCAGAAATAGATGAATTTGAAGGGGTATTCCAATCAACATCTGCTGTCCATATCTTTAAATGATCTGAAGACACTCCTCCCCATCCGTCATCAGCCATAAATACTATTGGAGCTGAGCCTGTAGCAGGTACGTTGTCATCAGTAATATTAAAAGCTTGAGGGCTTCGAAAACCAGTACCAGGTAAACCTGGTAAAGAAAAATCTACAAATTGTGCTGATTGATCTCCAGCAATCATTGCATCCCTCTCTAAGATATGCAAATAAGGGGGATTGTCTGTCACATAATAACCATCACTCCAAATTGAAAGTTTTTGATAGTCACTACCCGTTCCCCAATCATAAACATACCATCCATCATTAATAGGATCAGGACCCTGTGAAACAGCCACTTTCCAACCGCTTGCAAGTATTGACATTACAAATCTATCTGCGGCTGCATCATATGAAACGGTTAAATCACAACAGAAACTGCCTACGCCAAACACATTCCCCGGAGCTAATTGTCCAGTTAATGCATTTCCGTCTTTATCAAACACTCTAAAACCTGTATTGAAAACCGCTACATAGTGATTAGGGCCAACAGCTCCAGCAGGATCAGTAGGCGAGGAAGAAGTAAATGCTGCATTGAAAACAATACTAGGAGTTTTTCCTTGAATCTTTTGATGTAATTCTCCCGGATTCTTTGCTAACAAGTCCTCTCCAGTAGATCCTTTTCCTGCAATAATATCATAAGGTGTTGCCTTGCCATCCTGCATTTCTTTTGTTTCATCTACATAGGGAATAAGATCATTCATTCTAGATGCTAGTGAGGGTACTTCACGCATTTCTAGCGAAGTTCCTATTTCTACAGGCCCAACTCTGTCATTGTCCTGTGAAAAGGAAAATAGTGATAATAAAAGAGCCAGTACTAATGTTGTAATTCTTATATTCATAATAATTATATTTGTTTTTTTATACTAAAAAGTGAGTTAATTTATGGTTTTTGATCCAGAATATAAAATTCTTTAGCTATGAATTGTTCTTTAGCCAATTTTTTAAATTAACCTCTTTTGTTATTTCTTTTGATATCCTATCTATAGAAATTCTTTTTTGCTCCATAGTGTCTCTATTTCTTATGGTTACTGTATTATCCTCTAAAGTTTGATGATCAACCGTAATGCATAAAGGAGTACCTATAGCATCTTGTCTTCTATATCTTCTACCAACAGCATCTTTTTCATCATAAATAATGTTAAACTCAGTTTTTACCTTATTATAAAGATCAGTTGCAATCTCAGACAAGCCATCCTTTTTCACTAAAGGCAATATAGCTGCTTTGTATGGAGCTAAAACAGATGGGATTTTTAGAACTATTCTAGATGAATTATTATCTAACTCTTCCTCGACAAGAGAATTTGATAAGACCGCTAAAAACATTCTATCAAGACCGATAGATGTTTCTACTACATAAGGGATATAGCTTTTATTGAGTTCTGAGTCAAAGTATTGAAGTTTTTTTCCTGAATATTTTTCATGCTGAGATAAATCATAGTCCGTTCTTGAATGAATCCCTTCTAGTTCTTTAAAGCCAAAGGGGAAATTATATTCTATATCACATGCTGCATCAGCATAATGAGCTAATTTAATATGATCATGGAATCTATAATTTTCTTTACCCAATCCTAGTGACATGTGCCAGTTCATCCTGTTTTCCTTCCATTTTTCATACCACTCCTGTTGTGTCCCAGGTCTTACGAAGAATTGCATTTCCATTTGTTCAAATTCTCTCATTCTAAAAACAAACTGTCTTGCTATAATTTCATTTCTAAATGCTTTTCCTATTTGAGCTATTCCAAATGGAATTTTCATTCTAGCTGATTTCTGTACATTTAAAAAATTTACAAAAATTCCCTGAGCAGTTTCAGGTCTTAAATAAAGATCAGAATTTGATTGAGCCGTTGATCCTACTTTGGTGCTAAACATCAAATTAAATTGTTTAACATCAGTCCAATTTTTGGATCCAGATATTGGATCAATAATTTCTAAATCTTCTATTAATTTTTTTAAAGATTTTAAATCATTCTCTTCAAGAATTTTACTCATTTGGGAAGTAATTGACTCTATTTTTTCTTTATAGGCAACAATTCTATCGTTAGTAGTAATGAATTGATTTTCATCAAAATCATCTCCAAATCTCTTTTTTGCTTTAGCTATTTCCTTATTTATTTTTGACTCAATCTTTTGACAGTATTCTTCTATTAATACATCTGCTCTATATCTTTTTTTAGAATCTTTATTATCTATTAATGGATCATTAAATGCATCAACATGTCCAGAAGCTTTCCATGTAAGGGGATGCATAAATATTGCACTATCAAGGCCTACAATATTATGGTTCATTTGAACTAAAGATGCCCACCAATAATTTTTAATATTATTTTTTAATTCAACACCATTCTGTCCATAGTCATATACGGCACTTAACCCATCATAGATTTCACTACTAGGAAAAATAAAACCGTATTCTTTAGCGTGGGAAACTACTTTTTTGAATTTATCATCCATAGAACTCATGTTACAAAAATATAAAACGCTTTTAACTAAAGGAATGCTTTTTTTAAAATTATACGTTAATTTGTATTGAATCCATGAAAGAGTTAAAATATATTACTGGGATTTTAGTGCTTGTACTACTATATGCATGTGCAAATAGAGGGACGCCATCAGGGGGAGATTATGATACTACACCTCCAGTAATTATAAAATCTGAACCTGAAAATTTTACAAATAATTTTAATAGTTCTGAGGTAAATATTCTTTTTGATGAGTATATAAAAATTAGAAATTTACAAAAGGAATTAATTATTTCTCCTCCTATTGATCCTATCCCCGAAATAATACCTATTGGATCTGCAAGTAAAGATCTTACAATTAAGGGTCTAGACTCACTTAACCCCAATACGACTTATAGTTTCAATTTTGGAGAAAGCATTGAAGATAATAATGAAGGGAATCCCTTTTCAAATTTCAAATATGTTTTTTCAACCGGGCAATACATTGATTCATTAATAATTAAAGGCCATGTAAAAGATGCATTAGAAAGAGAGGTTGAAGAAGGGATAAATGTATTATTATATGAGGTAGATTCATTATATAATGATTCCATTGTATATATGAAAAAACCAAAATATATTACTAAAGTAGTCGATAGCACTTCAACATTTAGACTAGAAAATTTAAAAACTGGGAATTACCTATTAATCGCTCTAAAGGAAGAAGAAAGTGAAAGAGATTACATATTTCAACCCAAGACAGACAAGATTGGGTTTGCTAAAGATTTTATACAAATCCCAAAGGACTCCACCGCTGAAATTCAAGTATTTAAAGAAGATATCCCCTTTAAAATAAATAAGCCTAAACAGAAAACAAAAAATTCCTTTGTTTTTGGTTTTGAGGGTAAATTAGAGAAATTTAAAATTGATGTAATAGAACCAAAAGATCTAGAATTACAAAATAGAATAATAAAAGATCGTGATTCGGATACGCTATATTATTGGTTAAAATCATCACTAGACTTAGATTCAATTAAATTTTTAGTTTCAACTAAAACAAAAATTGACACATTTAAGATCAATCTAAGAAAAAACAAAACAGAATCTCTACAAATTAAATCCATACAAAGTAATTTGTTAAAATTTAATGAGAATCTAGAATTGCATGCAAATATACCCTTTAGTAAAATTGATGTTAAAAAAATACAAGTGCTTGATAAAGATTCCATACAAGTTCCTTTCACATACGAGTTAGATACTACAAATAACATCTATAAATTTAATATCTCTAAAGATCAAGATCAATCCTATAGTTTTGAGTTTTTGCCATTAGCCATAGAAGATTATTATGGCAATGCTAATGACACCTTATTCTATAAGTTAAAAACTAAAACATATGATGATTATGGAAATTTAAGATTAACAGTTAAAAATGCTGTTACTCCTATGATAATTCAGCTAGTTAATAGAGCTGGAGAAGTTAAATATGAACAATATGTTGAGGATTTAAATCCAATAGAATTCCAACATATAGATGCTGGAAAATATTATATTAGGATAATACTTGATTCAAATCAAAATAAAAAATATGATTCAGGAAATTTCCTTAAAAGAAAATCTCCTGAAAAAGTTGCCTATTTCCCAAAAGAACTTGATGTTAGAGCGGGCTGGGATTTAATCCAAGAATTTATTTTAGAATAACCTTATGTTTTACGTTTGAATGAGGTTTTAACTCTCCGTAATATCCCTCTGTATCTCTGAACTTACTGAAGAAGATGTTTATGTGCTTTTTTATACTAATCATTACATTTAAAAGTATATATAATTAAAATTCGACTTCAGTTTGAAGAGAAAATCCTTCTTTTTTTAAAAGCCATTTTTTTTTAACTATACCAGAAGAAAAACCTACAAGACTTCCATTGCTTCCAATAACTCTATGACAAGGGACGGCAATTAAAATAGGATTTTTTCCAATTGCAGCAGCAATAGCACGAACAGCATTTGCATTACCATAATCCTTAGCAATTTTAAGATAAGAGGTTGTTTTGCCGTAAGGAATTGTCTTAACAATATTCCAAACCTTGTATTGAAATTCAGTTCCTTTTGGATTTAATAAAAAAGTGAAACTCTTGCGACTTCCTTCTATGTAATCTAGAATTTGTTCAACGCTTTGCTTAAGGATATCTGGAATTATAGTTTCTCTAAAAATTTGATCTTCATTAATATCAATAGATTGTATTCCATTTTGATCTCCAATAATTTCTATTGTTCCTAATGAACTTTTGAATTTTACAAATTTCATCAAATCATTTTAAAATTTGTTTATATAAAGTTAAATATAAGGATGTTCTGTAACTATTTTCTTTATTGTAATTAGGGATATTATCTTCTATTAAATCTAAATGATGGCTAACAGATTATATAGTTCCCAAATAAACATATTTTCTTTTACCTCCGATTCTAACATTCATTTCCCATGACTATTCCCTTCAGTTTCAACATAATCCCCACTCTTATATTCTACATATTTTTCACCAAATTCATTCTTGCAATATCTTTAGAAGAGATAAAATTTAATCAGTAATTTCTTTCTTTTTCTTACCAAAAAGCTTATTAAAAAGCATCATAACAGGATCATAGTATCTGTCAACAACCCTTTCTTTAAGTGGAATTATAGCGTCGTCAGTAATCTGAATTTCTTCAGGACATACCTCAGTACAACATCTAGTTATGTTGCACATACCTAATCCATGCTCTTCTTTTATTTCTTTAATCCTGTCAGCTCTATCCATTGGATGCATTTCTAAACTGGCAAGTCTAACCATAAATCTTGGACCAGCAAATTTATCTTTTCCTTCATTATCTCTTATTACGTGGCACATGTTTTGACATAGATAGCACTCTATACACTTTCTAAAATGTTGAACTCTGTCTACATCTTTCTGCATCATAACAAAATCTTTTTCTTTGTCTTTTTCAGAAGGAGAGAAAGGTAATATTTTTTGATTTTGTTTATAATTCCATGATACATCAGTCACAAGATCTCTTATAACTGGAAAAGATTTCAATGGTGTAATTATAACAGTTTTATCTTCTTCAAACTCATTCATTCTTGTCATACAAGCAAGTCTTGGTTTACCGTTAATTTCAACACTGCATGAACCACATTTTCCTGCTTTACAATTCCATCTGCATGCAAGATCATTGGCTTGATCTGCTTGAATTCTATTAATCACATCGAGAACTACCATGCCTTCTGAGACATTACACTTATAACTAACTAACTCTCCTTTTTCATCATTTCCTCTATATATTTTAAAATCTCTTTCTTTCATATTGTAGATTATAATTTATTGTGATCAATTATAACTTCTTTCTCTAGATCTTCTATAGACGAGTTTGCAATTCTTTTAAGTTCTTTGTCCGGTTCAGACCTTTTAACTTTAATTGTTTGCATTTCACCATTAACCCCTTTTTTATTGATGATATTATACTCTAACCATTCATCCCCCTCAGATGGAAAATCTTCTCTTGTATGTGCACCTCTACTCTCCTCTCTTAATAAAGCAGACCTTGCAACAGATTCTGAAGAAATAAGTAAATTTCTAAGTGCTAGAGCTTCGTGCCATCCTGGATTAAACTGGCTTGATCCTGGAGCTTTAACTTCTTGGAATTGTAATTTCATGTCTTCAATTCTATTAATTCCATATTGTATTTTTTTCTTAGTTCTAATAATCCCAACGTTGTATTGCATATTTTTTTGAAGATCTTCATGTATCAAATAAGGATTATTTCCCTTCTCTCTATTCAAAATAGATGTTGCATTTTTAATAATTCTTTTAATATCACCATCATCTGCTTTAGGCATAGACTTTAATCTCTTTGAATATTTTGCTGCTTCCATTCCGGATAAGTTTCCGAAGACAAGAAGGTCTGATAAAGAATTTCCGCCAAGCCTGTTAGCTCCGTGCATTCCACCAGCGGCCTCACCACAAGAAAATAACCCATCTACTGTCGTCATAGATGTCTCAGCATCTACTTTAATACCCCCCATAAAGTAGTGACATGTTGGGCCAACTTCCATAGGTTGTTTAGTAATATCTAGTTCAGCCAATATCTTGAATTGATGGTACATAGATGGGAGCTTTTTCTTTATATCTTCAGATGATCTTTGTGTTGCTATATCCAAATAAGCACCTCCATGTTCTGATCCTCTACCAGCTTTAACCTCAGCATTGATTGCTCTAGCAACAATATCTCTAGTTAATAGTTCAGGGGGTCTTCTAGCATCCTTATCTCCCTCAAGCCATCTTGCAGCTTCTTCTACAGAATCAGCTGTTTCATTAGCAAATTTCTTTGGTATATAGTCAAACATGAATCTATTGCCTTCACTATTTTTAAGTATTCCTCCTTCACCACGAACTCCTTCTGTAACCAAAATACCTTTTACTGATGGAGGCCAAACCATTCCTGTTGGATGAAATTGGTTAAATTCCATATCAATCAACTCGGCACCAGCTTCAAATGCCATTCCATAACCATCTCCAGTATATTCCCAACTATTAGATGTTACTTCCCAGGCTTTTCCAGCACCACCAGTGGCAAATATTAAAGATTTAGTTTCAAATATTATAAATTCACCAGTTTCTCTGTACATGCATACAATTCCAGATACTTTACCAGATTTATCTTTTAAAATATCTAATGCAGTACATTCCATATGAATATCTATACCTTGATGAATTCCATGATCTTGAAGAGTTCTAATCATCTCAAGTCCAGTTCTATCTCCTACGTGAGCTAATCTAGGATACCTGTGTCCTCCAAAATTTCTTTGATTAATAAGGCCATCTCTGGTTCTATCAAAGACTGCTCCCCAATGTTCTAATTCTCTTACCCTCTTAGGTGCACCTTTTGCATGTATTTCAGCCATCTTCCAATTATTGAGCATTTTTCCTCCCCGCATAGTATCTCTGAAATGTATTTTCCAATCATCTCTATTATCTACATTTCCTAATGCTGCAGCCATTCCTCCTTCAGCCATTACAGTATGTGCTTTTCCTAGAAGTGATTTACAAACAAGTCCTACTCTTGTTTTTCTATCTTGAGATGCTGCTATTGCAGCAGATAAACCTGCACCTCCAGCACCTATTATTAGTACATCAAATTGCAATCTTCTAATTCCTGATATATCAAGCATAATTATATTCCCCAAGTATTTATATCATCAATTACTCCCATTGATACAAGTCTAACATATACGTCAGCAAACCCTACCCATACTAGACTTAACCAAGCAAATAATTGATGCCTTCTATTTAAAATTGTAACTATCTTCCAACTGTTATAATTCACTTTATCTTTATATAGACTGCAAGAATAACAATCTAGATTTCCTCCCACGAGATGTCTTATAGAATGACACCCAAAAGTATAACATCCTAGAAGAATAGGATTTATAGTTAACACTATAGTTCCAACACCTATACCAAATCTTCCATCATTAAAGAATGAAAGAAATGCATCATAACTTAATATAAAGATAAATATTACTGCAAAGTACATAGCATACCTATGAATATTCTGAACAAGTAGTAATCCTCTTTCTCCATCATAACTCTTTCCAGAACTAAAAGCATTAATATTTCCATTAGTAAGTGTAGAAATTTTTGAAGGGATTCCTTTAATAGGTTGAACAGCACAAGCTGGTGGATTTAAGGAAAATGCTCTATAGTATGCCTTTCTATAATAGTAGCATGTAAATCTGAAAGACAAAGGAAATATAAGAATCAGCCACGCTGGGGATTGTCCAGGTAGCCAACTAAGCCATTCAGGCCAAGAACCTAATAAGGAATGATCCATTGGTGGCACTCCAGGCTTTGAAACATCGATATAGACGGAAGGAGAGTAGAATGGAGAAAGATATCCTCCAAAACCATCATTACCACCACTCCACCAAAAGTATTCTCCTTGCCATGCAGCCCATGTAGAATACACAATAAAAATAAGTAATCCAAGAAGTACTAAGAGAGGAGATATCCACCATTTATCATCTATTAATTCATTTGTTATTAAGTCTTTTTTTAACATCTGTCCTTATAGTTGCACAAATATACATCCCAAAATTTTGAAACAAAAAATTATTACCCATAAAATGAGAAAACATATTAAAAAGTGATTCATTAAAAATAGAAGTTACATGAATTAAAAAATGTTGCAGCAAAAACCCATTAAAAAAACGGCAATATCTGCCATTTTTTTTCTAAAGGACTAATAGGAACATTAGTGAATAAATTATTAGAAAAGTCATTATTGGATATAGAATCGTAATATAGATCCTTAAAGGTTTGAACTCTCTCCTTTAGAATATTGTTTTTCTCTATATAGTTAGGATCAGTTGGCTTAATGGGTAATCTAAGTAGATTATTATGCCAATCTTCATCCCAATCACTAAGCCTACATTTAACACCCGTACTTTTTTTGATAATTCTTGGTTTGGCATTAGGGAAATTATTCCACTTGTGATCCCTATGATAATAACGGATACATACCATTAACTCATCAGTATCAGAATATTGATCCTTTGGCTTCCTGTAATTCAGAGAATATGTTAATTTATTCTTCATTTACTCTTTATTAACGTGTTACAATAATATAGCAAATGTACTAATATTTTATATTATATAAAATTCTTGTTAAAAAATTTTTAACACGTACATATTCCCATATAAATATATACTATTAGAGAATATTTTGTAACAGACGCATCATAATTATAGAATTTAATGTGTTACAAATTATTATAATAATGAAAAATAAAAATAATACAGAAATCAAATGAAATTCCTGTGCTGTATATACAAGTAAAACCCTTAAAAGATTCAGTATATATTTTATTAGTACCAAGAGATTTTAGAGATGATGAGAGTCCATGTAATAAATGTAGTGCTAACAATACAAATGCAAAGAAATAGGCTCCAGCTCTAATTGGATTTTCAAATTTATGTATAGTAACTGTTTGGGCCATCAGGTATAAATTCAACATATTTATTTTAAAGTTGTTACATTTATAAAGAAATATAATCAAATGAAATACGACAAAATAAAATCAGAGCTTTTTATAAAGAATAGGAAAAACTTCATGCAAAATATGATGGGTAAAAGCATTGCCTTTTTTAATTCTAATGACATATACCCTATAAGTGCCGACTCTACACTTGACTTTGAACAGCATAGAGATATATTTTATTTGTCTGGTGTTGATCAAGAAGAAAGCATTCTTGTTCTATGCCCAAATGCTGCTGATGAAAAACATAGAGAAATTTTATTTTTAAAAGAAACAAATGAGCATATAGCCGTTTGGGAAGGCCCTAAACTAACAAAACAGCAAGCCATTGAAACAAGTGGTGTCAGAACAGTCTATTGGCTGAAAGATTCTGATAAAATAATTGCAGAACTAGTTGATCAGTGTGATACAATTTATTATAACCACAACGAACATTATAGGGCTAAAGTAGAAACTGAAACAAGAGAAGAGCGCTTTAATAAATGGCTTAAAAAATCATATCCACATAAAAAATCTGAAAGAAGTAATCCATTTCTACAAAGACTAAGATCGGTGAAAGATCCAATTGAAATTGATCTAATACAAAAGGCCTGTAATATTACTAATAAAGGATTTAGAAGAATATTAAATTTTGTGAAACCAGGGGTATGGGAACATGAAATTGAAGCAGAATTTATTCATGAATTTTTAAATAATCGCTCTAAAAGATTTGCTTACACTCCAATTATTGCATCTGGTCAAAATGCAAATATTCTACATTACAACGAGAATAATAAGAAGTGCAAAAATGGAGAGTTAATTCTTTTGGATGTAGGTGCTGAATATGCAAATTACTCCAGTGATATGACTAGAACTATTCCAGTGTCTGGAAGGTTCACTCATAGACAAAAAGATATTTACAATGCAGTATTAAAGGTGAAAAATGAAGTCACAAAAATGTTAGTTCCTGGAGCAGATTGGGAGCAATATCATGTGGAAGTGGGAAAATTAATGACCTCTGAATTACTGACCTTAGGTCTACTAGACAAAAAGGATATTAAAAATGAAACAAAACAAAAACCTGCCTATAAAAAATACTTTATGCACGGCACATCACATCATATGGGCTTAGACACTCATGACTATGGACTGTTAGATGAGCCTATGCAAGCAAATATGGTTTTTACAGTTGAACCTGGAATTTATCTGCCCGATGAAGGTTTTGGAATTCGCCTAGAAGATGATGTGGTAATACAACAAACAGGAGATCCCATAAACCTAATGAAAGATATTCCTATTGAAATTGAAGAAATTGAAGAATTAATGAACAATTAATCCCATCCAGGAGGTCCTGGAGGAGAAGATTGCGCCTGAGCTTTTTTAGGATTAAGTATAGCAAATGTTCCAATAGCAGTTAGTGCTGCATATTTTCCCATTTTCTTTATTGCCTGTTTTCTTGTTATACCTGTTTTTTTCATAGCTCGCTTAATTACTTAATAATTACTTTCTTAGTTAGTTGATTTGCTCCTGACTCTAGTTTTATTATATAAATACCAGTAGAGAATCCGTTAGTTGAGATAGTCTGGGTGTTTGTTGTATTATCTAGGGTAGTATCCATTACTTTAGTTCCTAAGATATTATAAAGACTAACCTGAGTAATAGTAACAGTTTCCCTATAGGTGCCTTCTCGTAAATACAAAGTATCTCCTGCAGAAAGCTGTGTTAATGCATATGTAATTGTTTCCCAAG
>Ga0209554_1000111_pt1 | contig 62818 bp, 59 predicted proteins | sample MarorgKNORR_S2LV_5_FD_188221 | JGI IMG/M metagenome (GOLD analysis project Ga0209554, IMG submission 188221) | Marine microbial communities from the Southern Atlantic Ocean, analyzing organic carbon cycling - Bottom_A/KNORR_S2/LV (SPAdes) (version 2) | ecosystem: Environmental > Aquatic > Marine...
CCCTCGGCATCGAGCAGGTCCGGGCCGCCGTCGGAACGGTCGGTCGGCACGACCTCGTCGCCACAGTCGCGGAGATGGGCGACCAGGTGCTGTCCGACGAACCCCGAGGCCCCGGTCACGAGCGCCTTCACGGGCGGCAACTGAGGTCCTGTGCGTGCACGGTCGCACCCTAGACCGCCGTCCCCGCTGCGCCGATGGTGGAGGCGCCCGGGACTAGGGTCCGGGCACCGTGGACACCGACCAGACTGACGGCCGGCAGCGCACCGGAGACCCGGCCGCGGAGGGCCCGGGAACCACGCCGGCGATACCACTCGTCCGCATGGTGCTCGTCGCCCACGATCCCGGCGAATGGTTCGAGGACGTCCTGGCGGCGATCGGCGCCCAGGACCACAGCGGCCTCGAGGTGCTGGTGGTCGATGCCGGCCGCCGCAAGGGCCTGGCCGAACGCGTGGCGGCCGTCCTGCCATGGGCCGAGGTCGCCACGGCTCCTGGCGATCCCGGATTCGGTGAGGCGGCGAACATCGTCCTGGGACGTCAGGGCGCCGGAGCCTTCCACCTCTTCCTCCACGACGACCTCGTCCTCGACGGAACAGCCGTCCGGCGCATGGTCGAGTGTGCGCTCGAGGCGAACGCCGGCGTGGTCGGACCGAAGGTGCTCGACGGGTCGGATCCCCGCCACCTCGAGGACATGGGCTCCTGGGTCGACCGGTACGGAGCGGCGGTCCCACGCTTCGATCCCGGCGAACTCGACCAGGGCCAGTACGACGCAGACCGCGAGGTATTCGCCACCACTGATTCGGCCCTGCTGGTCCGCAGCGACCTGTTCGAGGCGGTCGGTGGCTTCGACCCCGAGATCCGCTTCCTCGACTGCTCGCTGGAACTCTGCTGGCGCGCCCGCCTTGCAGGAGCCTTGGTGCTGACGGCACCGACCGCCGTCGGCAGGAGCGTCGGCGGTCGGCGGACCCGGCGACGCCGGACCGACCCCCGACGGCTCAGGCCACGCCACAAGCTGCGCACGACGCTCGTCAACCAGGATCCGGTACATCGGGGCGTCGCAGTGGTGGAACTGCTGCTGGCAACCCTTCTGGGTGTCGCCTACGGGCTCCTCACCGGCCGCTTCCGACACGTCAGGGGCCTGATCGCCGCGTGGCCGTGGAACCTGCGCAGGCTGGGTTCCGCCAGGGCCCGACGCTCCCTGGTCGATCACCACTTCGGTGGTGACCAGGCCCGGTTGTACGTGCGCCACGATGTCCCGCACCGTTCCTTCCACCGGGCGGTCACCGGTGGAGCCTCGGTCGGCACCGGTTCCGAGGCGCCGAGCCGCCTCAGGTTGCACCATCTGTGGTCGGCGCTGCTGGGGCCGGGTGGCATTGCGCTGCTCGTCGGAGGAACGGTGCTGGGGTTCGGGTCGCGGCACCTGTTGACGAGGGGCCTGCCGGCCATCGGGAGGTTCCAGGGGCTTCCCGCAGATCCGTTCGACCTGGTGAGGTCCTGGTGGGACGGTTGGCGGCCCACCGGAGGGGGTATCGCCTCGTCACCGACCGAGGGAATCGCAAGCCTCGGTCTCGTCGCCCAGGTGTTCCCGTGGGGTGGCGACATCCTGCTCGCCGTCGCGGTGCTGTCGGCGTTCCCGGTCGGAGCCGTCGGGGTCTGGCGCCTGATGCGACCCATCGGAGGCGGTCGGTCGAGAGCGGTCGCAGTTCTCACCTATCTGGCGGTTCCGTTGCCCTACAACTCCCTGGTCGAAGGGCGGCTGGCGCCCCTGGCGGCCTATGCGGCCCTGCCATGGGTCGCACACCGGATGGCGGTGGCGCAGGGTGTCGTGCCGTACGGTCGGAGGGGCGGCGATCCGGGGCAGGGCATCCGCCTGCGAGGCCTGTGGGGTGAGGTGCTCGTCGCCGGGCTCGTGCTGGCGGTGGCCATCGGCCTGGAACCGACCATCGTCGTGCTCGCCGGGGTCGTCGTGGCCGGACTTGCCGTGGGCAGCCTCCTGGCCGGCAGCATTGCCGGTGTTCCGCGGATGCTGTTGGTGACGGCCGGATCGGCGGTCGTGGCGGCCCTGCTGCAACTGCCGAGGTTGGATCGCCTTCCGGGCGGCGACCTCGTGGCGGCATTCATCGAACCCGGAACCTGGGCGCCCGCCGACCTCGGCATCTTTGCCATCCTCCGCTTCGACACGGGTTCCTTCGGCGCCGGTCGATGGGGCTGGGCGCTGCTCGTCATTCCCGTGCTGGCACTCCTCACGGCAACCGGTTGGCGCCTCGCCCTGGTGATCAGGGCGTGGACCGTCGCCGCCGGCGGCTTTGGTCTGGCCTGGGTGTTCGACCAGGGTTGGTGGTCGGATTCGATGCCGGCGGCCGAACTGCTGCTCGTTCCCGCTGCGCTGGGCCTCTCCTGGGCTGCGGCCGTCGGCGCAGCATCCATGGGAGCGGGGATCTTCGATCGGGCCTTCGGTTGGCGCCACCTCCTGCCACCCGTCGCCGCATTGGCGATGCTCGTGGTCGTCGCACCGGTGGTGACCTCGTCGATCGACGGTCGCTGGGGCCTGCCGCCGCGTGGACTCGACGCCTCCCTGCCGATCTTCGGTAGCGAGGCGGGTGCCGCCTACGACGAGTCGCGTGGCGGCATAGGCCGCGTGTTGTGGTTGGGGGAGCCGTCGATCCTCCCTGCGGCAGGGATCAGGCTGGACGACGGCCTGGCGATGGCGCTGACCGACGGCCCTCCCAGCCTGCTCGACCAGGCGCCGTACCGCGAAGGTGACGGTCCGGCGCTCGAACAGGTGCGCACCGCCATGCTCGAGGTCCTCGAAGGCCGGACCAGCCGACTCGGCGATGAGGTCGCCACCTGGGGGATCGCCCATCTCGTGGTCGTCGAGCGCAGCACCGCAGCGCCCTACGCGGCGGTCGAGCCGCCGCCACCCGACGAGCTCCTCGCGGCGCTCACCCGGCAGTTGGACCTCGAGCGGATCGAGGGACTGAACCGTTCTGTCACGGTATTTCGCAATACGGTCGCCGAACCGGTGCATGCAGTGGTCAGGGACCGGACGGGCCGCGCCGTACCCGTCGCCGTCGATCGCAAGGCGTGGGGCCGGGTCGAGGTGGTCCCGCCGGTCGACGGCTCGTACCGGGCGATGATCGGACCGGCCGGTTGGTGGCGACTGGAACCGATGGACGGCCCCGGTCGCATCCAGGAGGTCGTGGGTCCGGTCCCGGCGGCTCGGATCGCCGCAGGTACCCGGGTGTCGGTCGTCCTGGAGGACGAAGCGACCTCCCGTCGCGTCCGGTCACGGCAACTGGCCCTCATCGTCGTCATGCTGCTGGTGACCAGTTGGGCGCATGTCGGGCGGGCGCGACAGCGGGTGGACCGGTGAACGCCGTCCGCGCCCCGGCGATCGTGGCGCTCCTTGCACTGCTCATCGGAGCCTTGGTGTTCGCCGCCGACCCCGAGTCGCCCCGTCTCGCCGACGGGATGGTGCAGGCGGTCGCCGAGCGGTCGGGGTCGGCCGACATCTGGTTCTGTGAGGGTCCGACGCCCGAGTCGCCAGGCGTGGATGACCGGGTCGTTGCCCTGACGAATCCGACCGGGTCAGTCGCCGAGGGACGGATCACCGTCGTCGACGAGTCGGGCCAGCGCGTGAGTCGCACCTATCAGGTCGAGGCTGGAGGACGCTTCGAGTTCCGACCCGACCCGTTCGTGCCCGACGGCCGCTTCGCAGCGGTCACCGTCGAGGTCCCGGAAGGAGGCCTTTTCGTGGACCAGCGGATCGTGGGTGACGAGTCGGTCGGGAGGGACGACGGACCCTGCGCGACGGTCACATCGGCCTCCTGGCGGCACCCGTGGGGATCGACCGAGCGCCCGGGGACCTCAGCCGTCCTGCTCCTGCACAATCCGTACCCCGGAACTGCGGTCGCGGACATCCGGCTGATCGGCGACCTGGGGCGGCGCGAGTCGCTCGACTCGCAGGGCGTCGTGGTGGCCGGCCGGTCGCTCGTCGCCTACGACCTGACCGAGCGCATTGCGGACTCCGAAGTCGTTTCGGCCGTCGTCGATGTACGTGTCGGGCAGTTGGTGACGGCCCTCTTCCAGTACGGCGACGGCACGTCACCGAACGCCTGGCATGGCATCGACCTCTCACTCGGGGCCCCGGGCGATGCCGGAAGGCTCTTCCTTCCGGGTCCGGCTGCGGCCGATGAAGCCGCGCTGGTCGTGCTGCTCAATGCGGGTGACGAGACCGTCGACGTCGAGGTCGTCGTCCATCCGATCTCGGGGGAAGTGGTCGTCGAGCCGTTCCGTGTCGTACTTCGTGCCGGACGGAGGGAGGTTCTCGACCTCTTCGGCGACCGCCGACTCGACGGAGTGGGCACGTTCCTGATCGAGGTCCGCTCCCTAGATGCGCCGACCGTTGCCGCCTCGCTCGTCACGCGTGCCGCAGTGGGCGGGGAGGCGGATCCGGAGAACGGGGTGGTGATCGGACCGGTCGGACTCGATGTCGCAACGGCAGTCGACCATGCCGCAACGACATGGTGGGTGCGGACCGAGCCGTCGGCGAGCGGGGAGTCGGCGTCACTGGTCGTGTTCAACCCGGCTGGGGCCGGAATCGCCGCGATCGACCTGAGCCTCGTGTCGATGGTGGACGACGACGGGTCCGTGATCGAGCCGTTGCCGAGGCACTTCGAACTGGACCCGGGGACGCAGGTCGAGTTCCCCCTGCCACCCGGTGTCGTCGAGGTGGTGGCATCCGCACCCGTCGTCGTGGTGGCCCGGCAGGTCGGGACGACCGGTCGAACCAGCTTCGTCGGAACCGCCGCTGCGGGCACCGTCGTCCGACCGTCCTGAGCCGGGTCGGTTGTCGTCGGCAGGGTGGTCTCCCGGCCGGTGGGTGGAACGGTCAGGAAGCGCTGCAGCCGTCCGGAACGGAGCCGGGCCGACGGACCTCGGCCAGCGACGCCCAGAGGTGGGTGCTGCTGACCGGACCCAGGTGGTGATGGCGCACGACGCCCTGGTCGTCGACGACCAGGACGAGGGGCACCCCATCGATCCCGTAGCGGTCGTGGACCTCCCGGTCGACGGTCGCCTCGACCTCGGTCACCACCACCTCGCTGCTCTCGAGCGGACGGGCACGGGAGAGGACGCCGGCGCAGGCGTCACAGGTCGAACTGGTGAACACGGCGACCAGCCACGGCGCTTCGGGCCGTGCGAAGTCGGCACGTCGGACCTGGCCGGGAACCGTCCATCCGGTGCGCACCGGCGTCCGGTCGGTCCGTCGCTGCAGGAGGGCAGCGGCCGCACCGGCGGCTGCGGCGACGGCGAGCAGGAGCAGGAGCCGGTCCACTGGTCGGGCTGGCGGTCAGTCGACCGCGGAGTGGTCCCCGACCGGCGCCGATGGGTTCCGATCGGCATCCTCCGGGACGGCGTCTTCATGGTCGGGCGACCGATCGATCGGGCCGGAGCCGGCGAGCGCCACCAGGCGGGCCACCTCGGCGCCGTCGATGGTCTCGTGCTCGAGCAACGCCCTGGCGATGAGGTCGAGGGCGTAGCGGTGCTCGGCGAGCAGGTCGCGGCAGCGGGCCTCCTGGTCGCTGAGGATCCGTTGGACCTCCTCGTCGATCACCCGGGCGGTCTCGTCGCTGTAGTCGCGCGATGTCATCAGGTCACTGCCGAGGAACACGTGGTTCTGGCCGTCCCATGCCATGGGCCCGAGCCGCTCGCTCATGCCCCATTCCCGGACCATCTTGCGGGCCAGCTCGGTGGCGCCCACGAGGTCGTTGCTGGCACCGGTGGAGAACACGCCGAAGACCATCTGCTCGGCGATGCGTCCCCCCATGCGCACGACGAGCGTGTCCTCGAGGTAGTCCTGCCGGTAGAGGTGGCGTTCCTCTTCGGGGAGCTGCATGGTCACCCCGAGGGCCATGCCGCTCGGGATGATCGTGACCTTGTGGAGCGGATCGGCGGTGGGGAGCACCGTGGCACAGAGTGCGTGGCCGGCCTCGTGGTAGGCGATGGCCTCCTTCTCGGCGTCGGTGAGCGCCATCGACTCGCGCTTCTGGCCCATGAGGATGCGATCCCTGGCGACCTCGAAGTGCTCGGCGTGGACGGTGTCCTCTCCCTCGCGCACCGCGACGAGGGCCGCCTCGTTGACAAGGTTCGACAGGTCGGCGCCGCTCATGCCCGGTGTGCCGCGGGCGACCAGGCTGAGGTCGACGTCGTCCGCCATGCGCTTGCCCTTGACATGCACGGTCAGGATCTCGCGACGGTCCTCGAGTTCGGGGAGCGGCACGATGACCTGGCGGTCGAAGCGGCCGGGGCGCAGCAGGGCGGGATCGAGGATGTCGGGACGGTTCGTGGCGGCCAACATCACGATGCCCTCGCTGCTCTCGAAGCCGTCCATCTCGGAGAGCATCTGGTTGAGCGTCTGCTCCCGCTCATCGTGGCCACCGCCGAGGCCGGCTCCCCGCTTGCGGCCGATCGAGTCGATCTCGTCGATGAAGATGATCGCCTTGCCCATCTTGCGGGCCGACTCGAACAGGTCGCGGACCCGGCTGGCACCGACGCCCACGAACATCTCCATGAAATCCGAGCCGGTGACCGAGAGGAAGGGAACGCCCGCCTCGCCGGCGACGGCACGGGCGATGAGGGTCTTTCCGGTACCGGGTGGTCCGACGAGCAGGATTCCCTTCGGGACCCGTGCGCCGATCTCGGCGAAGCGTTCGGGGGCCTTGAGGAAGTCGACGACCTCCCGAATCTCCTGCTTGACGCCCGAGTAGCCGGCGACGTCGTCGAAGGTCGTGCCGGGGCGCTCGCTGGAATAGGTCTTGGCACGCGAGCGCCCGATGGACATCATGGAACCCATCTGGCCCTGGGCGCGCCGGCTGATCCACCAGAAGAAGAGGATGATCAGGCCGACGGGGAGCAGGAGCGGCAGCCAGGTCTGGAGGATGCCCGGCTGCGGGGTGTTGAACTCGACGGCCGCATCGCTTTCGGCCAGGAGGGTTCGGTCGTCGGCCGAGAGTTCGAGCGGCCCGGTGGTGGTGAAGCCGGTGCCGTCGGTATGAACGAAGTCGATGCGACCGGTCTGGTTGTCGATCAGCACCTCGGTGACGGCGCCGGCGGCCATGTCGTCGAGGAACTGGTCGTAGCTGACGCTTTCGCTGGTTTCGCTCGGCATCATCGAGGAGAACAACAGGACGCTGGTCATGAGGCCCATGACGACCCAGACACCCCACCTCGGCCAGCCCCTGGCGCGTCCGGAACCCCGTCGCTCGGGTCCGGAACCCTGTTGCGGCCGCCGCTCATCCATGTTCCCATCGTACGGGGCAGGTCCACGGCTCGGGCTTCGGGCGGATGCGGGCGATGCGGCCGCCGGTGGGACCGTCGCTAGGGTGCGCCCGATGAACGGCCCGCCTGTCGATCCGGTCGTCACCGAGGGCCACTGGGGCATTCGCCATGTCGCCGCAGGCCTGGGAATCGGGTTGGCGGTGACGATCCTCGTGCAGATCGCACTCGCGGCGTTCGGCGACCTCGACAGCGGTGACGAGTATTCACTCGAGGCGATCTCGCTGTTCCAGGTGGCTCTCTGGGTCGGGCTCTTCGGCGTCCCCGTCTGGCTCGTCTCGAGTCGGGGCGTCGACTGGTCGGCGTTCGGGCTCGCCCTCGAACGACGGGACATCTTCCCGGGCCTCGCTCTGGGCCTGGGTGCACAGGTGATCCTGGTACCCGCCCTCTACTACCCGATCCTGCTGTTTCGCGATGACCTCGATGTCTCGGCGGACGCCAGGGAGCTCGTCGCCAAGGCCGACGGACTCGGCGTGGCGCTCCTCGTCCTCGTCGTCGTCATCGGTGCCCCCGTCGTGGAGGAGCTGTTCTTCCGAGGCCTCGCCCTCCGGGCGTTCGAGCAACGACTCGGCCGCAGGCTGGGCCTGGTGGTCTCGGCGCTCGTCTTCGGCCTGGTCCACTTCCAGCCCCTGCAGTTCCCGGCACTGGCGATGTTCGGGTTGATCGCTGGCTGGCTGGCCCAGCGCGACGGCCGCCTGGGGAGGGCGATCTGGGCCCACGTCGGGTTCAACGCATGGACGGTGGGGGTGTTGCTGTGGATGTGACCGGGTCGGTGCAGGCGGAGGACCTCGAGCAGCACGCGCCGGCGGAGCCTCCCGGGCCGAGGCGACGCCTGGGCCTGACCGCAACGGGCTGGGTGACGCTGTTCTGCGTCGGGTTCGCCACCTTCTTCGTGTTCATGATGGTGAACCCGGATGGCGTCCTGTTCTCGAGGACGACACCCACGGGGGGCGACCTCGGAGCCCATGTCTGGGGGCCGGCGTTCCTGCGCGACGAGGTGCTGCCCCGCTTCCGCCTGACCGGCTGGACCCCGGACTGGTACGCCGGATTCCCCGCCTACCACTTCTACATGGTCGTGCCGATGCTCATGGTTGTGGCGGTCGACGTCGGCCTGCTCGTCCCGTTGGCGCTTCCGATGTCGGCGCTGGCGATCGCCGGGCTCGTCCGTGTGCTGCGCCGGCGCCCCCGGGGGTGGGTGCCGATGGCCTGGGCGCTGGGATGCGCCGCCGTCCTCGTCTGGCCAGTCCACTACGGCATGGCGATCAAGCTCGTGGCGGTCGCCGGCCTGGTCGCCATGCCGGCCGCCGGCTGGGCGCTGGGCCGCCTGTCCGGCCTGCCCTTCCCGGGCCCCGCCCTGCTGGCGCTGGCGACCCTCCTGTTCGTCTTCGACCGTTCGTTCAACATCATGGGGGGCAACCTCATGTCGACGATGGCGGGGGAGTTCGCCTTCGCCCTCGCCGTCCCGGCCAGCCTCGTCTACATCGGCCTGATGGTGCGGGGCGTCGAGACAGGTCGCGACCGGGCCTGGGCGGCGCTGCTGCTCGCCCTGACGGGCCTCTGCCACCTGCTGGTGGCGTTCTTCGCCCTGGTGGCCACCGGCGTGGCCTTCCTGTTGCGGCCCGGCCGGGCGACGCTTCGCTGGCTCGCCGGCATGGGGGCACTGGCAGGACTCCTGGCGGCGTTCTGGGTGCTGCCGTTCTGGTGGCGCAGCGACCACCTCAACGACATGTCCTGGACCAAGCTGACGCGCTTCCGTTCCTACCTCTGGGACCGCGAGGGGCTGGCTGCGGACTTCCTCACGAACGATCCGCCGCTGCAGCCGGTGCTGATCGCGGCCCTGCTCGGTGCGGTCCTCTCCGTGCTGTTCCGACGCCGCCTCGGCATGGTGCTGGCCGGGACCGGTGTGCTGCTGCTGCTCGCCTTCATCCACCTGCCCGAGGGGCGGCTGTACAACGGCCGGATCCTCCCGGCGTACTACCTGTGCGCGTACCTGTTGGCCGCCCTCGCCGTGGCCGAGGTGCTGCGCCTGCTGGGTCGCCTGATCGACGGCCTGGCCGGCAGGGGAGGGCGTGGGCTGGCCGGCTTCGGCGCGGTGGCCTGCACGCTGGCCGTGGTCGTGATGTTCGGCCTGCCGCTGCGTGCCCTGCCGGGAGGCTCGATGGACGGCAACTCGTACCGGTGGCTCGGACTCGAGACCGAAGAGCTGAACCTCGGACGTTCGTGGGCGCGGTGGAACTTCAGCGGCTACGAGGCCCGCACCGGGGACGCATCGGGTGGGGGTTGGGACGAGCTGCGGGCGTTCACGGCCACCCTGGAGGTCGTCGCCGAGGAGCATGGCTGCGGTCGGCTCATGTGGGAGTACAACAAGGACCTGACCCGGTATGGCACGCCGATGTCCCTGATGCTCATCCCGCTGTGGACCGACGGCTGCGTGGGATCGATGGAGGGCCTCTACTTCGAGTCGTCGACGACGACGCCGTTCCACTTCCTCGTGCAGTCGGAGCTCTCGGTTGGTCCGTCCCGGGCGCAGCGCTTCCTCCCGTACCGCGGCTTCACGCTGGAGCAGGGCCTCGACCACCTCCAGCAGCTCGGGGTGCCCTACTACGCGGCGTTTTCTGAGCGGCCCGTCCGTGAGGCCCGTGCGCATCCGGGGTACACCGAGGTCGCCAACAGCGGGCCGTGGACCATCTTCCTCGTCGCCGACGCCGCCCTGGTCGAGGGCCTCGGGTTCGAGCCAGCCGTGTACACCGATGTCGAACACGGGACCTGGCTGGACCCCGCCGTCGAGGTCTTCCAGGCGGGTTCCGACGCCATCCCACGCACGGTCGGTGGGCCAGCGTCGTGGCAGCGGGTGGCTTCCGACGAGGAGCCGGAGCGGCGGCCACTGGAGCCGGTGGTCGTGTCCGACATCGAGGCCGGGGTCGACCGTGTGTCGTTCAGCGTGGACCGGATCGGCGTGCCCGTCGTGGTCAAGGTCTCGTATTTCCCCAACTGGAAGGTCGAGGGCGCCGACGGGCCGTGGCGGATCACGCCCAACCTCATGGTCGTGGTGCCCACGGAGGAGTCGGTCACCCTCGTCTACGGACGGACGGCCGTCGACGTCATCGCCATGCTGCTGACGCTGGTGGGCCTCGCCTCCCTGGTCGTGCTGTGGCGCCGACGGGAACCCTCATGGCCGATGGACGCCTGGTACGACGTGCTCGAGAGCACGCCCGATGCCGGCGCAGCGCTCGACCGCTGGGTGGATCACCGTGAGGCCTCGCGCAACCCACCGGCCCTTCCTCTCCCGGCCGAAGAGACCTCCACGCCGCTCGAGGTCGGCGCGGATCCGGAGCTCCCGGAATGAGGGAACGCCTGCGCCGGTTCGCCGTCGTCGGCCTCGTCGCCACGACCGTCGACATCGTGTTGCTGGTGGTGCTGCGCCGGGCCGGATGGACGCTGGTCGCAGCGGACCTCGCTGCACTGGTCGCAGCGGCACTGGTGGCGCGCCCGTTGCACCGGCTCATCACGCTGCGGGACGACCCCTTCGCGCGCTGGATCCGGTCACCGGGCCTCTTCGTCTCCGTCGTGCTGACGGCTGGAGCGGTCGACGTGTTCGTGCTCACCCAGTTGGCTCCGACGGAACCCGGGTCGGGCGACCTCGCAGCCAAGGCGGCCGCCGTCGCTGCTGCTGCCGTCGTCCGGAGCCTGGCCTACCGGACGCTGCTCTTCCGCGTGATCCGGCGCGAACAGGACGAGCCCGCTCGTCGGCCCCCACCGGAGGGGGCGTTCCGGCTCTCGGTCGTCGTCCCCGCCTACCGCGAAGCCGATCGCATCGCCGCAACCGTGTCCCGGATCCGGGCTGAGCTCGCCTCAGTGGTCGAACCCGCCGACCTCGAGATCGTCGTCGCCGACGACGGATCGGACGACGCGACGGCCGCTGCCGCGGAGGCCGCCGGAGCCGACGTCGTGGTCCGCCTTGATCGCAACCGGGGCAAGGGGGCGGCCCTGCGGGAGGGGGTCCGAGCGGCGTCCGGGCGGACGGTGGCGTTCACCGACGCCGACCTCGCCTACGCCCCGTCACAGATCGCCGACCTCCTCGAGGCCGTCGAATCGGGTCACGACATGGTCGTGGGCAGCCGTCGCCACGCCGGTTCGCAGGCCGTCGTCCGCGCCGGCCGCCTGCGCCAGGCCGGAGGGCGGCTCGTCAACCTGGCGACCCACGCCCTGCTCCTCGGGCAGTACCGGGACACCCAGTGCGGGCTCAAGGCGTTCCGGTCCGACGTCGCCCGTGCGCTGTTCGAAGCCACCACCGTCGACGGCTTCGCCTTCGACGTCGAGTTGTTCCACCTGGCGGAGCGCTGGCGCCTGACCCTGGCGGAGGTGCCGGTGCAGGTCGAGCACTCCGAGCGCACGACGGTACGTGCCCTCCACGACGGGCTCGCCATGCTGGGCAACCTCGTGCGCATCCGCCAGCGCGCCCGCCGGGGTGTCTACCCGGCCGATGCCGGCCTTCCGAAAGCGGGGAACCGTGCCTGATGGACCCCGGTAGCGTGCGCACCGATGGGTGACGCGGCGGCGATCTTCAAGGCGTACGACGTACGCGGGCTCGTGCCCGAACAGTTCGACGCCGATCTGGCGCGCTCGATCGGAGGGGCGTTCGGCCGGCTCGTACGCACCGAGGAGCCAGCCACGACCTCCGTGGCCGTCGCACGCGACATGCGTCCGAGTGGCGAGGAGCTGTCGGCCGCCTTCACCGCCGGCGTCACCGCCCAGGGCCTCGACGTCGTCGACATCGGCCTGGCATCGACCGACATGCTCTACTTCGCCTCCGGCCACCTCGGGATACCCGGAGCGGTGTTCACGGCCAGCCACAATCCCGCCGGGTACAACGGCATCAAGATGTGCCTTTCGTTCGCTCGACCCATCGGGATCGACACGGGCCTCAGCGCCATGCGCGACGACGTGCTCGGCGGTGGAGGCGCTGCCGACGACGTGGACCGGACCGGCACCGTCACGACGGCTGACCTGCTCGACGGGTTCGCCGATCACGTCCGCTCCTTCATCGACGTGTCCGCCCTGCGCCGGCTCCGGGTGGTCGCCGACACGGCGAACGGCATGGGCGGCCTCGTGGTCCCGGCCGTGTTCGCAGCGCTGCCCGTCGACCTCGAGGTGCTGTTCCCCGAACTCGACGGCACGTTCCCCAACCACCCCGCCGATCCCATACAACCGGAGAACCTGGTCGACCTGCAGGACCGGATACTCGCAACGGGAGCGGATGTCGGCCTGGCATTCGACGGAGATGCCGACCGGGTCTTCCTGGTCGACGAACGCGCCCGACCGGTCTCCGGCACGCTGACCACGGCACTCGTCGCACGATCGGTCCTGCGGCGGGAACCGGGAGCGACGATCGTGCACAACCTGATCTGCGGCAAGGTGGTGCCCGAGGTGATCGCGGAGCACGGAGGCCGGGCGGTCCGGACCAGGGTCGGGCACTCGTTCATCAAGGCGGTCATGGCCGACGAGGGCGCCGCCTTCGGCGGCGAGCATTCCGGCCACTACTACTTCCGGGACAACTGGCGGGCCGACTCGGGGCTGATCGCCGCCCTGATCGTGCTCGAGGAGCTCTCGAAATCCGGCGGGACGTTGAGCGAACTGCTCGAACCGTTCGACCGCCATGCCGCCTCGGGCGAGATCAACACCGTCGTGGACGACCCCGCAGGGGTGATCGAGCAGGTGGCACAGCACTACGCCGGCCTGCCACAGGATCGGCTCGACGGCCTCACCGTCGAACCCGGCGGCTGGTGGTTCAACCTCCGACCGTCCAACACGGAACCGCTGCTCCGACTCAACCTCGAGGCTTCCGATGCCGAGTCCTGCGCCGCCCGCGTGGCGGAGGTCAGGGCACTGATCGACGCCGCCGACTGAACCACCGACCGTAGGATCCGGCTATGACCCTCGACCCGATGCTGCTCGAGATCCTTGCCTGCCCGGACGACAAGGGCCCGCTGCTCTACTTCGCCGACGAGCACGCCCTCTACAACCCGAGGATCCGTCGCCGCTACGTGGTCCGCGACGGCATCCCCGTGCTGCTGATCGACGAGGCCGAGTCCGTCGACGAGACCGAACACGATCGCCTGCTGGCACTGGCCGAGGCAACGGGCGTGCGCCCCACGTTCGACGCCTGACGGCTCCCTCCCGCCGCATTCGATGGACCACCTCCAGGGCCGACTCCAGCACTACGACTGGGGATCGACCACCGCCCTGGCCGAGCTGCGGGGTCTCGAGCCCACGGGTAGCCCCGAGGCCGAACTCTGGTTCGGGGCACACCCCTCGTCGCCGGCGACCCTGGACCGGGGTGGCCGAACGGATGGCCTCGACGCCGTCCTCGCCGCCGATCCCTCGGCAGAGCTCGGGCCGGCCGCCGGCATGCGGGAAGGCACGCTGCCGTTCCTCGTGAAGCTGCTGGCCGCAGACGTTCCGCTGTCGATCCAGGCGCACCCGGACCGTCCGGCCGCCGAGGCCGGCTACGCCGCCGAGAACGAGTCGGGCATTCCCCTCGGATCGGCGAACCGGTCGTTCCGGGATGCCCGCCGCAAACCGGAGCTGGTGGTCGCGGTGACCCCGTTCCGGGCCCTGTGCGGCTTTCGCCAGATCGGCGAGGCGCTCGGGGTGGCGGCCGCCCTCGGCTTGCCCGACGAGCTGCTGGCACCCCTCCGCGAACAGGGCCCGGTCGCCTGGTCCGATGTCGTTGGCAGGATCCTGACCGGCGATCCATCGGAAACGGTCGAAGCCATGATGGCGCACTGCGGCAGGGGCGTTGCCGGGGCATGGGCGGCGACGGCCGACCTGGTCCTCGAACTGTCCGGTCGGTTCCCCGGCGACCCGGCGCTGGCCCTCGTGCCGCTGCTCGTGGAGCACCATCTCGAGCCCGGTGAGGCACTGTTCCTCGGGCCGGGTGTCCTCCACGCCTACCTCGGCGGCCTGGCGGTCGAGGTGATGGCCTCCTCGGACAACGTCCTGCGGGGTGGGCTGACCAGCAAGCACGTCGACGTCGAGCGGCTCGTCGAATCACTCGACCCGGGCGCTGCGGCGACCTGCGTGCAGCGGCCCGGCCCCGGCGTCCACCGCTACGACACGCCCGTCGAGGAGTTCTCGGTGTGGCGCATGGAAGGCACGACCGTCGCAGTGAACGGTCGATCGGGGCCGGACATCGTCGTGTGCATCGACGGCTCGACGGCCCTGACGTCGGCGGGAACGGGTGCCGGGCTCGAGTTGGCCCCGGGATGTGCCGCGTGGGTGCCCCATGACGACGGCGCCTACCGGATCGACGCCGGGGGCCTCGCCTATCGCATCACCACCGGCGAGCCGGGAGCCTGACGTGTCGATGCTCGAAGGCCCGCGCGACAGCCTCGGACTGGTTGAGGCGTCGCTGGGGGCACCCGACGAGATGCGCCGTCTGTCCACCGAGGCCCTCGAGGTCGACTTCGGCGCCCGACGGGACCCGCTGTTCGTCGTCCTCGGGGGAGAGGGGCTGGGTCGTCTCGTCGCCAGGGCTATCGCCGCATTCGTCGCTCCGACCGCGCCGTGCCCCGTCGTCGTGCTGCCGTCCGGTGTGACCGGCGGGACGTTCCCCGAGCGCACGCTCGATGTCCGGTTCGGCCAGGCGCAGGCCGACCCGGCAGGTCAGCAGTTTCACGCCCCGTCCGGGCCTGCAGGACTCGCCGAACGACTGGGGCTCGCCCCACAACTGGTGGCCGGTCTCGTGCTGCTGGCGCAGGCAGGCCTCGGACCGGAGCCCGACGTCGAGGCGCTGGCCGCCCGGCTCTCGGATCGCCTCGATGCCCTGCAGGCGGAGGGTGCCGTCGATCGGCTCGTTGCCCGCATCGGCCGCACGCTGCCGCTCGTGCACGGAGGAGGACCCGTCGGAAGCGTGCTCGCCGACCACGCCAAGTTCCAGGTGAACCGTCATGGCAAGGTGGCCTGCTGGTCGGCGGCGACCCCCGAACTGGCGTACGACGAGGTCTGCTCCTGGGGGCAGCACGGCGACGTCACCCGCCAGGTGTTCACGGCGGTCTTCCTGCGGGGCACCCACGAGCCGCCGGCGGATGCCGGGGCACTCGACCGCTATGCGGACCTGGTCGACGAGTTCGTCGCCAGTGTCCTGTCCGTGGAGGGCGGCACCGGCGAGCCGCTCGCGGATGCCTGTGTCCTCGCTGTCATGGGCGAGCAACTGGGCCTGCGCCTGGCGCTCGCCGAGGGCTTCGACCCGGCACCGGCACCGGGCCTCGAGTGGAGCGTGTGAGCCGGTAGCCTGACCGCAGCGGCTGCCCGAACGGCGTCAGACGACCCCAGCACGAACAGCGCCCGACATCGAGTCGGTGCGGCACAACGTTTCGAGGAATCCCGAGGAGTCGTCATGTCCCTACACCAAGACCACCGCGTCGCCGACCTGTCCCTGCACGAGTTCGGTCGCAACGAGATCCGGCTGGCCGAGCACGAGATGCCCGGCCTCATGTCGCTGCGGGCCGAGTTCGCCGACGAGCAGCCCCTCGCCGGTGCCCGCATCGCCGGCTCACTGCACATGACCGTGCAGACCGCCGTGCTGATCGAGACGCTGACCGCCCTCGGAGCCGACGTCCGCTGGGCCAGCTGCAACATCTTCTCCACCCAGGACCACGCCGCCGCTGCGGCCGTGTGCGGGCCCGGCGGCTCGCCCGACGACCTGCGCGGCGTCCCGGTGTTCGCCTGGAAGGGCGAGACCCTCGAGGAGTACTGGTGGACCGCCGAGCAGATCCTCCGCTGGCCCGACGGTCGGGGCCCCAACCTGATCCTCGACGACGGCGGCGACGCCACCATGCTGGTCCACAAGGGCGCCGAGTTCGAAGCCGCCGGCGCCGTCCCGGACGCCACCGACGACGACCCCGAGGAGTGGCACGTGTTCATCGCCACGCTGCAGTCCTCGTTGGCCGAGGATCCGCAGCGCTGGACCCGGATCGCCGCCGACATCCGCGGCGTCTCCGAGGAGACCACCACCGGCGTCCACCGCCTCTACCGGATGCAGCAGGACGGCGAGCTGCTGTTCCCGGCGATCAACGTCAACGACAGCGTCACAAAGTCGAAGTTCGACAACCTCTACGGGTGCCGCCATTCGCTCATCGACGGCATCAACCGCGGCACCGACGTGATGATCGGTGGCAAGGTCGCCGTCGTGTGCGGGTTCGGCGATGTCGGCAAGGGCTGCGCCGAGTCGCTGCGGGGCCAGGGTGCCAGGGTGATCGTCACCGAGGTGGACCCGATCTGCGCCCTGCAGGCGGCCATGCAGGGCTACGAGGTCAACACGCTCGAGCGCGTGCTCGACGTGGCCGACATCTTCGTGACGGCGACGGGGTGCAAGGACGTGATCAGCGCCGAGCACATGTCCCGCATGAAGCACCAGGCGATCGTCGGCAACATCGGACACTTCGACAACGAGATCGACATGGCAGGCCTGGTGCGCATGTCCGATGTCCAGCGGGTGACGATCAAGCCGCAGGTCGACGAGTTCGTGTTTCCCGACGGCCACTCGGTGATCGTGCTCTCCGAGGGACGGCTGCTCAACCTGGGCAATGCCACGGGCCATCCCAGCTTCGTGATGTCGGCCAGCTTCTCGAACCAGGTGCTGGCCCAGATCGAGCTGCACGCACGGGCCGAGGACTATGGCCGCGAAGTCATCACCCTGCCGAAGGAACTCGACGAGAAGGTGGCCCGGCTGCACCTCGGCGCCCTGGGCGTCCGCCTGACGGAGCTGACCGACGACCAGGCCGACTACCTGGGCGTCGCAACAGATGGTCCGTTCAAGCCCGACCACTACCGATACTGAGCCGGCCGGGGTCACAGGGGTGTCCGTCGTCTGCGGCATCTGCGGGGGGAGCGGCGCCGGCAAGTCGACCCTGGTGAGGGCCGTGGTCGATCGTCTGGAGCAGCGCGGCATCGAGGTGGCCCTGCTGCCGTTCGACGACTACTACCACGACCATGGCCACCTCGAGGTCACCGAACGGGCACTCGTCAACTACGACCACCCCGACTCGCTGGACCTCGAGCGGTTCACCGCCGACCTGGAGGACCTGGCCGGAGGCCGGTCGGTGGACGCTCCGGTCTACGACCTCGCCACGCACTGCCGGCTGCCGACGTCGCGGCGGCTGTCGCCCCAGCCCGTGCTGCTCACGGAGGGCATCCTGCTGCTGGCGACCCCCGAGGTTCGGCGCCGGTTGGACGTGACCGTCTTCGTCGAGGCGCCCGAGGACCTGCGCCTCCAACGGCGCATCGTCCGCGACGTCGAGGAGCGGGGTCGGACCCCCGCCGGCGTGCGGGCGCAGTTCGCAGCGACCGTGGCGCCGATGTACGAGCGTTTCGTCGCACCGTTCGCGTCACGGGCCGATCGGATCGTCGATGGGACGGGCGACCTGGCCCGACAGGCCGAGGATCTCGCCGACCTGCTCATCGAACGACTGGATGGGGACACCACCGACCGGACTGTCGCACCCCGTACCTAACGTCGGCGGTATGCCGATGAACCGTCGAACGTCCGACTGCCGGAGCTGCCCGTTGTCCGGGTCCGGACCCTGCGCAACGTGCGTCGCACACCTCGGGCCCGAACCGCTCGTCTGGACGCCTCCGGGCGTGGACCACATCCGGGTGCTCGGTCCTTACGACGGACCGGCGGGTGTGCTCGTGCGGGGCCTCAAGTTCGCCAACCACCGTGCACCCGTCCATGCCCTCGGGGCCGCCCTGGCCGCCGTGGGTCGCCGCGAGGGCGACCTCCCCGACCTGGTGACCTGGGTGCCGAGCACCGTTGAGCGCCGCAACCGGCGTGGTGTGGAGCACGCTGCCCTGCTGGCCCGGGCGACCGGGCGTGCACTCGGCGTGCCCGTGCGTCGCCTGCTGCTCCGGGCACCGGGTCCGCCCCAGTCGACCCGCAGCCTCCACCAGCGGCGGCGTGGCCCGACCATGCGCTCCCGCCGGCTGGCACCGGGAGCGGCGATCGTCATCGTCGACGATGTCGTGACGACGGGAACGTCGCTTGCGACCGCCGCCGCCGCACTGCGCGCGGCCGGTGCGTCACGGGTCTCGGCGATCGTCGTCGCTGCCACAACGGGCGGCGGAGGGGCACGTCCGAGGGATGGCGTCGGTCGATAGCGTCCGGCGCATGCACCCGGACGAACCCGTTGCCGACGAGTCGATCGCCGATGCACAGGTCCGCGATGAGCTGCCGACAGATCTCGACGTCGCCGCCACCATGGGCGACTACGTCTTTCCCGACAACAGTCGTCGACGCATCCCCGGTTACATGTACCTCTTCCTCGGACTCGCGGCTCTGGTCGTCGTCGCCGTGGCCGATGGATCGGCGCTGGTCAACGGCGGCTTCCTGGTCGGCGGCGCAGCGCTCGTCCTGATGGGCGCCTATCACCTGCAGGCCGGATGGCATGTCGCCTTCGACGAGCGCGAGGCCCTGGTCGCCGCCACCCGGGCGGTGGGGTTCCCCATCGGCCATGCCTCGGCGCAGATGGCCTGGCGGGGCCTGCGCAGCCGACCCACTTGGCGCATCCTGCTCTACTCGAACGAATCCCCTCCCGATCGACGGGGGCTGGTCCTGGTCGATGCCGTCGACGGCTCGATCGTGGCCCAGTTCGACGAGGAGAACCCCGAGGACTGGTCGGCGGACTGACCCACCCGGGTTGCACGCCGGCCCAGCGTGTCGGGTGGCACGTGGGGGGAGTCGACCCCCGTGGGCACCGCACAGGTAGCATGGCCACGATCTCAGCCCTGCCCGCAGCGCCGGCCGGCGACACCGCAGTTCGGGCGACAGGAGGCATCACATGCTGGATGGAAACTGGCGTACCGCCGTCGATCGCGGCCTGATGCCGATCGGCCGCAGCCTGCGGCGCACGGGCATCTCGGCCGACGCGGTCACGGTCACCGGGATCGTGATGGCCTCGGCCGCAGCGGTCAGCATCGGACTCGGCTACCTCCGGTTCGGTCTCCTCTTCCTCGTGCTGACCGGGATTCCCGATGCCCTCGACGGCGCCGTGGCGAAGGCCTCGGGCACCTCCTCGAAGCGTGGCGCCTTCTTCGACTCGGTCTCCGACCGAATCACCGACGCCCTCCTGTTCGGCGGCATCGCCTGGCATTTCGCCGGGACGGAACCCGGCCACATCATGATGCTGCCCGTCGCCGTCATGGCCGCCGCCATGCTCGTGTCCTACATGCGGGCGAAGGCCGAATCACTCGGATACGACGCCAAGGGCGGTCTGATGGAACGGGCCGAGCGGTTCCTGGTGCTCGGTGTGGGACTGCTCTTCGCCGAGGTCCTGATCGCCGTCCTCTGGCTGATGCTCGTCCTGACGCTCGTCACCGCCGTACAGCGCTTCGTCAAGGTCTGGCGCCAGGCAGGCCTCGAGCGGGAGGCGCCCGATCGTCGTCGAGCCGAACGCCGTCGCCAGTTGCGTACCGACCGGCGTGTGCAGCGTCGGGCCCGCATGGCCGCACGCCGTAGCAGGCTCGACCACTAGACGACCGACGTGGCCGTCCGTTCGGTCGCCCTCGGCTACCGACTGGCTTCGAAGGCTGCCCAGATCGTCCCCTGGCGGTTCGGGGAGGCCACGGCCAGGACGCTCGGTCGGGTTGCCGGTCGCCTCGGGTCCGACCGTCGGCGCATCGTCGAACGACATGTGCAACGGATTCGCGGCGGCGAACTGACGGGTGCCGACCTTCGCCGGGCAGTCGATGACGTTTTCGCCTCGTACGCCAACTACTGGTTCCAGAGCCTCCGGCTCCCTGCCATGGACCCGCACGAGATCGACGCCGGCTTCACCGAGGAGGGCTTCGAACACGTCGTCGAGGCCCAGGAATCCGGTCGGGGGGTGATCCTCGCGATGCCGCACCTCGGTGGCTGGGACTGGGCCGGCTCCTGGCTCAGCCGGGTCGTGAAGTATCCGGTGGCGGCGGTGGTCGAGCCGCTCGAACCGCCGGAGCTGTTCGAGTGGTTCCGCGACTACCGACGGTCGTACGGCATCGAGGTCATCGCCCTGGGCCCCGAGGCCAGCGGAGCGGTGCAACGGGCCCTGGGCGAGGGGGCCGTCATCGTGTTGCTGAGCGACCGCCACGTCGGAGGCGCTGGCGTCGAGGTCGAGTTCTTCGGGGAGACGACGACCCTTCCCGCCGGTCCGGCGATCCTCGCCCTGCGCACCGGTGCGGCCCTGATCCCGGCGACCGCGTACATCCGTCGGCGAGGGTGTCACGGCGTGGCTCGCCCACCCGTTCCGGCGCTGCGGGAGGGTCGGTTCCGGGACGATGTGATCCGGGTGACGCGTGCTCTGGCTGTCGAGTTCGAGGACCTCATCCGGGCCGAGCCAGAACAGTGGCACGTGCTCCAACCCAACTGGCCCAGTGATCGCTCCGGAGCGGAACCGGCGGGCACCGGCCCCGACGAGGGCTAGCGTCGACATCGTGCGCATCGGCCTGGTCTGTCCGTACAGCCTGACGCTGCCCGGTGGCGTGCAGGGTCAGGTGCTCGCACTCGCACGGTCCCTGCGGGCATCGGGCCATCCGACGCGGGTGCTCGGTCCCTGCGACGGACCGCCGCCGGACGCCGGTGTCACACCGCTCGGCAACAGCCTGCCCACGGCCGCCAACGGCTCTGTGGCACCGATCGCCCCCGACGTCCCCTGTGCCCTGCGGACGATCCGGGCACTTCGTGACGAGGAGTTCGACGTACTGCACCTGCACGAGCCCCTGGCGCCGGGTCCCACCGTGACGGCGTTGTTCCTGGCGTCGATCCCGATGGTGGGTACCTTCCATGCAGCAGGAGGGAGCCGCGCCTACGAGCTGTTGAACCCACCGGTCCGTTGGCTCCGGCAGCGGCTCGACGCCTCGTTCGCCGTGTCCGAGGACGCCGCTGCCATGGCCGGAGGAGCACTCGGCGGCGAGTTCGAGGTGCTGTTCAACGGCGTCGAGATCGACCGGTGTGCGCAGGCCGATCCATGGCCGACCGATGGCCCGACCGTGCTCTTCGTCGGGCGGCACGAACCGCGCAAGGGGCTCGCCGTCCTGCTCGAGGCGCTGCAGCAGATGCCGGACGACGTGCGGCTCTGGGTGGTCGGCGACGGACCGGAGACCGTGGAGCTCGAACAGCGCATGGCCGGCGACTCTCGGATCGACTGGCTCGGTCGCATCGATGAACAGGAGAAGCTCTCCCGGATGCGGGGCGCCGACGTCTTCTGTGCCCCGTCGCTGCGCGGCGAGTCGTTCGGCGTGGTCCTCCTCGAGGCGATGGCGGCCGGCACGCCGGTGGTGGCCTGCGACATCGCCGGCTATGCGCGGGTCGCCCGGTCGGACCGGGAGGCGGTGCTGGTGCCGCCCGGCGATGCGTCCGCCCTGGCGGCTGCGCTGGAGAAGGTGCTCGGCGATCCGGGCCTGAGCGACGACCTCGTCGCCAATGGCCTCGCCAGAGCCGAGGAGTTCTCGATGCGGCGACTGGCCGATCGGTACCTCGAGGCCTATGAGGGCGTCGTCGCCTGATTCGGCCCCCGGCCAGCGGTCCGGCCACTCCCGCCATAGCATGCGGGCCGAGCCCCCGACCGACCGAGCACCATGTCCGCAGCCCCCTTCGACACCCCGAAACACCCGCCGTACTTCGCTGCCACGATCGTCGTGGCGCTCGTCCTCATGGTGCCTGCCCTCATGATCGCGGGGTCGGTCATGGACCTCTCCGGAAAGCGGCCGGTCTTCGCCTTCACGTTCATCGGCGCAGCCGTCGGCTTCGTCGTCGAGTTGGCCTTTCGTAGGACGGCTCGCTCTTCGGCAACCCGGCTGTTGCGTTCGTGGGGTGCGGTACCCGCGATGCCCGACGACTTTCCGCGCCTCCACAACACCATCGACGGGCTCTGCCTGTCCCAGGGCATCGACCCGCCACCTCTCCACATCGTCGACTGTCCGACGGGCAATGCCGCCGTCGTGGGTTCGCCCGACCCGGTACTCGTGTTCACGAGTGGCGCACTCGAGGCGCTCAAGGTGGTCGAACTCGAGGGCCTCGTCGCCCACCTGCTCATGCGCTGCCAGGACGAGGACCTCCGGCACCGGACCACGGCGGCGGCCTTCGAGGCGGTCCCGGGGGTCCGGCATGCCAGCAGGAAGTGGGAGGCGCCCGACCACACCGTCCGCTTCGACCGTGACGCCGTGTCGGCGACGCGCTTTCCGCCGGGCCTGCAACGCTCCCTGTTGCTGCTCGCCGACCTCGGGACGACGGTCCCTGCGGTGGTCGACAACAGCGCCCACCTGTGGGTCCTCCAGCCCGGGGGTTCGCCGGAAACCGAAACGGCGGTCCACCCGTCCGTCGACCTCCGACTCGCGGCGCTCAGCGAGGCCTGATGCGGGCGGCGGGAGCGCTGGCGCTGGCGCTGGCGCTCATCCTCGCCGTGTCCTGTGGGAGCGGCGAGAGCGACGATGTGGTCGACACGGTCACGTCGACGTCGACCGGGACGTCCGGGACAACGGGCACGACGGGCACGACGGGCACAACCGGTACGACGGGCATTCCGGATACGACCAGCCCCGGGGGCGACGAGCCGGTCGCCGTTCCGAGCACCACCGAGGACATCGTCACCTCGCCGACCATTCGGACCGAGTTCGGGGACACCGAGGCGCCGGACGAGGGGACCACGACGACCACGACCGAGGCGCCATGGGACGGCCTGACGATGCCACTGACCGGCGAGCCGGCACCGGACGGAATCCCGGAACGTCCGGCGCTGGTGGTCAAGGTCGGCAACAACGACTGGCAGTCGTTGCCGCAGGTCGGCCTCGAGGCCGCCGACATCGTCTACGAGGTCATGGTCGAGAACTTCGTGACCCGCTTCGTCGCCGTGTTCCACAGTGAGCTGCCGCCGGCGATCCGTCCGGTCCGCTCGGCACGGTCGAGCGACATCGACCTGGTGGCGAACCTCGACCGCCCCATCTTCGTCTACTGGGGCAGCAACACCGTCGTCGCCGACGAGATCACCGGAGCGGAACGCTTCGGCGTGCTGCTGGCCAGGTCGACGAGCGGCCGGGGACAGGAGCACTTCTCCAGGGACGACACCCGACGAGCGCCCTACAACGGCGTCGTGGACCCGTCGGGAGTGCTCTCCTCCATGGACGACCTCGCGATCGCACCCGGGCCCCTGTTCACGTACGGGCCGCCCGCCGACTCGGCGATACCGACGGCTGGCGTCCGGTGGACCACCGCCAACCGTGACGTCGTCTTCGTCTGGGACACCGGGACCGAGCAGTGGATCCGGTACCAGGAAGGGCTTCCCCACCTCGACGCGAGCGGGGAACCGCTCGCCGCCGACAACGTGCTCAAGCTGACGGTCGGCTACCGCAGGTCCGCAGCGGACTCGACCTCGCCACAACTCCTGAGCACCGGTTCGGGCGACGGCTGGCTGTTCCGTGACGGAACCGTCACCGGCATCGTCTGGAGCCGGCAGTTCGTCGCCGACGGGTGGACGATCCTCGACGACGACAGCGGCGAGCGCCTGCACCTCGACCAGGGGTCGACATGGGTGCTCATGACCAGGCTCGGCGAGGGGGAGATCCTCGATGTCCGAGAAGCCCGCGAGCTGGTCGGCTGACACCGTGGCTCGCGGCGACGACCCGCCGGGGGTAGACGTAGACTCGTCGGCATGAGCGAAACGAACCGTTCCACCGGAACGCAACTGGTCAAGCGCGGACTCGCCGAGATGCTCAAGGGCGGCGTCATCATGGATGTCGTCGATGCCGGGCAGGCTCGCATCGCCGAGGACGCCGGAGCAACGGCCGTGATGGCCCTCGAGCGGGTCCCCTCCGACATCCGCCGGGACGGCGGCGTGGCCCGCATGTCCGATCCGGAGATGATCGAGGCGATCAAGGAGACGGTCACCATCCCGGTCATGGCCAAGGTCCGCATCGGCCACTTCGCCGAGGCCCAGATCCTCGAGTCCCTCGGCGTCGACTACGTCGACGAGAGCGAGGTCCTCACCCCGGCCGACGAGGCGCACCACATCGACAAGTGGGCGTTCACCGTGCCGTTCGTCTGCGGTGCCACCGACCTCGGTGAGGCGCTGCGGCGGATCTCCGAGGGCGCCTGCCTGATCCGTTCGAAGGGCGAGGCCGGCACCGGCAACATCGTCGAGGCGGTCCGGCACCTGCGCTCGATCCTGGGCGACCTGCGCAGGATCACCCAGGCCGATTCCGCCGAGTTGTTCGACTGGGCGAAGCGCCTGCAGGCCCCGCTGCCGCTCGTCCAGGAGATCGCCGACACCGGCCGGCTGCCGGTGCCGATGTTCTGCGCCGGCGGCATCGCCACCCCGGCCGACGCCTCGCTCGTCATGCAGCTGGGCGCTGAGGCGGTCTTCGTCGGTTCCGGCATCTTCAAGAGCGACGATCCCGCTCCCCGGGCCCGTGCGATCGTCGAGGCCACGACGAACTTCGCCGATCCCACCCTGCTGGCCAAGGTCAGCCGCGGTCTGGGTGACGCCATGCCGGGCCTCGAGATCGGCACGCTCGAGACCCGTCTGGCCGACCGGGGCTGGTAGCCCTGACGTGAAAGCCGGATCGTGAAAGCCAAGACGTGAAGGTAGGCGTCCTGGCCCTCCAGGGGGCGTTCGCCAGCCACGTCGCCACGCTCACCGATGCGGGTGCGACGCCGATCGAGGTCCGCCGGCCCCATGACCTGGCCGAGGTCGATGCGCTGGTCGTGCCAGGCGGTGAGTCCACGACCATGTCGATGCTGCTCGACATCGCGGAACTCCGCGCACCGCTCGCCGATCGCCTGGCCGATGGGATGCCCACGTTCGGAACCTGTGCCGGGATGATCCTGCTGGCCGTCGAGGTCCTGGACGGCCGGTCGGACCAGCGGTCGCTGGGCGCCATCGACCTCGACGTCCGACGCAACGGCTATGGCCGCCAGGTCGATTCCTTCGAGACCGACCTCGAGGTCGATGGCCTCGACGGCACGTTCCATGGCGTCTTCATCCGGGCACCCGTGGTCGAACGGGTCGGACCCGACGTCGAGGTGCTCGCCGAGGTCGATGGCCGGCCGGTGCTGTGCCGCCAGGGCAACGTCCTCGTGTCGGCCTTCCATCCGGAGTTGGCCGGCGACGCACGTATCCACCGACGGTTCCTCGAGGCGGCGTTCGCCTCCGGCACCGCCGCCACCTGAGCCCGAGGGGAGCAGCGACGCCGTGTCCGGTCATTCCAAGTGGGCGACCATCAAGCACAAGAAGGGGGCCGCCGACGCCAAGCGCGGCAAGCTCTTCGCCAAGTTGATCAAGCAGGTGGAGGCGGCCGCACGTCAGGGCGGCGGCGACCAGGACGCCAACCCGACGCTGCGGACCATGTTCCAGAAGGCCCGCGATGCCTCGGTCCCGCTCGACACCATCGAGCGGGCGGTGAAGCGGGGGATCGGGGAACTCGACGGCGTTGTCTACGAATCGGTCACCTACGAGGGCTACGCTCCCCACGGGGTCGCGCTCTACGTCGAGACCCTGACCGACAACCGGAACCGCACCAGCTCCGACGTGCGGACGGTCCTCGGGAAAAACGGCGGCTCCCTCGCAGAACCGGGGTCGGTGGCCTGGCAGTTCGAGCGCAAGGGCGTGGTCCTGTTGCCGGGCTCCACGGACGAGGACGAGATCATGTTGGCCGCCCTCGATGCGGGGGCCGAGGACCTGGTCGACGACGGGGGCATCTGGCGCCTGACCTGCGACGCCTCCGACCTTCCGACCGTGCGTGCGGCGGTCGAGGCGGCCGAGATCGCCTTCGACTCGGCCGACGTCACGATGGTGGCGACCTCGACGGTCGACATCGACACGGTCGCGGCGGCCAAGGCCGTCCTGCGGGTCATCGACCTGCTCGACGACCTCGACGACGTCCAGGACGTCCACGCCAACTTCGACATCCCGGACTCGGTGTTCGCCGCCCTCGAGGACTGATTCCCGCCCCCTGCGGCGGTCCCCCTGCGGGTGACCCCCACTGCTAGAGTCGTACATATGTTCGTCTTGGGAATCGATCCCGGCCTCACCCGTTGTGGCTACGGCGTCGTCGAGCGCCTGTCCGTCCGCCGCACGCGCGCCGTCGCCGCCGGCGTCCTGCGCACCGATCCCGACACCGAACTCCCGAAACGCCTCGCCGAGCTCCAGGCCGAGGTCCGTGGCCTGATCAGGGAGTACCGACCGGACGCCGTTGCGATCGAACGGGTCCTGTTCCAGGTCAACGTGGGCACGGCGATGCAGGTCGGCCAGGCCGCAGGCGTCGTGATGTCCGAGGCGGCATCGTCGGGATGCCGGGTCGCCCTCTACTCGCCGAACGAGGTCAAGTTGGCCGTGGCCGGATGGGGTGGCGCCGACAAGAAGCAGGTGGAGCAGATGGTCCGGGCCCAGCTCGGCATCGACCAGCCACTGCGACCGGTCGATGCCGCCGATGCCGTGGCGGTCGCCCTCTGCCACCTGGCCATGGCGCCGATGGTCGATGCCGTGGCCCGCGCCACCTCGCCATGATCGGATCGCTGCGCGGCCGGCTGCTCGAGTGCGGCCAGGACGGCCACGTGCTGCTCGAGGTCGGCGGCGTCGGCTATCGCATCACCGTCACACCGACCACCGCCTACCGACTGGGCGAGGCGTCCGCCGACGAGGTCTTCGTCCACGTGCACCACCACATCCGCGAGGCCGACCAGGCCCTGTACGGCTTCATCGAGCGCTCGGAGCGGGCCTGCTTCGAGGCGCTCCTCTCAGCGCACGGCGTGGGGCCGTCGCTGGCGCTGGCCGTGCTCGGCGTCCACGATCCCGACGACCTGGCCCGTGTCGTCGCCATCGACGACGTCGCCGCGCTGTGCCTCGTCCCGGGCGTCGGCAAGAAGACCGCCGTCCGGCTCCTCATCGACCTCAAGGGCACCCTCGACCTGCCGATCGATGCCGTGCCCGACGTCTCCGGCGCCGGCGGAGGTGTCCGATCGGCGTTGGCCGAGGTGCAGGGGGCGCTGGGCGGCCTGGGCTACTCCCCGGACGAGGTCCGTTCGGTCCTCGTCGACCTCGCCGGCGATGATCCGGCCGACCTCCTGCGCGAGGCCCTGCGGCGCCTGGCGAGGACCTAGGACCGTGGCACGCGACGAACTGCTGTCCCCGGAGGCCGAACCCGCCGAGGTCGAGGCCGAGATCGGACTCCGGCCGCGTCGCCTCGACGAGTTCGTCGGACAGGAGGAGCTCAAGGGCCACCTGCGGGTGATGCTCGAGGCGGCCCGCCAGCGGGGGCAGGCGGCCGACCACTTCCTTTTCGGTGGCCCTCCCGGCCTCGGCAAGACCACCCTGGCGCACATCGTCGCCTTCGAGATGGGTGCCGAACTCCACGTGACCTCCGGACCGGCGCTCGAACGGGCCGGCGACCTGGCGGCGATCCTCACCAAGCTCGAGGTCGGCGACGTCCTGTTCATCGACGAGATCCACGGGCTGGCCCGTGCCGTCGAGGAGATCCTGTACCCGGCCATGGAGGACTACGAACTCGACATCGTGCTGGGGAAGGGACCTGCTGCCCGCTCGATCCGGCTCGAGCTCCCACGGTTCACCCTCGTCGGGGCCACGACCCGCACCGGCCTCATCACCGGCCCGCTGCGCGACCGCTTCGGGCTGACCGCCCGGCTCGACTACTACGAGCCCTCCGACCTGCGCACGATCGTCCGGCGGGCGTCCGGCATCCTCGGCGTCGAACTCGACGAGGAAGGCGCCATCGAGATCGCCCGGAGGTCGCGGGGCACCCCGCGCATCGCCAACCGGCTCCTGCGCCAGGTACGCGACTTCGCCCAGGTCGAGCGACCAGAGACCGGTGGACGGATCGGCGGCGACACGGCCCGTGACGGGCTCACCTTCTTCGCCGTCGACGAACTCGGACTCGACAAGCCCACCCGGGCGATCCTGGCCTCGCTGTGCGAGATGTTCGGTGGCGGACCGGTCGGGCTCAAGACGCTCGCCATCAGCATCGGCGAGCCGGAAGACACGGTCGAAGACGTCTACGAGCCGTTCCTGATCCAACAGGGACTGCTGATGCGCACCCCCAAGGGGCGTGTCGCCACACCGGCCGCCTTCGGCCACCTCGGCCTCACGTCGCCACCCGGTGGCCGGGCCAACGGCCTGTTCCGTGACTGACCGGCGCAAGGTCGCCGCGTCCTAGGATCGGCCGCCGTGCGACCGGCCGACTTCGCCTACGACCTTCCCGCTCCGTCGATTGCCCAGCAGCCACTCGAGGATCGCCCGTCGGCCAGGCTCCTGGTCGACTTCGGCGACGGGGTTCGACACCTGACGGTGCGCGACCTGCCGGACCTGGTCGGCCCCGGCGACGTGATCGTGCTCAACGACACCCGGGTGCTGCCCGCCCGCCTGCGCCTCACCAAGGAGACCGGCGGAGCCGTCGAGGTGCTGCTGCTCGAACAGCTCGACGGCAACGGGACCTGGGAGGTCCTCGTCAGGCCCAGCCGGAGGGTCGCCCCGGGGACCGTCCTGCGTGCCGGCCCCGACTTCGAGGTCACGGTCGGCGAGGACCTCGGCGAGGGCCGGCGGCGAGCCAGGCTCGACGCCCGTGGGAGCTTGCTCGACGCCCTCGACCGCCACGGGGAGATGCCACTGCCTCCCTACCTCACGACGGTGCTCGACGACCCCGACCGCTACCAGACCGTCTATGCGGACCGACCCGCCTCGGCGGCGGCGCCGACCGCCGGCCTCCACCTCACCGACGCCGTCCTCGATGCCTGCCGGGCGGCGGGAGCGGGGATCGAGCGCCTCGAGCTGGTGGTCGGACTCGACACGTTCCGACCGATCGCCGTTGACGACCTCGACGACCACCGGATGCACAGCGAGGCCTACGACGTACCGGCTGCGACCCTCGATGCCTGTCGAGCCGCCGACCGGGTCCTCGCCGTCGGGACGACGACGGTCCGGGCGTTGGAATCGGCGGCCAGGGGCGCCCCCTCCGGTCGCACCGAACTGTTCATCCGCCGACCGTTCGAGTTCGAGGTCGTCGACCTGCTGCTCACCAACTTCCACCTGCCGGGATCGACCCTGCTGGTGATGCTCGACGCCTTCGTCGGCCACCGCTGGCGGGACCTGTATGCGACGGCGCTGGCCGAGGGATACCGGTTCCTCTCCTTCGGCGACGCCATGCTCGTGGCATCCGGCGACCGGAAAGTCGATTCGTGAGGTCCGAATTCATTCCAGAGGCCACCGACGGTGGTGCCCGTGCAGGATCGGTGACAACGCCCGCAGGTCCGTTCCGTACCCCCTGCTTCATGCCAGTGGGGACCCGGGGGGCCGTGCGCCACCTCTCGTCCACGGACCTCGCCGACCTGGGTGCCGAGGTGGTCCTCGCCAACACCTATCACCTGATGCTGCGGCCCGGTGCCGACATCGTCCGGGACCTCGGTGGCCTCGGGGCCTTCGCCGCATGGGACGGGCTCACGCTCACGGACTCGGGTGGCTACCAGATCTTCTCCCTGCAGCCGAAGGTCGACGACGACGGTGCGGTGTTCCGATCGACCTACGACGGCAGCACCCATCGCCTGACTCCGGAGGGCGCTGCGGGCGTGCAGGCGGACCTCGGCGCCGACATCCAGATGGTGCTCGACGTGTGCCAGGCCCTTCCGGCGCCCGACCGGGTCCTCCGGGAGGCGGTCGAACGGACCGCCGCCTGGGCGCAGCGGGGGCGCCGTGCCTTCCTCGAGCATCCCGATGCAGTGCAGCGGCAGTGCCAGTTCGGCATCGTGCAGGGCGGCGTCGATGCGGTGTTGCGTGCCGAGAGCGCCGAACGGACGGTCGAGGTCGGGTTCGACGGATACGCAGTGGGTGGCCTGAGCGTGGGGGAGGCCCGGGAGGAGATGGCCGAGCCGCTCTCGGCGGCCGTCGAACTGCTACCCGCCGACCAACCCCGCTACTTCATGGGTCTGGGCGATCCGGCCGGCCTCGTCGAGGTCGTCGCCCGGGGTATCGACATGTTCGACTGCGTGCTCCCCACCCGCCACGCCCGGCACGGCACGATCCTCACCTCGACCGGACGCATCAACCTGCGCAACGCCCGCTTCGCCACGGATGACCTGCCGTTGGACCCCGGTTTCCCGTCGAGTCCGGCGGCGCCATGGAGCCGCGCCTATCTCCGCCACCTGCTGCTCACCGACGAGCCGACGGGCCGGCGCCTGCTGACGTTGCACAACCTGGCCTGGCTGTTCGACTTCGTGGCACGGCTGCGGGCCTCGATCCTGGAGGGGCGCTTCGAGGCGTTCCGGGCGGAGACGCACGAGGTCTGGGGCTGAGGTCCATGAGCCTCGCCCGTCCGGGAGCGCGCGTCGCCGCATAGGCTTTCCCGGTCCACCGACCGGTTCACCAAGGGATTGCCTCGTCATGTCATTTCTTCCCATCGTCCTGATGTTCGGGGTGCTGTACATGGTCATGATCCGTCCCCAGCAGAAGAGGGCCAGGGAGCACCGCGACCTCGTGACCTCGATCGCCTCCGGCGACGAGATCGTGACGACCGCCGGGATCTTCGGCGTCGTCTCCGAGGTCGAGGACGATGTCATCTGGCTGGAGGTCGCCCAGGGCCTCGAGCTGAAGGTGCTCAAGGGAACCGTCGACCGCCGCTTCGTCGAAGCCGAATCCGACGAACCCGAAGGGACCGACGAAGCGGAAAGCCCGATCGAGGACTGACCCGGGTTTCCACCCGACGCCCCACGTCAACTCGTTCCCGCCCACTCCCGTGTTCCGCCGTCAGGTCAGCCTGCTCGTCGGCATCCTCGTGGTGGCGGTCGCCGCTACGGCCCTGACGCTGTTCTGGGGCAACAAGCCGCTGCTGGGACTCGACCTCCAGGGCGGTGTCTCGGTACGCCTGACCGCCACTGAGCCGGCCACCGAGGAGATGCTCGACCAGTCGGTCGAGATCATCCGGAACCGCATCGACGCCCTCGGCGTGGCCGAGCCCGAGATCTCCCGCACCGCCGATGGCGTGATGGTCTCGCTCCCCGGCGTCGACGACCAGGAGCGGGCGCTCGAACTGGTCGGCACGACGGCGGAACTCAGGTTCCGACCGGTCTGCGAGGTGCTGCCGGTGACCATCGTCGGCACACGTGGTTCGGCGGGCAGTGGCAACATGACCGCCGATCCGTTCGCCTCGTGCAGCCTCGTGCGCGGCGGCATCGTGCGCCCTGCCACCGGCGACGACGGCCTGACACCACCCGAGGCGGACCTCGCCGAGGACTTCGTGATCCTCGGTGGATCCGGCACGGGGAGCACCGGGGGCTACCGGTACGTGCTGGGCCCCACGGTCCTGACGGGCGATGCGCTCGAGGATGCCGACGCCGACTTCATCGACTTCCGGTGGCAGGTCGGAGTGACCCTGAAAAAGGGTGCCGAAGGCATCGAGGCCTTCAACGACGCCTCCGCCAGATGCTTCCGGGGTGACGAGTCGTGTCCGTTGCTCCCGGGGTACACCAACGGCCTGATCGCCATCGTCCTGGACGGCGAGGTCATCACAGCCCCACAGATCCGTGCGCCGGCATTCGAGCGGGACCGCATCATCATCTCCGGTTCGTTCGAGAAGCAGGGGGCCGAGGACGTGGCCCTGGCGCTGCGCTACGGCGCCCTGCCGGTCGAGCTCGTCGCCGAGAACACCAGGGTCGTGTCGGCGACCATCGGCCAGGACTCGCTCGATGCGGGCATCGTGGCCGGGCTGGTCGGCCTCCTCCTGGTCGCCCTCTTCATCGTCGGCTACTACCGGCTGCTCGGCCTCGTAGCGCTCGCCAGCCTGGCGATCTCCGGCTCGCTGCTGTGGGCGATTGTCGCCCACCTCGGCACCCAGTCGGGCCTGGCGCTCACGCTGGCCGGCATCACCGGGATCATCGTCGCCGTGGGCGTGTCCGTCGACTCCAACGTCGTGTACTTCGAACACCTCAAGGAGGACATACGCGACGGCCGCACCGCCCGGTCGACGGTGGACCGCGCCTTCCCGATCGCCTTCTCCACGATCGTCAAGGCCGACACGGCATCGCTCATCGGAGCGGTCCTACTCTGGTGGCTCACGGTCGGCGCCGTCCGCGGCTTCGCCTTCTACCTCGGCCTGGCGACCATCCTGGACCTGGTGGCGACCTACTTCTTCATGGGCCCGATGGTCCGGGTGCTGGCGAGGACCTCCCTGTTCGCCCACCGGCCCGGCCTCTTCGGCCTGCCGGCTTCCGGAGCGGTGGTCCGACCCGACAACAAGCCGGTCACCGCATGATCGGCGTCCTGCGGGGCCTCTACGCCGGCGAGACGGTGATCGACTTCCCGCGGTGGTGGCGCGTCGCCGCCGTGGCCTCGGGCATCGCCCTGCTGCTGAGCTTCGGATCGTTCGGCCTGCGTGGCCTCGAGCTCGGCATCGACTTCGCCGGCGGAACCTCGTACGAGGTGGCGGCCCCGGATGCGTCGATCGCCGACGCCCGCAGCCTCCTCAGACGATTCGACGCCGACGGCGCCCGGATCCAGGTCGTCGACGGTGACACGATCCGGATCCGGTCCGACATCGACGATCCCGTCCGGGCCGCGGAGATCCGCGACGCACTCACCGCCGAACTGGGACCGGTCGAGACCTTCGAACAGGTGGGCCCCACCTGGGGCGACGAGGTGACCGACAAGGCAGTGCGGGCGCTCGTCGTGTTCTTCCTCGTCGTGGCGCTGTACATCGGCGTCCGGCTCGAGTGGAAGATGGCAGCCGGAGCGCTGGTGGCGGTCGCCCACGACATCGTCGTCAGCGTCGGCGTCTACTCCCTGCTCGGCGTCGAGGTGACGCCGGCGACCGTGATCGCCTTCCTGACGATCATGGGCTACTCGCTCTACGACACGATCGTCGTCTACGACAAGGTCCGCCAGATGACGGGTCGCCTCGGTGCGACCGAGCGCTACACCTACAACGAGCTGATGAACCTGGCCCTCAACCGCGTGGCGATGCGCTCGATCAACACCAGCGTGACATCGGCACTGCCCGTGGTGTCGCTGCTCGTGATCGGATCGATGGCGCTCGGTGCCACTGCCCTGCGCGAGTTCGCACTGGCGCTGCTGGTGGGCATCGTCGTCGGCTCGTACTCGTCGCTGTTCATCGCCGCTGCGATCGTGGCGCACCTCAAGGAGCGCGAGCAGCGATGGATCCAGATCCGCAGCAAGCTCGCCGGTCGTGGACTGCTCGAAGGGCCGACCAGGATCATCGGACGCGCCGAGGCCTCTGTACCCGATTCACGGTCCAGCGAATCATCCGACCGGGTCAAGGGCCCGGCCCGTCGCCGGCCCGTCCCGACGGCCCGCCCGGCCGGCTCGGGAAGCGGGGCGCTGCCACGCCCCCGCAAGAAGCGACGAAACTGACGTCCGGACGGAATCTGGCCGGTGGCCGCCGACCGCTACCGTGGAGGGATGAGGAACGATTTTCCCCAGGTGGTCCGAAGCGGACCGCCAACGGGCATCGGGCGGAGCTGACATGGTCACCGTTAACCGGGTCCTACCGTGGCGCCGCCGGCCGCAGCGTGCGGTTGCGGAGACCTCGTCGCTGCTGACCGCCTTCCTCGAGCACCACCCCGACTCGGATTCCGACCTCATCGAGCGCGCCTACCAGGTCGCACTGGGTGCCCACGAGGGCCAGACCCGCAAGTCCGGGGAGCCCTACATCAACCACCCGCTCTCGGTCGCCACGATCGTCGCCCGCCAGGGCCTCGACGATGTGACGATCGCAGCGGCGCTGCTCCACGACGCCGTCGAGGACACGGACGTCCAACTCGACGACCTCGAACGCGACTTCGGTGCCGACGTGGCCCGGATAGTCGACGGGGTCACGAAGCTCGACCGGCTCACCTTCGAGAGCCGGGAGGAGCAGCAGGCCGCCAGCATGCGCAAGATGCTCGTGGCCCTGGCAAAGGACCTGAGGGTCCTCATCATCAAGCTGGCCGACCGGTTGCACAACATGCGGACCCTGGCGGCGCTCCCCGAGCCCAAGCAGCAGCGCGTTGCCCGCGAGACGCTCGACATCTATGCCCCGTTGGCCCACCGGCTCGGCATGCAGGACGTCAAGGTGCAGCTCGAGGACCTCTCCCTGGCCACGCTGCACCCGAAGCGCTACAGCCAGATCGACCAGATGGTCCAGGACCGGGCACCAGAGCGCGACCTCTACCTCGACCAGCTGGTCGGCGAGGTCGAGGAGCGCCTCCAGGGGTTCGGCATCGAGGCGGACATCTCAGGACGCCCGAAGCACCTGTGGAGCATCTACGAGAAGATGATCGTCAAGGGTCGGCCGTTCGACGAGATCCACGACCTGGTCGGCATCCGGGTCGTGGTCGAGACGGTGCGCGACTGCTACGCAGCGCTCGGCGTGGTCCACGCCGTCTGGACGCCGGTGCAGGGACGCTTCAAAGACTATGTGGCGATGCCCAAGTTCAACCTCTACCAATCGCTGCACACAACGGTCATCGGACCCCAGGGCAAACAGGTCGAGTTCCAGATCCGCACCGTCGAGATGCACCGGCGGGCCGAGACCGGGGTCGCCGCCCACTGGGACTACAAGGGCACGCTCCCCTCCGACGAGATGGCGTGGCTGGGACGCATCGTCGAGTGGCAGGACGAAACGCCCGACCACGGCACGTTCATGGACAACCTCAAGACCGACCTCGAACAGGATGAGGTCTATGTCTTCACGCCGCAGGGTCAGGTCGTGGCGCTTCCCATCGGCGCCACGCCCGTCGACTTCGCCTACGCCATCCACACCGAGGTCGGAGACTCCTGCGTCGGTGCCCGGGTCGAGGGCCGGCTGGTGCCACTCGACACCCGCCTGGAGTCCGGTGCGACCGTCGAGGTCATCGCCTCGAAGCAGCCGGGTGCCGGCCCCAGCAAGGACTGGTTGAAATTCGTCGCCAGCCACCGGGCTGCCAACAAGATCCGCCACTGGCACACGAAGGAGCGTCGCACCGAGGCCATCGACACCGGCCACGACGAACTCGTACACGAACTTCGCCGAGCCGGTCTCCCGATCAAGGAGGTCCTCGACGGGGAGGCGCTCGCGGAGATCGGCGGGTCGATGAACTACACGGACCTCGACGCCCTCTTCGCTGCGATCGGCGAACACAACGTGTCGGCGCGTGCCGTGGTTGGCCGGGTCGAGCGGCACATGCGCGAGCTCACGCCCGAGGTCGAGGAACACCTGTCGGTCGCCGCGCTCACCCAGCGGCCGCTGCGACGCGATCGGGGCTCGGTCGGCGTCCACGTCGAGGGCCTCGACGACCTCATGGTCCGACTCTCGCGCTGCTGCACGCCGGTTCCGCCGGACGAGATCATGGGCTTCGTCACCCGGGGGCGCGGCGTCTCTGTGCACCGCGCCGACTGCGCCAACGCCGTGTCGTTGTCGGGCGGCCAGCCCGACCGGCTCATCGACGTCGAATGGGACGAACAGACCGCCTCCCACTTCGTCGCCTCCTTCGAGGTCAAGGCCCTGGACCGGCCGCTGCTGCTGCGTGACGTGGTCGCAGTGCTCGCCGACCACCGGGTCAACGTGCTCAGCACCTCGACCGTGACCAGCGGGACCGACCGGGTGGCCCGGATGCGCTTCGAGTTCGAGATGGGCGATGCCGGGCACCTGGACCGGGTGCTGCGCCAGATCCGCGACATCGATTCGGTCTACGACGTGTACCGGGTGGTGCCCGGCCGTGGCTCCTGATCGGATCCGGACCGAGACCGGGGGCCACCGGTAGCCTCTGCTCCCGTGGCCGACTCCATCTATCGGGCCCCGAAGGGCACTCGTGACATCCTCTGGCCGGACTCCGCCCGTTGGCGGGCGCTGGTCGAGGCCTTCGCCGATGTCGTGGGTGCCGCCGGCTACACGCAGGTCGTGCCACCCATGTTCGAGCACGTCGAGGTGTTCCGTCGCCTCGGCGACGCCACCGACGTGGTGGCGAAGGAGATGTACGAGTTCCTCGACAAGGGCGGGCGCAGCATCGCGCTGCGACCCGAGCAGACCGCATCGGTCGTGCGGGTGTTCGCAGAGCACCGTCCGGTCGTGCCCTGGAAGGTCTGGTACACCGGTCCCAACTTCCGCTACGAACGCGCCCAGAAGGGTCGGTTCCGCCAGTTCGACCAGGTCGGCGTCGAGGCCCTCGGCCCCGACGACCCGCACCTCGACGCCGAGGTCATCGCCCTGGCGTGGCGCTTCTACGAGCGACTCGGGCTGCGGCAGGTGACCCTGCTGTTGAACTCGCTCGGCAATCCCGACGACCGCTCCCGGTACGTCGACGCCCTCACCGCCCACTTCTCCGCTGACGCCGACGCACTCTCCGAGGAGTCGCGCACGACGCTCGCCACCAACCCGCTGCGGGTACTCGACTCCCGACGGCCCGAAGACGCCGACCTGGTCGCCGCCGCACCGGAAATGCTCGATTTCCTGTCCGACGATGCCGCCGTGCACTTCGCGCGGGTTCGGGGGGCGCTCGACGCCCTCGGCATCCCCTACACCGTTTCGCCCCGGCTGGTCCGCGGGCTCGACTACTACCTGCGCACCACCTTCGAGTTCGTCGCCGAGGCGCTCGACGCCGCCCAGGACGCAGTCGGCGGCGGCGGACGCTACGACCGGCTGGCCGAGGAGATGGGCGCACCGCCCACGCCGGGCGTCGGCTTCGCTCTCGGCGTCGACCGGACGCTGCTGGCCTGTGATGCCGAGGGGGTGTTCGATGCACCCGCCACCGTCATCGACGTGTTCGTCGTCGACACCTGCGGTGGCGACGAGGCGGTCCTGTTGACCGACGAGGTGCGTCGGGCGGGGATGCGGGTCGACCGGGCGTGGGACGACCGCTCCATGAAGGCCCAGATGAAGGCCGCCGACCGCAGTGGTGCCGCCATCGCCCTCATCGTGGGCGAGGACGAACGCTCGAGCGGCACCGTCACCGTCCGGGACCTGCGCGGCGACGCCGGCCAGCAGGCCGTGCCCCGGGCCGAACTGATCGAGACCCTGCAAACGAGGCTTCCGTGACCAACCGTGCAACCCCCGACTACACGACGTCGATGCGTTCCGCCAGGTGCGGCGACCTGCGTGCCGACGACATCGGCTCCGTGGCCACGCTGTGCGGCTGGGTCGACAGCGTGCGCGAGCACGGCGAACACCTGGCCTTCGTCGACCTCCGGGACCGCAGCGGCATCGTCCAGGTCGTCGTGGACGGCGCCCACGAACTGCGGTCCGAGTTCGTCCTCCAGGTGACCGGCACCGTGCGTGCCCGCCCCGAGGACACCACCAACGAGGCGCTGGCCACCGGCATGGTCGAGGTCGCAGCGGACGAGGTGACGATCCTCGCCCGGTCCGAGCCGATGCCGTTCCCGATCGACGACCGTACCGACGTCGACGAGGTGCTGCGTCTGCGCCACAGGTACATCGACCTTCGCCGGGTCCGCCTCCAACGGAACCTCGAGGTCCGGGCCAGGGTCAACTCGGCCGTCCGGGGCGCCATGGAGGATCAGGGCTTCATCGAGGTGGAGACGCCCATGCTCATCGCCAGCACGCCGGAGGGCGCCCGCGACTTCGTCGTGCCGTCCCGCAAGGAGCCGGGCTCGTTCTACGCCCTGCCGCAGAGCCCGCAGCTGTTCAAGCAGCTCTGCATGGTGGGCGGCATCGACCGGTACTACCAGATCGCACGCTGTCTGCGCGACGAGGACCTGCGGGCCGACCGCCAGTTCGAGTTCATGCAGCTCGATGCCGAGGCCAGCTTCGTGGACCAGGACGATGTTCTGGGATTCATCACCTACGCGGTGTGCGCAGCCGTCGAAGCGGTGACCGGCGAGCATCCGGGCGAGTTCCCGCGCATGACGTGGCAGGAGGCCCAGGAACGCTTCGGTTCCGACAAGCCCGACACCCGCTTCGGACTCGAACTGGTCGAGCTGACCGAGGTGTTCGCCGACACCGGGTTCCGGGCGTTCCAGGCGCCCTGCATCAAGGGCATCCGGGTGCCGGGCGGCGCCGACCTGTCCCGCAACAGGCTCGACGACCTGACCGACCAGTGCAAGCAGTGGGGGGCCAAGGGGCTTGTCTGGATGCGCGTCGAAGCCGATGGCCTCAACTCGCCGGTCGCCAAGTTCCTCGCCGATGACGAAACGGCCGCCCTGCGGACCGTCATGGGCGCCGAAGAGGGCGACCTGTTGTTCCTCGTGGCCGACGAACGCCGCAGGGTCCGTCACGTGCTCGGGCTGTTGCGCCTCGCCCTGGGTCGGCCCCCGGTCACCGAGGGGGGCCTCAACTTCCTGTGGGTCGTCGACTTCCCGCTGTACGAAGGGCACGACGAGGCCGGGAACCCGATTCCCGCCCACCATCCGTTCACGATGCCGCACGAGGAGGACCTCGGCCTCCTCGAGGCCGGCGAACTCCTCGAGGTCCGGTCACAGGCCTACGATCTCGTGGTCAACGGGTGGGAGCTGGGTTCGGGCAGCGTCCGGATCCACCGGCGTGAGATTCAGGAGATGATCTTCGCCACGCTCGGGATCGGTGCAGAGGAGGCGCAGGAGAAGTTCGGCTTCCTGCTCGACGCCTTCCGCTACGGAGCACCGCCCCATGCCGGCTTCGCCTTCGGCATGGACCGCCTGGTGGCCATCCTCGCCGGCGAGGAGAACATCCGCGAGGTGATCGCCTTCCCGAAGACGCAGTCGGGCGCCGACCCGCTCACCGGTGCACCGACGACGATCGACGACCGCCACCTCGAGGATCTCGGCCTGCGGGTGCTGCCGCCGAAGCAGTGACGGTCCCGGCCGACCTCGGGCTCTGCCTGGCGACCCTCCTTCCGGACCCGTTCGCGGCCGACGCCACGGCGGTTCTCTCCGGGCTCGACGCTGCGGCCGAGCACGGCTTCGGCGGCGTGTCGGCATGGAGCCTGCATGTGATGAACCTCGATCCGGACCCGAAGGTGTTCGCCGGGGCGGTCCGGGACCGCGATCTCGAGGTCCGGGTGGTGGAGGCCGCGACCGGCTGGGCAGCAGCGGACGGCATCGACCGGGACGGCGACTTCACCCTCGACATGGCCGAGGCGCTGGGCGCCGGCCAGATCGTGGCCGTGACGCTGGAGGCCGCCTTCGCCGACCGCCAGCGGGCCGTCGCCGGCTTCGCCGACCTGTGCGACCGTGCCGCCGAGCGGGGCATCAACGTGGCACTCGAGTTCCTGCCCTGGTGTGCCGTTCCCGACCTGGCCTCGGCCTGCGCACTGACCGGTGCGGCCGGGCGCCCCAACGGTGGGATCCTGCTCGACACCTGGCACTGGCAGCGCCAGCCCGGAGGGCCGTGTCCCGAGATCCTGGCGGGCCTTCCCGGGTCGGCGATCCAGATGGTGCAACTCTGCGACGCTGCGGAGGTTCCTGGCGACGACCCGATGGGCGAGGCCATGTCGGCCCGACCCCTGCCGGGGGAGGGCGTGGTTGACTTCGCCGCACTGGCGTCCGTCCTCGAGGAGATCGGTGCGACGCCGCTGCTCTGCCCCGAGGTGTTCAACCGGAAACTCGTGGCCGAGGGTCCGTCGACGTTCGCCGGCGCCATCGCCGACGCCTGCATTTCAACATGGTCGTCCGGGGGGGCGTCCCGGCCATCCCGATGGCGGCCGCTAGGTTCGGCGTCGTGACCGACGACCTGTTCGCAGCTGCGGTCGGGCAGCGCCTGGCCCGCCGCGCACCGCTCGCCGACCGCCTGCGTCCCACCCGACTGGACGACATCGTCGGCCAGGAGCACCTCGTCGGCGCCGGGAAGCCGCTGCGGTGCCTCATCGAGGCCGACCGGCTCTCGTCGGTGGTGCTCTGGGGTCCACCCGGTACCGGCAAGACCTCCTTGGCCCGGCTGATCGCCCGCGTCACCGCCAAGGAGTTCGTGGAACTCTCGGCGGTGAACGCCAGCGTCAAGGACGTACGCGAGGTCATGGCGGCCGCCAAGGCCCGACTCGGCGAACGCGACGTCGGCACGATCCTGTTCCTCGACGAGGTCCACCGCTTCAACAAGGCCCAGCAGGACGCCCTGCTGCCGTCCGTGGAGTCCGGGCTGCTCGTGCTCATCGGCGCCACGACCGAGAACCCGTACTTCGAGGTCAACCCGCCCCTCCTGTCACGGTCGACGCTGTTCCGCCTCGAACCCCTCGATGTCGGGGCCACGCTCCAGTTGCTGCGACGAGGACTCGACGCCGAGCAGGCGAGCGCCACAGACGAGGCACTGCAGATGTTGGCCGACCGGTCCGCCGGGGACGGTCGCCTCGCCCTGACCAGCCTCGAGGTCGCCGTCGCACTTGCCGTCGGCCGGGACGACGCCACGCTCACGATCGACGACATCGAGGCCGCGCTCGGCACCAAGGCGGTCCGCTACGGCCGGGACGAGCACTACGACGTCATCAGCGCCTTCATCAAGAGCATCCGGGGCTCCGATCCGGACGCCGGGCTCTACTGGCTGGCCCGCATGCTCGAAGCGGGGGAGGACGCCCGGTTCATCGCCCGCCGGCTCGTCGTCCTTGCGAGCGAGGACATCGGCATGGCCGACCCCATGGCACTGGTCGTCGCCGACGCAGCTGCCCGTGCCGTCGAGTTCGTGGGACTGCCCGAGGTGCGCCTCAACCTGGCGCAGGCGGTCGTCCACCTGGCGACCGCCCCCAAGTCGAACCGGGTCTACCGCGCTCTCGGCGCAGCAGCAGCAGATGCCCGCGCGCCGGGCACCGGCCTGGTTCCCCCACACCTGCGCGACGCCCACTACAAGGGTGCGGCCGGGCTGGGCCATGGGGAGGGCTACGACTATCCGCACGACGATCCGAGGGGCTGGGTCGAGCAGGCACACCGCCCCGAGGAGGTGGAGGGAAACGTGTACTACGAGCCGTCGCCCCACGGGTTCGAGGCAGAGGTGGCCCGCCGCATCGCCGAACGATCCGGTCCGGAGGAGTCCCTGTGAGCGTCGAGTGGGCCGCCCTGCTCGTGGCCGTGGCGTTCCTCGGGTTGCTGGTCGTGGCCGTCGTTCGACTGGGTCGGATGCTCCGCGACCTGCACGCAGTGGTCGATGCACTGCACCGCGAGGCGGTTCCGCTGATTGCCGACATGCACCGGATGGTCGAACGGACGGCCGGCGACCTCGACCGGGTCGAGGACCTCCTCGACAGCGCCGAGGGTCTGCGCGAGTCGGCGGGAAAGATCGGTGCCACGATCGAGACCGCTGCGACCCTCACGTCGTCGCCGCTCCTGCGCCTGGCCGGCCTCGTCGCCGGTCTGCGTCGGCGCAGGCCCAATTCCTGACCCGAGCCAGGAATGGCCCACCGGTAGGCTGACCCGATCATGCCTGAGCCATCTGCCACCGCACGCGGCGTCCGCCGGGCGTTCGTGGACTTCTTCGCCGGCCACGGGCACCACCACGAGCCCTCGGCCAGCCTGATCCCGCACGATCCGACGCTGCTGTTCACCGTGGCGGGGATGGTGCCGTTCAAGCCGTACTTCGTCGGCGAGCAGCCACCGCCGTGGGACCGGGCCGTCACCGTCCAGAAATGCGTCCGGGCGGGCGGCAAGCACAACGATCTCGACGAGGTGGGCCGCACCAGCCGGCATCTCACCTTCTTCGAGATGATGGGCAACTTCAGCTTCGGCGACTACTTCAAGTCCGATGCCTGCGCCTTCGCCTGGGACTTCGTCACCACGCACCTCGGACTCGACCCCGAGCGCGTCTGGGTCACGGTCCATGTCAGCGACGACGAGGCCGAGGCCATCTGGCGGGACGAGGTCGGCGTGCCGGCCGAGCGCATCCAACGGCTCGACGAGGACAACTACTGGCGCATGGCCGACACCGGCCCCTGTGGTCCCTGTTCGGAGATCTTCTGGGACAAGGGCCCGGAGTTCGGAGCCGACGGCGGACCGGCGCACGGCGACGCCGAGCGCTTCATCGAGATCTGGAACCTCGTGTTCATGCAGTTCGAGCAGCACGAGGACGGCTCGATGACGCCGCTGCCGAAGCCCTCGATCGACACCGGCGCCGGACTCGAACGGATCCTGTCCGTGCTGCAGGGCGTCGACTCCGTGTGGGAGACGGACGAGTTCGTCCGGCTGATCACGACCATCGGCGAGCTCAGCGGGGTCGCCCCCGGATCGGATCCGCGCTCCGACGTCTCGCAACGCATCCTCGCCGACCACATCCGCTCCTCGGCCTTCCTCATCGGCGACGGCGTGTTCCCCAGCAACGAGGACCGCGGCTACGTGCTGCGCCGCATCATCCGGCGGGCGGTCCGCCACGCCTGGCTGCTCGGGGTCGAGGACCCGATCATGCCGGACCTGGTCGATGCCCTCGTCGGGATCATGGGCGACGACTACCCCGAGCTCGTCCGCAACCACGATTTCGTGCGCGGCGTGCTCGACCGCGAGGAGCGACGGTTCCGCGAGACCCTCCGGTCGGGGCTCGCCATCCTCGACGCAGCCCTCGACGGCCTCGCCGCTGGAGGCACGCTCGACGGCGATGTGGCCTTCAAGCTCCACGACACCTATGGCTTCCCCCTGGAGCTGACCGAGGAGATCACCGTCGAACGCGGGGTGGGCATCGACCTCGACGGATTCCATGCCGCCATGGCCGAACAGAAGAGCCGGGCCAGGGCTGCACGAAAGGACGCAGCGGTCGGCACCGGCTCCGGCGACCTGCGACATGTCCTCGAGGCCCACGGTCCCACAGAGTTCGTGGGTCGGGATGTCGACGAGAGCGACGCCGAGGTGCTCTACATCGACGCCGAGGTCCTCATCCTCGACCGCACGCCGTTCTACGCCGAGTCCGGGGGCCAGGTCGGCGACACAGGAACCGTCGGGTCGTCGACGGGCACGCTGAGGGTCCTCGACACGACCCTGGTCCTCGACGGCCTCCATGCCCACAGCGTCGAGGTCCTCGACGGGTCCGTCGAGGTCGGTCAGGTCGTACGGGCGACCATCGACGCCGAACGCCGGGCCGACATCCGGCGCAACCACACGGGCACCCACATCCTCCACTGGGCGCTCCGTCGGGTACTCGGCGACCACGTCAAGCAGCAGGGCTCGTGGGTCGGCCCCGACCGGCTGCGCTTCGACTTCAGCCATTACGAGGGGCTGACCGACGCACAGGTGGTCGAGATCGAGGACCTGGTCAACGCCGAGGTTCTCGGCAACGCCACCTGCAACCACTTCGAGACCACCAGGGACGAGGCGGAGTCGCTCGGGGCCATCGCCTTCTTCGGCGACAAGTACGGCGACACGGTCCGGGTCCTGCAGGCCGGTCCGAACTCGATCGAACTGTGTGGCGGCACCCACGTCTCGGCGCTGGGCGACATCGGACTCCTCAAGATCGTCAGCGAGGGCTCGATCGGATCGAACATCCGTCGGCTCGAGGCCGTCACCGGTGACGCCTCGATCGGCCGGCTGCGCAGCGCCGAAGGCACCCTCGTCGAGGCAGCCGACCTGGTCGGCGTTCCCGTCGATGACGTGCTCGACGGGATCCGCAAGCGGGTCGCCGAGGCCAGGGAACTCCGCAGTGAGGTCGACGACCTTCGGCGTCGTGCCGCACTGGGACGTGTCGACGAGCTGGTGGACGGCGCAGAGGACGGCCTCGTCATCCGACGCATCGACGACATCGACCAGAACGGCCTCCGCGAGCTCGCCGTGGCCATCTGCGGCCGTGACGGGATCCGAGCCGTGGTCCTGGCGGCCGCTCCCCAAGGCGGGGGGGCGGCGCTCGTCTCGGCCGTTGCACCGTCGAGCGGGCTCGACGCAGGTGCCCTCGTCGCCGAGGCGGCGAAGACCATCGGCGGCGGCGGTCGGCCCAACCCCAACCTGACGATCATCGGCGGACGGGCGCCCGAGCACCTCGACGAGGCGCTCGAGCAGGCCCGTTCCGCTGCCGGCTGAGCCGCACGGCGTGCGCGCCCTGGGCCTCGACCTCGGTTCGAAGCGGATCGGCGTCGCAGTCAGCGACCCCGAGGGGCGGCTCGCCACGCCGACCGACGTCCTCCACCGCACGGGCGATCGTGCACGCGACCATCGGGCGGTCGCAGCACTGGTTGCGGAATGGGAGGCAGAGGTCGTCGTCGTGGGGGTGCCGTATTCGCTCGACGGAGGCACCGGCCCTGCAGCCAGGGCCATGCTCGCCGAGTCACGCCAGTTGGCCGGCGTCCTCGAGGTGCCGGTCGAAACGCACGACGAGCGCCTGACCACCGTGAGCGCCGAACGGCGCCTGCGCGAGGCCGGTCTCGACAGCAGGGCCCAGCGCAAGGTCATCGACCAGATGGCGGCCGCGATCCTGCTCCAGGCGTGGCTCGACGGCCGCCGTCAGGGAGCGACGTCATGAGCGACGGGACGCCCCCGGACGAGGACAGCGACATGTCACCGGGCCGGTCCTCGGCGGACCTCTCCCCGCGGGGTCGGTCCTCGGCGACCATCGGAGCCCGCGTGGCCGGTCAGCCTCCGACCGTTCCCTCCTCCCCGACGCCATCCGACGGCGATCCCACCATGCCCGTCGGCGTGCCGGCCGTGCCCGCCGAAGAGGCGGTCGGTGAGGCCATGGTGTGGGGTCCGTCCGTGTTCGACGAGTCCGACGAGGGGACCGTCTTCGAGCCCGGGGAGGAGGCCCAGCCGAACGTCCGCTGGGTTCGGCACCGGCCCTCATGGGGGCCACTGCCCCGCTGGGGCCTCGTGGCGTTCGCGATCCTGTTCACCCTCCTCGTGGGGTACCGAACGGTCACGAACTGGGCGGCCGGCCAGATGCGGCCCGACCGCCTCTTCGGCGAAGAGGTCCGGTTCGTGATCGAGGACGGCTGGTCGACCAACGACGTCGCCGTCGCACTCGGCGTCGCCGGCGTCGTCGACAATCCCGCCATGTTCCGACAGTGGATGCGCTGCCCGTCGGCGCTTCGCTGGCTCATCGAGTGTCCGGTGGATGCCGAGTACTCGTTCCAGGCTGGCGATTACGTGCTCCGCGAGCACCTGACCTTCCAGGATGTCGTCGACCGCATGAACGAGGGCCCGCTGCCCGAGGAGGTCATCACGGTGATGGTGCCCGAGGGCCTGACCCTCGCACAGATCATCACCCGCCTCGTCGATCAGATGCCCGCCTTCGAAGAGGACGAGCTGCGGGCCGCCCTCATCAGCGAACGCCTTGTGTGGGAGCACTACCCGACCGACCTGCCGTACCTGCTCGTCGAGGGCCTGCTCTTTCCCGACACCTACCAGTTGGCCGAGGAGTCCCTCGGCGACGAACTCGACCTGGTCACGAGGATGCACCGGCAGTTCCTCACCGTGGTTCGCGACCTGGGCATCGAGCAACGTGCCGCCGACCTCGGCCTGACCCCCTACGAGGTGATCATCGTCGCATCCCTGATCGAGGAGGAGGCACTGATCGACGTCGACCGGGCCCGCATCAGCCGGGTCATCCACAATCGACTCGACCAGGGCTGGACCCTCGGCATCGACGCCAGCACCCGCTACGCCGTCGGCAAGACCGCCGGCGAGCCGCTCACCCACGAGGACCTGGCGATCGAGTCGCTGTGGAACACCCGGGTGACGTCGGGCCTGCCGCCGACGCCCATCGCCGCTCCCGGTCGGGCGTCGCTCGAGGCGGCCCTCGACCCGGCCGACGGCCCGTGGATGTACTACGTCCGAACGGACGAGGACGGCGTGACCGGGGCGCACACGTTCGCCGTGACGGCTGATGAATTCGAGCGTGCGCGGCGTGTCTGCGTCGAGAAGGATCTGGGTTGTGGATGAGCAAAGGATGACCCCGGGCGCAGCGGTCGACCACCGGCCGCCGGTCAGCGGCAACACGCGCCTGGCGGCGGTCGTCGGCTCGCCGGTCCGGCACTCCCTGTCGCCGACCCTGCTCAACGCAGCCTTCGCCGCCACCGGCCTGGACTGGACCTACACGGCGTTCGAGGTGGCCGAGGGCGACTTTCCCCGGGCACTCGACGGGATGCGGTCGCTGGGTGTCGCCGGGCTGTCCGTGACGATGCCGCACAAGGCGGCGGCAGCGGCAGCCGCTGACGAGCTCACCCCTGCAGCCGCCCGCCTCGGGGCGGTGAACTGCCTCGTTCCCGACGGCGACCGCATGGTCGGCCACAACACCGACGGTGGTGGCTTCCTCGACGGGCTGGCCCACGACGCCGGGATCACGGTCGAAGGCCGAAGGGTCGTCGTCGTCGGTGCCGGGGGAGCCGCCAGGGCCGTGGTCGAGGCGTGTGGGGCTGCCGGGGCGACCGACATCGTCGTGGTGAACCGCACGATCGGGCGGGCCGGGTCGGCCGCCGAACTGGCCGGGGCGGTCGGCCGGGTGGTTCCACCTGCCGCAGCAGCGCAGGCAGTCGCCGACGCTGACCTGGTGGTCAACGCCACGCCGGTGGGCATGTCGGGCGCAGCGGCCGAGGGCATGCCGATCGACCCGAATGTGTTCCGGGTCGGGCAGGTGGCGGTCGATCTCATCTACCACCCGCTCGAAACCCCCTGGTTGGCGGTATTGCGCCGGCAGGGGATCGAGGCCCACGGGGGCCTCTCGATGCTGCTCTTCCAGGCCGCTCGTGCCTTCTCGCTCTGGACAGGGGCCGAGGCACCGGTGGCGGCCATGGAAGCGGCCGCCCGTGCGGCACTTTCCGCACGCTCAGCCGGCTGACGGACCGACTGCGCAGTGGCCGTCGCCGACCTGCCGGCGTTCACCTGGCTGCTGGTCGGCTCGCTCGTCCTCGCACGGATCGACCTCCGGGAGCAACGACTGCCAACCCGGTGGATCTGGGTGCTCGGTGTCGGGCTGGTCGTGATCCACGGAGTCGACGTGCTCGTCGCCGGTGGCGGGGACCGCCTCGGTTGGACACTGGTCGGTGCCCTGGTGTTCGGCGGGCTGCTGCTCGGGCTGCACCTTGTCTCCCCCCGGTCGCTCGGCGGAGGTGACGTGCGCCTGGCGGTGCCTCTGGGCCTCCAGGTCGGGTGGGAGACCGGCGACGAGTTCGCCTCGGGCATCGCCGTCGTCCTGATGCTGGCGGCGCTGCTGACCCTGCTGGGTGCCGTGGTGGTCCGCCGGGGCCGGATCGGTGCGGGTCCGTTGCCGTTCGGTCCGGGACTGCTGGCGGCGACGCTGCTGGTCACGCTGCTGCACCCCTGAGCCGACGGCCAGGAGGCGACGCCGATCCGGTCCCCGTCCACCCGACCTGTTCCGACAGCCCGTCGATTTCCTATTCACCCGACCGGGAGCGGCCCCGTCGCTAGCCTGCATCCATGTCCCCGGAACATCGACCCCACCTGGCCCTCGTCGGGGGCATGGGCGCCGGCAAGACATCGGTCGGCGCCCTCGTGGCGGAGCGGAGCCGGCGGCGCCACATCGACCTGGACCGTTGGGTGCAGGCCGACACCGGGCGCAGCATCGGCGTGTTGTTCGCAGAACTCGGTGAGGACGGCTTCCGCGACGCCGAGCAGGCCAGCCTCGAACGGGCCCTCGAACTGCTCGAGCCGATCGTCCTCTCGACCGGAGGTGGTGTGCTCGGTCGATCGGCGAACCGGGATGCCCTGGTGGCACGCTCGCACGTGGTCTGGTTGCGGGCGACCCCGGAGACGGCCGCCGGACGTGTCGGCGACGGCCACGGCCGGCCGCTGCTCCAGGGAGATGCCCCGGTCGACGTCCTGCGCCGTCTGATCGAAGAGCGGGCACCCCTCTACGAGGCGACGGCCGACCTCGCCATCGACACCGACGACCGATCCGCCGCCGATGTCGCCGACGAGGTGCACGCGTATCTGGAAGGCCGATCGGGGGATCCGACATGATCCGCATCGACGTGGCACTGCCCGGTGACCGGTCGTACCCGGTCCTGGTGGGCCCCGGCGCATCGTCACACCTCGCCGAGGTCCTGCCGGGTGCGGCCCGGCGTGCGGCGATCGTGACCCAGCCGAACATCGGCGTTGTCGTGGACTCCGGCCTCGAGCAGGAGGTCTTCGCCATCGGGGATGGCGAAGGGGCCAAGTCGATGGCGACCGTCGAGGAACTCTGCCGTTCATTCGCCAGATGGGGGCTCACGCGTGGCGATGTCGTCGTCGGCGTCGGCGGTGGCGTGGTCACCGACGTGGCCGGCTTCGCGGCGGCCTCGTACCACCGGGGAGTGGCCGTCGTCCACGTGGCCACCTCGCTGCTGGCACAGATCGACGCCGCAATCGGAGGCAAGACGGGCGTCAACCTGCCCGAGGGCAAGAACCTCGTGGGTGCGTTCTGGCAGCCGACCGCCGTGTTGTGCGACACGACCGTGCTCGAGACCCTGCCCGAGGACGAGATGCGCTGCGGCCTGGGCGAGATGGCCAAGTACCACTTCCTCGGCGGCAGCGCCCTCGACGGCATGGGCCTCGAGGATGGGGACCTCGTCGCCCGGATCGCCCGCTGCGTCGAGATCAAGGCGCAGGTGGTTGCCGACGACGAACGGGAGGCCGGTCGGCGGGCCGTCCTCAACTACGGGCACACGCTCGGACACGCCCTCGAGACGACCGGCGGCTACGGGTTGCGCCACGGCGAGGCCGTGGCCATCGGGCTGGTCTACGCCGCAGAACTCGGGAGGGCACTGGGTCGCATCGACGACGAGCGGGTGGCCGAACACCGTCGGATCGTCGAGGGCTACGGGCTGCCCACCTGCATCCCCGAGGACGCCGACGACGCGGAGCTGCTGGCCGCCATGGGTCGGGACAAGAAGGCCATCGACGGCCTGACGTTCGTACTCGACGGCCCGGATGGCGTCGAGGTGGTCGCCGGGGTGGAAGAGTCGCTGGTCGAGCAGGTCCTCGCCTGCGCACGCTGAGCAACGATCGAGTCACAGGAGCCAGAGGAGCCACCATGCCGAACCAGACCCTGCTGGTCCTTTCCGGTCCCAACCTGAACCTGCTGGGTGAACGCCAGCCCGAGGTGTACGGCAGCGAGACGCTGGCCGACCACGTGGCAGTGGTCGAAGCGGCCGCGGCCGAACACGGGCTAGACGTCGAGCACCTGCAGTCGAACCACGAGGGCGAGCTGGTCGACGCGATCCACGCGGCCCGGGGGAGGTGCGCCGCGATCGTGGTCAACCCCGGTGCGTTCACCCACTACGCCTGGGCCATCCACGACGCCCTGGCCGCATTCGAGGGTCCGATCATCGAGGTACACCTCTCCAATCCGGCGGCCCGCGAGCCGTGGCGGCACACCTCGGTCGTGGCACCCGTGGCCTCAGGGACGATCGCCGGACTCGGGGCCGACGGCTACCGGCTGGCGGTGCAGGCGGTGGCGACGCTGCTGGGCCGTTGACCGGCGGCCTCCCCCCGATGGCGCTGGCCGGGCGGCTCGACGGCCTCCGGGCCGGCTTCGACGGTGCCGGTGTCGAGGCGCTCGTCGTCACGAACCTCACCAACATCCGCTATCTCACGGGTTTCACGGGCTCGGCGGGGGAGCTGCTCGTGACCGCCGACGCAGCACTGCTGGTCACCGACGGCCGCTACGCCGAACAGGCGCCGCCGCAGGTCGCCGACTCGGGCACCGAGGTCGCCATCGCCGGCACGGACCGCCGTTCGCTCGTCGTCGACCGCCTCCACGGCTCCGACCGGGTGGGCCTGGAGGCCGGTTCGGTGACCTGGGCCGAACAGCGCCGCCTGGCGGGCTGGTTCGAGGGGGCCGACCTGGTGCCCACCGAGGGGCTGGTCGAGGAGCTCCGGCAGGTCAAGGATGCGGGCGAGGTCGCACGGATCGAGGCGGCGGCGGCCATCGCCGATGCTGCCCTCGCCGATTCTGTCGAGTTGCTCGTCGCCGGGGTCAGCGAGCGCGACCTCGCGGCAGCCATCGACCACGGCATCCGCACCCGTGGCGCCGACGACCGTGCCTTCGAGACGATCGTCGCCACCGGCTCCAACAGCGCCCTGCCCCATGCCCGACCCACCGACCGGACCCTCGGGCAGGGCGACCTCGTCGTCTGCGACTTCGGTGCCGTCGTCGACGGCTACCGCTCCGACATGACCCGTTCCTTCCGTGTGGGAGGCCCGTCAGGAGGCCGCGAGGACGAGTTGCGCGATGCCGTCCGCGAGGCACAGGCGGCAGGACTTGCCTGCGTGGCCGACGGCGTGCCCCTTGCGGAGGTCGACGCCGCCTGTCGCGGCGTGCTCGCCGCTGCCGGACTGGCCGACGCCTTCATCCACGGCACGGGCCACGGGGTGGGCCTCGACATCCACGAGGCCCCGGCCCTGTCGGGATCGGCCACTGGTACCCTGCGCACCGGTCACGTCGTCACCGTCGAGCCGGGCGTCTACCTCACCGGTCTGGGCGGGGTCCGCTGGGAGGACACCGTGCTCGTGACCGCCGACGGCCACCGTGCGCTCACCCGTGCGCCCAAGGCCGACTGAACGCCCACGGAGGACGACATGGCGACCATCACCACGAACGACCTCAAGAACGGCATGACCCTCGAAATCGGCGAAGGGCTCTTCACGGTCGTCGAGTTCCAGCACGTGAAGCCCGGCAAGGGGCACGCCTTCGTGCGGACGACCCTGCGCAACGTCCGGTCCGGCAGCACCGTCGACCGGACCTTCCGGGCCGGCGAGAAGGTTCAGCGGGCGATGATCGACAAGCGCTCGATGCAGTACCTGTACCGCGATGGCTCCGACTTCGTCTTCATGGACAACGAGACCTACGAACAGCTCTCGATCTCTCCGGAGGCACTCGGTTCTGCCGCCGACTTCCTCGTCGACGGCAGCGCTCCGCTCATGTTGATGTTCGGCACCGAGGTGATCGGGGTCGAGCTGCCGGCAGCCGTCGAGTTGGTCATCACCGAGACGGAGCCGGGCCTGCAGGGCGACCGTGTGTCCGGCGCCCGCAAGCCGGCCACGCTCGAGACGGGCCTCGTCGTCCAGGTCCCGTTGTTCATCGAGCTGGGCGAGACGATCAAGGTCGACACCCGCTCGGGCGAGTACCTGAGCCGGGGCTGACCGGAGACACTGGTTCGGACCATGGCCGGAGCACACGAGGGCGGCGAGCCGGGTGGGGGCATCGGGTCCCGCAGGGAGGCCCGCGAGACAGCGCTCGGCATCCTCTATGCAGCAGAACGCCGCGGCGAGGACATCACCGGGGTCCTGGAGGCCCAGCCGGTGCCTCCTCCCGCCTACGCCGACGACCTCGTCCGGGGCGTGGCCGACCATGCCGGGGAACTCGACGAGGTGATCAACTCCTATTCCGAGGGCTGGCGTACGGACCGGATGCCGGCGATCGACCGGATGTTGCTCCGCATGGCGGTCTTCGAGCTGCTCCATCGCCCGGATGTGCCGACCGAGGCCATCCTGACCGAGGTCGTCGAGCTGGCAGGCGACTACTCGACCGAGCGTTCCGGCAGGTTCGTGAACGGCGTGATGTCTCGACTCGCCGAGGAGTACCGGCCCGTCCTCGACGAGTCGTGAGCACCGGACAGGCATGGCCGCCCGACGAGGCGTGAACATCTGGCGGCTCCCGGAAGGCGGCCTCCCGCTCCCCGATCCGCAACTGCACGATGTCGGTGCCGGGATCACCCTGCGCTCCTGGACCACCGGCGATGCCCCCGCACTCGTCGCCGCATGGGCCGACATCGAGATCGCCCGGAGGCTGCAGGTTCCCGACGACCCGACGATCGAACATGCGGAACACTGGATCGCCGGTGGGGGAGAGCGTCGCCGACACGGGCTGGCCCTGGACCTGGTGGTCGTCGATGTCGATGACCGGGTGCTCGGCGAGGTCGGCCTGTCTGCGGTCAATGCCCGGCGCGCCGCCGCCGCCATCGGCTGGTGGACGACCGCCGGGGCCCGGGGTCGAGGCGTCGCATCGACCGCTGTCGCCCTGCTCACCGACTGGTCGCTCACGACGCTCGGCCTCGCCGTACTCGTCGCCGAGGTCGGCATGGACAACCCGGCCTCGTCGGCCGTGGCCGAACGGGCCGGCTATCGGCGCCTGCTCGAGCGAACCGACGGCACCGTCGTCCACGTGGCACAGGTTGGTCCCACCGACCGGGACTGACCCCCTGGATCGAACGCGTCGGCACCGGTTTCCCGACGCGGGCCGGGCCGCCGCCTGCTACCATCTCCGTGACCGTGAAACGGGTCCCGAGAGGCCCGAACGGAATCAGGAGTAGAGGCCGATGGCCGAAAGAGAACGACGACAGACGCCCCCATTCGGGGGCGTTTTCATTGCCCACGCACGGATCATGGACGCCGATGACATGGCGCGGGCCGTTCGGCGCATGGCCCATGAGGTGATCGAGCGCAACCACGGGCTCGACCAGATGGTCGTGATCGGACTCCAGACCGGCGGCGTACCCCTCGCCGAACGCCTGGCCGACGCCCTCGACGAGATCGAGGGGATGCGGCCCCCCGTCGGAAGCCTCGACGTCGCCCTCCACCGTGACGACATCGGCCTGCGTCCCGTCGTCCCTGAAGCCGCCACCGACATCCCGGTCGACCTGGACAACAGCATCGTCGTCCTCGTCGACGACGTCCTGTTCACCGGCCGCACCATCCGGGCGGCGCTCGACGCCGTCTGCGACTTCGGCCGACCCCGTGCGATCCAGCTGGCGGTCATGATCGACCGCGGCCACCGGGAGCTGCCGATCCGACCCGACTTCATCGGCAAGAACCTTCCGACCCGCCGGGACGAGGTCGTCGACGTCCACCTCGAGGGCGTCGACCTGGGGGTCATGCAGAAGTGACCGGCCAGTTCCCGCCGGCGACCAGGAGATCGCCATGACCGGCCACCTGCTCGGCATCGACGGCATGGACCGTGCCGAGATCGAGGAACTCCTCGACCTGACCGACACCTTCGCCGAGATCGGCCGTCGTTCGATCCCCCGGGTCCCGGCGCTGCGCGGGCGGACCGTGGCCACCCTGTTCTTCGAGGACTCCACCCGGACGAGGATCTCGTTCGACACGGCTGCCAAGCGCCTCTCGGCAGACACGCTCGACTTCGCCGCCGGCTCGTCGTCGCTCAGCAAGGGCGAGAGCCTGCGCGACACCGTCGACGTCATCGCCTCGTACGGGGTCGACGCCCTCGTCGTCCGACACCCCATGGCCGGCACCCCCCACCGGATCGCCGACTGGACCGACGCCGCGGTCATCAACGCCGGCGACGGCGCACACGAGCACCCCACGCAGGCGCTGCTCGACGCCTACACGATCCGCCAGCACCGGGGCGCCCTCGACGGGATGCAGATCGGGATCGTCGGCGACATCCGGCACTCCCGGGTGGCCCGGTCCAACGTGCTCGCCTTCAGCGCACTCGGCGCCGACGTCACCCTCGTGGCACCGCCGACCCTGCTGCCGCCGTCGCTCGCCGGTTGGCCGGTCCGGGTCAGCCACGACCTCGACGAGGTCCTGCCATCACTCGACGCCTGCTACCTGCTCCGCCTGCAACGGGAGCGGATCACCGAGGGCCTGATCCCGTCGATCCGCGAGTACGTGGCCGACTACGGGCTCGACGCCGCCCGGGCGGCGCGGCTCCCCGTTGATGCGCTCATCTGCCATCCCGGCCCCACCAACCGCGGCCTCGAGCTCAGCGCAGAGGTCGCCTCCGACCCACGTTCCGTGATCCTCGACCAGGTCGTCAACGGCGTCTCGGTGCGCATGGCGGTGCTGTTCCTGCTCCTCGGCTCCGGCCGGGAGCTCATCGACAGGTCAGAGCCGGAGGTCGGATCATGACGACGCCAATCGGGACGGATCGGATGCAACGCACATGACCATCGTTCTCCGTGGAGGCCTTGTAATCGACCGGTCGGGCGAGCGCGTCGCCGACGTCGAGATCGGCGACGATGGCCGGATCGCCGCAGTCGGCACCGGACTCTCGGGAGACGTCGACCTCGACGCCTCGGGATGCGTCGTGTCTCCCGGCTTCGTCGACCTCCACACGCACCTGCGGGAACCAGGACAGGAGGACGCCGAGACCATCGAGACCGGAGCGAGGGGCGGCGCCCTCGGCGGCTACACGGCCCTGGTGGCCATGCCGAACACCGAACCCACCATGGACTGCGCAGCGGTCGTCGAACTCGTGCGCACGCTCGGACGGGGAACGGCCTGCGAGATCGTCCCGACCGGCGCCATGACCGTCGGTCGACGCGGCGAGGACATGGTGCCCATGGGCGAACTCGTCGATCGGGGAATCGGGATCTTCACCGACGACGGAACCGGCCTGCAGGATCCCCGCCTGATGCGCCGGATCATGGAATACAGCATCGGCCTGACCCACCGCCTGGGCCGTCCCGTGGTGCTCGCCCAGCACTGCGAGGTGACCGCCCTGTCGTCCGGCGGCTACATGCACGAGGGGGAGTGGTCGTCCCGCCTCGGGATCCCGGGCCAGCCAGCCGAGGCCGAGGAGCTCATGGTGATGCGCGATATCGCCCTGGTCCGGCTCACGGGCGCCCGCATGCACTTCCAGCACCTCTCGACCGCCGGCAGCGTCGCCCTGGTCCGGGACGCCAAGGCCGCAGGCCTGCCCGTCACCGCCGAGGCCACCCCGCACCACTTCACGCTCACCGACGCCGCCTGTGCCTCCTACGACCCGGTTTTCAAGGTGCATCCGCCGCTGCGGACGGACGCCGATGTCACAGCGGTCCGGGAAGGGCTCGCCGACGGGACGATCGACGCCATCGCCACCGACCACGCCCCCCACACCGACCATGCCAAGGAACTGTCGTTCGACCAGGCGCCGCCGGGGATGCTGGGCCTCGAGACGGCGTTCTCCCTCGCACTCGACGAGCTCGGTCTCGACCTGCCCGAGGTGTTGGCGCTGCTGTCCTGGCGGCCGGCGGCGATCGCCGGCCTTTCGGACCGACACGGCACCGTCGTCGAACCGGGCAATCCCGCCAACCTGTGTGTCGTCGATCCTGACGCCACCTGGACGGTCTCCGGCCGGGCGATGGCATCCCGGAGCTCGAACTCGCCCTTCGAGGGACGCACGCTGCGGGGCCGGGTACGACACACGCTGCTCGCCGGAGAACCCGTCGTCGTCGATGGGGAGGCCCGCCGGTGACCGGCACCGATCGCGAGATCACCGAGGCCCTGCTGGTCCTGGCCGACGGAACCGTGTTCGAGGGGGAGGCGATCGGAGCGACCCCACCCGAAGGCGTCCAGGTCGGCGAGGTGGTGTTCAACACCGTGCTCTCCGGCTACCAGGAGGTCATCACGGATCCCTCCTATGCCGGACAGATCATCACCTTCACCGCACCCCACATCGGCAACTACGGCGTCAACCCCGACGACTACGAGAGCCGTCGCCCCTTCTGTCAGGGCGTGATCGTGCGCGACCTGGCCCGTCGGCGCAGCAACTGGCGGGCGACCGGCGACCTCGACGGCCTGCTCCGACAGCACGGGATTCCCGGCATCGCCGGGGTCGACACCCGTCGCCTGACCCGCCACCTCCGGGACCTCGGCGCCATGCCGGGAGCGTTCGGGACCGCCGACGAGGCAACGCTGCGGGCCGCAGCCGCCGGGGCCACCGGCACCGACGGGATCGACCTCGTCGCCACCGTCACCTGCGACGAACCCCACACGATTCCGTCCACCGGGGGAGCACGGCGCATCGTGGCCTACGACTTCGGCATCAAGGCCACGATCCTGCGACACCTCTCCGGACTGGGTGAGGTCACCGTGGTGCCCGCATCGACGTCGGCAGACGACGTCCTCGCACTCTCACCTGACGGCGTGTTCCTGTCGAACGGACCCGGCGACCCGGAGCCGCTCACCGGCATCCGTGACCAGATCACCGACCTGCTCGGCAGGGTGCCGGTCTTCGGCATCTGCCTGGGCCACCAACTGCTCGCCGGAGCCCTCGGCGCAGAGACCTTCAAGCTCCCGTTCGGCCACCACGGCGGCAACCACCCCGTCCGCAACCTCGCCACCGGATCCGTCGAGATCACCAGCCAGAACCACAACTACTGCGTCGCCGATGGATCGATCCCGTCGGCGGACCTCACGCACGTGAACCTCAACGACGGGACCGTCGAGGGCCTCCGCTGCCGCGACGTTCCGGCGTTCAGCGTGCAGTACCACCCGGAGGCCGGCCCAGGCCCCCACGACAGCCGCTACCTGTTCGGCGAGTTCGAGGACCTCATGGCCGCCGGCGCCCGGAAGGTGCGCGGCTGATGCCCCGTCGGGACGACATCGAGAGCATCCTGCTGATCGGCTCCGGACCGATCGTGATCGGTCAGGCCTGCGAGTTCGACTACTCCGGCACGCAGGCCTGCCGGGTCCTGCGGGAGGAGGGCTATCGGGTCATCCTCGCCAACTCGAACCCGGCGACCATCATGACCGACCCCGACTTCGCCGACGCCACCTACATCGAACCGCTGCGCCTCGACATCCTCACCCGGATCATCCAGAAGGAACGACCCGACGCCCTGCTGCCGACACTCGGCGGCCAGACGGCACTGAACCTCGCCATGGAACTCGTGGAGGCCGGCGTCCTCGACGAGTACGGGGTCGAGTTGATCGGTGCCGACGCCGAGGCCATCGCCACGGCCGAGGACCGGGAACGCTTCAAGGTGGCGATGCTCGAGATCGGCCTCGACGTCCCCCCATCCGGCGTCGCCCACGACATCGACGAGGCGCGCGCAGTGGTCGAACGGATCGGCCTGCCGGTCGTCATCCGCCCGGCGTACATCCTCGGCGGACGCGGCACCGGCATCGCTGCGACGATCGAGGAGTTCGAACGGGTGGCGGCCATCGGCCTCGAGGCCAGCCGCATCCACGAGATCCTCATCGAGCGCTCGATCGCCGGCTGGAAGGAGTTCGAGCTGGAGGTGATGCGCGACCGGGCCGACAACTGCGTCGTCGTCTGCTCGATCGAGAACCTCGACCCCATGGGCGTCCACACCGGCGACTCGATCACGGTGGCCCCCGCCCAGACCCTGACCGACGTCGAATACCAACAGATGCGCGACGCTGCGTTCGCCTGCCTGCGAAGGGTCGGCGTCGAGACGGGGGGCTCCAACGTGCAGTTCGCCGTCGATCCGGCCACCGGCCGCCAGGTCATCATCGAGATGAACCCGAGGGTGAGCCGCTCGTCGGCGCTGGCCTCCAAGGCCACCGGCTTCCCGATCGCCAAGATCGCCGCCCGCCTGGCGGTCGGCTACACGCTCGACGAGATCCCGAACGACATCACCGAGAAGACGCCGGCTGCCTTCGAACCCACCATCGACTACATCGTCACGAAGATCCCCCGCTGGGCGTTCGAGAAGTTTCCCGGGGCATCGGGCGTGCTCGGCACGTCGATGCAGTCGGTCGGCGAGGTCATGTCGATCGGCCGGACCTTTCCCGAGTCGCTCCAGAAGGGCCTGCGTTCGCTCGAGAACGGGCGCCTCGGCCTCAACGCCGATCCGGCGGAGAAGGCGCTCGACCAACTCGACGACGAGGCCCTGATCGCCGCTGCGGCGATCGCGACGCCGGGTCGGATCTTCGAGGTCGAGGCACTGCTGCGCCGGGGCCACACCGTTGACCAGGTCCACGAGGCCACCCGGATCGACCCATGGTTCCTCGACCAGATGCTGTCCATCACCGAGGAGCGCCAGTACCTCGAAGCCACGGTGCCGGACGGCCTCGACAGGCGGGGATGGCGGCGGGCGAAGCGGCTGGGATTCTCTGATGCCCAACTCGCCCACCTGTGGGGCATCGACCAGTCCGAGGTACGCGAGCGCCGCGAGGCGGCCGGCGTGTTCCCGACCTACAAGACGGTCGACACCTGTGGCGCGGAGTTCGCCGCCGAGACGCCATACCACTACTCGACCTGGGAGGAGGAGGACGAGGTCCGCCCCTCCGATCGGCCCAAGGTCATGATCCTGGGTTCGGGGCCCAACCGGATCGGACAGGGCATCGAGTTCGACTACTGCTGCGTCCACGCCAGCTTCGCCCTGCGCGACGCCGGCTACGAGACGATCATGGTCAACTGCAACCCAGAGACGGTGTCCACCGACTACGACACCAGCGACCGTCTCTACTTCGAGCCGTTGACGTTCGAAGACGTCACGAACATCATCGAAGCCGAGCAGCCCATGGCCATCGTGGTCTCGCTGGGCGGCCAGACGCCACTGAAGTTGGCGGGACTGCTGCCGGAGGAACTGATCGTCGGCACCAGCCCCCGGTCGATCGACCTCGCCGAGGACCGCGAACAGTGGAATGCCCTCTGCGGGGAACTGGGCATTCCACAACCGGCTGGCGGCACCGCCATCGACCTCGAGCAGGCCAGGGCGATCGTCGCCGACATCGACTTCCCGGTCCTGGTGCGACCGTCGTACGTGTTGGGCGGGCGGGCCATGGAGATCGTCTATGACGACGCCCAACTCGAAAGGGCCATGGCGCAACTGAGCGGATTCGGCAGCCTCGGCATCGAGGGCGGCCTCTCCGCCGAGCGCCCCGTGCTCGTCGACCGGTTCCTCGAAGACGCCACCGAGGTCGACGTCGACGCCATCCGCGATGCCGATGGCGACTTCCTGATCGGCGCCGTCATGGAACACGTCGAGGAGGCCGGCGTCCACAGCGGCGACAGCGCCTGTGTGATCCCGCCGCCCTTCCTGTCCGACGAGGTCGTCGCCAGGATCGAGGCCCACACCCGCCGGATCGCCGATGCGCTCGAGGTCTGCGGCCTCGTCAACGTGCAGTTCGCGGTCAAGGCCGACGAGGTCTATGTGATCGAAGCCAACCCCCGGGCGTCGCGCACCGTCCCGTTCGTCGCCAAGGCGACCGGTGTGCCCCTCGCCAAGGTCGCCAGCCGGGTCATGCTCGGTGCCACCCTGTCCGAACTGCGGGCCGAGGGCCTGCTGGTCGATCGGGTGGTCGGCGACCACGTGGCCGTCAAGGAGGCCGTGCTGCCGTTCGACCGCTTCCCGGAGGCAGACCCACTCCTCGGCCCCGAGATGCGGTCGACGGGTGAGGTCATGGGCATCGACCTGACGCCCGGCCTGGCCTTCAACAAGTCGCAGATCGCCGCAGGTTGCGACCTCCCCGAGTCCGGCACGGTGTTCTTCTCGCTCGCCGACCGCGACAAGCGGGCCGGCCTCGAGGCGGCCCGTGGCCTGGTCGACCTCGGACTCGACATCGTGGCCACCAGCGGAACCGCTGCGCACCTGCGAGACAACGGGGTTCCCGTGACCGACATCGTGGCCAAGCTCGGCGAGAACGGCACCGACGCCGTCGAGCTCATCTGGTCGGGAGCCATCCAGCTCGTGGTCAACAGCACGAGGGGGCGTGGCCCCCGTGCCGACGGCGAACACATCCGTGCGGCGGCGTCGGCCCACGGCATCCCGCTGCTCACGACGGCAGCGGCCGCACTCGCCGCTGCGCGTGGCCTCGCCGACTGGCGGCACTATCCGCTCGAGGTCCGCACCCTGCAGGAGTACCACCGGGGCATCACCAGGGACCCGGACGTGTCCGTCCCATGAGGCGCCGGATCCCCGCAGTCGACCTGGCCACGGCGATCGGATCCGTGCGATTGCCGAATCCGGTGTGCACCGCCTCGGGGACCTCGGGCCATGGCATCGAGCTCGCCCGCCACCTCGACCTGTCGGAACTGGGAGCCGTGGTCGTCAAGTCGCTCCACGCCGATCCATGGCCGGGCAACCCGGCACCGAGGGTCCATGCGACGCCGGCGGGAATGATCAACAGCGTCGGCCTCCAGGGACCGGGCGTGGCGGCGTGGCTCGAGCACGACCTGCCCGACCTGTTGGCCACGGGCGCCCGCGTGGTGGCGAGCATCTGGGGACGGACGGTCGAGGAGTTCGCCAGGGCGGCGGAGCTCCTCGCAGACGCGCCGGCCGGGGTCGTCGCCGTCGAGGTCAATGCCTCGTGTCCCAACCTCGAGGACCGGCGCAACCTGTTCGCCCACTCGGTGTCGGCGACCGCCGAGGTGGTGGATGCGGCCTCTGCTGCCGGCCGCCCCAGATGGGCCAAGCTCAGCCCGAACACGCCCGACCTGCCGGAGGTCGCTGCTGCCGCTGCCGCTGCGGGCGCCGAGGCGGTCACCGTGGCGAACACGCTGCTCGGCATGGTGATCGACGTCGAGGCCCGTCGGCCCCTTCTGGGCGCCGGACGAGGCGGGCTGTCGGGACCGGCGATCCGGCCGGTCGCCGTCCGTGCCGTGTTCGACACCCACGAGGCACATCCGACGCTTCCGATCATCGGCGTGGGGGGAATCGCCGCCGCAGAGGACGTCGTCCAGTTCCTGCTGGCCGGCGCATCGGCGGTACAGGTCGGCACCGCGACCTTTGCCGATCCTGCAGCCCCGGCGAAGGTGCTCGAAGATCTGGGAAGATGGTGCGATCGGCACGGGGTGCGCTCCGTGTCCGAACTGGTCGGTGCTGCACACCGCAGTGAGGGAGGTGGATGACGACGATGTCCGAAACGGAACAGGACCTGGACGAGCACCACGACGAGATCGCCAACGAGGGCGAGGTGCCGGCCGAGATCAGGAGCCGGCTGGCGTTGGCGCTCGACGTCGACGACATCGTCGCGGCCCGCCGCCTGGCGTTCGACCTCGAACCGTTCTTCGGGACCGTGAAGATCGGCCTCGAGCTCTTCAGTGCCGCCGGCCCCGACACCGTCAGTGGTTTCGCCAACGCCGGCTTCGACGTCTTCTGCGACCTCAAGTTGCACGACATCCCGACGACCGTCGAGAGGGCCGCCCGGGTCGTCGCCTCGCTCGGTGCCCGCTGGCTCACCGTCCACACGCTCGGCGGCGGCGACATGCTGCGTGCAGCCGTTGCGGGGGCCGCTGCGGGAGCGGAGGGGGCAGGCCTGGAACCTCCGGGCATCGTCGGCATCACGGTGCTCACCAGCGACGCCAGCGCCGACCGGTCCGACCTCGAGGCACGTACCGCCCTGGCCGTGGAGACCGGATGCGCCGGAATCGTCTGTGCCTCCACCGACCTGGAGGCGACCGCGCCGTGGGCGGATCTGCTGGTCCGGGTGGTGCCCGGCACCCGTCTCCCCGGCGGCGACACCCATGACCAGGCCCGGGTCACCACCCCCCGGGAGGCCATCGCAGGCGGCGCCGACCTGCTCGTGGTGGGACGAGCCGTCACCGCTGCCGACGAACCCATCCTGGCCGCCGCCGAGCTGGTCGGGCACCTGCTGGGCTGAGCATTGTCTCCCGCCCGCTGTTCGTCCGGTCATCGCTGTATGGCTAGGGTCAGTTCCCATGGCAGGGCCCCCCGAACTCACCGATGAACAACGGCGCCAGGCGCTCGCGAAGGCCGCCGAGGCACGACGGGTGCGAGCGGAGATCAAAGAAGAGCTCAAGTCCGGGTCGCTCGACCTGGCCGGTCTCCTCGAGCGCGCCGACGGCGATCTGGTTGTCGCCAGGATGAAGGTCCTGAGCGTCCTCGAGTCCCTGCCACGCCTGGGCAAGGTCAAGTCACGACGTGCCATGGAGGAGATCGGCATCAGCGAGAAGCGCCGGCTCCGTGGGCTCGGCAGCCAGCAGCGGGCCGAGCTGCTCGCCCGCTTCGGCTGACGCCGGAGCCCCGGAGCATTCGGACGCGCTGGTCGAGGTGCCGGACCCCACGCCCACGCCGGCTGACGGCGTCGGCCCGGCCGCAGAGGCCGGCCACGTGCTGCTGGTCATCTCGGGACCCGGCGGAGTGGGCAAGGGGACGATCGCCGAAGCGCTGGTCGCCGGCGATCCCGACCTGACCCTGAGCCGTTCCTGGACGACCCGTCCCCGGCGGATCGACGACGCCCCCGACGCCTACGTGTTCGTCGATCTCGATGCCTTTCTCGCCCATCGGGACGCCGGCGGCTTCCTGGAGTGGAACGAGTTCCTCGGGGAGCTCTACGGGACCCCGATGCCCGACGACCAGGGCGACCTGCTCCTCGAGATCGACGTTGCCGGTGGCCGCCAGGTCCGCGATCACCGGCCGGAGGCACTGCTCGTGTTCGTCGAAGCGCCGAGCGACGACGAGCTGCGGCGCCGACTGCTGGGCCGTGGCGAAGCGCCCGACCGGACCGAGGCCCGGATCGCCGAGGCCGGTCGGGAGCGGGCCGAGGCAGTCGCCCTCGGCTACGCAACGGTCGTCAACGACGATCTCGACAGGGCGCTCGCCGTGATCGAGGGGTTGCTCGCCGAACGCCGTTCCTGAACAGGGGTCCGGGGGTCGATTCGGCCGCTCCCGGGGGAGCTGGACCGGTGTCCGGCGCCGATCCAGCCCGACGATTCGGGGTGTCGAACTGGTAGCGTGGAGACCCGTTCAGACGGCATCGGTCTCCGATGGCGGCCCTTCTTTCGCAGAGGATTCCTGTGCAACCCCACGACACCCACAGCACCCTGGTCAACCCCGAGATCGAGGGGCTGCTCGAACGTGCCGGCTCCAAGTTCCGGCTGGTCACCCTCAGCTCCACCCGGGCACGCCAGATCAACGCCTACTTCGGCCAATTGGGCGAGGGCCTCGGTTCGTCGATCCCCCCGCAGGTGACCTCCACCGCCCGCAAGCCGCTGTCGATCGCCTTCGAGGAGATCT
>Ga0209554_1000113_pt1 | contig 62248 bp, 53 predicted proteins | sample MarorgKNORR_S2LV_5_FD_188221 | JGI IMG/M metagenome (GOLD analysis project Ga0209554, IMG submission 188221) | Marine microbial communities from the Southern Atlantic Ocean, analyzing organic carbon cycling - Bottom_A/KNORR_S2/LV (SPAdes) (version 2) | ecosystem: Environmental > Aquatic > Marine...
TTGAGCGTGACGACATTGAGCTAAAACCAAGAAATCACGCCTTTTGAGCGTGATACCGTTTTAATTTGAGCGAGAGACCGGGTTCGAACCGGCGACATTCAGCTTGGAAGGCTGACGCTCTACCAACTGAGCTACTCTCGCAATAAAGCACTGCAAATATAAGTGCATTTTTTTATCTTTACAACGGCTTCTAAAGAAAAATTAATAAAATTTTTTGCCAGTTCTCATAACTTTTAGAAAATGAAAGCCATAGATGTCAAACCCCTCGTTATAATAGAACTTATGCGATTTTGTATTGCCTGTGTAGGTGTTTAATTCGATAGCTTCACAGCCTTTAGATTTTGTGTATTTGTAGATCCAGTTAAAAAATTGTTTACCAAGGTTTTGACCTCTATATGCTTCATCAATAATTACATGATCTGGTTCAACACTTTTACCAATATAGTGTCGTAAACTATACCATAGTCCAGTAATGCCAATTAATTTTTTATCAGAAAATAAGCCAATGCATTCATAATTTTGGTAATTTACCATCTCCAAAACACGTTTTTCTAATAGATCATGTGGAGTTTTGGTGTTTACTATTTTAAGTAAAGGTATAATATCTAAAATATTTTCTTTCTGAATGGGATGTATTTCAATATGCATTTGAATCTAATTTTTTGTAAAGATAAAAAGATAATAGTATTTAATTTTAAATGATTTCAACTAAAAAAATATCTGTAAAAGAGACCTATGCAATTCGATTGAAAGTATTGCGAGATGGCATTGCCTTGCCTTACCAATTTCAAGAGGATTTGGATACGGATACATTTCATGTAGGTGCTTTTTTAATTGGTAATTTGGTAGGCGTTTCTAGCTTTATGAAAAATAGTCATGTGTTGTTTGCTGATAAAAATCAATATCAATTGCGAGGAATGGCAATCTTGCCAGAAGCTAGAGGGAAGGGTTGTGGCAAAGAATTAATTGATTTTACTGTGCAGAGCCTTCAACATAAAGATGTTTCTATATTATGGTGTAATGCAAGAGAGGTTGCTGTAAATTTTTACGAAAAAAGGGGATTCTCAATAATAGGAAACCCTTTTATAATCCCTCAAATAGGAATGCATTATATAATGTATAAAAAATTGTAGAAAGAATAGTTTGTAAAATAAAAATCCCAAAACAACTGTTTTGGGATTTTTTGTAGCGAAGACGGGATTTGAACCCGTGACCTCAGGGTTATGAATCCTGCGCTCTAACCAACTGAGCTACCTCGCCTTGATTATTCGGCTGCAAATATAGCCTATTTTTATTTTTCTACAAGCGAAGTTTTTAATTTTTTTAGAAAGGAATATTTACCTATATTGCTTCCAAAGAAATATACAATGAGTAAAATTAAATTTGAATTAGAATTCCCTATACACGCTTCTTCATCTATGCTATATACTTATTTTGCAACTCCTGCAGGTTTAGAAGAATGGTTTGCAGATAAAGTAAATTCGAGAAGCAAACTGATTACCTTTATTTGGGATGGTGTAGAAGAACAAGCTAAAATATTGGTAAATAAATCCAATGAAAGAATAAAGTACAAATGGTTAGAGAGTGGTGATGATGAAACGTATTTTGAATTTAGAGTAGAAGTAGACGCAATTACGAAAGATGTATCTTTAATGGTTACAGATTTTGCAGATACTGAAGAAGATATAGAAGAATCTAAAATGCTATGGGAAAATCAAATTGAAGAATTGAAACACACTATTGGCGCTTAATTTTATACGTAACGAAAATTCGGAAGCCTTGTTTTTTAAACAAGGCTTTTTTTTATGAGATAAAAATGAATTTTCATCTTCTTTTATCTTAGTTTTGTAACTGTTTTTATGATTTTTTAAAGTGCAAATATGTTAAATTATAACGGAGAATTATTAAACTCAGAAAATTTCAAGATTTCTTCACAGAATAGAGCCTTCAAGTATGGTGATGCTATTTTTGAAACGCTCAAAGTACTGAACAATAAGGTTGTTTTTTGGGAAGACCATTATTTTAGATTGATGGCTTCTATGCGGATGTTGCGGATGGAAATTCCGATGGAGTTTACCTTAGAGTTTTTGGAGCAAGAAATTTTAAAAATAGTTCAGCTTCAAGAAAACCCTGTAGAACTTCGGGTTCGTTTATCAATCTATAGAAAAGACGGAGGTTTGTATTTTCCGGAAACGAATCAAGTAGATTATTTGATTGAGGTTACTCCGAACACTTATAAGAATAAAGAGACCTATAGAATAGATCTTTTCAAAGATTTTTATAATTATTCTGGGATATTATCAACAATTAAAACTACAAATAGAATGCTAAATACCTTGTCTAGTATCTATATGAAAGAAAATGAACTGGATAATTGTATATTAATCAATGAGCGAAAAGGAGTTGTAGAAGCAACCAATGCCAATATTTTTGTAGTAAAGGGAACTGTAATAAAAACACCTGCTTTGACAGAAGGTTGTATAAAGGGAGTCGTTAGAAAGAAAATTATAGAAATCCTTGAAAAACATACAGAATTCACACTGGTAGAAACAGCGATATCTCCTTTTGAACTGCAAAAAGCTGATGAAGTATTCTTAACAAACTCGATAATTGGAATCCAGTCCGTTACAGACTACAGAAAAAAAACCTTTCAAACAGTAATAGGAGAGAAGTTAAGTGTTAGTTTAAAGGTATTACAATTAACAGGTAGATAGATAAATTAGTTCAGCTGAATATCATTTGGAGCATTTGCCCAAATTTTATATTTGCCTCCCTTTTGCAAGAGCTTATTTTTCCAAATATTAGAATTATCTGCAGCAAAGATATTCGGAAAGTCATTTTCAGAAACAAACCAAGAGTCTGTTTTCAGTTCTTCTTCTAATTGATTGATTTCCCATCCAGAATACCCTAAGAAAAAACGGATATCATTACTGTTTAAAGATTGATTATTTAAAAGCTCTTTTAAAGAATTAAAATCACCTCCCCAGAATATTCCGTTTGCAACTTCAATACTATCAGGAATTAAATCGGGAACCTTGTGTGCAAAATATAAATTATCTTGATCTACAGGACCTCCTTGATATACTGTGAATTGGCAATCAATTTCAGGAACTAAATCATTTACTGTAAAACTTAAAGGCTTATTCAGGATAAAACCAACAGAACTGATATCATTATGTTCAGTCAATAAAATGATAGATCTTCTAAATGAATTGTCATTTAAGATGGATGGCTCTGCAATAAGTAATCTTCCCTTTTCGGGTTTTAAAGAAATCATAGAACGGTATCAATAAGTTTTAAATATAGTTACTTTTTACCGAAAAAAAAACTCTCTTAATTAATTAAGAGAGTTTTTACATACAAAAAAATGTATTTTTTAGTTTACTGAACCAGCTAATCCAGCACCTGCTTTAAACTTAACTACGTTTTTGGCAGCAATTTGAATAGTTTTTCCAGTTTGAGGGTTTCTACCAGTTCTTGCAGCTCTGTGAGCTTTTGACCAAGTTCCCCATCCTACTAATGCAACTTTTTCACCTCTTACTAAAGCTTTTGTAACATTTGAAGTTAAAGAGTCTAATGCAGCTTTTGCAGCCGCTTTTGAAATTCCTGAATCCGCCGCCATTGCGTCGATTAAATCTGATTTGTTCATAATTGTAATTTTTTAAAAATTAATTGATCTGATATCTTTGCTTAACTAAGCTTAACAAATATAGCAGGAATAAGGGTTCGTGCAAGAAAAGACCTTAAAAAAAGGTGTTTTTGTTAATAAATGAAGGTAAATTGTTAATAACCTAGGCTAAAAAACATGAAAAACAAGAAAACCCCACAAATAAAGGGCTTAAGCCATTTTTGAATCTTGAGAGAATTCAAATCCGTTTAAGAGGCTTTGAACAGGCATTTTCTTCTTTCCAGAAATTTTAATTTCATCAATAACAAGGTATCCGTTTGCCACAGCAACTTTCAGTGTTTTTTTGGTCGTTATGATGCTTCCAATTGCATCAGTATGTAGTAGTATTTCTTTAGACACCTTATATAGTTTTGCAGTATATTCTGTACCATTAGTATGTATGGATGTCCAAGCAGCAGGAAAGGGGTTCAACCCTCTTACTTTATTGTAAATATTGTCTAATGAGTCTGACCAGTCTATTTTACACGTTTCAGGAAATAACTTATAAGCAGTTTTTTCTTCTAACTCTGGTTGTTTACTTGCTTTTATGCTATCCGTTTTAATGAGCTCTACTGTTTTTAGTACTAAAGTAGCACCCAAATGCATTAATGTGTCGTGTAATTCACCAACAGTTTCATCATCACGAATTGCACATTCTTCTTGAAGGATAATTTCTCCAGTATCAATGTTGTCATCAATAAAAAAAGTGGTAACACCTGTTTTGTGTTCACCGTTTATAATAGCCCAATGAATTGGTGCGGCGCCACGATATTCAGGCAATAAGGAAGCGTGCAAGTTAAACGTACCATATTTAGGCATATTCCAAACTAGTTTTGGTAGCATTCTAAAAGCCACCACAATTTGCACATTTGCGTTCAATGCTTTTAGTGTTGCTTGAAAGTCGACACTTTTTAAATTTTTTGGTTGTAAAATTGTTAGATTTTGAGAGCTTGCATATTTTTTAACTGCAGATTCGTTCAATTTCCTCCCCCTACCAGCAGGCTTATCAGCTGCAGTGATTACCCCAACAATGGTATAATTATTTTCTACCAAATGTTTTAAAATGGTAACTGCAAAATCGGGAGTTCCCATAAAAACGATACGTAAATCTCTCATTTTTTTTAAATAATATTGGTTGTATTGATTGATGGCAATAATATCTTCCGCCAAAAGCTGCTGCAAATTTACTAAAACAACTTCATCAGTAAAAGAGATATGGCTGCAGATTTCTTTAGAAGTACATAAAGCTTCTGATTTTAAAAGGTCTGTTATTTGAGTTGAAATGTCCGCTACCTTTTTCTTTTTTGATAAGCATACATCACAAACACCACATTCAGACACATTTTGTTCATTAAAATATCGCAAAATTTGAATGCTTCTACACGTGTTTATATTTTCTACAAAATGAATTAAAGCGTCAGATTTTTTCTTTTTCTGATGGATGTACTGAGTGCTGTTTTTAGAAATTCGATTGATAGCACTATGATCTTCTCTTGGAACTAAAAAAAAGAGTTCAGAATTGCTATTTGCTTTCTTATAATCAATAATTTCATCAGTGTGTAATTGCTCTAATACTTGAGTGACTTTTAAGACTGTGCTCTTTGTTTTTTTTGCCACCCAATATTCATTTATAGGGGTTTCTTGCTCAAATAATCCACCATAACTTCTTAAAATAGTATTGACAAATACTTGTATTGAAGCATTATTTTTTGCATAATGAATTACTTGTGAGCTAGTTGCTAGAAATAGAATAGTAGATTTTTTTTTGTAATTGTTAGACAATTCAATAATTCCGTTGTTGATTAATATTCGTAACGTGTTGTTTAATTTATTATAGGTGTAGTTGTATTTGTTACTAAATTCTAAAAGATTGAACTCAAAAGGTGTTGTTATCAATTCTCCATTTGCTATTTGGTACTGTTGATGCAAGTTTTTATAAACTTCTTTTATTTCTGAAATTGAAGGAAAACTTGTTGCCGTTTTTTCTTTGAAAGTTAAAATATCACTTTTGTTTTGTAGTAAAACCGCATATGATTTTTTTCCATTTCTTCCAGCTCTTCCTGCTTCTTGGATGTAATTTTCAACACTATTTGGCAAATCAAGATGCACTACAACCTTCACATTGTCTTTGTCAATCCCCATTCCGAAGGCGTTGGTAGCAACCATAATGGGTGTTTTTTCTGACATCCAATTCTCAAAAGCTTCTTGTTTCTCGTTTGATGAAAGTCCACCGTGGTAATAACTTGCTGAAAAACCATTGACCATCAAAAATTTTGAAATTTCTTTTGTTTTATTTCTGCTAGAAACATACACAATCGCAGGTGCTTTTGTTTTGGTAAAAATTTGCAACAATCGATGCAGTTTATCTTCAATAGAAAATAATTGATAGGCTAAATTATCTCTGTAAAAAGATTTTTTAAAAAGCTGAGCGTTCTTTAATTCTAAACTTGTTGAGATATCTTCGAGCACTTCATTGGTAGCGGAAGCAGTTAAGGCAATATAATTCGTATTGGGTTGTAACTCTTTTAATATCTTGATATTCCGATACGAAGGTCTAAAATCATGTCCCCATTCAGAAATACAATGTGCTTCATCAACTGCGATTAAATTGACTTCTAGCTGTTTGATTTTTTCCTGTATAAAAGCTGATTGCAGCCTTTCGGGTGAAAGGTATAGAAACTTGTAATTGCCAAATTGAAGATTGTCAAAGAGGGCAATCATGTCATCTTGAGAAATTCCAGAAGTTAGTGCAATTGCTTTGATTCCTCTATTGTTAAGATTTGTAACTTGATCTTGCATTAGAGCAATCAGAGGAGAAACAACAATACAAACACCTTTTTGTAATAAGGCTGGAATTTGAAAACAAATAGATTTCCCTCCACCTGTAGGAAGTAGTGCAATGACATCATTTTTTTTTAAAACAGCCTCAATAATTTCGTATTGGGGAGCCCTAAAAGATTCATGATTCCAGTACTTTTTTAATATGTGTATTGCTGTAGTCATAGTCCGCTTTTAAGCGAGTCTAAAATAAAATTTGTTCTTTCTTTGATAGTCCCAAAAGGAACTGTGATAATCGTATATCCAATTTCTTGATAGGCTTTTTTTAAGTAGTGGTGAATTTCTACAGCTTCTTCAAAGCTTTCATAGCGCTCATTGTCTGAAGTATAAATTTCTTTCCACGGAGGCAACATAAAAATATTTTGATATAGATATTGGTTGCTTTTTTCGACAAAGTGTTCTGGGTAATCGGTTTTTAAAAAGTTTAAATAGGCATGTACATCTGGAATTCCTCTATCAAAGAAAACAAGATCACTCTCATTTTTATGTGCCTCTATAAATTGTTTTTCTCTTCCTTCCAATAGTAAGTTGCTAAATAATAATGGTTCCGTTAAGAACAATTGATCGATGCCCTTTTTTTTTGCCATCAAGGTTACCTCACGAGATATTTCTGGCATACAGAAATATCCTCTAAAAATCAATTCATTTAAAACAGAAGATTTCCCTGTTCCAGGGCCTCCAATAATTACTATTTTTTGCTGCATTCGACAAAAATATATGTTTCTGATTATAAAAATAATAATATAATGTAATTTTGCAGCAATTATTATAAATGATTCTAAAATTTAGAAGTTAGAGATGAGTGATAAAGAGGCGTTTTACAGTAAATTAAAAGAAAGATTAGACAATACTACAACTTTTCCTACGGAGTATTTGTATAAATTTATAGTGCCAACAACCGGAAATCAGGTTAAGGAAACCGAAGAGTTATTTAAAAACACGTTGGCTAAAATAACAACAAACACCTCTAAGACAGGCAGATACATAAGTGTATCTATACGCGTGCAGTTAACATCTGCTGATAAAGTAATCTCGTATTATAAAAAAGCGGAAAAAATTGAAGGAATTATTTCCTTATAATTGCAACTCTTTTAAGAATGAAATCCTTAATTTATGAAGACTAGAATATTTACGATCTTTTTCTTTGCCTTTTCTATGGCGATATGTTCTCAAAAAAGTACAGATGTACTTTTTAAGATTGATGGAACTCCAGTGTTGGTTTCTGAATTTAAAAAAGTCTATGAAAAAAACATAGAATTAGTAGCTGATGAACGTCAGAAAGAGTTGAAAAACTATCTGGAATTGTACATCAACTATAAATTAAAATTGAAACAGGCATATCATTTAAAATTAGATACCACAAAAACGTATAAAAGAGAATTTGAAACCTATAAAAATCAATTAATTGCTCCTTATTTACAAGACACAAGTTTTTTAGCCAAGCAAGTCAAAGAGGCTTATTTTAGAACAAAATACCAAATTAGAGCAAGTCATATATTGGTAAAATTAAGTGCCAATGCATCTCCCCAAGATACGTTGATTGCATATCAAAAAATTATAAAAGCAAGAAACGAAATTATAGGGGGAAAATCATTTGCTAGTATAGCCAAGGTAATTTCGGATGATCAGTCTGCAAAAAATAATGGCGGTGATTTAGGTTATTTTACTGCTTTTAAAATGGTCTATCCATTTGAAAACGCAGTATATAATAAGAAAGTGGGAGAAGTGTCGATGCCTTTTAAAACTCGTTTTGGATATCACATTACTAAAGTTGTTGATATACAGAAATCTAAAGGAGAAGTAGAAGTTGCTCATATTTTAATTACAGATTTGACTGCTAAAGGAAAACACAAGATTGACAGTATTTATGATCGGTTGCAAAAAGGGGATCATTTTAATACACTTTCAAAATTGTTTTCTAATGATAAAGGGACTGCAAAAAAAGGAGGAAAGTTGTCTAAATTTGGAATAGGAATGATGGTAAAACCATTTGAAAAAGTGGCTTTTTCATTGACTGAAGAAGGAGAATTGAGCAACCCTTTTAGAACACGTTTTGGCTGGCACATTGTAAAGCTGTTAAAAAGAGACCCTGTCAAATCCTTTTCAGAATTAAAAGCACAACTTACAAATAGGATTAAGAATAGTGGTAGAGCAAAGTTGTCTGACTTGGCAGTTTTAAATCGATTAAAATCGGAATATAAAGTTGTTGTTAATACGCAATTTAAAGCTATTTTTTCAACGTTAAACAGGGATACCATTTCTAGGGATTCTTTGCAAAATGTATTGCTAACTATTCAAAACAAAAAAATAAATCAAGTTCAATTTTTTGACTATATTAAAAACAGAAAGAATCAGTCAATACCTATTCTTTTTAACGATTTTGTAGATCAAGAAGTATTGACGTACTTTAAAGAAAATTTAGTGCATACAGAACCCGCTTATGCAGCAACACTAAAGGAATATCAAGAGGGATTGTTGTTGTTTGAACTGATGCAACAAAAAATATGGAATAAATCCACAAAAGATTCGTTGGGATTAAAAGCCTTTTTTGTAAAAAATAAAGGAAACTATGCATTTAATGACTTGTCTAAAAATAAAGGAAAAGTAATGGATGATTACCAAACGTATTTAGAGCATGAATGGATACAAGTATTAAAAGCAAAGCATACAGTAAAAATTAGAAAAAGAACGTTGAAGAAACTCTTAAAATCGTACCTAAGAAATGATTAAAAAAAGCGTTTATATAGTACTAATGATACTGCTATCATCTTGTCAATATTTTGGACTAGAGAAGAAAAAAAACACCAATGAAAAACCAATAGCAAGCGTTTACAACTCTCATTTGTATAAAAGAGATATTGCGGAGTTGATTCCAGAAAACACTACAGAAAGGGATAGTATTCTATTGGTTAAAAGTATCATTTATAGTTGGGCGAAACAACAGCTTTTTAGAAAAAAAGCAGAAGAGAATTTGACGCAGCAAAATAGCACAAGATATGCAAGACTAGTTCAGGATTACAAGCAAGGACTACTAGTAAATGGATATAAAGAGCGCTTGGTGAAACAACAATTAGATACGGTAGTTTTTGAAGAAGAAATCACGAAGTATTACGACTTAAATCGTCAAAATTTCAGACTAAATGAAGAGCTTATAAAAATTAAATACTTGCATTTAGGAACTGATATTTTAGGCAAAAAAGGAATTATAAAATTGTTTAAATCTAGGAAGTATTCAGATCTAATTATATTGGAAGATCAAGGGATTAATTTTAAAGGATTTAACTTAAATGATTCAACTTGGGTCAAAGTTGAAGACGTTTTGTTAAAAAATCCAAAATTTGAAGAAATTCTTAAGGAAAAACTGTTAAAAAAAACAAAATTCATACAAAAAGAAGATTCATTAGGGCTATATTTGGTCGCTGTAAAAGACGTCTTAAAAAGGAATGATATTGCTCCCTTAAATTATATCACTCCAACCATAAGACAAATGATTTTACACAAAAGAAAACTATCACTAATTAGAGAAATAGAAAAAACGTTAATCAACGATGCAATACAAAACAAAAACTTCAAAGAATATTAAGCCAATAAGTTTACTTACGTTCCTTTTTATTGGATTATGCGCCTTCACGACACAAGCTCAAAAAAATAAAATTGATGGGGTAGATGTTGTGATAGGAAAAAACATTGTATTGAATTCTGATATTGCAAAATTTAAATTGGATATTGAAAAGAGAAGTGAAGGCAAATTTAAAATTAGCGATTGCGAAATGCTAGAACAAATCATGTTGCAAAAACTATTGTCTCATCATGCAGTAATTGATAGTGTTATTGTTACAGCAGAGGAAGTGAATAAAGCGGTAAGCAATAATATCAGATATTTCATCCAGCAATTTGGAAGTGAAGAGGCTATGGTGAAAGCCTACGGTTTTAACGATGCTGAAGATTTAAGGAAAGAACTATTTATCATTGAAAAGGAAAATGCTTTGGTACGAAAAGAGCAACAAAACATCAATGAAAAAGTTGATGTTACTCCAGAAGAAGTACGAATCTATTATAATGGGTTGAAAGAAAAGAATGAGTTGCCAGAGTTTCAGGCAGAAATAGAATTGGCACAAATTGTAATTCATGCTACACCTACTAAAGAAGAAACGGATAGAGTTGTAAAGAAACTTTTTAAGATCAAAAAGGAAATAGAAGAAGGGGCAAGTATTCGGATGAAAGCTATTTTAAATTCTGAAGACCCCGCTGTTGTTAATAATGGAGGGAAATATACCATTACTAAAGAAAGTAACTTTATAAAGAAGTTTAAAGAAGTTGCATTTTCATTAGATATCAATCAGATTTCAGAACCTTTTAAATCTGAATTTGGATATCATATTATCCAGTTACATGAAATAAAAGGAAACCAACGGATTGCCTCTCATATTTTGTTGCAGCCAGAAATTCCAGATGCTAAATTAAAAGAGACACAAAGTCTAGTAGATAAGATCAGGAAAGAGGTTTTGGAAAACAAGATCACCTTTAAAGAAGCTGTTAAAAAATATTCTGACGATAAAGACACGAATCAAAGTGGGGGTTTAATTATAAACCCACAGACCAATGAATCTACCTTTGATTTGACAAGAATGGACCCTGCGTTGTATGCTAGAGTGAGTGCTATTAAAAAAGGAGAGCTTACAGAGTCATTTTATGATGAATCTCAAGGAGGAGAGAAAATGTATAAAATGATCTTGATGAGAGATAGAACTGATGCACATACTGCTGATTTAATCAATGATTATGTGAAGGTACAACAGTTGGCATTGCAAAAGAAAAAAGAAGAAAATATCACCAAATGGGCGAAAGAAAAAATTAAAGACACTTATATCAAACTTAACGAGACTCACAAAAAATGTACCTTTGATAAGAACTGGAAAAAGGAAAGCAAATAATACATGTCTGATGTTGCCGCAATAGATAACCTAGTTAAAAGAACAGTTGCTTTAAAAGCAGAAATTGCAAAAGTAATTGTGGGGCAAAATGACGCGGTTGATTTTGTGATACTTTCAATTTTTTGTGGAGGACATTCCTTGTTAATTGGGGTTCCAGGTTTGGCAAAAACGTTATTAGTGCATACTATTTCTGATGCTTTAGGGTTGGGTTTTAAGCGAATTCAATTCACACCAGATTTAATGCCTTCAGATATTTTAGGAAGTGAAATACTGGACGAAAATAGAAAGTTTACTTTTATAAAAGGGCCTATATTTAGTCATATCATTTTAGCAGATGAAATTAATAGAACTCCACCTAAAACACAGGCAGCGTTATTAGAAGCAATGGAAGAACGTTCTGTTACCATCGCGGGACATCATTATAAGTTAGAGTTACCGTTTTATGTGTTGGCAACTCAAAACCCTATTGAACAAGAAGGTACTTATCCTTTGCCAGAAGCCCAGTTAGATCGGTTTATGTTTTCTATTTATCTAGATTACCCTTCTTTTGAAGAAGAAGTTGTTGTTGTAAAAAACACAACGTCTACCTATAAAGAAAAGGTGTCTCCGTTGTTTTCTGCGGATGAAATTATTGAAATTCAGCAATTGATCCGAAAAATACCTGTTGCAGATAACGTAATAGAATATGCTGTAAAGTTGGTGAGTAAAACAAGGCCAAAGGGATTAAATGCTAGAGAATTAGTACGTAATTATGTAGATTGGGGAGCAGGGCCAAGGGCTTCACAAAATCTTATTTTAGGAGCAAAAGCTTACGCAGCATTGCATGGGAAGTATTCTCCAGATATAGAAGATGTTCAGGCAGTAGCCATTCCGATCTTATCGCATAGGATTGTTAAAAATTATAAAGCCGAAGCCGAAGGTATTTCTATTACAGAAATTATCACCTCTTTGTTTTAAGAGGTTGTTTCATCGGTATATTCGAAAAAGCTAAACATATTTCCACCATATTTTTTAGAATAACTAAATTGAGGATGATCAGACAGGTCAGTTTGTTTAGAATGCTCTATAATCAAAAGACCTTCTTCTTTTAAAATTTCCCGTTCAAAAACCAGCGTTGCAATTCGTAAAAATTGTTCGGTATCAAAGTCATAGGGTGGATCAGCAAAAATAACATCGGTTTTAAGCGGTGTTATTTCTAGAAATTTATACACGTCACTTTTAAAGGTATTAATGCCTAAGTCAAGTTCTTTTGAGATGGTATTTATATATTTTACACAGGCAAAGTGTTGATCAATGCTATATATTTCTTCGCTCCCTCTAGAAGCAAATTCAAAGCTAATATTTCCAGTACCTGCAAACAAATCTAGTACAGCAATACTGTCAAAATAAAAATGATTGTTTAAAATATTGAACAACGACTCTTTTGCCATGTCAGTAGTTGGTCTAACAGGTAAGTTTTTAGGAGCTGTAAGTCTTTTTCCTTTATGTTTTCCAGAAATGATACGCATAGTTTAAGGAAGGGTTGTGTAATGTGAATAGTCCAGAATTTCAGGATTCTCGTTAAAAAAAGGAGTTTCAATGTCTATAAAATCAATATTTCGAATGTATTGGTAGGTGATGTTATAGAGCTCAGAATTGGGTTTAATTTCTCCTATAAAGCGCACTAAAAATTCTTCTGGGTTTAATTGTAATTGTTCAGCAGTAAAAAGAAGGTAATAAATAAAGTCTTCTTTGGTAGCAAAGGTAAATGAATTGAAAAATACCAGCTTAGAATTTTCGATTACAACAATATCAACATGGCGCTTTGATACATTTACAAAAAACTGTTTTGAAGCATTGTTTTTTGTATGTAAAATCAACTTGTCTATTAAAATAGTTGCATGATGTTTGTATTCAAATTCTCCAAATTTTTGAAAGAAAAAATTGTTTACATTCACATACGGAATGTATACATTTTTCACTTCTAGCTGTGATAAACTATCGAAAGCAACAAAATCTGATGTCAATGTTTTTATATTGTAATCTAAATAGGTGCTCAATTCATCTTCATTGAACAAGGTAGCAGGAACTAGCGTAGATAACGTATTTTGATGTATTACATTAACCGCTTCAAACTCTTGATTAAATAGGCTATTGTCTGCTAGTATGCTTTCAATTTCTACTAAAAGTAATTCAGGCGTAGCAATTGTCTTATCAAAAATATAGCTACCAAAGTTTTGAATTTCTTTTGTTGGTATATGAGAGATACAAAAAGAAAATCCATCCAAACTAAATTGGATGGACAGTTGTTTTCTATAGGTGTCTTTTAGTATTTTATTGATTGTTCTTTTTTGCATTATCCGCTTTGTCATAAAAAGGAGGCCAGTTACCACCTGTGGTTACTTCATTTAAGGAACCTACAGAGATAAATTCACCTTTAATTTGATCGTTTGTGATGGCTTCTAATTCTTGTTTAATCAAGTATGAATCTAATCCAACTAAAACATCAATTTTAGCGATTTTCACTTCGAAAACAGGCACTTCCAATCCTGGTATTTTTTCAATTTTCCCTAATTCAACAGAAAAAACTTTATCAGTTCCAGGTACTTTAGACATGTTTTGATAATCACGTTCCATAAACCTAGATAAAACAGGTTTGTAACCAATCGTATCCGTTATTCTTTTTTCAACAGAAACCATGATTCGTTGCCATCTTGTTCCTTTGTTAACTTGTACTACAATCGTTTTTGTATCTGTAATTGCCAATTGAGCAGTATCAATAAATTGAATTAAACCATCAAGGTCTTTTGTGTAATTTCCTGTTACTTCTTTATGAGCAATTTCTGCATCTCTAATCACTTTTAAACTTTGAATCACTTTCGCATAAATCACTTTTTTATTGGTGTTGAAATGAATCGGTTTCATAATCCCACCATAAATTTCAGAACCCAAAAAGATGGCTAGTAATAACAAAGATACAGAGGCAATCCATCTTAATTTTAAAGGTAAATATTTAATAATAAGATACGCTAGTAAAGAGGTAAGAAGTATAGCGATTATAATTTGTATAAATAGCATTTGTATGAATTTTTTTAAATGATTATTCGCAAATTTACAATTTTTTTGTTATCATAAAAACTTTTAAGCATAAATCAATTACTATCTTTGGATTTTCTTATTTTATGATAAAAACAACAGCAGAATTTTATAAAGAACTAATACAAAAGTTTCCTTTTAAGCCCACAGTGAAACAAAATGAGTTGTTGCACGAATTGACGAACTTTATATTTGATGACAATAATCGTGCCTTATTTTTGCTGAAAGGATATGCTGGTACAGGAAAAACATCAACGATAAGCACCGTGGTTAATTCTTTGTGGAAAGCGGGTAAAAAAGCTGTTTTATTGGCTCCAACAGGAAGAGCGGCAAAAGTAATTTCTGGCTATTCAAAAAGGCAAGCATTGACCATTCATAAAAAAATATACTTTCCAAAGAAACAAAAAAATGGATCTGTGTCCTTTGTCATGAAACCCAACAAGCATACAAATACTATTTTTATCATTGACGAAGCTTCTATGATTCCTGACAAGCCAAGTAATGCAAAACTTTTTGAAACAGGTTCTTTGTTAGATGATTTGATATCTTATGTGTATTCTGGAAAAAACTGCAAGCTTATTTTTATTGGAGACACAGCACAATTGCCACCAGTAAAATTAAATATAAGTCCAGCATTGGAAAAGACGACCCTTGAGTTAGACTATCATAAAGAGGTAACAGAATTAGAATTGGACGAAGTAATGCGTCAGCATGAAAATTCTGGAATATTGGCAAATGCTACTCATTTAAGGACATTATTAGAAAATGGGTCTACTTATTTTCAATTCGATTTGAATTTTCCAGACATTATTAGATTGGTTGATGGTTATGATATTGAAGATGCAATTACTACTGCTTATGACAATGAAGGCGTAGAAGATACGGCCTTTATTGTTCGTTCAAATAAAAGAGCCAATCAATACAATCAACAGATAAGAACAAAGATACGCGGGCAGGAAAATGAGATTTCTACAGGCGATTTTGTAATGGTTGTAAAAAATAATTACTATTGGTTGAAAGATTCTTCGGAAGCTGGTTTTATTGCCAATGGAGATATTTGTGAGGTGATGCGAATTGATGCAATCAAAGAACTGTATGGTTTTCGATTTGCAGAAGTAACGATTAGAATGATTGACTATCCAGACCAACAACCTTTTGAAACAGTCTTATTATTAGATACATTGGCAAGTGAAACACCTTCATTAACCTATGATGAATCTAACAAATTGTACCAAGCTGTAAGAGAAGATTTTGCACATGAAAAATCAAAATACAAACAATTGTTAGCGATTAAGAACAATCCTTATTTTAATGCATTACAAGTGAAGTTCTCCTATGCAATGACCTGTCATAAATCTCAAGGTGGACAGTGGAAAACAGTGTTTATTGAACAGCCATATTTGCCCGAAGGCATCAATGTTGATTATTTGAGGTGGTTGTACACCGCAGTGACAAGAGCACAAGAAAAGCTCTATTTGATTGGCTTTAAAGAAGACTATTTTACTGACTAAAAAACGAACAAAGTGAATTACGACAACAATTAAAAAAAAAGGGCTACTTTAGGCTGATAAAATTCTGAGGGATTAAATGGATAACGACAAAAAACTACAGATTGAAGATGTTGAGAAGGTACAGACAAGAGCTGAGCTAAAAGCATTGATAAAAGAAAAGGGGATTTCGTATCAGAAAGTAGAAAAGACACTTTTATATCAGGAAGAACTCCGTGACTTACAAATTGAATTGGTAAAATTGCAGCGTTGGATTGTAAAAGAAAAAAAGCGAGTAGTTGTTATTTTTGAAGGTAGAGATGCTGCGGGTAAAGGCGGAAATATAAGACGATTTATGGAGCATTTGAATCCACGTTCTATAAGACTTGTGGCTTTAACCAAGCCTACATTTGTTGAAAAAGGACAGTGGTATTTTCAGCGATATATCAAAGAATTGCCAAACCCCGGAGAAATTGTGTTTTTTGACAGAAGCTGGTACAACAGAGCCGTTGTAGAGCCTGTAATGGGTTTTTGTGAAGACAAGGAGTACAAAGAGTTTTTAATGCAAGTACCCGAGTTTGAGCACATGCTGTATGAAGATGGCGTTGTGATTATAAAGTTTTGGTTGTCAATTTCTAAAGAAGAACAATTAAAACGTTTTGATGCACGGAAAGAGAACCCTTTAAAGAGGTGGAAGTTTAGTGTGGTGGATCAAAAAGGGCAAGAATTATGGGATTCGTACTCTTTTTATAAAGAAGAAATGTTTGTTAAAACCCACACGAAATACAGCCCATGGATGCTTGTAAAAACCAATAAAAAGAAATCGGCAAGATTGGAATGTATGCGGTATGTGTTGTCACAGTTTGATTATCAAGATAAAAAATCAACAATGAATTCCTTTTTACCAGATCCAAATATTGTAATGCGTTATTTTAGATCTACACATCAAATTGATTAGTTATGGATGAAAAAGACCACGTATCGGCGGAAAAAAAACTGAACTCTACAAAAGGGCTATTGGCCTTGTTTTCTAAAGAGCCTATCAATGTTAGTAGAGCAATTCGATTTGTCGATTATGAAAAAAAATTAGAAAAACTTCAAGTTGAATTGATAAAGCTTCAAACTTGGACTATCCAAAATAATGAACGTATCATTGTCATTTTTGAGGGGAGAGATGCTGCAGGTAAAGGAGGTGCCATTAGAAGAATGACAGAACGGATAAATCCACGGTTTATGCGTATTGTAGCGTTGTCAAAACCTACAGAGAATGAACAGTCTCAGTGGTATTTTCAACGATATATAAGTCAATTGCCAAAGGCTGGAGAAATGGTTTTCTTCGATAGAAGTTGGTATAATAGAGCCGTAGTAGAGCCTGTAAATGGCTTCTGTACAAAAAAAGAATACGACATCTTTATGAATCAGGTAAATGATTTTGAGCGCATGCTCTTAGAATCAGGCATTCATTTGGTGAAAATTTACATGTCAATTTCTGAAAAAGAACAAGCAAAACGTTTTCAAGATATTAAAAGCGATCCTTTGAAGCAATGGAAAATGACTAAAGTTGATGAGAGCGCCCAAGAATTATGGGATGATTATACGGCCTATAAAGACGAAATGTTTTCTAAAACAGATACAGAGATAGCGCCTTGGAAAGTGATTGGAGCTAATAGAAAAACTGAGGCCAGAATGAATGCTATTGATTATGTGCTTAAAAGAATTCCGTACGATAAAAGCATTGAAGTGTAGTCTTTTTAGTATTCAGTACACAGTAGCAGTAAAACATTCAGTAATCCCCGCTGTATATTTTAATTTATTTGTTCTATTGAAATGTCAATTCGAGTGAATTTTACGATTAAAATGCGTAAAATTAGTATCGAGAATCAAATTTTATTCAAAATGAATAATGGGGTTGATTAGTCTTGTTTGTATTCTGTGATTTGTTTTTTAACTTCAGAAAAAATAACAAAAACTTCCCCAGCGATTTTCTGATTGATTTCTAAATAGAACTCTCCTTCTTCCTGTCTGTTATCAGATACTTTTGGGTCTGTAAAAGGCAGGTGAAAACGATGTATCGCATCTGGAATAAACGGACAATTTTCGTCAGCATTATCACAGGTTGTAATTGCAATATAGGGCTGTTGATTGTGTGTGTCATCAAAAGTTTTTGAAAAACCTAACAACTCTTTTTCTGACCCCTTAAAAGAAATTGCATACTTCGGATTTTGATGATTGAAGTCTGTTAGATGGAATATAAAACCGACTTCTTGTAATGTTTTTACGGTGTTTTTATAAAAAGCTGTTGCTTCGGTACCTCCAGAAAATAAAAGGATGTTGTCAAGTTTAAAATAGTCGGTAGCAAAAAAACTCCAAACTTGTGCTAATTGACTTCTTCGTGAATTATGAGTGCAAATAAAATTTAAGTTCACCTTTTGCTCTTCTATATAGGTCGCTGTAATTTTTTTCGAAATTGCATGCAACAGCTCTTTTCGATTTTCAGATAAAAGGTGCTTGCCTAACGATTCTTCAAAGAATTTTTTAGTATTCATAGATGTTGTTTCAGTCATCAAATGGTATTTATGCTATAAACTATGTTGAACTATTGAAGTATTTACTACTTTTACAGCCACTTAAGTTGGTGGTAAATGTACAATAAGGAATCCTTTTTTCAAATTAATACAAAGTTAAGAATGCGTTTTAAGGTTGGTGATACAGTAGCTGTTTTAGATGATGTTGTCAAAGGTGTTATCACGGAAATTAGAGGAGAGCAAATTTCGGTAAAAAGTGCTGACGGAATGATCTTTAGCTATGCACCTTCTGATCTCGTTAAAATTGGTGTTGATCAAAATGAGTTGTCAAAATACAGTGACATTGACAATCAGCTATTAAACGAGAAGCTGAGAGCAACCCCTAAAGGTGCATCTAAATTTGTAACATCAAAAAAGGAAATCACGTTAGAAGTAGATTTACACATCAACCAGTTGGTGAAATCTACCAAAGGAATGGATAATTTTGACATGTTGAATCTGCAAATGGAGACCGCGCGTAGAAAGTTAGAATATGCAATTCAGAAGAAAATCTCTAAAATAGTTTTTATACATGGAGTAGGAGAAGGCGTTTTAAGAACAGAGCTTCAGTATTTATTTCAAAAATACCCTGTTAAATTTTATGACGCTTCCTATCAAAAATATGGTTTAGGAGCCACCGAAGTTTATATTTTTTAGAATCCCAATTAATACCTACTTTTGTCGTATGATAAAAATCTATTTAGACAACGCAGCAACAACTCCTATGGATATGGAAGTGATTGACATTATGCAACAATCAATGGTTGAGAATTTTGGAAATCCATCTTCTACACATCAATTTGGGCGTATTGCAAAGTCTTCTGTAGAAACGGCTCGTAAAAACATAGCGAAGCATTTTAATGTGACCGCAAGTGAAATTATTTTTACTGCTGGTGGTACAGAAGCCGATAATTTGATTTTACAAAATGCGGTTACTAATTTGGGTGTACAAACCATTATAACTTCTAAAATAGAACATCACGCGGTATTGCATACGATTGAGCATCTAAAAGAAACACATCAAATAGATGTTGTGTACGTGCCTGTTGATGAATTTGGATCGGTAGATTTACAACAGTTGAATGCATTGCTGTCAAACACAAACTCTAAAACATTGGTAAGTTTGATGTATTTAAATAATGAGATCGGAAATTTATTGCCGCTGGATGAAGTAGCAAGCATTTGTAAAAAACACGACGCCTTATTTCATTCTGATACGGTACAAGGAATTGGGCACTACCCAATCAATTTGCAAAAAACACCGATTGATTTTATTGCGGCGAGTGCGCACAAATTTCATGGGCCAAAAGGCGTTGGATTCGCTTATTTTAAAAAGGGATTTGGAATCAAACCAATGCTTCATGGTGGAGATCAAGAAAAAGGAGCACGGTCTAGTACCGAAAATGTACACGGTATTTTAGGGATGGAAAAAGCCTTGGATATTGCGGTTTCTACTATGGATAAAGACGCGAAGTATCTCACGGATTTGAAATTATCTTTCATCAATCAGTTGCAAGCGCATTTCCCTACAGTTGCTTTTAACGGCTTGTCATCAAACTTAGAGAAAAGTAGCTATACGATTCTAAGCACTCGATTTTCCGTACAAAATGATCTATTGCTTTTTAGCTTAGATTTGGCAGGGATAGCTGTTTCTGGAGGTAGTGCTTGCCAAAGTGGAAGTAATGGTGGCTCTCATGTGCTAAATGCTTTTTTAAGCCCTGAACATGCAGCGAATACTTCTGTGCGGTTTTCATTTAGTAAAAATACCACAAAAGCAGAAATAGAGTTGACCATTGAAAAACTACAAGAGCTACTCTAACTAAAGCCCTCTTTCCGACATAGAATATAACAATCTTTCGTGAATTTGTTTGTTTTGTGGTGGTTACTTTCCTATACAGAAATTAGAAAAGATATGTCCTAAAATATCCTTGTCTACATCATATTCACCTGTAATATTTCCAAGATAGCGTAAGCACTCACGAATATCAATAGAAAATAAATCGGTTGAAATACCCAAGTCAATTCCCTTTTGCACCGACACAATGGCCTCTAAGGCATTGTTTAGCGCTTCAAAGTGGCGTGAATTGGTCACAATGGTTTGGTTGCTACTCAAGGCGCCCGTATTTACCAACGCTGTCAATTCAGAGGTTAGGGAGTCAATTCCTGTTTTTTGTTTTGCAGAAAGCAAGATGAGATCTGAAATTTGAGCGTTAAGCGTGGAGATGTTTGTATCTGAAAGGACATCTACTTTATTCGCAACAACAAGGAGTCGCTTGTTTGGAAAACGCGCTTTGATTTTCGTTATTTCTTTTGTTAGGCTGTCAATTGAAGACTGCTCCCGACTTGCTTTTTTAGCGTCAATTAAAAAGAGAATCAATTGTGCTTTTTCTGCTTTTTCGTAGGCTTTTTTAATACCGATATTTTCAATAATATCTTCCGTTTCTCTAATTCCTGCGGTATCAATAAATCGAAAGGCAACACCATCAATAATTACTTCATCTTCAATGGCATCTCGTGTTGTCCCAGCAATATCAGAAACGATGGCTTTTTCTTCATTGAGCAGTGCATTTAGCAAGGTAGATTTTCCCACATTGGTTTCTCCAATAATGGCAACAGGAATTCCATTTTTCATGGCGTTTCCAAAGGCAAAAGAATCAATCAAACGTTTTAAAACTACGGTGATTTCAGCCACCAATTCCTTAAATTTTGCACGATCTGCAAATTCAACATCTTCACCAGAAAAATCGAGTTCCAATTCTATCAACGCAGCAAAATCTAACAACTGTTTGCGGAGTTCTTTTAATTCGTTGGTAATACCACCACGCATTTGCTGAATGGCCATTTGATGCGATGCCGCAGAATTAGATGCAATGACATCAGCAACAGCTTCTGCTTGTGATAAATCCATTTTTCCGTTTAAAAAAGCACGCATGGTAAATTCGCCATTATCTGCCATTCTACATCCATTTTGTAAAAACAACTGGAGGATTTCTTGCTGAATAAAAACGGAACCATGACAAGAAATTTCTACTACATTCTCACCTGTGTAGGAGCGAGGGTTCTTAAAAACAGACACCAACACTTCGTCTAAAAGCACCCCATTGTTTACAATATGACCTAAGCGAATGGTGTGCGATTTCTGGTTGCATAACGATTGTTGCTTTTTTATGGATCTAAAAAAACGATCTGCAATATTAATAGCGTCTTCTCCTGAAAGGCGAATTACAGAAATAGCTCCAACTCCAGATGGAGTTGCCAAGGCAATAATGGTATCGTTTTGTATCATACAGCAAAAATAGGGAATTTGTTTGGGGAAAAGTTAAAACTAAAAGTGAAAAGTGAAAAGTGAAAAACTAAAAAGGTTGGAAGCTAGAAGCCGGAAGTGAAAAACTAAAAACTAAAAGTGAAAAGAGCGTTGCTATTGAACTATTTTTTAAATTTCATTAACTCATTAACTCATTAACTCATTGAACCATCATCCATGAACAGTTCCTTTTGTACCAAGGCCTTTCATAATCTCTGCTTCAAAGACGAGTAAATCATTCCATTTCTGATCTACAACTTGTCGTTCTCCATAGCTACGTGCAAAATTTAGAAACATGGTGTAATGATTGGCTTCAGAAATCATTAAATCTTTATAAAATTTCGCCAATTCTTGGTCTTTTAGTTGTTCTGAGAGCAATCTAAAACGCTCGCAGCTTCTTGCTTCAATCAGCGCTGCGTATAACAATCGATGTACCAATTGTGTAGTTCTACTTCCGCCTTTGGGAAAGAATTTTAGTAAGCTAATTACATATTCGTCTTTTCTGTCAGGTCCAAGTACTACATTCTTTTTTAGCAACCGATCATGCACCATTTTAAAATGACTCATCTCTTCTTTAGATAAGGCCACCATTTCTGTAACCAACTCAGAATATTCAGGAAAACTGATAATTAACGAGCTTGCTGTAGCCGCTGCTTTTAGCTCGCAATGCGCATGATCGATCAAAATTTCATCGATGTTTTTTTCTACAATAGTAGCCCAACGTGGATCTGTTGGTAATTTTAATCCTAACATAGTTTTTGATGTAAAAGTAGTCTAAAAATTAAAAATAATTTAAGAGTTAGCACGTATGATTTTTGTTTTTTCAGGCTTAGGTGTCAAACTTAAATTTCAAATCTTCCAAGCTTTTTTCAGAGCCCACTAAGGTCATAATATCTCCCAAACGCAATCTTGTGTATCCATGCGATACTAATAATTGTCCTTTTCTTTTTACAGATAACACCAGTATATCAGAAGGTAAACGCAATTCGCGTAAACGCATTCCGTGAATGTCTTGATTTCTGATCTCTACATCCATAGAGTCCTGACCTTCATCCATACCCAGTAGGAGAGAGGTGGCATTTGGAGAGCGTACAAAATGATCTAACAGGCTTACCATTGCCGTTGCAGGTTCAATAATTAGTGAACCTAGTTTGTGAAATTTTTCAAAATTCTCTCTGTTGTTCAAGCGCACAATAACGTTTGCTGACCCGATATTTTCATAGATTAATTCTGCCAATTGGAAATTTTTAGCATCCGAAAGCATTAAAATAAAGGCTTCTGTTTTTTCCAGTTCCAGTGATTTTAAACTGTCAAATGAAATACCTTTTAAGTTGATGATTTTATCAGCAGTATTTTTTAAAGAATCTACTTCATCAATACCTACTATACGGGTTTCCCATTTATGTTTTTCAAGCTGGTTTGCTAAAGCGATTGATTGACTTTCTACCCCAAAAATAATCGCATCTCTTGTACCATCAAATTTTTGCAAATTCGCTCTGGTATGGCTTTCTTTTACAAAGTTTAATGTCCATTTAAACAGGGGAGGACCTACTAATTGATTGAGCACAATTATTGCGATTACAATGGTTTCAAATTGCATTCCCCATTCTGGAAATTCGTTTGCAACAATGGTTGCTAATCCTAAGGCTACTCCTGCTTGTGTTAAATAAGGCATCCAAGCAATAAATCGATATTCTTTTGGGTCTTTTGCTGCGTACACACCAAATAATCCTCCAAAAAACATGGTCAATAATCGTAAGAAAAACAAACCCAAAGCAATTCCGAAAACGCTCATTAAAACTTGTATGGATAGTGAGGCACCTGTTAACGTAAAAAAGATAATGTATATAAACGGACTTACTGTTTCTAATATTTCTGAAAATTCAATACGGTGTTTGCTATAGTTTGTAAGGACAAAACTACCAATAATACAAATCAACAACGGCTCTACAACAAATTGATGGTGCATGTATATTTCAGATTGTACTTTTATAAAACTTGCAAATACATAAACCCCATAACCGATAAGTAGAATTATAACTGGTTTTACGTTGCTAGGAATTTTAGATTTGAAGGGAATCTGTAAAATTCTTCCTAAAAGATATCCCAATCCAAAAGAAGCGAGTAGTTCTAAAGACAGGATTCCTAAAAATAAGAACCCGATTTCATCGCCATTGATAAATGCTTTTGATATGGAAAAACAAATCGCAAAAAGAATAATTACCAAAACATCTTTAACGACAGTTACGCCCATTACGGTTTTTGTAAAAGGACCATTTGCGCGCATTTCATTAATTACAGCAATTGCTGAAGAAGGAGAACGTGCTACAAAGATGGTTCCGAATAAGATAGCGACCGCAGCTTTAGCTTTGGCATCTAAATTGGTCATAAACGGAATGTGATCCGCAATGTAATAAATAACAACTGATGAAAATACAAAGGTGATAACCAATTGCCCAATCGTCATCCATTTAATACTCTTAATTCGGCTTCGTAAATCATCTAAATATAATTCTGATCCAGCAGAAAACGCAATGATGGACAAGGCAATTTCGTTTAAAAAGTTTAATCTATCAATCGCTTCAGGAGTGATAAAATTTAAGACTGAAGAACCTGCAATAATTCCCGTAATGATAAGCCCTGTAATTAGCGGAAATTTTATTTTCTGAAAAACTTTGGCAATTTCGTTTGCTGCAATCGCAACAACTAAAAAGCCTATTAAAAAAACAAGTAAAGTTTGTATTGGCATTCAGTATGGGTTTATAAAGCTAAAGATATGAATTAAACGGAGTTTCGCAAATTATACGTCCAATTTAAATGCATTCTTTAAGGTGGCTAAAAGCGGATTTTTCTCTAGCAGCTTCTCGTATTTTTCTTGTGGCGTATAGGCAAACTTTTTTATAGCAGCTTCATTCACTATAATTTGAGTTTGTAAGCCGTAATTATTTAAGGCTTCTCGCAAGTATTTGGTTAATTTGTGTCTTTCACGTTCTAATTGATCTGCCATCAATTGATTGGGAAGTGTTAGCTGTACAACAAATTTATCGCTTAATTTGGGAATGCCTGCAATTAGAATGGCTGCGATATTTTTTTTACCGTTCTCAATTAACTTTCCATAGTATTCTTTCCAAACCTTTTCTAAATCAGATTGAGTGAAGGCGTCTTTTGGATGGTTGTCAAAATTTTCTTCAACATCCAATGAGGTATTTTCTTCCTTTTTTAGATGAATACTTTTTAGTGACAGTGAAGAAGTACGTCTTTTAATGTTTTTAAGAACGGGTTTTGCAACGGGATCCTGAGCAACAGGTTTTTGTGTGTACGAGGTTTTAGGTTCTGATACACTAGTTACTTTAGCCTTACCTAGAGCGATAGGCTTCTGTACAGCTATTGTCGCTACTGGAGATAATGATGTGAAAAAAGTAGCAGGAATTATGTAGTTAGCTGACTTTTTTTTTTCTCCATCAAAAGTGATAGAGGCAATCTGCATTAACGTTAATTCAACCAACAAGCGTTGGTTTTTGCTAGTCCGATATTTTAAATCGCAGTCATTTGCTTTCTCAATAGATTGTATTAAAAACGGAATGCTCGCTTTTACGGCGTGTTCTAAATACCGTTTTTTTGCTGTATCACCAACTTCTAACAAATCGACAGTTGCTTTGTCTTTTGCAACCAATACATCTCTAAAATGGGATGCCAATCCGTTGATAAAATGATGTCCTTCAAAGCCGTTGCTTAAAACGGTATTGAAAGCAATCAATACTTCTGGAATTTTATTAGTGAGTAGCAAATCCGTCATGTCAAAATAGACTTCGTAATCTAGTACATTTAAATTCTGTGTAACGGCTTCTCTTGTGAGTTTGTTTCCAGAAAAACTCACCACTCTATCAAAAATAGATAAGGCGTCTCTCATGGCTCCATCTGCTTTTTGAGCAATAATATGCAGCGCATCATCATCTGCTGTAATCTGTTCTTTTTCACAGATTACTTTCAAATAATTTTTAGCATCCAATACCCCAATTCGTTTGAAATCAAAAATTTGACAACGTGATAGAATGGTCGGAATTATTTTGTGTTTCTCGGTAGTTGCCAAAATAAAGATGGCATGTGCAGGCGGTTCTTCTAAGGTCTTTAAAAAGGCATTGAAAGCGTTTGTTGACAACATGTGAACCTCATCAATAATATAGACCTTGTATTTACCTGTTTGTGGCGGAATCCGCACTTGATCGGTTAAGTTTCTAATGTCATCTACAGAATTATTAGAAGCGGCATCCAATTCAAAAATATTAAATGCAAAATCTTCGTCTTCAGTAGTTGCACTTTCTTGATTGATGCGTTTGGCTAAAATACGTGCACACGAAGTTTTTCCAACTCCACGAGGTCCCGTAAATAATAATGCTTGTGCTAAATGGTTGTTTTTTATAGCGTTTTCTAACGTATTGGTGATGGCTTGTTGGCCAATAACATCTTCAAAATTTTGAGGACGGTATTTACGTGCAGATACTATAAAGTGTTCCATTAATGAATGATTGTTTAAGTGAAACAAATGTAAGTATCTCTTCAGCGATTTACAACTAAATTTTTGACGGAACTCTTAAAAGTTTTAAACAATTGTATGAAATCAAAATAAGAGACGACCAAACTTGAAATAAATGTGATTGTCGATGAATACTTTAAAATATAGTCTTCTTTTTTTAGGAATATTTCTCGGTAGCTTTTCTACAAAAGAGGTCAATCAATCTCTGTCAGAAGCAAGTGTAGATCAACAGCATAAAGTTGCTTATTTTGCAAGTGGATGTTTTTGGTGTGTAGAGGCTATTTTTGAAAGTGTAGCAGGAGTAGAGGAAGCCATTTCTGGATATGCTGGCGGATTTACCAAAAACCCAACCTATCAAAAAATAGGAACAGGAAAAACAGGACATGCAGAAACGGTTGCGGTGTATTATAACCCAACAATTGTTTCTTTTGAAACCTTGGTCACGGTTTTTTTTGGTTCTCATGATCCGACGACAAAAAACGGACAACATCCAGATTATGGAACACAATACCGATCGATTGCTTTTTATGAGTCAGCTACTGAGAAAGCAATTGTAGAAGCAACCATCAAAAAATTAAATACCACGATTTATAAAGGGAAGATCGAAACAGAAGTAAGGTTGCTTACGAGGTTCTACGAAGCAGAAAAAGAGCACCAAAACTACGAGCGGTTACACCCTAACAATTCTTACGTAAAAGCTGTTTCTGCACCTCGTTTACTTCGTTTTAAACGTTCCTTCCCAGAATTATTAAAGAAGAAATAAATACACTTATATTCATAAAAAAAAGAGTTGCGCTAGCAACCCTTTTTTTTATCCTCTGTAAATTTTCTCGTAGAGATCAATATAGATGTTTTTGATAACTTCACGTTTCATTTTCATGGTCGGCGTTAAGTGTCCGCCATCTATAGACCACAGGTCTTTGGTAAGCTCAAACTTTTTAATGCGCTCCCATTGTCCGAATTTTTCATTGCAGACATCTACTTCCTTTAGAATTCGGTTAATTACTTGTTGATTGTTGATTAGCTCTTCGTTAGAGTTATAAGCAATCTTATGGCGCTTTGCCCAAGCAGCAACAAAATCGAAATTAGGTTGTATGATTGCTGCAGGCATTCTTTCGTTTTCACCAACAACCATTATTTGCTCTATAAAAAGAGACTGCTTTAGTTCTCCTTCCAATAATGTAGGTACTATGTACTTACCACCAGAAGTTTTAAACATTTCTTTTTTACGTCCTGTGATTTTCAAGAATCCATCTTTACAAATTTCTCCTTTATCACCGGTAAGGAAATATCCGTTCTGAAGAACTTCTGCTGTTTTTTCAGGATCTTTATAATAGCCTTGCATCACATTTGGTCCTTTTACAAGGATTTCTCCATCTTCTGCAATCTTAACTTCTACTTGGTCTAGAATTCGACCAACAGTTCCTACCTTAAATCCGCCTCCTGCTTCTTGGTTGACAGAAACCACGGGAGATGTTTCTGTCAATCCATAACCTTCCATAATAGGCATTCCGGCAGCAGCGAAAACTCTTGTCAAACGAGGTTGTAATGCTGAAGCACCAGAAACCATCATTCTTAATCGTCCACCTAAAGCAGCTTGCCATTTTACAAAGATCAACTTTCTAGCAATGGCTAATTGTTTTTCGTACCACCATCCGTTTGCTCCGTAAGGCTCGTATCTTAGACCAAGATTAACTGCCCAGAAGAACAACATTTTCTTTATTCCTGTAAGCTCAGTTCCTTTAGCATAAATGGTATCATAAATTTTTTCATACAACCGCGGAACCGCTGTCATGATATTGGGCTTTATTTCTTGGGCATTTGCGGTTAGCTTTTCAAGGCTTTCAGCAAAACAAATGGAAACTCCGCAATATTGGTATAGGTATAAAATCATTCGTTCAAAAATATGACAAACAGGTAAAAAGCTCAGTGCAATATCTTTTCCCCTTTCTAAAGGAACACCTTTGTCACTTGCCAATACATTTGATACAATATTGTTGTGAGACAACATCACTCCTTTTGGACGTCCTGTTGTACCAGAAGTGTAAATTATGGTAGCAAGATCATCGGGACTTACATTTTTTTTACGTGCTTCAACTTCATCTTGATTGCTTTCGTCTTTTCCCAATTCCAATACTTCTTTCCAGCTTTTTTCTCCTGGAATGTCATCAAATGTAAAAACTTCTTTTAATTGAGTATTTCCTTTTATTTGATTGATTTTATCGAGAACAACAGTATCAGAAACAAAACAATAAGTCGCTTCAGAATGATTCAAGACATACTCGTAATCTTCTTTAGAAATGGTTGGGTAGATGGGTACATTTTGTGCGCCAGTCTGTAAAACTCCTATATCACAGATATTCCATTCTGTTCTATTGGATGTAGAAATAACTGCAATTTTATCATTTTTATTGATCCCTAAACGCAATAAACCTCTACTGATAGCATTTGCTTGATCTACATATTCTTGGGAACTAATGGATTTCCATTCGCCATTGTTGAACGAAGTAAAAGCCTTGCTTAAATTGTGTTTTTCTAATTGATAGTACGGAAAATCGAATAATCGAGTAATGTTTGTTGACATATAAAAGTATTTGTGGTATCGCAAAGTAGGAAAAATCAGTCGATTTCACAAGTAAAAATAAATGAAGCAATGGCTAGGGGTTGTATATTTTGTCAACTAAACTTTGATGTTTTTCGAGAATTATTTTTCGCTTCATTTTCATAGTTGGGGTTAAATGACCTGAATCTACGGTCCATTCATCTGGCGTAATTTCAAACTTTTTGATCTGTTCCCATTTTCCAAAAAGTGTATTGTAGTTATCAATTTCTTTTTGAATTCTAGCAATCAATTTTTCATCTGTACTTACATCATTAATGGTGTGTTGATGTCTTTTTGCCCATTCGTGTACAAAATCAAAGTTCACTTGTATCAGTGCCGCAGGCATTTTTTGATGCTCTCCAATCACCATTACTTGTTCTATAAATCGAGATTGTTTTATCTTGCTTTCTAATGCTGTAGGCGCAATGTATTTTCCGCCAGATGTTTTGAATATTTCTTTCTTACGATCTGTGATTTTTAAAAACCCTTCGGCATCTAGTGTTCCAATATCACCCGTATGCAAATAACCGTTTTTAATAGTTTCTTGTGTAAGTGCTTCATTTTTATAATAGCCCTGCATAATATTAGAGCCTTTTACTAAAATTTCTCCGTCATCTGCAATTTTAACGTCTACACCACGTAATATCTTACCTACAGTTCCAATTTTTAAACCACCATTCCTTAAATCATTGATAGAGATCCCTGGAGAAGTTTCTGTCATCCCGTAGCCTTCATAGATTGCCATTCCGGCTGCAGTAAAAACCCGAATTAATCGTTCTTGCAAAGGAGCACTTCCAGAAACCATAAAGTGTAAATGACCACCAAAAGCTTCTTTCCACTTACTAAAAATAAGTTTCTGTGCTATTTTTAATTTGAAATAATACCAAGTGCTGTTTTTTTGATAGGGTTGGTATTTTTCAGCGAGCTTTAATGCCCAAAAAAAGAGTAGTTTTTTAAGCCCTGTCAATTCATTTCCTTTGGCAACAATTTTATCATATACCTTTTCTAAAAGCCTAGGAACAACAGGCATAAAATGAGGTTTTATTTCTTTTAAATTGTCAATAAGTTTGTCAATAGATTCAGCAAAATGAATTTCAAATCCCATGTATAGGTAGTAATAGGATGCAAATCTTTCAAAAATATGACTGATTGGTAAATAACTAATCACGCGATATTTGTTTCCTGTTAAATCTAAAGATTCTGCACTAACAAATGTATTTCTAACAATGTTTTTGTGAGAAAGCATCACGCCTTTTGGAATTCCTGTGGTACCAGAGGTATAAATAATGGTCGCCAAATCATCTGGTTGTACAGCATTTTTTCTTTCTTCTACTTCTGCTTGATTGTCGTTTTCTTTTCCAAGGTTTAGAAATGTGTCCCAGTTTGTTTCTTGATGTATTTCATCAAACGTAAAAATGCCTTTTAATTTTGTTTTCTCTTGTATTGAATTCACTTTTTCTAGCAATTCGTGATCAGAAACAAAACAATAGATGGCATCAGAATGATTGATGATGTATTCGTAATCTGTTATAGAAAGCGTAGGGTATAGCGGAACATTTTGTGCTCCAATTTGTAAAACACCAATATCCAATATATGCCATTCGGGTCTATTGTTAGAGCTGATTACTGCAATTTTATCATTTGGCTTGACGCCTAATTTTAATAAAGCCCTGCTTACAGTATTTGCTTGTTCTATAAAAAGTGAAGTAGAAATAGATTGCCAGGTATCCTTTTTTTTAGATACAAAACAATTTTCTTGAGGATATTCTTCTAATTGATGGTATGCAAAATCAAATAAGCGTGTAATGGGGAATGACATAAGTGGTTAGTTGGTATGCCAAGGTACTTAAAAAAGCATTAACAAAAATTTGCGAACGCTTTTTTAAAACTAGTATACCGAATGAAATAGTAGGTTGTTTACTGTTTCAGCGAATTAATGGTAAGAGAATTCCTTTCCGTTAATTTTGGTGTATTTCGTGTCAATACTGTACGCTACATGCATTCCTTTGATATCAAAAACTCCAGATATGTTGGTGTATTTAAGATTTAGATCTTCTTCAAAACGTGCGTTGTTAAAAGAAACGCCATTGTTAAATTTAGCATATTTGAAAGTCGCAGTTTCTTTAAATACCGCTTTTTCAAAACTTACATTTCTATTGAATTTTGCGTATTTAAACGTTGAAGATTCAGAAAAATAAGTATTTTTAAAGCTACTGTCTTTCCTGAATTTCGCATATTTAAAAGTGCTATCGCCATTAAATGCTGTGCCTTCAAAAGAAGCATTTCTTTCAAAAGTTGAGTATTTAAACATCGCTTTTTCTTTAAAAGTACAGTTTTTAAAAATAGTTGTATCCTCAAAATTAGCAGTAAAGGTGTAGCCGCTGTGTTCATCAGGAATATACGCCAACACATCGTCTTCAAATGTACAATTGATAAATGAAATGTTACTTTCTATCTGTTTTTTAACCACATTTGAATTGTTGTAATTCCACCATTTCTTTCTTTTCGGAAGTCTGTCTATGGCTTCATCCATAAAAGTGAAATCTAGCACACCAACAATGATTGCGTTTTTATAGGATATTGTTTTTCCGCTTTTCACCGCTTTGATAATTTCTTCTGCGTTTACTCTTGTTTGTGCTGTTGTAGTAAGAGACAAACAAAAAATAAATAGGGTAAGAAAGACGCTTTTTTGTGTTGTAAATTTTTTCATTGTTGTTAGAATTTGAACGGTTATAATTAAAAGACCACAGCAACATAAAAATGTGACAGTTTCATTGAAAAGAATTCCCCGAGGCTCTGCCTTGGGGTTTCCCTTGAAATTATCATTGCCGCGAAAGCGGTAATCGAAAAGAATTCTTTTGGCCTAATCTAAAAAATAAGACCTACAAGGTTTTGGAAACCTTGCAGGAGAGGAGAGCGTTGAATGTTACTTCTTATTTTCAACCCATTTTCTAGCATTCACAAAGGCTTCTAGCCAAGGCGATACTTCATCTTTTCTTCCTTGCGGATAATTCGCCCAGTTCCATTGAAAAGTAGAGCGTTCAATATGTGGCATCATCACCAAATGACGACCTGTTGTATCACACAGCATGGCAGTATTATAATCAGATCCATTCGGATTCGAAGGATAGGCGTCATAGCCGTATTTTGCTACAATATCGTAGTTGTCTTCTGACATTGGTAACTTAAATTTCCCTTCACCATGAGAGATCCAAACCCCTAACGTAGTTCCCGCCAAGCTAGAAAGCATGACTGAATTATTTTCTTGTACAGTTACAGAGGTAAAAGCACTTTCGTGTTTTTGAGAGTTGTTGTGTAATAATTTTCCATGAACTTCATGATCGGGATTGATCACTTCCAATTCCATAAACAACTGACATCCGTTACAAATACCAACAGATAAGGTATCTTCTCTTTTAAAGAAATTCTTTAGTGCCGTATTTGCTTTTTCATTGTATAAAAATGCGCCAGCCCAACCTTTTGCAGAACCCAGTACATCTGAATTAGAAAAACCACCAACAGCTCCAATAAATTGAATGTCTTTTAAGGTTTCTCTACCAGAAATCAAATCGGTCATGTGTACGTCTTTCACGTCAAATCCAGCTAAATACATAGCATTTGCCATTTCACGTTCAGAATTACTTCCTTTTTCTCTTAAGATGGCTGCTTTAGGCTTCTTGTCTCCGTTCGCAATAACATCAGGCAATTTTCCTGTAAAATGAGTAGGGAACTTATAGTGTAAAGGTTGCTTTTCGAAATTTTCAATTCTCGCTGTTGCCAACCCATTTGCGGTTTGTTTTTGATCTAACAAATACGATGTTTGGTACCAAACGTTTCTCATTTCTGAAACAGACATGGAGAATGTATCCGTAGTATTTTTAATCGTTACTGTTCCAGAGTCATTTGCGGCCCCTATCTTATGGAACTCAATACCTGCAGCTGTTAAAACAGTTTCTACGGATGCATTTTTGGATTGGAAAACGATTCCTGAGTTTTCAGAAAATAATAATTTAATAGCATCGCTCTCCTGCAATGAAGTCAGGTCATAATCAGCACCTAAATTGATATCGGCAAAACACATTTCTAACAACGTAGTTATCAGTCCACCAGAAGCAACATCATGTCCGGCAACAATATCGCCAGATTTTATAAGCTCTTGAATGGTGTTAAAGGCAGTTTTGAAAAAGTGTGCATCCTGTATTGTCGGAGCTTCAGTGCCAATTTTATTGTGTATTTGTGCAAAGGAGCTTCCTCCTAATTTATAACTGTCTTGCGATAGGTTGATATAATAAATTGCTCCGCCATTTTTCTGTAAAACGGGCTCAATAACATTTGTAATGTCATTACAATTTCCCGCTGCAGAAATAATAACGGTTCCTGGAGAAATAACTTCTTCATTCGCATATTTTTGTTTCATTGATAGCGAATCTTTTCCCGTTGGAACATTGATTCCTAAGTCAATTGCAAACTCTGAAATGGCTTGAACAGCTTTGTATAAACGAGCGTCTTCTCCTTTGTTTTTGCAAGGCCACATCCAGTTCGCGGATAAAGAAACACTTCGTAAGTTGTCTTTAAGAGGTGCCCAAATGATATTGGTCAATGCTTCTGCAATGGAATTTTTACTTCCTGCCGAAGGGTCAATCAATCCAGAAATAGGCGAGTGGCCAATAGAAGTAGCGACTCCTTCTTTTCCTTTGTAATCTAAGGCCATTACACCTACATTGTTCAAAGGGATTTGTAATGATCCTACACATTGTTGTTTGGCAACTTTACCACCTACACAACGGTCTACTTTGTTTGTCAACCAATCTTTACAAGCGACAGCTTCTAATTGTAATACCTGTTCTAAATAATTTTTAAATTCTGATGTTGTATAGTGTATGTCTTCGTAATTTCTATTGATAGTGCTGTCTGTCATTACCGTTTTTGGAGAGCTTCCAAACATGTCTTCCAAGTCTAAATCCATTGGTTTTTCACCCGTTGTTTTAGATTGAAAAGTAAAACGTTTGTCATTGGTGACCTTTCCTACTTCATAATACGGAGAGCGCTCTCTGTCTGCAATGCGTTTTAAGGTTTCGGCTCCTTTTCTGCCGATAACCAATCCCATGCGTTCTTGAGATTCGTTTCCAATAATTTCTTTTGCAGAAAGCGTTGGGTCACCAACAGGCAATTTGTCTAAATCAATAATTCCACCCGTTTCTTCAACCAATTCTGACAAACAATTTAAATGTCCGCCAGCCCCATGATCGTGTATAGAAACAATGGTATTTACATCACTTTCTACCATGCCTCTAATGGCATTGGCAGCACGTTTTTGCATTTCAGGATTTGAACGTTGAATAGCGTTCAACTCAATTCCGCTTGAAAAGGCGCCTGTGTCTGCAGAAGAAACCGCAGCTCCTCCCATACCAATTCTATAATTGTCTCCTCCTAAAATAATAATTTCATCTCCTTCTTGAGGGGTGTCTTTTAGTGCTTGTTCTGCTTTTCCATATCCAATTCCTCCGGCTTGCATGATTACTTTGTCAAAACCAAGTTTTCGCCCTTCGACTCCGCTCAGGGTGACATCGCTTTGCTCGTCATGTTCAAAAGTCAATACAGAACCACAAATTAAAGGCTGTCCGAATTTGTTACCAAAATCAGAAGCTCCGTTAGAAGCTTTGATTAAAATATCCATTGGAGTTTGGTACAACCATGCACGTTCATCCATTGCTTGTTCCCACGGACGTGTATCATGTAGTCGAGAGTATGAAGTCATATAGACCGCAGTTCCTGCCAATGGCAACGAACCTTTTCCTCCAGCCAAACGATCTCTAATTTCTCCACCAGAACCTGTTGCAGCTCCATTAAAAGGTTCTACGGTTGTTGGAAAATTATGGGTTTCAGCTTTTAATGAAATTACTGAATTGAATTCTGTTTCTTGATAAAAATCAGGTTTGTCAGCAGTTTTTGGTGCAAATTGAGTTACCGTCGGACCTTCAATAAATGCGACATTGTCTTTATAGGCAGAAACAATTCCTTTTGGATTTTCTGCGGAAGTCTTTTTTATCAATTTGAAAAGGGAAGAAGGCATTTCTTCTCCATCGATGATAAAGGTTCCGTTAAATATTTTATGTCGACAGTGTTCTGAGTTTACTTGGCTAAAACCAAAAACTTCTGAATCGGTTAATTTTCGATCGAGTTTTTTTGATAAGCTCTCTAAGTAACCAACTTCTTCTTTATTCAACGCCAGTCCTTCTTTTGCATTGTATGCAGCAATATCGTCTATTTCCAATACTTTTTCTGGAGTGATGTCAATCGTAAAAATATTCTGATCTAAGTTGTCATACTTTTGAGAAATCATCGGATCAAAGTCTTCAAAACCTCGTGTTGAAATAACGAATTCTTCAATTCTAAGAATTCCATCAATCCCCATATTCTGAGTAATTTCTACAGCGTTGGTACTCCAAGGAGTAATCATGGCTGCTCTTGGACCAATAAAAAAGGCGTCGATAGACGCCGTGTTTATAGTAGGTTGATTGCCAAAAAGCCAATGTAGTTTTGTCGTGTTTTCAGTTGATAATTCTTTTACTGTTTGAACAGCAAATACTTTGCTGTCTTGGTTTCCAAAGAAATGAATCATTTAGTATGTGTTTGTGTGGTGTTTTGTAAAATGCAAATTTACTTTTTTCTGTTGAATTATGTGTATAAAAAAAGCGGCAAATTTTGCCGCTTTCGATAGTATTTTTTTAATTACTTTTCAATAATTTTTTTGTGATAAATTGATTTCCAACATGAATCTTCACAAGATAAATACCTCTGGTTAAGCTTGAAATATCAATACTGTTTTTAGTTTGACTAATCTCTTCTTTCAGAACTAGTTTTCCTAAGATGCTATACACTGTAATTTTAGCCTCTTGCTGAACGCTAAAGAAAAGCGTGTTATTAGTACTTGGATTTGGGTACATTTTAAAGGTTCCTATTTTAAAATCATCTACAGCTAGGGTAGACGTATGTGTTCCGATGCCATCAAAAGTATTTGCAGCAAAAGAATCCCATTCGTTTGAGTCATACGTAGTATTTGGACTAGAAATAGTGCTTTTTCTTCTTAATGTTATATTTTGAATATGGTTGCTTGAATTGTTTTCTTCTCCTACAATATCAATAAGCACCCCGTCTTTAAATAAACCTACTGGGTCATTTCCGTTAAAGTTTACTGGAGAAGCCCATTTATAAGGTGCTACTGAATTATTTGGCACTATTAAATCTGCATTATTTATTAAATTTGCATCGGCACTATCACCATGAATTATTACAAAAACATCATTTGGTAAAATACTTGTTACAGAAGTATTAACTAAAAAATCTTCTTTTGTAAGAGGTAAATCATCTACCCAAGCGCCACCATTTGACTGCTTTTTGATGCTGTAACCAGCTAAACTTATTGTTGCACTTGTCAAATTTACAATCTCAATAGCCTTATTGTTTCCTCCACTAGGTTCAACATATTCTGAGATAAACAATTCAGTAACCCCGTTTGAAGCCCCATCTGTTGTCGTTCCGTCTACAGCAGTAGTTTGAGCTGATTTATTATCTGCCCCATCTTTTGCCAATATTGTTGCGCTATAGGTAGTTGAAGTTGATAAGCCAGTTACCGTATAGGAGACGTTAGTTGCAGATGCTTTATAGGTACCATCTATAAAAATATCATAGCCGGTCACTGCAGTATTGTCTGTAGAAGCAGTCCATGTAAGTTTAAAAGAAGTGTCAGTTGCATTGCTAACCGCAAGGTTTGTAGGAACTGTTGGTGCTTCAGTATCTGTTAATGTTGTGCCGTTTACAGCAGCACTTTGCGCAGATTTATTATTGATTAAATCTTTTGCTAATACGGTAAAAGCATAAGTTGTATTGGTATTTAAACCTGTAAAGGTTGCTGTTGTTGCTGTGGTTTGTTTTGTTAGAGTTCCATCAATAAAAACTTCATATCCTGTTACTCCAATATTGTCTGTAGAAGCTGTCCAAGAAACTGTAATTGAAGAAGTAGTAATAGCACTTAAGGCAACATTTGTTGGCGTTGTTGGAGCCTCTGTGTCACTACTTGTATAAATTCCCCAAACATCTTGGGCTGAATCTCCACCCCAAATTCTAGTGGCTAAATACGGATTGTCTATAAACGGATTTCTATTTCCTTGCGCGTAGGTATTAGCTGTATTTTCATGAAAAGGATTACGCTGTTTTTCAATATCAGAAACAGGGTCTTCTACATTCCATTTTAAAAACAAGTCAATCATATCATCTCCAGTGTTTGTAGCGCTACCAACTCCAACAGCTGTTGGCAAACATACACTTCCATACCGTACATACATATACATCATCATTCTGGCAACATCCCCTTTCCATTCATCACCAGGATACCAAGCTGTATTTCCTGGATATGATTGTGTTGAGTTTCCAGCATTTCCAGTTCCTAAACCAAATTTACGATTACTTCTACTAGAATTCATTGACGCATCTGCTGGTCTAAGATTGTGAGCATCTGCTCCAGGACCCACACTACCTAAATTAGGGTTTCCTAAAGATCTTGCAAATACGTGTTCTCTATTCCATTCACCTTGTCCACCTCCATTATTGTTTTTATCACGTTCTCTATCATTTACAATGGTCCCATCTGTGCCATTTTCCCAACCGTATATTAACAATACATCATTGCTATTGTTCGGGTCTAAATCGGTTACCTTACAAGCTTCCCAAACATCTGGTGTATACGTTAATATATTGGTATGTGTTGCTATGATTTTTACAGCCAACGCATCTTTTAATGCTTGTCCAGATAATGTTTTATCTACATCATTGTAGTAGCTCTCTTGAGCTATAGCAATTGTAAATGATACTATAAATAATACACTGAGTAATTTTTTAATCATATGTCATTGTTTTTTTCTAGTAGCGCCATATAAAATCCATCAAAACCAGAAATTGAGGCTAGAATTTTTTGATCGCTCACGAAGGTAAAGTTTTTTCCTGAATCTGAGGCTAAAAAGTTATCAACCTGTTCTTGATTCTCAGAAGGCAAGACAGAACACGTTGCGTATACCAATTTTCCACCAGGTTTTACCATTTTAGAATACTGTTGCAACACCTCTTGTTGTGTTTTCTTGATGTTGTCAATAAATTCTGGTTGTAATTTCCATTTAGAATCTGGGTTTCTGCGCAATACACCCAGTCCAGAACACGGCGCGTCAATTAAAACACGATCTGCTTTGTTGTGCAATTTTTTAATCGCTTTTGTGTTTTCTATAACACGTAAATCTATATTGTGCGCTTTGTTTCTTTTTGCTCTGACTTTTAATTTTCTCAATTTACTTTCGTAAATATCCATGGCAATTACTTGTCCTTTGTTTTGCATTAAAGCAGATAAATGCAAGGTTTTTCCGCCGGCACCTGCACAGGTATCTACTACTTTCATTCCTGGTTTTACATCTAGATAAGCTGCTACCAATTGAGAAGATGCATCTTGTACTTCAAAACATCCTTTTTTAAATGCCTCCGTTTTAAACACGTTGGCTCTTTTCGTTAATTTTAACGCATCTGGGTGGTTGGGAACAGTTTCTGTTTCTATCTCTTCTTTGGCAAGTTCTTTTTGTAAGTTCTCTTTGGTAGTGATTAGTGTATTGACTCTTAACACAACATCTGCTTGTGTGTTTAACGCAGCCATTTCTGTTGTCCATGCTTCTTCTCCCAATTCTTTTACTCCCAATTCATCCATCCAATCAGGAATGGATTCTCTGAATTTTCGAATCTTGGACAATTCATCAAATTTCCCTTTTATCCTTCGTGTTGGAGTTGGTACTATTTGAGTCCAATCAGGTAGTGCAATTCCTTTTAAAACACACCATACAGAAAACAGTCTCCATAAATTAGGTCTATCAAAAGGTTCCTTAACTTCTGCAATTTCGGCATATAATCTTTTCCAACGTACAATTTCATAAATCGTTTCAGCAACAAATTTACGGTCTCTGCTGCCCCAGCGCTTGTCCCTTTTTAACGCTTTTTCTACAGCTTTTCCAGCATAAGCTCCTTCGTTAAAGACATCGCGTAAACTATCAATTACGGCATATGTTAAGTTTCTATGTAATCTCATTTTGTAAATTATTCAGTTTGCAAATGTACGGATAAGCGTATGATTGCTCAACTTTTTAACCGTCTTTATTGTAGCTGCACATCTTTTAAATAAGGAACTGAAATGATTGCAGAAGATTCTGTATTTTTGTAGTTAGTGGCTGGTTGGAAACAGACAATTTTATAAACTCATTTCTGTTGGATGAGATTTTCAGCTTTCTTTCTTTAGGAGATGCCTAAGTATCAGCCGACAAGAAAAAAATGGAAATAGCGCTAAAAGAAAGTGTTTTAATATTGATGTGTTTCCGACTAGAGGCTATTTATAAATTGAGAATTTGTTGCATTGAAAAACCTAAACCTTCCCATATCTTATATCAAAGGCGTTACTGCCAACAGGGCAAGTCTGCTGTTGCAAGAATTGCATATTAGAACGTGTAATGATTTGTTGACACTCTTTCCGTATAGATATATTGATAAAACGCGGTTTTATAAAATCAATCAATTAGAAAACAACAATTCAGAAGTTCAAATTATTGGGAAGATTACACGTGTTAAAACGGTAAAACAACAACGGGGAAGTAGATTGGTTGCGACTTTTATTGATGAGACGGGTTCTATAGAGTTGGTTTGGTTCAAAGGAGCTCACTGGATGAAAGAGGTGTTAAAAGTGGATGTTCCTTATGTTGTGTATGGAAAACTGAACAGTTACAACAACTCATTTTCTATTCCGCATCCAGAAATGGACTTGTTTTCTGATTATAAAAAGAAGTTACAAACGGCTATGCAGTCTGTGTATCCATCTACAGAAATGTTGACCAATAAAGGCATCAGCAATAAAATTATAAGAACTAGTATTCAAAATTTATTTCTTCAAATTGATGGCAATATAGAAGAAAGTTTGTCTCCGTCATGTATCGATGAATTTGGACTGATGTCAAAAAGAGACGCCTTGTTAAATGTACACTTCCCAAAGAGTCAAGAAAAATTAGCACAGGCACAATATCGGTTAAAATTTGAAGAGTTGTTTTTTATTCAATTACAATTACTACGGAAGAAAATCATCAGAAAATCAAAATTAAAAGGTTATGTTTTTGACAAGGTGGGTACTCATTTTTCTACTTTTTACGACACGTATTTGCCCTTCGATTTAACAAATGCACAAAAGCGTGTGTTGAAAGAGATTAGAAAAGATGTAGGCTCTAATGCGCACATGAATAGGCTGTTGCAAGGCGATGTTGGTTCTGGAAAAACGATTGTGGCCTTGCTAAGTATTTTATTGGCATTAGACAATGGGTTTCAAGCGGCATTAATTGCTCCCACAGAAATATTAGCAACACAACATTATCATGCAATTACAGATTTATTACAACATATGGATGTGGATATCGCTTTGCTAACAGGTTCTGTAAAAACAAAAAGAAGAAAAGAAATTCACCGAGGTTTAGAAGATGGAACACTCGATCTATTAATTGGCACGCATGCGTTATTAGAAGACAAAGTGCTCTTTAAAAATTTAGGAATTGCCATCATAGACGAACAACATCGGTTTGGTGTAGCACAGCGTTCTAAAATGTGGAAAAAGAATGCACTGCCGCCGCATGTATTGGTGATGACAGCCACGCCGATTCCGAGAACCTTAGCAATGTCTGTGTATGGTGATTTAGATATTTCTGTGATTGACGAGTTGCCTCCAGGGAGAAAAGAAGTAAAAACGGTGCATCGTTTTGACAGCAACCGCTTGGCTGTTTTTAAATTTTTAAAGGATGAAATTGCCAAAGGACGACAAGTGTACATTGTGTATCCATTAATCAAAGAATCTGCCGCAATGGATTATAAAGATCTTATAGATGGCTATGAAAGTATTGCAAGAGATTTTCCAGCGCCCGATTATCAAATAAGTATTGTGCATGGTAAGATGAAACCTGCTGATAAAGAATATGAAATGCAGCGTTTTGTTAAAGGAGAAACACAAATTATGGTGGCCACCACTGTAATTGAAGTGGGCGTAAATGTGCCCAATGCAAGTGTCATGGTGATTGAAAGTGCTGAGCGTTTCGGCTTATCGCAATTACATCAATTAAGAGGAAGAGTTGGGCGAGGAGCAGACCAGAGTTACTGTATTTTACTGACGGATTTTGCGTTGTCTTCAGATGCGAAAACACGTTTAAAAACCATGGTAGAAACTTCAGATGGTTTTAAAATAGCCGAAGTAGATTTAAAACTCCGAGGTCCCGGAAACTTAATGGGAACTCAACAAAGCGGTGTGCTAAATCTAAAAATAGCAGATTTGGTAAAAGACACATCGATATTGGTAACGGCTAGAAATGCCGCAATTTCCTTGTTACAAGACGATGCCAATCTTTCAAAACCTAAAAACTCAGTACTTCTAAAAACCTACACACAGCTCCAAAAAACAAGTGGCTTGTGGGCGAACATTAGTTGATTAATGTATTAGTTGATTTCTTTTTAAATCGTCATAAAATTCTGCATTGGTAACGCTGATAAATGGAGCTAGCCAGAAGAAACCAATTCCACATGTAAGAAGACACAGAACCCCTAATCCCACATACATAAGCATTAAAACAAAATAGTCCCATTTGTAGCCATTCATCATTTCTTTACTTTTATCAATGGCTTCCATAGCACCAATTGATTCATCATCCGCAAGGATAAAGAATGTCATTGCATATGATATTGATGCAATAATCCCTGGTATGATCAGTAAAAGCATCCATAAAAAAGTGAATAGTACCATTAATAAATAAGCGCCTAAAGAAGTTACGAAATTATTAAAACCCATAAATATTTGCTCAAACCTAGGGTCTTCACCTCTTGAAATTGCCAAGGTGAAAATGGTGATACCAAGCGTAAATGGCCCAGCAATAAGTAGCGAAATTATTGATATCATAGAAGAATACTCAGCCATTGCTGCAATAGCTCCTACAATTATGCCATACAAAACAAAGGTTCCGATGGCTAAGAGCCACTTGCCATGTAGAGACTCTTTTGCCATTTTCATTAAAATAATATTTTCAGTTTTCATAGTTTTGAATTTTAGGTTGTTTTTAGAGGTAAAAGAAATCTAGGAGGTTCATCCTTAGAATAAGGAAAAACTACAAGTATAGCAAGAAAAAGTAGCTTTGTCATTGTGATGGCTTTTAATTACTTAAATGTATAAAAATTTAAAATTCCAGAACTTACTGAGGAGATATTCTTGTGGTTAAATAAAAACCCCTCCGCTTGGGAGGGGTTTGCATAATTTAATTATTCTTGTTCCTTTGCTCTGGCGTAAATATTCATTTTCTTGATTTTTCCGTCAACAATGTTAACATCCGCAACAATGTGCTTCATAGTTTCCTTACCGCCTATTGTATCGGTGAATTCCTGTCCTGTAGTTAACCAATGTTCATTTTCACCTTCCTTATGTTCAACAGTGTTTGTTACCATCCATATTACCTTCCAATGTGGATTACTTGACTTGAACCAGTCACCCAAAAATTGTTTGATGGTATCACGTCCTTTTATTATTGATCCATTACTGCCATAAACGGTGATGTCTTCGGCATACATTTCAACAATTTTATCCAAATTTCTGTCATTATGAGCTTGTATAAGATCCAAATATATTTTTGTAATACCAACATCACCAGCAATTATATTTAATTTTTCACCTTTATCGTTAAACTCGTAACCGATAACGGTTGTTTCATTAGAGTGATTCGTTTCTTTCTGTGTGGGTGTTTGACAAGATGTCAAGCCCATTAATAGTAGTGAGATAAACAATAAATTTTTCATTTTAAATTGATTTATGGTTAATATCGTATAAAGATACAAAAACACACCATTAATCATTCTATTGTTTTTATTTCCGTTGAAGACATACATTGCATTTTTAATCCATCCGGCGTTTTAATCATATATCCAGTTTCAAACCATTTCAATTTGAGTGCTTTTCCGTCTTCAGAAATAAACGTACCATCATTAATATATGTGATATGCGCACTGTTTTTATCTGTATTGATTTTTATATCACTGAACTTCCAATCGCTCGAAATTGTTTTTGTGGATTTATAAATGCCTTTTACAAAGGTCTTAAGCTCATTTACTGACATTACTTTCCCTGCTTCAAAAATATAATAGTCATCCGTAACCATAGATTCGAATAGATCTGAGTGAACATTATCTACATCAATGCCTTTAAAATAATTAGTCAAAAGTGTCATGACTTCTGCTTCACTCACATTCTTTTCAATAGAACATCCTGAAAAGAATAAAACTGCTAATATTATTAAATATCTTATTTTCATTCTCCTTTGATTTAATTGAAAACTCCTAAGAGTTAAACATATTATTTTTTTGAAAACAATGCTGAATTGTTAGTCATTGTTAATTGGTGGTGGTCCTTCAGGAATAATGGATTTGTACACTTCGTTCCCTTTACGTTTTACATATTCTGCTTTCACTTTTTTGACAAGTGTTGGGTTTTCAAATAAATCTACCATGGTCATTGCCATTGCTTTAGAAGCATATTTCATTCCTTTATGTCCAATGCTCATTCCGCTACAAGCAACAACTGCCCAAGAATGCCAAGGGGTGTCTTTAGGAGCTGTCGTAACGCCTAAATTAATATTCGCAACATTCCAACTTACATCACCAACATCTGTAGATCCACCTCCGGGATGTTCTCTTGTAGCTAGTAATGGTTTGATTGAACTATCCATTCCTACTTGTTTTTTCCCGGTTACTTCTTGTATTTTTTTACCAAAAGCAATTTCTTTATCGGTATAGGTTATTGGACCTAACAATTCTAAGTTTGCTTGCATGATTTTTCCACCTTCACGGTTTACCAATACTTCATAAATTCCTGAGATCAATGAAACCTTGTAGTCTACGTTTGCCATGATGGCAGCTCCTTTTACCATTTCAACCGCACGTTTTTTAACAAGCATCATTCCATCACGTTTTGTATCACGAACTCGCATCCAAAGTCTTGAATAATCTGGAACCACATTAACAACCTGTCCGCCATCTTGTATGTGGTAGTGCATCCGAACCGTTGGTCTTACATGTTCTCTATAGTAGTTGATCCCTGTGGTGTAAATTTCTAAAGCATCGGAAGCACTTCTTCCGTTCCATGGATCAGCAGAAGCATGCGCTGCTTGCCCAAAAAATTCTACTTTAAAATCGACAAGTGCCAAAGAACTTTGTACATCTGCCTCTATTTCTGCAGATGGATGCCAGCTAATATTTACATCAACATTGTCCCACAATCCGGCATTGACCATCCAAATTTTTCCAAAATATTTTTCTTCACTCGGAGTTCCAAAAAACTTTACTGTTCCTTTTATCTTACCTTTTTGTATCAATTCTTTAATGGCAATTGCTGCACCAAGACTTCCCGCACCAAAAAGATTGTGCCCACATCCGTGTCCGGCAGCTCCTTTGTTCAAAGCCTCTTTTGTAGGTAGTGCTTTTTGAGAAATTCCAGGAAGCGCATCAAATTCTCCTAATACGCTTATCACAGGTTTTCCAGAGCCATAGGTGGCAACAAAAGCTGTAGGCATCCCTGCAACACCGCGTTCTATTGTAAAACCTTGTTTTTCTGCGTAATCCGATAAAATTTTAGAAGATTTATGCTCTTGAAACGCTTCTTCCGCCAAGGCCCAAATAGCATCACTTATTTTGATTAGGTTGGCTTCATGTTTTTCTACAGAGGCAATAATGGCTTTTTTAGTAGTGCTCATGTTGTTTTGTGAAAATGTAGCTAGTGTACATAGCAGCAAACAAAAAGCAAGACTTCGTGTAAATTTGTTTTTCATGTTAGGTTCGTTTTAAAAGTTGCATCTATTGAATAGATACAATATGATGTTTGAAAGATACTTATTTTTAATTGATAACAGCAGGAAATTTTGGAATGGACCTTTTTCATCAATAAAAACAATGAGGTGAATTTAATGTTGATCGGAGATTAACAATCAATTTTAATGATTACATAAAGATAAAATATGTAAATTTGCAGCTGAAATTTCTATTAAAAGCACATGAAGATATCATACAACTGGTTAAAGCAATTTTTACAGATAGATTGGGAAGCTGAAAAAGCTGGAGAATTGCTAACAGATTTAGGATTGGAAGTAGAGGGGATTGAAACCAAAGAGTCTATAAAAGGAAGCTTAAAAGGTATTGTTGTTGGCGAAGTGCTAACCTGTGAACAGCATCCAAATGCAGATCGGTTAAAGATAACTACTGTTGATATAGGTGCTGATGAACCTTTACAAATTGTTTGTGGAGCACCAAATATTGCTGCAGGTCAAAAAGTACCCGTTGCTACCATCGGAACGATGTTGTATGATGATAAAGGAGAAGGGTTTAAAATCAAGAAAGGAAAAATAAGAGGAGAAGAAAGTCATGGAATGATTTGTGCCGAAGACGAATTAGGATTGGGCAAGGGACATGACGGAATACTCGTGTTAGCTTCAAAATTTAAAGCGGGAACTCTAGCTGCTACCGTTTTTGATATCGAAATTGATCAAATCTTTGAAATCGGTTTAACACCGAACAGAGCAGATGCGATGAGTCATTTTGGAGTGGCAAGAGATCTGCGCGCTGGCTTAATGCAGCAAGAGATTAATTTAGAATTAATTTCACCGTCAGTAAGTGATTTTCACGTAGATGAACGAAAATTAAAGATTGACGTAGCGGTGGATAACAAAGCATTAGCGCCTCGTTATTGCGGAATTACAATTACAGATATAGAAGTAAAAGAGAGTCCAGCATGGATTCAAAATCGTTTGAAATCCATTGGAATAACACCAAAAAATAACATTGTTGATATTACTAATTATGTGTTGCATGAGTTAGGACAGCCTTTACATGCTTTCGATGCAGCAAAAGTAAAAGGAAATAAAATTCTTGTAAAAACTTTGGCAGAAGGAACCAAATTTACAACCTTAGATGAAGTTGAAAGAAAATTGAGTGCTGAAGACATTATGATCTGTGATGCAAAATCAAATCCATTATGTATTGCGGGGGTCTTTGGAGGTATTAAATCTGGTGTTACAGAACACACGACATCGTTGTTTTTAGAAAGTGCTTATTTCAATCCTGTTGCCATTCGTAAAACCGCAAAAAGACATGCCTTAAACACAGATGCTTCTTTTCGTTTTGAACGTGGAATTGATATTAACTTGGTAAAATATGCGTTGAAACGTGCTGCTTTATTGATTGAAGAATATGCAGGTGGAACGTTAGCTTCTGACATTCTAGATTTTTATCCAGAACGTGTAGAAGATTTTCAAGTGTTTTTATCATATGAAAACGCATATCGATTGATTGGTCAAGAAATTCCGAAGGAAACCATCAAAAAAATCTTGGCGTCTTTAGAAATAAAGATCAACAGTGAAACTGAAGGAGGTTTGGGATTAACAATTCCATCGTATCGTGTTGATGTTCAGCGAGAAGCAGATGTTATTGAGGAAATTCTAAGAGTGTATGGATACAATAATATTGAGTTTTCACATAAGTTGAACACATCAATCTCTTTCGATACAAACAATAAAACAAAGATTGAAAATAGTGCTGCCAATCAACTAACCGCACAAGGGTTTAACGAAACCATAGCGAATTCATTGACAAAAGCTGAATACACCAACTTGTCTGATGATTTAAATGAAGCGCATACGGTAGCAATTTTAAATCCGCTGAGCAGCGATTTAAAAGTAATGCGTCAGTCGCTATTGTTTAGTGGATTGGAATCAGTTTCATACAATATCAACAGAAAGAATACTGCGTTGCGATTTTATGAATTCGGAAAAACCTATCATAAATATGATACACGGTATCAAGAAGATAAACACCTGACCTTGTTTGTAACAGGAAACAGAACAAAAGAGAGTTGGAAGACTACTCATAAAACTTCTGATTTCTTTTATTTAAAAGGAGTTGTAAGTGCTTTATTAACTCGATTGGGAATACTTGATTTTAAAACAACACCTACAAAGTCTGCAATTTTTTCTGAAGGAATCTCTTTGAGCTTAGGGAAAGTTAAATTGGTAGAATTTGGAGTTGTAAAACGAAGTATTTTAAAAGAATTTGGAATTAAACAAGAAGTGTTATTTGCAGATTTCAATTGGGAAAATGTATTGAAATTAGCAGGAAAGAAGAAGGTTAAAGTGACAGAATTGCCTAAATTCCCGGCAGTAAAGCGTGATTTGGCATTGTTGTTAGACAATAACGTTTCGTTTAAGGAAATATACAATTTATCATTTCAATCAGAAAAAACGGTTTTAAAAGAAGTGGATTTGTTTGATGTGTATGAAGGAGGGAAATTGCCAGAAGGGAAAAAATCATATGCAGTAAGTTTTGTGTTGCAAGACGAAAATAAAACACTTACAGATAAGCAAATTGATAAAATAATGAAAAAGTTACAGGCCACTTTTGAGAAAAACTTAGAAGCTGTGTTGCGATAAATTAGCATCGGTTCAATAATTCAATAAATGAACAGATACATAATTACACAAAGTTACATGTACAAACTATTTATAAGACCAGTTCTCTTTTTATTTGACCCAGAAAAGGTGCATTACTTTACTTTTGGCTTGTTGAAATTTTCACATAAAATCCCATTTGTATCAGCACTTATCAGAAGTATGTATCAAGTGCATGATAAAAAATTAGAACGTACCTTATTTGGAATTACGTTTAAAAACCCAGTGGGATTGGCTGCAGGATTTGATAAAAATGCGGTGCTGTATAATGAGTTGGCAAATTTTGGCTTTGGCTTTATAGAAATCGGAACAGTAACCCCAAAAGCTCAGGAAGGGAATCCGAAGAAAAGACTATTTCGTTTGCAAGATGACAAAGGGATCATCAACCGAATGGGCTTTAATAATAATGGAATTGAAGCTGCTATTGAAAACTTAAAGGAGAACAAAGGTCAAGTTCTTATTGGCGGAAATATTGGAAAAAACACACAGACACGTCCAGAAAATTACACCAAAGATTATTGTGAGGTGTTTACAGCATTGCATGAGTATGTAGACTATTTTGTGTTGAATGTAAGCTGTCCAAATGTTGACAGTCATGCCAAGTTAAATGACAAAGAGTATTTGTTAGAATTGATTTCTTCGGTGCAAGAATTGAATGAAAAAGAAGTACAACAAAAACCGATTTTATTAAAAATAGCTCCAGATTTAAACAACCATCAATTGGATGAAATTATTGACTTGGTTGCAGAAACAAAGATTGATGGCGTTATCGCTTCCAACACCTCTGTAAATAGAGATGATTTAAAAGCTTCTAAAGAGCGATTAGAACAAATTGGCAATGGAGGTTTAAGTGGGCAACCAATTGCAGAGAGAAGTACAAAAGTGATTCAGTATTTATCTAAAAAATCAAACAAAGCCTTTCCTATTATTGGTGTAGGAGGGATTCATTCTGAGCAAGATGCACTAGATAAAATAAAAGCGGGCGCAGATTTGGTGCAAATTTATACAGGGTTTATTTATGAAGGCCCCGGTTTGGTAAAACGAATTAACAAGGCGATTTTAACGCATCATTCATGAGTTATGAAATACTTACATCATTTCTATTTGCTTCCTTTGCGCTAGCTTTTTCTCCAGGACCTGATAATATTTTTGTATTGACACAAAGCATTGTTAATGGTAAAAAATATGGATTGGCAACTGTTTTTGGATTGATAACAGGCTGTTTGGTGCACACAACATTAGTCGCATTTGGAGTTTCTGCGCTGATCAAAGCAAATGAAAACCTATTCTTTACCATCAAATTGCTAGGCGCTATCTATTTACTGTATTTGGCGTATAACGTGTTTGTAACGGATGTCGCTATTTCTTTATCAGTAGAAAAAGTTGCTAAGAAAACCACGGGACAATTATTCAGACAAGGTTTTGTTATGAATGTCTTAAACCCAAAAGTATCTATTTTCTTTTTGGCGTTCTTTCCAGGGTTTTTGTTTAGTGATGCATTGGGTACAGTAGCTCAGTTTTATATATTAGGATTCTTATTTATGTTCGTTTCATTGCTTGTTTTTTCTGCAATCGCCATTTTAGCAGGCACAATTTCTGAAACAATTAAGAAAAGTAGTAAGGTTGGAGTGTACTTAAAATGGATGCAAATTATAGTGTTTGTGGCGATTGCTATTTTTATTTTAGTGTAGATTGTTCACATTCTCTGAAACAAGCTGTTTCAAATTGCTTTTTATTTATTACATTCGACATCAAACTAACGTACTCTTTTATTTATGACTTCTCTTATAGGAATAATTCTTGCAATTTCGTTGATGATTATTATGTTCGGAATGGGATTGTCTCTTACAATATCTGATTTTAAACGAGTTGTCACCTACCCAAAAGCAATTTTTGTAGGACTCACATGTCAGATGATCTTGTTGCCTTTGGTAGGGTATCTAATAGCAATTATGCTAAATTTATCACCTGTTATGGCTATTGGTTTAATGATGTTGGCTGCTTGTCCGGGTGGTGCAACTTCAAATTTGTTAACACACTTGGCAAAGGGAGATTTGGCATTGTCAGTTTCATTAACGGCAATTGCCAGTTTATTATCAATTGCAACCATTCCTTTTATTATTCAGTTTGCGATTTCAGAATTTTCAAACGAAGATCAAATGATTGTGGTAGATTCTTTTTCAATGATCAAACAGTTGTTTATTATTATCATTATACCTATTGGTGTAGGGATGTTTGTGAAATCAAAATTTTCAAAATTTGCAGAAAAAATGGAAAAACCTGTAAAGTCAGCATCTGCTATTATTTTTTCGCTAGTTGTTGTTGGAGTTTTATTTAGTTTGAGAGATGTATTTGTAGAGTATGTTGCTGAAGCGGGATTGCCTTCTATACTGTTAAATGTTTTAATGATGGCACTCGGTTTTTTAGCGGCCTTACTTTTTAAATTGCCAAGACCTCAAGCAATAAGCATTTCTATTGAAACGGGAATTCAAAACGCGACGTTGGCAATTACCTTGGCAACCATTTCCTTAAATAATGCTGAGTACTCAATTGTTCCTGCAATTTATGGCTTGCTGATGTTCTTTACCGCAGCAATTATTATTATTGCAAGAAAACGGCTAGGTGTTCGATAAATAGTTACACCTATCTTTGTTTTTAGGAATGCCACAACTCTGACAAAACTCATAGGTTTTCATAGCTATAATTTGATTTATATTTTAGTTCTGATTTCATTTAAAACCTAATCAGTAGGTAATAAACCAAGTTGTTGATAAAAAGATAAATTATCCAAAAAATCTTGTTCTTGTGCTATTTTTCCGTCTTTCATTTTTACAAGCGTAACACCATCAATATTAACATTTTTTCCAGAAGCTGGTATTCCGAAAAATTCACCCGAATGAGTCCCTTTAAAATTCCAATGTTTCACAATTTTATCACCTTGTCCAAAAGCATCAATAATTGTAAATGTAATATCTGAAAATCCGGTTAGATAATTTTGATAGTAATCTTTGAATCCTTGAATTCCAACTACATTTTCAGGCAATGTTATTAAGGTGATGTTTTCGTCAAAATTGGTTTCGTTTATTAAGTCAATTTTTCCATGGTTCATGATTTCATCCCAAGTGGATTCATACATTTTTAGATTGTCAGTCAATTGCTTTTCAGCTTTTTCTAAAGCAAGGTGTTTAGTTGAAGGTTCATTTTTACAACTTATTATTGAAAATGAAAGAAGTAAAGCAAACATTCCACTCAAAAAGGTTTTGGTTAGTTTCATAATTATATTCTTAATATATGTGCCTACTCTAGTTCGGTTTTCGGCTTACCCGTATTTTTGTTTCAAATTACTGCCAACTAGTTGTTTGATGTTAAAGGTACTAAAAAAATAATTCTTGGAAAATACTGCTTTATAGAAAGCAACATTTTTTTAAATAAAGAAATAAAAAAGCCTTACATCAATACTGCAAATAGTGTATATTTGAGCAATGAACCACGTCAAAATTATTGAATGTCCACGCGATGCAATGCAAGGAATTACGTCGCGATTTATTACTACGGATGCCAAAGCAAAATACATCAACGCACTTTTAGGTGTTGGTTTTGATACGATTGATTTTGGGAGCTTTGTATCGCCAAAAGCGATTCCGCAAATGCGAGATACTGCTGATGTCTTATCAAAATTAGACCTGTCAACTACCAAAAGTAAATTGCTGGCAATTGTAGCCAATGTGCGTGGTGCCAATGACGCTTCTCAATTTGAAGAAATTGACTATTTGGGCTATCCTTTTTCTATTTCAGAGAATTTTCAAATGCGGAATACGCATACAACCATTGCAGAATCGATTACAGTACTCCAAGAAATTTTAGCCATTGCTGCTAGAACGAACAAAGAAGTGGTTGCCTATTTGTCCATGGGGTTTGGAAACCCGTATGGAGATCCTTGGAACGTGGAAATAGTAGGGGAGTGGACAGAAAAATTATCGAGTATGGGCGTACAGATTTTATCGCTTTCTGATACCATTGGAAGTTCAACGCCAGAGATCATCAGTTATTTGTTTTCGAATTTAATTCCGAAGTTTCCAAAAATAGAATTTGGAGCACATTTACATACCACACCAACTTCTTGGTACGAAAAAGTAGATGCGGCTTATAAAGCAGGTTGTCATCGATTTGATGGCGCTATTAAAGGATATGGAGGCTGTCCAATGGCAAAAGATGAATTGACAGGAAATATGCCCACAGAAAAATTACTCTCTTATTTTACAGCTCAAAAAGCCGACACCAACATCAAACCGCTGCGTTTTGAAAGTGCCTATAATGAGGCTTTAAAAATATTTTAATTCTAAGAAACGAGCATGTTGAAATTTATCAAATCACTATCTTACATTTTTTCAATAGCAGTACTGATTTCTTGCAGTCAAGATGACGGAAAAATTGACTTTACTTTTTTACAACTCAATGATGTGTATGAGATTGCACCAATCCAAGGAGGAAAGTTTGGAGGCATGGCACGAGTTGAAACTGTGCATCAACAATTGTTACAAGAAAATAAGAACACCATGTTGTTTATGGCGGGAGATTTTTTAAATCCATCGCTATTAGGAACTCTAAAATACGAAGGAGAACGTATTCGCGGAAAGCAAATGATTGAGGTGATGAACGCTATGAAATTTGATTTGGTTGCTTTTGGAAATCACGAATTTGATTTAAAGAAATCGGATTTACAAAAACGTTTGAATGAAAGTCAATTTGAATGGATTTCTTCCAATGTACTAGAAAAGATTGATGAAGACTCAGCACCTTTTTACAGTGAACGTAACGGAGTAAGACATCCTGTTTCAGATACATATATCAAAGAGTTTACAGATGCCGACGGAACGAAAATTAGTATTGGTTTTATCAGTGTTTGTATCAATTCCAACCCAAAAGAATATGTAGTATATAAAGAGATGTTTCAAGAAGCTCAAAGAGCTTTCGAAAGTATAAAAGATAAGGTCGATATTGTTTTTGGATTGACACACGGAACCATTGCGCAAGATAAAAAACTCTTGAAACTATTGCCAAACATTCCCTTAATTATGGGAGGACACGAGCATACAAATATCTTAGTTCCTGTTGGAGATTCAAATATTGCAAAAGCAGATGCCAATGCAAAAACGGCTTATATTCACAGAATTTCATTTGATAAAAACACTAAAAAAGTAGTGGTACGCTCTGAATTAAAAGGAATCAATGCGTCAATTCCGACAGATAAAAGGGTAGGAGCGCTTGTTGACAAGTGGCAAGAACTCTTACAATCAAAAATTAAAGACCTTATTTCGAATCCAACAGAGGTAATTTATACTGCCAAAACTCCGCTAAATGCGCGAGATGTTTTTATCAGGAGTGTACAAACCAATATGGGTACAATTATTACAAAAGCCATGTCTTTTGCCTATGATGACAAGGTAGATTGTGCGTTGGTAAATGGTGGCTCTATACGGATTGATGACGAATTAAAAGGCGCTATTACGGCGGTAGATATTTTTAGAGTTTTACCTTATGGAGGTGATATTTTAAAGATTAAACTCAAGGGCTCTTTGTTAAAGAAGGTATTGGATTACGGATCGGCATCCGCAGGAACAGGTGCTTACTTGCAAAAATACAATGCCGAAAAAGTTGAAGGAGTTTGGAAAGTACAGCACAAAACTATCAAACCAAGCCAAACCTATACCGTAGCATTTTCTGACTACCTCTTAAAAGGGCTTGATATTCCTTTTTTATCAGAAAAAAATAAAGAGGTATTGCATGTGTATCATCCATCATCTACCGAAAAAGCATCCGATATTCGGAAGGCGGTAATTCTTTTCTTGAAAACTTTATAGTTCCGAAAAACCCTCTTTTTTAAGTTTAATATTTTTATTTAAAATAATTCTAAATAATATTTGTAGATGTCAAATTGTTATGTAGATTTGCAGCGTTTAAAAATAGTTATTTAAATTTAATCTAAATAACAATTAATAAAAATTAAAAGAATGAAAAGAGTATTATTTTTTATGTTAGTAAGTGTATCATTTGCTACAATGGCACAACAACATGATGAAAAAGCAACTGCAAGCAACTCAAAATTAACTGTTGGTGGTTATGGAGAAATTACCTACAACAGACCTACAGGAAAAAATACAGAATTAGATGTGCAACGTCTAGTAATGCTTTTTGGGTATAAATTTGACGAGAGAACTCAATTTATAACAGAAATTGAATTTGAGCACGTAAAAGAAGTGTATGTAGAGCAAGCGTATTTGCAATATAGTGTAAGTGATAATGTAAATTTAAAAGCAGGTTTAATGTTGGTTCCTATGGGAATTGTAAATGAATATCATGAGCCAACTACGTTTAACGGAGTGGAAAGACCAAGTATGGATGGTGCTATTATTCCAACAACTTGGAGAGAAATTGGACTCGGTATTTCTGGAAAATACAATGAAGCATCATTGCGTTACCAAGCATATATTTTTAACGGATTCCAAACAACAACTTCTGATGGAAAAGGAAATATTACTGGAGGTAAATTAGGAGGAAGCAAAGGGTTACGTGGTGGACGTCAAAAAGGTGCAAAATCAAATTTTAACCATGCAAACTTTTCTACAAAATTAGATTATTATGGAATTTCTGGATTGCGTTTAGGATTGTCTGGTTATTTTGGAAGAACACAATCTCCAAATGATGTAGAAGATATTGATGGAGCTGATATAGGAATGGCAATGTTTGGTTTGGATGCTAGATATTCAAAACAACGTTTTAGTGCACGTGGACAGTATATTACTGCAAGCTTATCAGACACAAAAGCATATAATGCAGCTACAGGAAAAGACTTAGGAAGTTCTTTACGTGGATGGTATGCAGAAGCTGCTTACAACTTATTATCATTAGACAAAGAGCAACAATTGATTTCTTTTGTTAGATATGAAGACTATAATACACATGCGTCTACTGAAGGTAATTTAGCTAAAAACGGAAAGTATGACAGACAAGAGTGGACTCTTGGATTGAGCTATAAAATTGCTCCTGGAGCAGTGGTAAAAGCAGATTACCAAATTAAAAATAATGTTGCTGTTGGTAGTACTGCAACAAAACAATTAAATTTCGGAATCGGAGTTTGGTTCTAAGAAAAACATATAGTTAATCTGAGATTAGCTAGAGCAAGGATTTATATCTTGTTCTAGTTTTTTTGTTATTATAAGCTATTATTAACGTTGAAATACTATTTTTACATGATGATTTTAAAAAGAGTTACTTTATTGCTATCCATTTTTACGGTTGTTGTATGCTATTCTTTTCAAGTACCTAATCCGTTGCTAAAAAAGGTACGGAAAGCAGTAGAAAAGACTTTTGAGATTAAAGATGTCATTTTAGAACCTCTTTTAATTGATAGTACATTACAAACCAAATTACACAAGTCAATAGAGAAGGATCACTTATTTAAAATTGTAAATAACGAACAATTAATAGGTTATGCATTTATTGACAAGGCTCCTAGTAAAACAGATGTTTTTGATTATCTAATTTTGTTGGATGCAAATTTAGTGATTGTCAAAGCAAAAGTATTGACCTATAGAGAAGATTACGGCTCAGAAATTGGCAGCAGACGCTGGCTCAAGCAATTTATAGGAAAAGGATCTGAAGACCATTTTAAATATGGCAACCAAATTATGGCAATTTCTGGAGCCACAATCTCGGCACATTCCATGACAAGAGCCATCAATACATTTCTTAAAAATTTAGAAATCCTTCATAAAAACAACATCTTATAATGCAAATTCACGGGATTATTCATCAGTTTCCAAAAGAAATTAAACTCTTAATTATCGCTTTTACCTGTACCTTAAGTATCGGGTTTTATAGCGGAATTACCTTTGTTAGAGATACCAACGGTACAAATCCGAATGGCGTAGAACAACGTTATTTAGGAAATGAATACGATACCGATGCAACGAAAATGCAATTTAAAAAAACCAAGGCAGAGGTAATGACCTTGGTACACAACCATGTATTGTCTTTATCTGTTATTTTCTTTTTGCTTGCTGTAATTTTGGCAACCACAGGTATCAATAAAAAGTTAAAGGTTTTTCTAATGATAGAACCTTTTGTTTCTGTTCTATTAACTTTTGGTGGAATTTATTTGATGTGGTCTGGAATTTTGTGGTTTAAATACGTGGTGATCATTTCTGGGATATTGATGACTGTAGCTTTTGTATTGTCCACTTTTTTTATTTTGAAAGCCTGCCTAGTAAAAAAGTAAGTAAACAATTACTTACTATTAGTACTGTCCGAATAAATTTATATAAAGTTTATAGTATTAGTTGTCAGTGTTCAGTGGTTAAGCAGTTAAAATTAAGCCTATGTTCTATGATCTACTGATAGCTATCGGGACAGCGTATCTGCCTACCGGAAGGCAGGGCGGTCTAATATCTTTTTTAATATTACAAGTAAACCAATTATTAGTCGTATTTTTGCCTGCAATTAATTGATAAGTTGATTGCACCATGATAGCACACGATTCTAAAATTATAGGAGAAGGTTTAACCTACGACGACGTACTCCTAATACCCGCCTTTTCTGAAGTTCTTCCAAGAGAGGTAAGTATCAAAACAAAATTCACAAAGAACATCGAAATTAATGTTCCGATTATATCCGCAGCGATGGATACGGTTACAGAATCTTCAATGGCCATTTCAATTGCTAGAGAAGGAGGCATCGGTGTATTGCATAAAAACATGAGCATAGAGCGACAAGCTTTAGAAGTTCGGAAAGTAAAACGTGCAGAATCAGGAATGATTATCGATCCAATTACCTTGCCGATTACTGCGATTGTAATGGATGCTAAAAGTGTGATGAAAGAGCATAAAATTGGAGGAATTCCTGTAGTTGATGACAATGGCTATTTATTAGGAATTGTCACCAACAGAGATTTGCGTTTCGAAAAGAATAACGATCGCCCTATCTCGGAAGTAATGACTACAGAAAATTTAATCACTGCAAAAGAAGGAACTTCGTTACAACAAGCAGAGGTTATTTTACAAGAATATAAAATTGAAAAATTACCAGTAGTAGATGCTGCTAATAAATTAGTAGGACTTATCACCTTTAGAGATATTACAAAACTAACGTTGAAGCCATTTGCAAATAAAGACAGCTACGGACGTTTACGCGTTGCCGCTGCTTTAGGTGTTACAAGAGATGTGGTTGACAGAACGGAAGCCTTGGTGAATGCGGGTGTAGATGCCGTGATTATTGATACTGCTCACGGACATACAAAATCGGTGGTAGCAGCGTTGAAAAGTGTTAAAAGTAAATTTCCAAATTTAGATGTTGTTGTTGGTAATATTGCCACAGCAGAAGCTGCTAAGTTTTTAGTAGCTGCAGGTGCAGATGCCGTAAAAGTAGGCATTGGGCCAGGGTCAATTTGTACCACTAGAGTTGTTGCTGGAGTTGGTTTCCCACAGTTTTCTGCGGTATTAGAAGTTGCGGAAGCGATTAAAGGAAGTGGTGTTCCAGTCATTGCTGATGGAGGAATTCGCTATACAGGTGATATTCCGAAAGCAATTGCTGCAGGAGCTGATTGTGTAATGCTCGGTTCTTTATTAGCAGGAACAAAAGAATCTCCAGGAGAAACGATTATTTACGAAGGAAGAAAATTCAAATCGTATCGCGGAATGGGATCTATCGAAGCCATGAAGCAAGGCTCTAAAGACCGTTATTTCCAAGACATAGAAGACGATATTAAAAAACTAATTCCAGAAGGAATTGTTGGGCGTGTGCCTTATAAAGGAGAATTGTATGAAAGCATTCATCAGTTTGTAGGTGGGTTGCGCGCAGGAATGGGTTATTGTGGCGCTAAAGATATTGCCACTTTAAAAGAAACAGGAAGGTTTGTACGAATCACTGCTTCTGGTATCAATGAAAGCCACCCGCACGATGTGGCCATTACCAAAGAATCTCCGAATTACAGTAGAAGATAAGCGTACTTTATATAGATTTTAAAAAAAACCCGAACATCTTGTTCGGGTTTTTTGATTTTCATTTGTTTGGTTTTTGTCATTCCTGCGAAAGCAGGAATCTCTTGAATACGCTTCAAGTAGTTATTAGATTTGATTCCTGCTTTCGCAGGAATGAGAATTGGCTAAGGTGCTTCTACTTCGTTAACAATGTTGGTTTCAATTTTTGTAAGAATCTCAGAAAAAGGAGTTTTAAAATCAAACCATGTAATCGCTAGATCTTTTCGAAACCAAGTCAATTGTCTTTTGGCAAAACGCCGTGTATTCTTTTTAATTTCTTCGATGGCAAACTCTTTTGTAATGGTTCCATCAAAATAAGCAAACAATTCTCTATAGCCTACAGTTTGTAATGCATTTAATTCTTTGTTGGGATATAAGGATTTTGCTTCTTCTAACAAGCCATTTTCAATCATACAATCAACACGTTGATTGACTCTTTCATAAAGAACGGGTCTGTCTGCATTCAAACCAATTTTTAGTGAGTTGAATGTTCTTGGAGCTTTGGGTTTGTTTTTAAAACTGGAGTAGGTGAGTCCACTGCCAATACAAATTTCAAGAGCTCTAATCAATCGATGGGGATTGTCTAAAGCAATGTTATTATATGTTTCTATATCTAATGCTTTCAATTGTGCTTGTAAAGACGCAATTCCGTTTTCCTCTAGTTCTTTGTTGAGACGTTCTCTAATTTCTGGCGCAACGTCAGGAAAATAATCCAAGCCTTTTAAAACGGCATCTACATACAATCCGCTACCGCCAACCATAATAACGACCTTGTTTTTTTGAAAGAGTTCCTCCAATTTCAACAGCGCATCTCGTTCAAATTGTCCAACACTATACGCATCAAAAACACTTCTATTTTGGATAAAATGATGGGTTGCTGCTGCCAATTCATCTGCGCTAGGAACTGCAGTTCCAATGCTCATTTCTTTATAAAACTGTCGGGAATCACACGAAATAATGGCTGTATTGAAATGTTGTGCCAACTGAATGCTCAACGCAGTTTTTCCGATGGCTGTAGGCCCAACAATGGTAATTAGAAACGGTTTAGTAACTGTAGACATTTAATTGATTTTACTTCCGCAATGATAGCAAAATTCGGCATTATCATTATGGTTTTCTGTAGCGCAATTCTTACAAAATTGTGTATTTGTTTGTACCTGATCTGTTTTGATCATTTCAGAACTTACAATTCCGGTAGGAATGGCGATGATTCCATATCCCAAAATCATAATAACACTTGCAATTAATTGTCCAATTGGTGTGTGTGGTGCAATATCTCCGTATCCAACGGTCGTTAAAGTTACAATTGCCCAATAAACACTTCTTGGAATACTTGTAAATCCATTTTCTTCACCTTCAATCATATACATTACAGTTCCTAAAACGGTACAAAGAATCAATACGAAAAATAAAAAGACGGCAATTTTTGCTTTGCTGGCTTGTAAGGCTTTTAAAAAATTATCGGAAGCTCCAATATAGCGTGCCAATTTTAAAATCCTGAAAATACGTAGCAAACGCAAGGCTCTTAAAGCTAATAAACCCGACGCTCCAGTAAATATAATGGAGATATACATGGGTAGTGTTGATAGCAAATCGATAATTCCATAAAAACTAAGAATGTATTTTTTTGATTTGTTGATGGTAATGATTCGCAATATATATTCTATTGAAAATAAAATAGTAATGACCCATTCTGCAGCATTTAGAAACGTTTTATATTGATCGTGAATACTCGCGACACTCTCAAACATTACTAAGACAACACTTGCTAAAATGGCAATCAGTAATATAATATCAAAAAGTTTCCCTGCTTTGGTATCGGCTTCATGAATAACTTCATGAACGCGGTGTTTCCAAGAAGTGTTTTTTTGTTGATTTTTCAAAAATAAAAAGTTGTTGATTGAGTTACAATACTACAAATTATTTTTTTAATTTGAAGTTGTTTTCTTGTGAAGTGTTAAGCTAAGATTGTTCTTTTTACCTTAAAGTCGGACAATTTTTAAGGTGTTTTGACTTTTTAAATAATTTTTGATGATGGTTTTTGCCAACGGTTTATTTTCTATAGGTGTAATGAGTGTTTTTAAGATGTCTAAGTGATTTTCTTGAAATGACAGATTTGTGTACCCATATCCTACAACTTCATTGTTTTCAATCAAAATAACAGCATGCTCATCAAGAATTCTACCTTTGTCGATTAAGAGCATGTTGTCGTTGTTAAAATTGTTTTGAGTCATTTTTTTCTTACTTCTTAAATTGTATTTAGGGTCGTTAACTTCTAGTTCTAAATGATATTTTAAAAGCGTAATTAAATCATTTCCAGTTTCTTCATAGCTGATTGAAACCGTTTTTTCTTGTACTTTTTTACTCCGATTCGTTTTCTTTAAAAACTGAATGGTTGCCTCCTTCTTAATATTTTCTCCTTTGCCCATAAAGATGATTTTTCCTGCATCATTGTGCAAATAATAAATGCCATTTGTTGTGGGAAGGCTTTTTAAAAGTTTGTGGAGTTTTTCAACTGTTTTTTTACTGTCAAAGTGATCAATAGTGCTTTCAACAATACTTTTATTCGAGTCTTTTTCTAATAACAATTTAAAAAGTTGAACCGTAGCGAGTGCGTCACCAGAAGCTCTATGTCTATCGCTCATCGGAATTCCAATAGCTTTGCAAAGTTTTCCTAAACTATATGATTTTTGATCAGGAATTAATTTTTTGCTTAGCTCAATTGTGCATAGCGTATTGCGTTTGTAATGATATCCTAATCGATTGTATTCTGTTTTTAAGATGCGATAGTCAAAACTAGAATTATGTGCTACAACTGTGCAGTCTTCAGTAATTTCTATAATTCGTTTGGCAACTTCATGAAATTTTGGAGCATTTCGCAACATGTTGTTGTTGATTCCGGTAAGTTTAACAACAAAAGCTTGTATTTCTTTTTCGGGATTTACAAGACTGACAAACTGATCTACAACAGTGTGTCCGTCATATTTATAGATTGCAATTTCTGTAATACCTTCTTCATTGAATTTTCCTCCAGTAGTTTCTATGTCTAAAATTGCGTACAAATACTTTCGTGTTTAGGTGAATTAAGTAATATAATTTCTAGCTCCAAAAATAGCACTTCCAACGCGTACCATTGTGCTTCCATTTTTAATGGCTAGCTGATAATCGCCACTCATGCCCATACTTAAAGTTTTAAGCTTTGAGTGTTGAGTTTTAAGTTGGTCAAAAAAATGTTTCAAAGAAGAAAATTCATTGTTTAATTGCTGTTGATTTTCTGTAAAGGTAGCCATTCCCATGAGTCCAACAATACAACTATTTTTTAGTGCTTTTATTTCTTCGGATGAAATGATTGCTTGAATGTCAGGAAATGTCAATCCGAATTTAGTGTCTTCTTTTGCAATTCTGGCCTGCAACAAACAGTTGATAACCCTGTCGTGTTTTTTAGCTTGTTTGTCAATTTCTTTTAAGGTTTTAAAACTATCAACACCGTGAATTAAAGTCACAAAATGCGCCATGTACTTTACCTTGTTGCGTTGTAAATGACCAATCATATGCCATTCAATGTCTTTAGGCAAGGCATCATATTTTGATACCATTTCTTGAATTTTATTTTCTCCAAAAACTCGCTGACCAGCGTCATATGCTTCTTGAATGGCCGCAATAGGTTTGGTTTTAGAGACCGCAACCAGTACCACTTTTTCAGGAAGTGTTTCTTTGATTGTTTTTAAATGGTGTTTAATTTCAGACATGTATGTGCAATTATTCAGACAACAAGTTAATAATTTGCGCTGCCAGTTCTTCTCCAATTCTATCTTGTGCTTCTACAGTTGCGGCACCAATGTGTGGTGTTAGTGAGATATCAGGATTCATCAACAGTTGAACTTCTGGCATTGGCTCGTTTTCAAACACGTCTAAGCCAGCATATCTTACTTTTCCTGTGTCAATTGCTGCCACCAATGCAACTTCATCAATAACGCCACCACGAGCAGCATTGATAATTCCAACGCCATCTTTCATTCCGTCAAATTGTTCTTTCCCAATAATGTATTCTTCTTGTTTCGGTACATGCATTGAAATAAAATCTGATTTCTTTAAAATAGCATCCAAAGACTCAGTTGTAATTTCAATTGCTACAGATTGTCCATTAAAAAAAGAAACCGTAACCATTGCTTTTTCAACAAATGCATCACAAGCAATTACGTTCATACCAACTCCCAATCCAATTTTAGCCACTTCAATTCCAATACGACCTAAGCCGATAATTCCAAGAGTTTTCCCGCTTAATTCAGCGCCATTTGCAAAGTCCTTTTTTAAATCTTTGAAGCGTGTGTCTCCTTCTAAAGGCATTTCTCTATTCGTTTGATGTAAAAAACGAACCATTCCAAACAAATGCGCAAAGACTAATTCTGCAACCGAGCTAGAGGAGGCATTTGGTGTATTGATTACATGCAATCCGTTTTCTTTGGCATAGTCTACATCAATATTGTCCATACCAACACCACCGCGACCAATTAATTTGATGCTTGGACATGCGTCAATTAGTTCACTTCTAACCTGTGTTGCACTTCGTACTAAAATGGCATCAATGGCATTTTCGTTGATATAATTTTCCAATTGATTTTGAG
>Ga0209554_1000119_pt1 | contig 61188 bp, 61 predicted proteins | sample MarorgKNORR_S2LV_5_FD_188221 | JGI IMG/M metagenome (GOLD analysis project Ga0209554, IMG submission 188221) | Marine microbial communities from the Southern Atlantic Ocean, analyzing organic carbon cycling - Bottom_A/KNORR_S2/LV (SPAdes) (version 2) | ecosystem: Environmental > Aquatic > Marine...
GCCAGCCCCGTCAAAAGCACCGCCAAAGCGACCAGATAGCCCTGCTGAGGCGCGACTTGCTGGAGGAACCGTTTGCCCCCGAAGATAAGAGCCACCAACGACATGTTGAACATGTTGAGCATGTTGGCGCCCATGACGTTGCCCACCGCCAGGGATGCGTTGGGAGGGTCCAGCCGGACGGCGGAGATATTGGTGGACAACTCGGGCAAAGAAGTGGCCAGGGCAACCAGGACGCTTCCCACGAATAATCGCCCCCAACCGGTAAGGCTGGCAAGAGCGTCGCCGTAGACGGCCAGGCGTATCCCGAAAAAAATCACCGATACGGCGCTCACCAGAAACACGATCACCGGAATCGCCAGGTCTCCAGCCATTTATATACGTCCCATCCGGATCGTGGCTGCCGTGAGAGAGATGACTCCGGTCACTTGGAGGATTCCAGAGCGTCGGCGATGCGCTTCCCCAACTCTTGCGTGCCCACGGAAGAAGCTCCGGCGTCGCAAATATCTACCGTGCGGTGACCAGCCGACAGTACATCATCCACCGCTTTTTCTACGCCCATGGCCTCTTCGGTGAGTCCCAGGGAGTAACGCAGCAACAGGGCAACGCTGAGTATGGAGCCGATGGGGTTGGCGATGTCCCGGCCGGCAATGTCCGGAGCCGTACCGTGGATCGGCTCGTAAAACCCGCTGGTACGCCGGCCTGGCATGGGCACTCCCGATAGGCTGGCTGAGGGCAGCAGGCCCATGGATCCGGCCAGCACCGAAGTCTCGTCACTCAATATGTCGCCGAAGGTGTTCTCGGCCACGATAACGTCGAACTCCACCGGGCGTTGGATCAAGTGCATGGTGCACGAGTCCACCAAGGCATGTTCCAGTTCCACGTCGGGGTATTCCGGGGCCAGCCGGTTCGCCGTCTGGCGCCACAGCCGGGAGCATTCCAATACGTTGGCCTTGTCCACGGAGGTCAGTTTGTGCCGGCGGCCTTGGGCCAGCTCAAACCCTACCCTCAGGATACGTTCCAGCTCCCCTTCGCTGTAGCGCATGGTGTCTACGGCCGTCCAACCTTGGTCCGTCTCGTGGCGGCCTTTGGGCTGGGCATAATAGAGGCCGCCGGTCAATTCCCGCACTACCACCAGGTCCACACCTTCGATCACCGAAGGTTTCAGTGAGCTGGCGTCCAGCAGCCATGGGTAGACCTTAACCGGACGAATGTTGGCGAACACACCCAGGCGGGTGCGGAGTTCCAGAAGGCCGTTTTCCGGGCGTACCGAGGCGCTGGGGTCGTCCCACTTGGGACCGCCCACCGCGCCGAACAATACGGCGTCGGCCGACGCCGCCAGGTCACTAATCTCGGGCAGCAGGGGCGTACCATGCTTGTCGATGGAAATGCCGCCGACATCGCCGTACTCCAAACGGAAATTATGTCCGAATACCCGGCCCACGGTCTCAAGGACATTGGCTCCTTGAGCGGTGACCTCCGGCCCGATGCCGTCACCGGCCAGTACAGCGATTTGAAAGTCCAAAGGGATCCTCCTAGCATTTCAGGTAGAAGATTGGCTTGCTTATGCGGGCTCGAGCCAATCCTCACCCACGAGAACGGTGTGGGTTTCGGAGATTTCTACGTAGTATGACCTAAAAGGCTCCATCGGCACGATTTCGCTAGCTTCCAGCCAATCGGCGATGTGTTGCTCCGCGATGGTTCCTTCGATGCCCTTCGCGTCGTTAGGCGGCTCCCTATAGGTTCCTTCGCTGGTCTTGATGCGCACCTTCTGGTTGATAGAAAATTTCCGTTGCATAATATTCCCTGCCCTATGATTCGAAGGGGTTCTAAGAGCGGCTTGGCCGAGTCCAAGTAAATCGGCCACTCCGATTTTACACCCTCGGTCAGTTGGCCGCACATCGTCCGATTCGCCGGGATCTGTGAAGTCTGGATCGACATCCCGAGACGACCTAGGACACGAGCCGTGCTTGGCTTAAGAGTCGCATTTCTTGCCAAGGTGCCTCTGGCTGGTCTATCATCGAATCGAGTCGCCAACGGGGCTGCCGAACGAGCTGATCTGAGGAGATAAAGGTGCTTCCTCCCGGTCCAATGAGCCGCTTTTTAGACCAGGCCAAAGCCGTTGTGGGGGCGGAAAACGTCATCCACTACCCGGAAGATTTGCTTGTCTTTGAGTACGACGGGTCGGTGGACCGGGGTATGCCGGGCGCGGTGGTGTTTCCCATATCTGTTGAAGAGGTCAGCCAGGTCATGGCGTTGGCTTACGGGGAATCGCTGAGCGTCGTGGGACGCGGCTCCGGTACCGGACTAAGCGGAGGCGCCATCTCTTCCCCTGGAGGCGTCCAGATCGCCTTCACCAGGATGCACCATATCCTAGACGTGGACACGGAAAACCGGACGGCCACGGTGGAACCGGGAGTGATCAATCTGGACTTGGACGTCTACGCGCACCGATTCGGTCTACGCTACGCTCCGGACCCATCTAGCCAGAAAGCTTGCAGCCTGGGCGGCAATATCGCCGAGAACGCCGGCGGACCCCACTGCCTGGCCTACGGCACCACCACTAATCACGTTCTGGGAATGGAGGTGGTTCTGGAGGACGGCGAGATAGTGTATCTGGGCAGCATGGCCCGGGAAACACCGGGCTATGACCTCCGAGGCGTGTTCACCGGTTCCGAGGGAACATTCGGCGTGGCCACCAAGATTACTGTGCGGCTTTTGCCCCAACCTGAGGCGGTCAAGACTTTCCTGGGAATCTTCCCTGACGTGGATTCTGCTTGCACCGCAGTCTCCGCAATCATCGGCCATGGCATTGTTCCAGCGGCCTTGGAGATGATCGACGCTCTCAGCATCCGCGCGGTGCAAAACGTTATGGACGCCGGTTACCCGGACGACGCCGGAGCGGTGCTCCTGATTGAATTGGAAGGCCTACAAGAGGAAGTGGACGAGATAGGGGAAGAGGTGGAGGCCGCTCTCTGGGAGTCGGGCCCCACCCAAGTGCGAACCGCCGAGAAAGCCGAAGACCGGGACATTCTATGGGTGGGCCGCAAGGGGGCCTTGGGCGCTTTGGGCAGTTTGGCGCCCAACTACTATTTGGTAGATGGAGTGGTGCCACGCACCCAATTGACCCAGGTTCTGCGCCGGGTGGCCGAGATCAGCCAAGAACACGGCATACCCATCGCCAACGTTTTCCACGCCGGGGACGGCAATCTGCATCCATGTCTGCTCTTTGACGAGCGCAAGCCCGGCGCCATGGCCGCGATCGTCGCCGCTGGGGCCGAGGTGATGAAGGTCTGCGTCGATGCCGGCGGTACTCTTACCGGTGAGCATGGAGTGGGCTTGGAGAAGAAGGAATTGATGCATCTGGTGTTCACTGAGGAGGACATGGCGGCGATGCGCCTAGTGCGGGATGCGTTCGCCCCGGAGAACCGCCTTAATCCGGGAAAGATTTTCCCCGATGGCATCCACTACCTACCCCCGGCCCGACGCCCGGAGCCGGGCTTGTCCATCTAGTAGAGCCATCAGTGCCGCCTCGCGATTTTATTAATATTGCTCATCGGGGAGCGTCGGCCTACGCGCCGGAAAACACCTTTGCCGCCTTCGACAAAGCCTTGGCGTTGGGTGTGGACAACGTAGAGTTCGACGTGCATTTCTCCGCAGATGGCCACGTCGTCGTTATCCATGACGACACTCTGGACCGCACCACCAGCGGCTCGGGTCGCGTGGTGAATCAGACTCTGGAGCAACTGCGGCCCTTGGATGCCGGTGGATGGTTCTCGGAGGAGTTCAAAGGCGAGCCTATTCCCACCCTGGCTCATCTACTGGAGCGGTACAAAGGATGGCTTCACTTCCATATCGAGATCAAAGGCCGGTCTCCTGGGTTGGCCCACCGGACCGCCGATCTGGTCAGGGGCTTCGGTCTTGGCCGTGTCACCACCATCACCTCCTTCGACTTGACTCCCCTGGAGGAAGTACGGACCTACGCTCCGGAACTGTACTCGGGCTGGCTGGTGCCGGAGATCAACGAATCGGTGATAACCCAGGCCCAAGATCTGAAGCTGGTGCAACTGTGTCCGCCGGCCTCCGAAGTAACGACCGAGTTGGTAAACGACCTTCACCAGAAGGGGTTCGTGGTTCGGGCGTGGCGAGTCACCACGACTGAGTTGATGCGGCAGGTCGTGGACGCGGGAGCCGACGGCATGACCGTGAACTTTCCTGATAAGCTGGACGAGTATTTTAAGGCTGGGTGATCGTGCCGGTGCCCACTATTAACCAACAACTCACTGATCTCGTGGATAGCAGCTCTATCCTGCCGGAGGAGAGCTTGGCAGGCTACTCCATCGACGGAGTGACGCCCAAAGCGGTTGTTCGGCCGCAACAGCGGCAGGAGATCGTCGACGTGATCCGGTGGGCCGCATCGGAAGGCGTAGCTGTTTTCCCCTGGGGCGGTGGCACACAGGTATGCCTGGGAGGGTCGCCCGAACGGGTGGACCTTGTCCTAGACCTGAGCCGGTACGATCGGGTGATTGACTATCAGCCCGCCGACCTTACTGCTACCGTGGAGGCTGGAATCAGTCTGGATTCTCTCCAACGTGAGCTGGCTAAAGGAGGCAAGTTCCTGGCCATCGAAGCGCCGATGCCGGCCAAGGCCACTCTCGGCGGCATATTGGCGTCCAATGCTAGCGGCCCTCTGCGGTTCGGCTACGGGTTACCCCGGGACTGGCTCATCGGCATCGGCGTAGTCAACGCCCAAGGCGTGGAAACAAAGGCAGGCGGCAAGGTGGTGAAGAACGTCACCGGCTACGACCTAGGCAAACTGTACACCGGCTCCATGGGCACTCTGGGAATAATATTGGAAGCTACTTTCAAGTTGATACCGCTGCCTGTGGAGTCCAACGCTCTGGTGGCTGTTTTCCCATCCATGGAGTCCGCCATCGATGCCGGGTCCCAGTTGTTGCGGCAGGTCTACGCGCCCCACGGGTTGCAAGTCGTCAACTCGTCCATGTCCCAGCGTCTTTCTCTTTCCATGGCTGGGGGTGAGCTAGGGTCCGATTTGGCCACTGGCGAACCTTCCCAAGAGGCGGTCATGCTGGCATTTTTCTCAGGACGCGTGAGGGCGGTGCGGCGGAAGCTCAGCGAGGCTTCCCGATTGATCCAGGGCCAGGGAGCGGCCCGAGTAGAGGAAATAAGCGGCCCACAAGGTTCCGGTCTGTTACGGCAGCTCACCGACGTGGGCTGGAACAGCGAAGATCCGCCCTTTCTGAGCATTAAAGTTAACGTTTCGCCTTCGATGGTGGGACAAGTAGCCGGTTGGTTCGACCAGCCTTCAAGTGAAGAAGTGTCCGGTGGAGGGAGGCACGCCCAGATCCCCCAAGGTCCGTCGGACTCGCCGCCCGAGATAGTTGCGGACCCCGGATTCGGTCTGGTCCGGTTCCACTGGTGGTCGGGAGCGCTCCATTCCGGTCAGGGGAGCGCCGTTGCCCTCTCTTCCGAGGAAGGCTGGTTGGGACGGTTCGATGAGCCCCATCTCATTGACGTGGTCGGCCGGGTACAAGCGCTGGGTCGTGAATCGGGTGGATCGGTGGTAGTGGAGCATGCCCCGCCGGCACTGAAGCGGCAAGTTGAAGTGTGGGGCGATTCCCCTGTTGGACTTGAAATCATGCGGAATATAAAGCAAAAATTCGACCCGGCTGGCATCTTGAACCCCGGCCGGTTTGTGGGAGGCATGTAGTGGCTGATCCAGACGCCTCACTGCCGGCTGGCCAGCCCGGGCCCCCGGCGGCTCCCGCGATGTCACGAGGGGGATTCAGCGGGGAGGATATGCCTGCCGAAGCCGACATGTACCGTTGCGTACACTGCGGGCTGTGCCTCAGCGCCTGCCCGACCTACTCCGAGACGTCCCTGGAAACCGAGTCGCCCCGGGGCCGCATCGCATTGATGAAAGCGGTGAACGAAGGCCGGATTGGCATAAACTCCCTGGTGGTGTCTCATTGGGATCAATGCCTCCAGTGCCGTGCCTGCGAAGCCGTTTGCCCGTCTGGTGTGCCTTACGGTCGAATCATGGAGATGACCCGGGCTCAGGTCCTTTCTCAAAAGCAACAGTCGGCCCGGTTGAGATGGATCAGCCGATTGTTCCTCAGAGCGGCGCTGCCCAGTCCAAAACGGCTCCGTCTGGGGGCTCATTTCATACGGGCTTACCAGCGGATGGGTATTCAGAACCTGGTACGCAAAAGCCGGATCCTGCGATTATTGCCGGGACCATTGAGCCATCTGGAGGCTCAGATCCCCACGTTCAACGGACCGTTTTTCGGGCCGAGCAAAACCATATATCCAGCAACGCCGCCAAAGAAACTGACCGTGGGACTTCTTTCCGGCTGCGTTATGCCCCTGATGCAGGGCAGCACGATGGCGGCCACGGTGCGAGTCCTTACCAGGAACGGCTGCGACGTGGTCGTTCCCATGGGACAGGGCTGCTGCGGGGCCCTTAACCTTCACAGCGGTGATCTGAAGATGGCGCGCCGGATGGCCCGTATAAACATTGACGTCTTCCTGGCTGCCGGGGTGGACCTGATTGTTACGTCTTCGGCCGGTTGCGGGTCCAGCATGAAGGAGTACCAGGACCTATTGGCGGACGACCCTGGCTACGCCGAGCCGGCGCGACGCTTCGCTGAGCTGACGCAGGACGTCACCGAAGTGCTGGTTGATCTTCCATTTGATCCACCGAAAGCGCCGTTGAACCGGAAAGTTACTTACCAGGACCCGTGTCACTTGGTTCACGCCCAGCGTATCTCATCTCAACCCCGCGCCATTCTAAATGCCATCCCTGGTTTGGAGTTGGTGGAGATGGAGGAGTCTTCGAAGTGCTGCGGTGGGGCGGGGGTATATTCGGCGGCGCAGCCTGAATTATCGGCCAAGATCCTCGGGACTAAGATGGGCCATATCGCCGCCACCGGCGCCAGCCAAGTAATCACTGCCAACCCTGGCTGCATGGTGCAGATCGAGCAGGGGCTTCGTCACATGGGAACGCCGGCTAGGGTGCTTCACGTGGTGGATATTTTGGACGAAGCCTATCGCGAGGAGCAGCCGCCGGGGCGCTCTTAGGTTGAACTGTCGAATGACGCCAGGTCTCGCTGGGCGGCGGACAGGCTGGCGCCGTGAGCAACTTCATAACCTAGTCCTGATAGCGTCATTTCCAGGGCCGACAGAAGAGAGAACACGTTAGTTTCCCTGGCCCCGTCACCCATCAGGCCGATGCGCCAAGCCTTGCCGCGAAGGTCCCCCAGCCCACCGCCGATCTCGATTTTGTAATCGTTCAGCAACGTCCGCCGGACTGCCGCGTCATCTACGCCCTCAGGCACCACCGCAGTGGTTAAAGGATTGAGGCGGTACTCAGGGTCGGCCAGCAAAGCGATGCCCATCGCTTCTAAACCTGCCCTGAGGGCCGAGGCTACCCGGGCGTGGCGCTTGATGCGGGGCTCCAACCCCTCCTCCATCAACATCCTGAGGGCTTCCCGCAACGCGTAGGTCATGGATATGGGTGACGTGTGGTGATAGGCGCGAGTCTGGGACCAATAGGTTTCCAAGTCCTTCACGTTGAAGTAAAAGCTCTGCACTTGGGACTTGCGGGAGTTGATAATCTCCATGGCCCGTGGTCCAAAGCTGATGGGGGCCAATCCTGGAGGAGCGCCCAAGCATTTCTGGCTGGCGCTGTAGGCCACGTCGATGTCCCAATCGTCCATCCGTAAGTCATGGCCACCTAGGGAGGTAACCACGTCCACGATTATCAGTGCCCCCTTCCGGTGGACCAGGTCAACGATCTCTTGCAAGGGAGTCAACACGCCGGTGGAAGTTTCCGCGTGGACCATGCCCACTGCCTTGACGTTGGGGTGCTTGTCCAGTTCGGCCGCCAGGGTGTCCAGGTCCGCGGGCTTGCCCCAGGGCGAGTCCACTATGTGAACTTCGGCCCCGGAACGCGCCGCGATGTCGGCCAGCCTGTCTCCGAAGAACCCGTTGCGGCAGACGACCATGGTGTCCCCGCGCTCCAGGACGTTGGCGCAGGCGGCTTCCATAGCGCCGGTGCCGGTGGATGACAGGGGCAGAGTCATGAAATTCTCGGTGTGAAAGACCTCCCGAAGCATGTCCCCAACGTCGTCCATCACCTGGAAGAACTCCGGGTCCAAGTGACCTACCACGGGAAGGGTCATGGCCTGGAGCACCCGGGGGTGGACGCTGCTGGGGCCGGGACCCAGCAAGAGCCTGGGGGATGGCTGTAATTCGTTTAGATAAGACCTATTCACACCGATTCTCCGCCTTCTGGATTATGGAATCGGTCGCGCTTATGACTGATTCCTTGATACAGCTTAGTCCACCACTGTTCGTTTGTCACTCCGGTGTGTCGCTCTTTAGGGCGAGCCTAGAGACAAACTGCCGTGTTGATTCGGCGCAGTTTTAGGCCCCTGAACTTTGGGGCATCGTATTTGGGTGCATCGCCCGTTTCCGGGGGTGACAACCCTAAAGGACCGCCGAATTTCCGCCGTCGATGTTAACCGCGATGCCGGTTAGATAGCTGGCCCGGTCCGAGGCTAAGAAGGTTATAACGTCGCCCGCTTCCTCGGCTTCGCCCATCCGGCCCAGAGGGACTCCCCGGCCGCGTACCGATTCGGCCCAAACTTCCTCTATGGTCGCGTTGGCGTTAGCCGTCTGCATTCGGTCCAACCGTCTTTCCGCCTGGCCGCTCTTGATCAGGCCGATGCACACGGTCGTTACCAGGATATTGTCCTTGGCCAAGTCCCGGGAAAGTCCCTTGGTGATCGCTTGGCCCGCCGCTCGGGAGATGGAAGTGGGCATGGACGCCGCGCCGGGAGTCCGGCCGCCCAGGTTGGTGACGTTGATGATGCGGCCCCCGCCCACTTTGCGCATCTCGGGGACCACCGAACGGATGAATCGGACCGCTCCCCAAACCTTCAGGTCGAAGTCGAATTCCCACTCGTCATCGGTAACTTCTTCGAATGACTTGGCCATGGAAGCCCCGGCATTGTTCACCAGAATGTCTACCCGCCCGAATTTGTCCAAGGCGGTCTTCACTACCCGATCGGCGATTTCGTGGTCGCTCACGTCTCCCACCACCGGAATCGCGATGCCTTCGGTGGCGGTCTTGATGTCCTGGCAGGCTTCATCCAGCACGTCCGCTCGCCGGGCTACCAGAATCACTCGGGCCCCTTCCCTAGCCATGCTCAAGGCCGCCGCCTTGCCGATGCCATAGCTGCCGCCGGTGATGATGGCGACTTTATCCTGCAATCCCATGTCCATGATCCAAACTCCTTATGTGACGAATCAAGTTGAGCGGGGCACATTATAACAATATGCCCCGTCCCGTCCAACCGTGTGTTCTTTTTATATCTCTATCCCACTGGCTTTGGCCACTATATCGATGTCTTTGTCACCCCGTCCGCTGAGACACACCAGGATGATGTGGTCTTGGGTAAGTTCCCGGGCCAATTGGCTGGCGTAGTAGATAGCGTGGGAAGACTCCAGGGCCGGAATGATTCCCTCGGTGCGGCACAGCAGGTGGAATCCCTCCAAGGCCTGGGAGTCGGTGACCTCCGAATATTCGGCCCGGCCCGAATCTTTAAGGTAGCTGTGCTCCGGACCGACTCCGGGATAGTCCAATCCGGCGGAGATACTGTGGGTCTCGTTAACTTGGCCATGCTCGTCCTGAAGCAAGTAGGACATGGAGCCGTGCAGCACGCCGGTCCGGCCGGCGGTGAGGGTGGCCGAGTGCTTTTTGCTGGCGATCCCTTCTCCGCCAGCCTCCACTCCATGTAACTTTACTCCCTCATCACCGACGAAGGGATGGAAGGTCCCGATGGCGTTGCTGCCTCCTCCGACGCAGGCCACAACGTAGTCCGGCAAGCGTCCGGCGGCTTCCAACACTTGGCCCCTCGCCTCGCGGCCTATCACCAATTGAAAGTCCCGAACCAGCATGGGGTAAGGATGAGGACCGACCACGCTGCCGATAAGATAGTGGGTGGTGTCGACGTTGGTGACCCAGTCACGGATGGCCTCGTTTATGGCGTCTTTCAACGTCCGGGTGCCCGACCCCACGGAGATTACCTCGGCCTCCAGCAGCCGCATCCGGTAGACGTTCAGAGACTGCCGCCGGATGTCTTCCTCTCCCATGTAGACGATACATTCCAGTCCCAGCATGGCGCAGGCGGTGGCTGCGGCCACTCCGTGCTGCCCCGCGCCGGTTTCGGCGATGATCCTCTGTTTTCCCATGTGTTGGGCCAAGAGGGCCTGACCCAGGGCGTTGTTGATCTTGTGGGCACCGGTGTGGGCCAAGTCTTCCCGCTTCAGGTATATACGGGCGCCGCCGCAGTGGCGGCTCAAGTTCTCGGCGTGATACAGAGGAGTTGGCCGGCCGGCGTAGGTACGAAGCAAATGGCCCAGCCGGTCCTGGAACTGCTGATCTTCTTTGACCTCCCGGTAGGCTGTTTCCAGCTCTTCCAGGGCGGCCATCAAGGTTTCCGGAACGAACTTCCCGCCAAAGTCCCCAAAGCGGCCTCGCTCGTCGGGCAGGCTTGTCTGATTTTCTACGACCATTGGAATACCTCGGATTTCAGCTTTCAGCTATCAGCGGTCAGCCTTCAGCTCTTTAAGACTGGGCGCTGCTTTGCGATGGATATGAAGTCCCTCATTTTATCGTGGTCTTTGTTTCCGTTGGTTTCTACACCGGTGGACACGTCAACGCCCCAAGGGCACACGGTACTTACAGCTTCGGCCACGTTGTCCGGAGACAGTCCTCCGGCCAGGATGAACGAGTTTCCTGACTCGGACACGGCGGCGGCGATGCTCCAGTCGAAGCTCTCTCCGGTGCCTCCCTGTAATCCTTCGACCAGCCGGTCTAGGGTGACCAGGCAGCCGCCCTCCCGATAGGATGTCATCTTCTTGACCAGTTCTCTATGGGGCTCCGAAGACGACGGCGACTGGGGGACGTGCACCACCTTGATCACTTCGGCTTTGGTATCGCGGCAATAATCCAGGGATTCGGTCCCGCACAGTTGGGCCATGTCCAAGTTGCAGGTCTCGATGATGTGGTTCACTTCTTCAAGAGGCTGGTCGGCGAATAGCCCCACTACCCGGGGAATTTCGCCTGGACCACTCTTCAGGCCTTCGACCAACTTTCGGGCTTCATCCAATTCCAATCGCCTGCGCCGGCCGGGAACGAACACCAAACCGATAAAGTCGGCGCCGGCCTGGGCGGCCACTTGGGCGTCAGAGAGCGTCCGTATGCCGCAGATCTTGACCTTTGTTACGGCTTGAGTCATGGCTTTGCCGGCGAGACGGCCTGGCCCGCCAGCTCCCGGACTTTCCCGGCGACATCGTCTGACGTAACCAGGGCTTCTCCCACCAAGACCGCGTTGACCCCGCACCCGGCCAGTTGTGTTAAGTGATCTGGCTGATGGATACCGCTCTCGCTGACGACGATTTTCCCCATGGGCGCCAAGGGCGCCAAACGCTCGGTCACCGCCAGGTCGGTTTTGAAAGTGCGGAGATCCCGGTTGTTGATGCCGATGATTCCGGCCCCGGCGTTGGCCGCGATCTCCATCTCTTGTTCGTCGTGGATCTCTACCAGACAGTCCATGCCCAGTTCCAAAGCTATCTCCAGGTATTCGTTTATCTGTGACGGTGACAAGATGGCCACTATGAGCAGTATGGCGTCGGCTGCAGCGGCCCTGGCTTCGTAGACCTGGTACGGGTCGAAAATGAAGTCTTTGCGCAACACCGGTGCGGTTCGGGAAGCTCCGGCTTGTTTGATCTGGACTATGTGCTCCAACTCGCCCTGAAACCGAGGATCAGTGAGCACCGAGATAGCCGCCGCTCCGTTGCTGGAGTAGATGTCCGCCAGCTCCACCGGGTCGAAGTTGGGGCGAAGCAGTCCCCGGGACGGCGAGGCTTTCTTTACCTCGGCGATGAGTTGCACCCCGCCGGCCCCCAACGCCTCCGACAGCCGCAAGGCTTTCGGTTGAGCGGCGATGGTTTTCTTCAGATCGGCTAAAGATACGGCCAACTTTTGTTGGGCCAGTTCCTGGGTCTTAGCGGCTACAATTTCGTCAAGGATGTTCGGCATATCTACCCGAACCGCTGGGTCACTTCAACCATCTGGTCCAGCTTGGCAAGAGCGGATCCGGTGTCGATGATCTCGGCTGACATCTCAATACCCTGGCGTATGGTTTCCGATTTGTCGCCCACCATCAGGACGCCGGCGCTGTTAAGCAGCACCATGTCCCGGACCGCCCCCTGCTCCCCTTGGAAGAGCCTCCGCATAGTGGCGGCGTTTTCTTCTTTGCTCCCTCCGCGGATGGCCTCGATGGGTGTCTCGGGCAGGCCGGTGTCCTCCACCCGTATGGTCCACTCCTCAACCTGTCCTCCCCGCACTTCCCATACGGAAGTATCGCCTGAAAGGGAAATCTCGTCTAATCCCCCGGCCCCGTGAACGATCATGGCGTGGTGGGAACCCAAGAGCCCCAGAACCTCGGCCATGATTCCGCCAAGCTCCGGGAAAGCCACGCCTAGTAGCTGAGTCTGGGCCCCCGCCGGGTTGGTCAACGGACCCAGGATATTGAAAACGGTGCGGATCCCGATCTCCCGGCGCACCGGGCCGGCGTGACGCATGGCCGGGTGGAAGGCCGGAGCGAACATGAACCCAACACCCACTTCGTTGATACACTGGGCCACCGCGACCGGTGAGAGCTCGATCTGGACTCCCAAGGCCTCCAGGACGTCGGCGCTGCCGCAGGACCCCGAGGCGGCCCGATTCCCGTGCTTGGCAACCTTCAGCCCCGCGCCCGCCGCGATAAAGGCGGTGGCGGTGGAGATGTTGAAGGTGTTCTTACCGTCGCCACCGGTGCCCACCGTGTCCACCAACTCGCCGTCGACCTCCACTCTTAGGGCCATCTCCCGCATCACCCTAGCCATCCCGGCTATTTCCTGGGTGGTCTCGCCCTTCAAGGCGAGAGCGGTTAGAAACGCGCCCAGTTGGGCCGGCGTGGCCTCACCTTCCATGATCTCCCGCATCACTGCGGACGCCTCTTCCATGGTAAGGGACTGGCCGGAAACCACCGTGTCTATGGACTCTCTAATCATTGACGCTAGCTACCTCAGGCGTATTCGTAAAGAGGAATTGTTGTGGTTGGTTGCGTCGGTTCCTTTAATAATTGTTCCAGTCGGCGGACGGTCTCAGGCTTGAGCAGAACATCGCCGCATAAGGAGCATACTTCTGCTGGTACATGGTCGATGACCATTGCCTGCCCATAATGCCGTACGGTGTGCAGAATCTTCTGCTCCTCGTATTCCCCGGGACATCCGGTGATACTACATTTCATAACTACCGATTCCTCACGGTGGGAGAAACCCACCTAGGAGCTTTTGGCTCATAAACTGTAATAATGATAAGCACTGGCACTGCCGTTGTACACACGACGTGAAGTGGACGGCCAGAGTTGGTAATGCCATTTACCAAGCAGCATGCTCCCCTACGATGCTCAGGATAGTTTTCAAGGATTTGTCCTGTAGCTACCGCCTCGAGCAAGTCGTCAAAGGTAATTTCTTCCTCGGTCATCTCCTGATGGGCGTGTTGAGTCACCAGGACGTTCTCTGTCGCCGCTTGGCGCCGGAACTGTTCAAGGTCGTCAGGCATAATACCCATGTCACCTAGTCTAGCCAAAAAGCCAGAATTCCCGTGACTTGCTTATATTTGGCGCTTTGGTCAGGTTTGCTAAAAAATGCACTCATTGATCGATTTTCTCGACCCTAGTGGCTGCGAAACTTCTGGCTCAATCCTGAGTAATGTCACTGATGCCCCTCCACCCGGTCCAGGAAGTTTTGCAGCAACGCTTTGCCGTCAGGGGTCATGATGGATTCGGGGTGGAACTGGACTCCTTCCACCGGATATTCCTTGTGGCGCAGACCCATGATTAACCCCCGGTCCGTCCAGGCGGTGACCTCTAGGCAGTCGGGCAGAGAATCCTGGTAGACCACCAGCGAGTGATAGCGGATGGCTTCAAAGGGCTCGGGCAGTCCTGCTAGCACCCCCTGGCCGTTGTGGTGGACCATAGACGTCTTTCCATGGCGTATCTCGTCGGCCCGATCTACTTTTGCTCCATAAACATGGCCGACGCATTGGTGACCTAGGCAGACACCCAAAACGGGCAGCTTAGGTCCGAAATGGCGGATCACGTCGTTGGAGATGCCCGCCTCCAGTGGCGTCGAGGGTCCCGGAGAGATGATTATTCCCTGGGGGGACATGGCTTCGATGTCTTCCAGCGTCGTTTTGTCGTTGCGCACCGTGACCACGTCGGCGCCCAGTTCGGACAGGTATTGGTACAGGTTATAGGTAAAACTGTCGTAATTGTCGATCATCAACAGCATCAGAATATCTCCACGAACTCCAACCAATTTCCGTCGGGGTCTTGGGCGTAGCAGGCCTTCATCGACACGTTGCCATTACCGTCGTACTGAGCCGCCGGAGGGTTGTTGTATCTCAGGCCCTTCTGGGACGTTTCGGTGTAGAACCGGTCCAGGTCGTCGACGAAAAAAGCCAGGTGGGCGGCCCCCAGGTCGTTACGCTCTACTCCTCCCGGGCCGCTGGCCGGAGAAAAGTATTGGACCAACTCCAGTTTGTGGCCTTCTCCCTTATCCAAAAACGCGCGGTCGATATGCGCTCCGGGAAAGGCCAAGACCTGCTCGACGAACTCACCTTGACGTTCGATTCGATCACCCATCTGCATGCCCAGCACTTCGGCATAGAACCGGGCGGATGTTTCCAGGTCTTTAACCACGAATCCTGTGTGATAGAAGGATTTCAACATCGGATTGCCTCCTGATGAATGGGACGTGGGTTAGTCCCGGCCCTCGGCCAGGTCGATGGCTCTCTGCAATGCCCCTGCTTTATGCTGCGTCTCCAAGAACTCGTCCTCGGGGACGCTGTCGGCCACAATGCCGCCGCCGGCCTGGATGTACATCACCCCGTCCTTGTAGATGCCGGTGCGCAGTATCAGGGCGGTGTCCATGTTCCCGGAAAAGCTGAAGTAGCCCACGGCGCCGCCGTAGGGACCGCGCCTCTCTCCCTCCACCTCGGCGATGATCTCCATGGCCCGGATCTTGGGAGCACCGGAAACCGTGCCTGCCGGGAAGCAAGAGCGAAGGGCGTCGTATACGCTGAGTTCAGGTTTCAGCTTGCCCTCCACGTGGGACACCAGGTGCATCACGTGAGAGAACCGTTCCACGTCCATCAGTTGGGTGACGTTAACCGTTCCGGTGACGCTGACCCGGCCGATGTCGTTGCGGCCCAGGTCCACCAGCATGATGTGCTCGGCCCGCTGCTTCTCGCTGTTCTTCAGTTCTGATTCCAGGGCGTTGTCCTCCTCTGGGGTTTTCCCCCGGGGACGGGTGCCCGCAATGGGGTGCGTTGCGGCGATACCGTCCTGAACTTGTACCACTGTCTCGATGGCCGCGCCGACGATCTGGAAGCCGTCCAGGTCCAGGTAGTACATGTAAGGCGATGGGTTGATGCTGCGCAGCGACCGGTACACTTGGAAGGGGTGAGCCTCGGTCTTACGGGAGAACCGCTGGGAGTTAACTACTTGGATAACGTCCCCGGCATATATGTACTCAATACATTTGTCCACTACATTGTTGTACTCGTCTTTGGTGAAGTTGGACGTTGCTTCCACCGGCGTTGATACGGTGGCTGGACCTTGTAGCTCAGGGGGAAGCTCCAAAGGTTGGCCCAACCTCTTTACCAAGTCGTCAATCTTTCGAGTCGCCTCGGCGTAAGCCTTGTCTATGTCTCCGTCGAGATGGACGTGGCTCACCACTTTGATGTCGTGGCGGATGTGGTCGAAGATAACGAGTGTGTCGACAAAGGTGAACACCGACTCGGGCAGGCCTTGAGGATCCGCGGGCATGAAGGGCACTCGGGGTTCGAAATAGCTGATGGTGTCGTAAGCCAGGTAGCCCACCGCTCCGCCATGAAACCGGGGGAGACCGTCCACCGGGACTAACCGGTATTTATCCATCTCAGCTTGTACCAACGTCAGCGGGTCAACTTGGCCATCGGGCTGCCCAGGCCCGGTCTTTACCACGTGGTAGGGGTCGGTGCCGATAAAACTGTACCGGCCCAGCCGTTCGCCACCGGATACACTTTCCAGTAGGAAGGAGTAAGGACCCCGGGCCACCTTCAAGTAGGCCGAAACCGGTGTTTCCAGGTCGGCGTTGATGGACCGGTACACGGGTACTAAATTGCCCTGACCGGCCAGGGACTTGACCTCTTCCAGCGATGGTTGGTACATGGCTCTGCACCTACTTCCTTCTATGAATGCGCGTCTCTAATCCGATGTCTCTATGCCGCGCCGCGCGGAGAAAAACAACACGCCTTGCTTTACTTGGTTCGGGTCCAGACCGCGGCGGCGGACTTCTTCCGCCAGCCCGGTAAAGAACTTGAAACGGGTTTTCCCCCCGGCGGCAGCGGAGGCTGCGGTGCTGGCGGCTACCCGGAACTCTTGCTGAGTGAAACCGGGGATATTCGTCAGCAAGTCCTCCAATTCCTCGGGCCACCAGAACTCCATGGCGCCATTGTCCCTGGCCAACTTCTGGAACGCTTGGGAAGCCGGACTGCGGTCCGCCATGCAAGGTATTACCGCCCGGAAATATCCGCCGGGTTTCAGTACTTTCCGTACCTGCTCCAACAGGGGTTGTATGGCGAGGCGGGGCAGCTCCTGCAACAGGTTCAGGCTGGTGACTAGGTGGAAGCTGCCGTCTTGAAAGGGAAGCCCGTCCAAGGAATTGCCCTGTACCAGGGAAGCCACTCTATCGGCCCTGACTCGCGCCAGAGACAACATCTCCGGGGACAGGTCCAATCCCGCCAACACGCCAACGCCGCCGGTCTGACGATGGGCTTCCAGCAGCAGCTCGCCGCTGCCGCATCCCAGGTCCAGCAAACGCTGGCCGGGACTTAAGGGTTCCAAGGCCCACCGGATGCGCCGCAGCAGCGACTCAGCCGACACGAACCGTTGCCGATCCTCGTCGTAGGAACGGCTATATTCCCGGTAGATCGCCTGTTTTAGCTCCACGTATTCGGCGCTGTTTATGGTGCTCATGATTCCCCGGACTCTCAATTTTGGGCAATAAAAAAACCCATCCCCAAGGGACGGGTCTGAACCGCGGTACCACCCTATGCGCCAACCTTGCTCCCGGAAAGTAGACGGAGCGTGATCAACTTCTCAACCGGCGGGGGAGCCCTGGTCTACGTAGCTCCCGTGCCGCGGACCTATAACGGTGTCCAACCGTCCCGGCCTAGCGACGGCCCGCCGGAATCATCAATCCCTTGGCGCCGTTAATCGGCCTGCGGCTCCGGGGTCCATTCGTGCTTCCGCGCCTGGCGCCGGCTCTCACCTAACCCGGCTCTCTGGGCCTCGCTTGAAGCCTACTAGTCCCCTTCTCAGCCTTTTTATATTCTATTGTTACGAATCGAGTATAGGTTGGTTGTGATTGAAGTGTCAAGCGGCGGGATATTTTGGCAACGAGGTTGCTGCCCTCCTAAACCGTACCCTCTCCCAACCCGCCACGTTCCGCCGGTTGGGCTTCGTCTGGACCTGGCCAGGGCGGGCATGTATAGCACAGGAAGCGCAGCGGGGCGGCGTCTTCGGCGCTGAACTGGAACCGCCAGCCGGTGGGGATGGTTAGGGCGTCGCCGGGGCCCACCGGGACCGGCTCAATGGTGCCGGGATCATGGCCCGAAGGAGATCGCCACACCTGGCCCTGGCCTTCCAGCACGTACCAGATCTCCTCCACGGATTGGTGCCACACTGGGCGGGAGACTTGTCCTGCGGGCAAAGTCACTTCGCATAGGCTGGCCTTGGTGGCTGCGTGCCGGGCATCGACCAGGAGCCGTATCTCGGAGCCGTCGGGAGCGGTGGCGTCGGGCTGGTGAGACCGTTGGGACAGCGGCGGAACGGTTGGTGATGCGGGTTGGGTCATGTTTTGCTCCTAGGGAACCAGTCCTTCTCCCACCAGATTCCAGTAAGGGAGGATAAGGAAGACCACGGCGATGGCTATCGCCGTCATGATCAGGCCGAACCGGAAGACCTCTTGGGACTTGATATCAGCCCGCTGGAAGATGAAAACGCTGGCGGTGCTGCCCGCTGGATAAAAGACCACGGCGTCGCCGACTACCACGACCGTCAGGCCGCAGACCAGCGGGTTCAGGCCCAAGGATTGGCCGGTGGACATGGCAACCGGAATTAGGAATGCCAGATAACCGGATATGTTGGGCATCATCAATCGTACGAAGGCCGATGCTCCGGCCAAGGCAAGAAGCAACAAGAAAGGCGAGCCTCTTAGGCCTCCCACACTCCCCACCAAGGTATCGGCGAACCAGACGGCGGCCCCGCTGGCCACCAGGGCTTGGGCCAGCGACAGGGAAGTCGCGATGACGAAAAAATTGCTCCAGCCCAAGTTCTGCTCGAAGTCTCGCCAGGACAGCAGACCGATACCGGGAAGCAGGATGATTCCCATGGCGATCAATGCCGGCACCGCCGGCGGCAGACCGTGGGCGAAGTCGGTGAACCACAACAGAGCGGTACCCAAGGCTATCGCCGCGGCCTTTTTCTCGGCCAGGCTCATCGGCCCCGTTTGCAGTAGGTTTCCCACAGGAGCAGGCTTCAGATCGAAGCCCGACCGGTAGAAGAAGAACAGGGCGATCCCGCCAAAGAACAATATGGTGTAGAAGGGCATGGCCATCAATACGAACCATCTGGTCCAGGAAAAGTCGCCCAGCAGGGACGAAGCCACCACTGGGGTGATTCCGCCTGCCAGCAAGGCGGTGGAGCCCAACCGGTTCAGGGAGCCCATGGCCATCATCACCGATTTGCTCAAAGGCGATTCCCGGGGGATCTGCCAGTGGGCCATCACCTGCTCGTAGACGTGGACCATGATGACGCCCCGGGTGCTGGCCGAGGGCAGAGCGAAGGTCAACGCGGCGAAGGACACCAACATCTGCATGTACAGCAAGCGGGGGCTGCCCCCGGCCAACCGGATGAGGAAAACTGCCATCCTCTCGGCCAGGCCCGACCGTTGGACCGCCAATCCGAGGGTGAGTATCCCCACTAGAAAGTAGGTAACCGGCTGTCCGAAGCCGTAAAGTGCCTCTTCAACGCCGGGGACCCCTTTTACTAAGACCAGGAGAACTATGCCGACTATGCCGGTCACGGCGATCGGCACAGTTTCGGTGGCCCAAAGGACCACCGCCAGGGCCATCACCGCCAAGGCTCGCTGACCTTGGGGCGTCAGACCGTCGGGCGTGGGAGCCAGGAGCACGGCCCCGAACACCGCGATAGGCGGGATTACCTTTAGGGCCAACTTGGCCGGAGTGAAGGTGATGGCGTCTTGGGTTTGGGTCAAGGATGACCAGCCTTTCGATTGGGTTCAAACAAGACCCCCACCTCGATTACATCGGGGCGGGGGCCGGATTGTCGAGCTATGGGATGTTAATCGTATCGTCTGATGATCGTGGGATTTGATCGTGGGATTTAATCGTTGGGTTTCTTGGACGTTTTATGAGGCTATGGGTTTACGTCCTTTCCGTTCCAGGAAGTCTTTGAAGCCTTCTTCCACTGACAGGCCCGCGAACCGCCCCTTGCGTCCACTGACCTCGTTGCGGAACTGCTCCTCCAGGGGTAGTCCGGTGTGTTCCAGCAACATCTGTTTGATGTTGGCCACGCCTTCGCTGCGGTTCTTGGCGATCCCGGCGGCAACCTCCACCGACTTGTCGATCAACTGGTCCGAAGGTACCAGGTGATTTATCAGGCCGATGTGGTAAGCCTCGTCGGCGAACACCTCGCGCCCGCTATAGAGCAACTCCTTGACTCTGGGCCAACCGACCATCGTCGGCAGGCTCCAGGTAGCGTTCATCTGGCCGTAGTTCACCGCCAGGAACCGGAAACTGGATTTTTCGCAACCGATCAGGAAGTCCAAAGAGGTCGCCATAACGGTGCCGCCGCCGTAGCAGAGGCCGTTGATGGCCCCGATCACCGGCTTGGTGCAGGTTGCCAGGTGCCAGGTATAGCCGGCTCGGAGGGCGGTGAACTTCTCCCGGTCTTCGTCGGCAAGTTCCCTGTTTTCGTGGATATCGGCCCCGGCGGAGAAAGCGCGGTCGCCGGCGCCGGTGAGAATGATGGCGCCCACGCCGTCGTCCTCCTCCATCTGGGTTATCGCTTCGTCCAGTTCAGTGACTAGATTGAGGTTCAGCGCGTTGAGGACCTCTGGGCGATTCAACGTAATGATGGCGACCCGGTCCTGTTGACCAATGGCAATGGACTCGTAACTCATATGACCCCTACTCCTCTTACTCTAGCGGTTTTTGGACCCCGTCCACCGCCCTACGGCATCGCCAGTAATCATAAATCACCGGCAGGTTCAACGCAAATTGAAGGGCGCGGTATCTGGCTTGGGGGTTGGGAGGGATCTATCACGAACACTGGGGCTGATCCCCTTTTCATTGTTGATCAAGACGGTGGGAAAAAGCAGTGTGCTACACGTCACACCGGAGGTGAGTCATTGGTCATGGTTCAAAATTGGCCACAAGGTTTAACTAGATGAATAGCCGGGAAGACCCAAGATTTAATAAAGAAATGGGGATCAAAAGTGAGAAGCATGTTGTGTCTACTGAAGAATTGCCGGAAATGCAGTGGAGACCTGGTGTTGGATGGGGAGGAGTGGCGTTGTTGGCAATGTGGACAGTATTACTATCCAATCACCGAATCTCTGGACCAACGGGAGGAACCGCCAAACCCCAGCCTGGCGGCGGCGATCGGAGAGATCATGCCCAGCCCGAGGAAGACCAGGGTGCGCCGTTCGCCACGGAACCTTAACTCCCGCATCGTGGCCCGGGACCGTAGCGACAGCCGCTGGTGGGAGCGAAACCGGGATGTGGTCAAGTATCTGGACCAGGGCCTTAGCGTACGGGAGATCTCGATCCTGGTTTCCCACGGGGAGCGGCAGGTCCGGATAATCCGGGAACGCCTCCACGATCTGCGGACCAATAACTCTGAAGGGGAAGCCTTGGCCGCCGTCGCCTGACCAGCCCGTTGCGGAAAGGGACTTCCCCTAGTATTCTTTCATTCAGGGCCGCTCTTCTAACCTAGAGCGGCCCTTTTAAAGCAGCCCTCTTGTCCAGTCCGTGCCGGGCGCTTCTTTCGGCGCCCAAGCCCAAATTCCCTCCCGCAGGAAAACGTTAATGTCTCAGATCGGGGTCCCGGCCGGGGGCTTCACCCAGCGGTTAGCTCGATTTGCCCTGGAGCACTCCTTAGGCGGGATGCCGTCCCCGATCAAGGACGTCTCCATAAATATGATGATCAACGCGGCGGCGGCTGCTTTGGCCGGGGCGGGGCAGCCGGAGAGCCTCACCATTACCCGATTCGTTCAGGAAATGGGCGGCAACGGCAAGTGCACCGTGATCGGCATGGGATTGCGCACCTCCCCGGTGAACGCCGCTATGGCCAACGGCGCGATGGTCCACCTGCTGGACTTCGACGACGAGATTCCCGGCCTGGGCATCCATCCCAGCAGCGTTATTTTCCCGGTAGTTATGGCCCTGGCCGAGATGAATGGCGATACCGGCCGGGACGTGCTGAACGCCTTCGCGGTGGGATGTGAGATAACCGGCAAGCTCAGGAGGATGTTAGGACCGCCGGATCCAACGGGACGGATCGCCATCGTGGATGGGATTGCCGGAGCGGTGGGCGCCGCGGCTGCCGCGGGCCGGTTGTTAGGATTGGACCAAGACCGGATGGAGAGCGCCTTGGGGTTAGCCTGCGATGGCGCCGGAGGGGTCCAAGCCGGTTTCGCTTCTCCCAGCCGGGCCTTGGGGAACGGCCGCGCGGCGATGGCCGGCATGTCCGCGGCGTTGTTGGCGGAGAAAGGATTCATCGGTCCACGGCAGGCCATTGAAGGACCCGGCGGACTGTTGGAACGATTCAGCACTGTTAGCGCCGCCGATCAGGACGAAGCCTTTTCCCGGTTGGCAGATCCATACGACGTCCTGCAACCTGGCATCATATTGAAGACCTATCCATGTCATTCGGCCGGCCATAGCGCCATCGAAGCTACGTTGCAGCTTGTTCAGCAATATCAATTCCAGCCCAACCAGATCGAGTTGGTCAAGGTAGAGGCTCCGGCGGGTTCGTTGCGGGCCCTGCCGTTTCCCCATCCCGTCGATGGATGGGAGGCCAGGTCGAGCTTGAACTATGTGGTGGCCTCAACTTTGCTGTATGGCCAACCCCTTCTCGAGCAGTTTACCGATGCCGCGGTTCAAGAGTCGGCGGTGCGGGAGATGTTGGGCCGGGTGACGGTAGTTCCAATGGAGTCCGATAAACGATCCTCTCAAGACTCTGGGCGGCTGGCGTCGTTGGGTTGTGATGTAAGGCTATGGCTAGGAGGCGGCCAGGAGATCAGCCACCGGGTGGAGTTTGCCCGGGGATTCCCCGAGCTTCCCCTGGAGCCGGATGAACTGGACGCCAAGTTTCTCTACTGTAGCCGTTACATCTTGCCGCCGGACCATATCGACGGCGCCATCGGGCAGTTCCGGAACTTGGAGGACGTTGAAGACGTTACCGGGTTGGCGTCTATCTTGGGGGGGTAAATCCCCCCAACCCCCCTTTACAAAAGGGGGGCTTTGCGCGTTGGGGTCTAGTTCCTTCGCGTCCTCTGCGTTGCCGTGTTATGGCGGTGAAACTGTCCTGTTTAGATAATACGATGTACGTTGTTGTGGGATAGGTGAAATCCCCCCAACCCCCCTTTACGAAAGGGGGGCTTTGCTTGGCCCGGTTGACCTCCATCTTTTTCTCCGAATAAGCCTGGGGTGGTGGGAAAATTGTCCTGCTTAGTTAATCTGATGTACGCTGTCACCCACTTAAAGTTGAAACAGAGAATTTCAGGAGGACCGGTATGAAAGCGGTAAGAGCCCATGAGATAGGCGGTCCCGAGGTGCTGCGCTATGAGGATGTGCCTAGTCCGGAGCTGGAGCCGGGGCAGGCGTTGGTGGATATACGGTCCATCGGGGTCAACTACACCGACGTGTCCAGCCGGAAAGGGACAAATCCCCCAGCCAGCTTTCCCTGGACGCCGGGCCGGGAGGCAGCGGGAGTGGTCACCGCCGTGGGCGAAGGTGTCACCGAAGTCGCCGTGGGCGACCGGGTGGCTTACGCCATGCACACCGGTTCCTACGCCGAGCAGGCCGCCGTCCCTTCCTGGCTCCTGGTGGAACTGCCGGATCAGATGGACTTCGCCACCGGCTCGGCGGCGATGCTGCAGGGAATGACCGCCCACTTTTTGGTGTTCGGCATCACTCGCCTAAATCCGGGAGACCGGGCGCTGGTTCATGCCGGCGCCGGAGGCATGGGACTGCTGCTCATCCAGATGTTGAAGCGACTGGGGGTTGAAGTTTTTACCACCGTCTCCACTGAATCCAAGGCACAACTGGCCAGAGACGCCGGGGCCGATAATGTGATCTTGTACACCCAACAGGACTTCGAGGAAGAGGTCAAAAAGGCCACTGGGGGTGAGGGTGTGCGCATCGTCTACGACGCGGTCGGTCAGACCACCTTCGAAAAGGGATTGAACTGTCTGGGGCGGCGGGGTTATATGGCGCTGTATGGGCAAGCCAGCGGCCCGGTGGGTCCCTTCGATTCCGGCGCGATACGCAACGGCTCCTGTTTCCTGACCAGGCCCAGCCTAGGCGACTATACCGCCACCAGGGAGGAATTGTTGCAAAGGGCCAACGAGGTCCTGGGGTGGGTGGGGTCCGGGGAATTGAAGCTGCACGTAAGCCAGACTCTGCCTTTAGAGCAAGCGGTGGAGGCCCACCGTCAACTGGAGGGCCGCCAAAGTACCGGAAAGATATTACTCACACCTTAAATCGGCTGCCGCCGTGACCAGCCGCGGGTAGAGTTTACTGGGCCGTCCAGCCGCCGTCGATGACCAGTTCGCTGCCGGTCATGAACGACGACTCGTCGGAGGCTAGGAACAGGACGCCGTACGCCACGTCGCTGGGTTCTCCGTGGCGGCCCAGTGGGATCCGCGACAGGGTCAACTCGTTTCGTTCCGGGTCGGCTCGGCCCGCTTCGGTCATGGGGGTGACAATGGGTCCCGGGTGGACCGAGTTCGCCCTGATGCCCTCTCTGGCGTACTGGATAGCGGTGGACTTGGTGAACAGCCGGACCGCGCCCTTAGACGCTTGGTACTGGGGGCTGCTGTTGTCCACCCCCACCAGTCCCAACTGGGAAGAGATGTTGATGATGGAGCCGCCCCCGGCCCGCCGCAATTCGGGTATGGCCGATTTGGTCCCCAGAAAGACGCCCTTGGCGTTGATGTCCATGACCCGGTCCCAATCGGCGACGGTGGTGTTCTCCACGGTGCCGTGACCGCCGATCCCGGCGTTGTTCACCAGGATGTCTAGCTTGCCGAACTCGGCCACGGTGGCGGCGATGGCATCCTGCCACTGGGACTCGCTGGTTACATCCAGGGCCAGGAAGATGGCCTTGCCGCCGGCTTCACCGATCTGGGCGGCGACACGGCGTCCTTCTTCTTCCAGGACGTCGCCGATGGCGACCATGGCGCCTTCCGCGGCGAATAGCCGGGCTTCGGCGGCGCCCATCCCCTGAGCCCCACCGCTGATAAAAGCTACCTTGCCTTCTAGTCTCATGGGGCAAGTTTAACATAAGAGCATAGAGTTCTTGGGGAAGGGTCGCTGGGGAACCCCTTCTTGCAAGAAAGGGTTCCCCAGCGACCCTTCCTAAAGAACCTTTGTCCATTTACGTATATAATTTGTTGAGTAGGATTATTCTGAGGTAGCCGGATTTGGTCGTCGCAGTAATAAAAGAGACGGGTCCGTCATATGAGTCCAAGGTCCCGTTGGATATCCCCGAAAAGTTGCTGGCTAAGCTGTGGCAGCGGCGAGCGGCCCAGCAGGCTTCGTTTCGTTCTCCGGATGGGCTTCGAATAAGGATCCTCTACCCCGGCCGGCCCGGCCACACCGCCGGGCCTGACTTCCGGGACGCTTTGCTGGAAGTGGAAGGCGTGGGCCTGGTCCAGGGCGACGTGGAGATACACATTCGCCAACGGGACTGGAAGTCCCATGGCCACGGCGGCGACCCCAGGTACAACGGCGTGGTATTGCACGCCGCCCTGGAGGTCCAGTCAGCCACCACCCGGCTACAAAGCGGACAGAGCGCGCCGGTGATTTCCCTGGCCTCGCTGATTGAAGACGAAGACCCGGAGACTGGAGACCAGGGCGGTCCACTGTGGGAGATTCTGTCCGGACAAGGTTACCCCAGGCCGGCCAGCGCAGTCGAGATGGGCGTTTTGTTGGACCGGGCCGGAGACGAACGGTTTGCCGGGAAGAGCCGGGTTTTTCGATTCTTTCTGGCGGAACAATACCCGGACTAGACCCTATACGAAGGGCTTATGGAGGGCCTGGGCTACCGCCAGAACCAACACGCTTTCCTGTTGCTGGCCCAGCGGGCCGGTTACGGCGCGTTGCATCGGGCGGCCATCCGCTTACCGGCGGAGGAACGAGCGCCCGCCATCGAACATTGGCTGGTCACGCTGTCGGGCTTATTCTCACCGGAGCACGGCAAGCCGGAAATCCTTCCTCGAGCCGGTTTCGGACCGCCCCTGGCGGCCCAAGTTTGGCACTGTTTCCGGGTGCGTCCCGCCAACCATCCTCTACGGCGCATCGCCGGGGCAGCGAGGCTGGTGGTCCGCTATTTGGAGCCGGGGCTGGTGGAAGGACTAAGCGATATCGCCGCCACCGGCAAGCCGGCGCTTCTGACATCGGCTCTGGCCGTTGCCAGCGGCCCGGCTACGGGTCCGGCTCCGGTAGGTATTGGACGGGCCCGCGACCTGGCGGTTAACGTGGTTCTACCCTGCCTGCACGGTTTGGCGGAGATGGGTGGGGATGCCCGAAGGCCTGAAAGCTACTTGGAGCTTTATCATCGGTTCGGAAAGCTCCAAGACAATGAGTTAACCCGGGAGATGACCGGGCAACTCGTTGACCCGGACTGGGCCGCTGACTCCCAAAAAGTGGCAAACAACGCCCGGCGGCAACAGGGATTGTTGCACTTGAAGTACCTGGTTTCCGGCGTGGGTTAGAGGGAAATCCCCCCAACCCCCCTTTATGAAAGGGGGGATTACAAGTCTCCACTACCAGTTACCCTGACCAAGTTTTGCTGTTAGTCGGGCATTGGTATCGCCAGCGAGATTCGGGGTTCATCGCCGATGCTTCGGGCGATGTGGCCGTGGCCGGTCAGGTCTTCGGCTACCAGGACGTCACCCGGCACCATTCGAACCTTGGTCCCGTCGGCGGTCTCAAACTCGGCGATACCGGCCAGGTTGACCACGTATTGGCGGCGCGGCGCGGTATGGAAGTCGGAGAAGGTGGGCGACGGACGCTGGCCGAGGGTGATTGCCCCGGCGCCCAAGGGAAAGACTATTTCCGCCAGTTGATCGGGCGTCAGGTGCTCGAAGTGGGACTCCCCGTCGTCGCCGGAATATACGCGAACTATCTGAACCATCTTCTCTCCATTTTATCTTGGACTATCGCCCTAGATCCACGTTCTTTTTCGGACAAGTGAACCCCCTCTGGGACGAAGGGGCCGCACACAGCTTACTGGCTGGGCGGAGTTGCGGCAACCGCGCCGGTTCTGACGGCGGCGATGGGCGCGTACAGCCAACCTTCAAGCCGTAGCACGGACTCGGGTAAAGACAAGGGGTCTTGGCCGTCGCCGTCCACGTTGGGCAATCCAAACAAGCTGGGGTCTATGGACCATAAGGCGGCGGCCAGGGCGGCGACCACGGCGTCCAAACAGTCGTGGCTGGACATGCAGGCATCCCAGAACTCTTGGAGGTTGGGCAACCCTACTGGACACACATTGGGCAGGTTGTCTAGGATAGTCCGCCGCAATTCGAGGCGGCGTACCCCGTTCTTGTAACCCTTATAGGGCAGCCCCAGGGACCTTAGGACCGCTCCGGGCATCACCTCCAACAACACCGCTTTGCCGGCATTCTGGGTTGGCAGGGGAGGGACATCGCAGCCGGCGGGCCATAACCGGGCTAGCATCTGCATCCCACGGAAGGTCATGGGCACCATGTTGGGGTTTACTTTATGAAGGCAGGAGTAGGCCTCGGTATGGGAACGGTCGATCACCCGCTTGGGCTCCCCATGTTGGGACACGAAATCGTCCCGCAACTTCATGAATTCGGCCGGTTCCATGGCCGCGGCGGCGGTCCAAAGCTGGGTCATGTCTTGGGCGCCGGGTCGCCAGTAACCGGCGAAGGGCAGGGGCACCGAGAAAGGAAAGTCCAGAGCGGCCACCGAGCCGGAGGGCAAGTCAATCAGCATCTGGGCCACCCGGTCCCGGCCGGCCGGAAAGCATTCCCGCAACTCCAAACCGCCGCCGGCCAGCGTACCCGCCGCCACCCAGGTGTTGTTGTCGGGGGCCGCCCCGCTGAAGTCCACGCCCAGGATTTCCATTCTCCCCTCGCCGCGAGAGATTTAGGTACAGGATAAGGTTCTTCAGGAGGGGCCGCTGGGGAACCCTTTCTTGCAAGAAAGGGTTCCCCAGACCCTTCCCCAAGAACTCTATGCTAAAATGTGCCACGCCTCCGGGCGTTTAAGTATATCTCACGCAACTAGGAGACTTATGAACCTCACCGAAAGACGAGAAAGGTACCGGGCAGTTCTGGCGGGCGACCAATGCGTCCACCCGGCGTCGGTGTTCGACCCCATCTCGGCCCGGATAGCCGAGGACTTGGGCTTCGAAGTCGGTATGCTGGCGGGCTCCATCGCTTCGTTCACCGTTCTGGGCGCGCCGGATATCATCGTACTAACCCTGACCGAGTTCGCCCAGCAGATCCACCGCATCTGCCGGGCCAGCAACCTGAGCCTAATGGTCGACGCGGACCACGGCTACGGCAACGCCCTCAACGTCAAGCGGACGGTGGAGGAGTTGGAATCGGCGGGAGTGTCGGCCCTGACCATCGAGGACACGGTGCTCCCCCGCCAGTTCGGCACCGATGAGACAGCGTTGATCTCCATAGAAGAAGGCGTCGGTAAGATGAAAGCCGCTCTGTCCGGGCGGCAAGACCCCAGTCTGGTCGTCGCTGGGCGCAGCAGCGCTTTATCGGTGACGGGCGTCGAAGATGCTATCCGCCGGACCAAGGCCTACGAGGCCGCCGGTGTGGACGCCATGTTCTTGTCGGGCGCCACGACCAAGGCGGAGGTGGAGGCGGTGCGTGCCGAGGTAAAGATACCTCTCATGTTGGGCGGCGCCGGCGGCGAGCTTTCCGACCGCGCGTTTCTGTCGGCCAACGGCGTGCGTATCGCTTTGCAGGGTCACCTTTCTTTCTCCGCATCGGTGAAAGCGATCTACGATACCCTCAAGGCCCTGCGTGACGGGGTCGCGCCCGGCGACCTCACTTCCACCCTGGCGACGGCGGACCTGATGGGTCAAGTCACCCGCCGGGCGGACTACAACACCTGGACCAAGGAATTCATGAACTGAGCGCGCCGCCCGTCCAGTCTTAGACCGAGAAGAGCTGACCAAAATGCTTAAAGGAGCGAACCGATGAATTTCGTTTACAACCACCTACATTTCCGCAGCGAAGACCCCGACGCTGCGGCCAAGTTTTACTGCGACAACTTCGGCGCCGAGATCACTTCCGAGCGGCCTTTGTCCACTACCAAGTCAATTCAATTGGAACTGAACGGCCATCACTTGATGACCATCTCGGGACGGGCCGAGGGAGAGGACCCGGTGCCTGGCTCCAACGAGCCGCGCTACGGTTTGGACCACTTCGGTTTCGAGGTGGACGACATGGAGGAGGCCGCGGCCCATCTGCACGCCAACAATGCCAACTTCATCTGCGAGCCCTGGACCATGCCTTCGGGCTCAATGGTAGCCTTCATCGAAGCCCCGGATCATGTCAGCGTAGAGATCATCCAGCGGCCCAAGGCGTAGGGGGACGGGGAATAGGGGTGTGCTCTTAGGGGTCCTTAGACAGGCTCAGGACGAACGGAATATGGGTTTTCCTCCCTCCGTTTGTGGTGAGCTTGTCGAACCACCCTGTTGGGGCAGGTTCTTGATGGCAGGCTAGGTCGAAAGGCCGTCGAAGAAATCCTCGGTGACGGTTTCTCCCGGTGCTATCTTGGGCATAGCTTGGATGTAGTATTCCCGGCCGAGAACGGTTCGCGCAACCTCCCGGGGTACCCGGTGGTAGGGCCAGTCGGCGGCGACCTGGGTGCGGTGGCATAGGATGCAGGCCATCTTCCGCTCCAGATGGAGGTCTATTTCCATCTGCAGGTGGATCTCTTTAGCGGGTGTACCTTCTTGGGCCCGCTCCGGCGATGGCAGGGGAAAGTCGATCCCGGCGTTGCGCAAGGCCTGGGCCCACTCCATGCGAAAACCCTGGGGCCGGGCGCTGTAGAACAGGCGCGCTGGAGCGTAGGGTTCCAGGCCGGTAGCGAGCTGGCCTGGAAACGCGTTGGTGTCGGCGGACCGGCGCACCGCTTCCGTGGTCTGGCGGGAGATAGCGATATGGTCCGGGTGGCCGTATAGACCTCCAGACTCGAAGGTCAGCACCACCTGGGGCCGGAAACGGCGTATCTCTTCCACCAGTTGCTCCACCATTTCCTCGTCCGGTACGTTGATGTAGGCATTGGGGTAATCGTTGGCCTCGGAACCGGCCATCCCCGAGTCCCGGTAGCCCAATATCCGATGGCTCTCCAGGCCCAAAGCCTGGACGGCGCAGGACAGTTCAACCCGGCGGATAGAGCCCAAGGTCTCCCTGGTAGCGGCGCCGTCTTGCCGGATTTCTCCCTCTTCGCCCGACGTGGTGGTGACTAGGCGAATCTCCACCCCCCGGGCCGCGTGAGCCGCCAGAGCTCCTCCAACGGGGAAGGCCTCGTCGTCGGGATGGGCGAAAAGAGCCAGCAATCGGTGTCCGGGCATGGTGTCTCCTGAGTTGGTTAGCTTTTTACTCTTTAAAGATGTGTCGATCAGGACGACCCCCCACCTTAACCCTCCCCCACAAGGGAGGAGGAGATAAGTCCCTTCCCCCTTTATGGGGGAAGTTTAGGATGGGGGTGATTGGTCACATAACAAACCAGGTTGATAGGGGACAAGACGACAGATCTACCAGGCGGCGGCGTGTCCGTCGCCCCGGGGATCCGAAGCACCCTTCAAGATGCCCCGCTCCCGGTCCAGCAGGATGAGTTGCACCTTGCCGTCGTGAGTTCCCGGCCTGCGGCGGGCGATCTTATGTCCCAATTTTTCCAAGCCCAGTATCGCCGCCTCGGGCATCCCGGCCTCCACCCGCAACTCCATGGGCGTGTCCAGGCTCTCCGGGTCGGTGCCGGGGAAGCTCCACCACCTGGGGGCTTCCACTGCCTCCTGGGGGTCCATGCCGTAGTCGATCAGGTTGGTCAGGATCTGGAGACCGGATTGGGGCTGAAAATCCCCACCCGGAGTGCCGCCGACGATGGCCGGCTGTCCATCCTTGGTGGTCAGGTAGCAGTTCAGGGTGTGCATCGTCCGCTTGCCCGGTTCGATCTCGTTGGGGTGGTTCTCCTCCAGACTGAAGCCCCGCCCGGCCCGGTTGTTAAACAGGACTCCGGTGTCTCCGGCCATGAAACCGGAGCCGAAGGCGTTGGAAAGGCTGTGGATCCAGGAGACGCAGTTGCCCTCTCCATCGGCCACGCAGAAGTATGTGGTGTCGCCACCGGCCTTCACCGGTTCAATGGCGGGTAGCTCGGATGCGGCCCGGGTTGGATCGATCTCGCTCCGGCGTCGGGCGGCGTAATCCTTGGAGATCAACTGGTCCAGCGGCCATTCCACGAACTTGGGGTCGCCGGCCAGCCGGTTTCGGTCGCTGTAAGCGATCTTCTTGGCTTCGGCCATCAGATGTATGGATTCGGCGCTGTTGGGTCCCAGGGAGGCCAGGTCGAACCCTTCCACCATGTTCAGCATTTCCAACAATAAAAAGCCCTGGGACGGCGGGCGGGTCTGATAGACGGTGTGGCCCTGGTACATGGTGGTGAGAGGGTCGTAAACTTCCGCGTAATGTCCGGCGAAGTCGTCCTCGGTAAACAGGCCGCCGGCGCTACGCAGCGCGGCGACCATCTCGCGGGTCAACTCACCCCGGTAAAACGCATCGGCGCCTCCGGCGGCTATCCGTTGTAAGGTGCGGGCTAGGCCGGCATTCACTAATATATCGCCTTCATTGGGTGGACGGCCGTTCGGCAAAAGGACCGAGGCGGTGGAAGGGAATTGGGACAGCTTGCTCACGCCGTTGGCCAGGTTCCGGCCGATACCTGGGGGCACCGGGAATCCCTCCCTTGCGTAGCTTTCGGCGGGCGCCAGAAGTTGGGCCAGGGGAAGCGTGCAGAAATTCTGGTGAATCACTTCCCAGGCCGCCACTTCCCCCGGTACCGATATGGAGTGGGGGCCTTCCAGTGGCATGGTGGCGTATCCCTGGGACCGGTAGTATTCGCCCGTCGCGCCGCTGGGGGCTATTCCGCTGCTGTTCACGCCCGTCACTTTGCCGGTGGCGGCTTCGTGGAGCAACACAAAGGAGTCTCCCCCGACGCCGCAGGATGGAATGATGGTCACCGTTTCGGTGGCCGCCACGGCCAGGGCGGCGTCGAAAGCGTTACCGCCGTCCTTGAGCACGCTGATTCCAACGGAAGCGGCCAGGGGCGAGTTGGAGCAAACCATGCCCCGTCGCCCGTAGACCAGGTGTCGCGATAATCCAGTGATAGACATATTCCCCTCTCGTACCCACATTGTACGGCCGAAAGCGGCCCCTTGGGCCAGTTTAAGGTGGCGCATTGGGGTAGTCAATGGCCGTGTTTGACAGCCCCAACGGGTGATACTACAATCGAGCACGATGAGGCTGGGCGAACCCCGGCCTAGAGACGAATACCATGAGCCGCCGGAGACAGCCTACGAGCGCGGGATTTAGCGGCGGCACAGAACGGCGGGAGGTCGAAATGGCTGAGATACTAGGCATCGGATGTTCCCACGGGCCCATCATCCTGACCCCTCCGGAAGTGTGGAATAAAGGCCGGGAGCGGATCTACGCCCGCGTTCCCAACTATGAAAAACCGGCGCAACTACTGGAAGAACTTGGTCAGGACAACGGACTGAGTCAGGATCGGCACGACCATGAAAAAATCATGGAGTCCTTCCAGATCATGCACGACAAACTCCACGACTGGAACCCCGACGTGGTCATGATTATCGGCGACGACCAAGCGGAGAATTTCTTGCAGGACAATCTCCCTCCCTTCTGCCTTTACACTGGCGAAGAGGCGGACGGTTATCCCTTCCGCCGTGCGGCCCAAACTAATCTTTGGAACGCTGATCCCGAGACCAAGTACACTTTCCGATGTCCCAAGGCGTTTTCCCAGGACATGCGGAACCACCTGATACGAAACGGAGTGGACATGGCTTCTTCCAGTTCCCTGAAAGGATGGGACTGGGGCCTGGCCCACGCCATAATCAATCCATTGATGTTCCTAGACCCTGAGGGAAAGTTCCCTCTGCTACCTCTCTTCGTGAACTGTTACGGGGAAGAGGCCGGGCCCGATTATCCGCCCCGGCCCACGCCCAAGCGGTGCTACGAAGTGGGGCAAACCATCCGCAAGTTCCTGGACACCCGCAGCGAGCGCGTGGCGGTGGTGGCCTCCTCCAGTTGGTCCCATAGCTTCCTGGCCCACAAGTTCCAGTGCCGCGAGATCGACATAGAAGCCGACCAGCGAAGTCTGGAATTCGTGCGCACCGGCCAAGGCAGCAAGCTAGCGGAGCTTACCCCCGAGGAGATACAGGATTCGGGAGACCATGAGATATTGAACTGGATAATTGCTCTGGGTATTCTGGGAGACCGGCCGGCGGAGATCATCGACGTCCGCGACTCCCACACCCAGTTGGCCTACCGAGTCGCCGCCATCTGGAACTGAGATCTTTCACCCAGAGGTGGGTAGAGACTAAAGGGCATTTAATAGAAAAAAGGACAAAACGGTCCGTTCCCCCAGGGAACGGAGGGAGAGGGTATGCACTACGGCCTAGTTATGGAATGCGATTATCGCTACGGGACCACTATGGAAGATGCTTTTCAAGAGGCCTTTGAGTTGGTGGACGCCGCCGAGTCCGGTGGGCTTGACGGAGTTTGGCTGGCGGAGCGGCATTTTGCCGCGCCTAAAAATCCGTTGGATGCCGCAGGCGCGGGGACACCTTCCATAGTTTCCTCTCCCTTAATCATGGCCAGCGCCATCGCCGCCCGGACCGAGCGTCTGCGAGTCGGCACCGCCGTCAGCGTTCTACCCTTGAATCATCCGGTGCGCATGGCCGAAGAGGTAGCCACTATTGACCAGGTTAGCCGGGGACGCTTCGACTTCGGCGTGGGGCGTAGCGGATTCGCCCGGTCCTATGAAGGCTACGGCATCCCTTACGAAGAAAGCCGCGAGCGCTTCGAGGAGTGTTTGGAGGTCATCCTGGCCGCCTGGACCGACGAACGTTTTTCCCATCAAGGGAAGTTCTACACCTTTGACAATGTTGCCGTTCTGCCCCAACCCTATCAGAAACCCCACCCACCCATCCGAGTGGCGGCTACCACCAAAGATACCTTCCCGCGCATGGCTGGGCAGGGCCGCAATATCTTTGTCGGCCTTAGAGGGATGGACCGTCCGGACCTGGCGGGGAACTTGAAGGTCTACCGGGATGCCTGGCAAGAGGCGGGTCATGACGGGGAAGGGGATGTACTTCTTCGTATCCCGGTATACGTGGGCAAAACCGACGAGGAAGCCTTTGCCCTGGCAGAAGAAAGCACCATGCGCAGCTATCGCCGTATGGCGGAGACCTTCGCCAAGTCAGCCGCCGGCGCCGGGACAACGGTATCGGAAGAGCGAGCCGAGCGGGGAAGGCGCCTTGCCGCGGTTACCTATGAGGACCTGCGGCGGGACCGTCTGGCTTACGGCAGTCCCGAAACCGTGGTCGAGCGCCTGAGGGACCTGACTCAGGACCTGCACCTATCCGGTGTTATCGCGGAGATGAACGTGGGGGGACTGGTGCCCCGAGAGCATATTTTGGAGTCCGTGCGGCTTTATGCGGACGAAGTAGTTCCGGCCTTGCGGGATATCTGCTAAGGGCGTTGCGTTAACCCCGCAGTGTGCATCACCCGGTCCTTCGACAAGCTTAGGGCGAACGAGATTCATCAGCGGCGGCATGGTGGTTCGATAAATCGTGTGCAGACAGAGGCACGTACGGAAGCTGTGATCTGACTCCGGTCGTCAGGCCCTCTTGAGATTTCATGTCGTCATGCATCAACTGGCCGGTTCATAGGTCAAGAACGTTCATTTACTCTACAGGCAGTTCCTCGTGACCTTGTCTCAGATTCGCTGCAAAACCGGCCTTAGGAGCCCTCTCCGGAGTAATTATCTTGAACGACTTATCCAGCGTGAAGTTCGTCCAGACCCCGGTGCTAAACATCGGGTACGGAGATCATGGAGACGCGTCAGGGTTTCCGATCATACTCCTGCACGGATTTCCCTATGACGTGCGGTCTTGGGACGGGGTCGTACCGCTCTTAACTGAGGCTGGATACCGGGTTCTTGTGCCATATCTTAGGGGATACGGGCCTACCAGCTTTCGTGATTCAGACTCCCCGCGCATGGCCGAGCAGGCGGCGATCGGTCAGGACCTTGTCGAATTTGCGGAAGCCCTGGGGATCGGCGAATTTGCGGTGGCGGGCTTCGATTGGGGCAATCGGGCCGCCTGTGTCACGGCTGTCTTGCAACCTCATATGGTCAAAGGTTTGGTTGCCATTGGCGGTTACTCGGTACAGAACACGATAGACAGGGAGCATCCGGCTAGGGCTTCTGATGAAGCGAAACGGTGGTATCAGTGGTACTTCAATACTGAGCAGGGACGGGTGGGTCTGGAGGAAAACCGGAGAGACATAATCCGTCATCTTTGGGATACGTGGTCGCCGGGGTGGAAGTATACCGACGAGGCCTTCAACGCTTCGGCTCCCTCCTTTGACAATCCCGACTTCGTGGAGATCACCCTACATTCGTACCGGCACCGGCATAGGAATGCTCCGGGTGAGGATCGATTTATCGAAGTAGAGCGCAAACTGGCGGAAGGTCCGCCGATCTCGGTGCCGTCCATCGTGCTGCGAGGGTTGGACAGCGGCTTTGGACGACCCACGGAAGACCCGTCGGGAGACCAGGCGAAGTTCTCCAACCTCGTCGCCAGGCGCAACGTTGAGGGCGCCGGGCACGATCTTCCGGTGCAGCGTCCGGACGCGGTTGCGGCGGCCCTGCTTGAGCTGTTGTAAGTTCTTGAACCTCGCTGTCTGATTTTTAGTAAAATGTGGACACTTGTATCGTCCATACCAAGGCTTAAGAGAGCGTCATGAATAAAAACGTTGAAGTGGGAAGCGTCGCCGAGGCTTATCTTGAACTGCTGGCGGCCCGGAACATCGAATATTTCTTTGGCAACGGCGGGACCGATTTCGCGCCCATCATCGAAGCCTACGCCAAACGCATGACTCAAGAGCAACCGCTCCCCCGTCCCATCACCGTGCCCCATGAAGTGACGGCGGTGGCGATGGCCCACGGTTATACCATGATTACTGGGAGGCCGCAGGTGGTGATGGTGCACACTACCCCCGGCACCGCCAACGCCATGTCCGGAGTGATCAACGCCTTTAAGTCCAACATACCCATGCTTTTCACCGCCGGCCGCACGCCCATCGCCGAAGGAGACGCCAAGGGTTCCCGCAACCTGAACATCCACTGGGCCCAGGAGTCATTCGACCAGGCGTCGATGGTCCGGGAGTGGGTAAAGTGGGACTACGAGCTTCGTCATGGCGCCGACCTGGAGGGAGTGGTCGACCGGGCACTGGCCATCGCCCAGTCCGAACCCGCCGGTCCGGTGTACCTCAGTCTTCCGAGAGAAGTCCTGGCCGAGGAATTGGAAAATTTCTCCTACGAAGCCCAGCCACGGATGAACAAATCGGAGGACAGAGTTCCAAGCCCGGAAGCCATCGCTAAAGCGGCCCGGCTATTGGTTGGGGCCAAGAATCCCATCGTGGTAACCCGGTCTGCCGGGAAAGACACACGCACGGTGCAGCCTCTTGTGGAATTGGCCGAGCTTCTGGGAATGGGTGTGATTGACGCGGGTGCATTGTATGCCAACTTCCCCAAGAGCCATCCCCTTTACTTGGGAGGCGACGTGGGAACGAACCTTAGAGACGCCGACGTGGTGGTGGTTCTTGAGGCCGACGTTCCCTGGGCCACGACTGGAGCCGCACCGTCATCCGATGCCCGCATCATTGGTATCGGTGAAGACCCGCTGTTCTCCAACTACCCGGTGCGGGGCTTCCATGTCGACCACAACCTGGCTGGGAGCACCAGACTAACGCTGCGTGCTTTAGTCAACGCGGTGAAAGACATCGCAGTGGATTCTGCGGCGGTCCAGGCCCGGAAAGACAAGTTGTCTAGCTCCAGCCAGGAGAGGCGTGAAGCAGCCCTGCAACGGGCTGAAGATGGCAAGAACGAAGTTCCCATCAGCAAGGCCTGGTTCTCTCGATGTTTGTCCGATGTATTAGATGAAAACTCGATCGTGCTCAACGAATTGGGCGTGGACGTTTCCCAGTTGGAGTTCAATCATCCTGGGACATTCTTCGGGTCACCACCCTCATCCGGTCTCGGATGGGCATTGGGCGCTTCCCTAGGTTCCAAACTGGCGGCCCCGGAGAAAACCGTCATCTGCTGCGTGGGCGACGGTTCCTACATATTTGGGTCGGGCACGGCGGCTCACATCGTGTCCCAAGCTCAGAACCTGCCGGTGCTAACCATCGTGTGGAACAACGGCATCTGGAACGCCGTTCAGAGCGCCACCAAGGTGACGTACGCCGACGGGTATGCGGTACGGAACAACGACTTCGCCGTAAGCACTCTGTCCCAATCCTTCCAGTACGAGCTTATCTGCCAGGCGGCTGGAGGATACGCCGAGCGCGTGGACGACCCCTCGCAGGTGCCCGAGGCCATCCAGCGGGCTTTGCACGCGGTCAAGGTGGAAAAGCGCCAAGCCTTGCTGAACATCATCGGGCAATAGACGTCCATCCCGGAATCTTGACACGGTTCAGGCTCCTGGAGTCGCTCCTGCAAGAGACCTGTCGCAGCATGGCCACGGCGTTCCCGATTCACCGGTGATGCGGACGTAGACGAACTGGGTACAGCGTGGGTGAGCGCGTTTTCCTGTTCGTGGTGATCTTGTCGAACCACAGTGGTTGGTAGCGGGCTGCCAGAAACCGCCCAGCGCTCAGAGCCGGGGCAGAATGAACTCTTCTATAGCCACGGCCAAACCGTCCTCCTCCGCGGAAGGGGCGATGTAGTCGGCGATGGCCTTTAATTCCTCGGGCGCGTCTCCCATGGCGATGGCCAGGCCGCAAGCCTGCAGTAGGGGAAGGTCGTTGTAGCTGTCTCCGGCGGCGGCCATCTGCCCCAAGTCCACGTTAATCATGTCCGATAGAATGGCGACGGCCGCCGCTTTGTCCACGCCCCTTCGGGTAAAGTCCACCGCCCAAAGGTCGTTGTAGGGCAGATATACCTTCACCGCTTGCATGTCGGCATTGTCATGGAAACGGGCAGTGATTTCGCCTGCCATCTCTTCGGAGATGTCCAAGGCGGAGACCCGGATGAGGTTCCAATCGATCAGGCCGCCGATCTCCTTGGCCGAGCCGCCGGGGTAGGTGGCCATGAAGGGAACTTCCAACTCATGTAATCGGCGGACGACCCTTTCGGCTTCCGCCGGCTCCAGCGGGTTGCACCAGGTGATGATGGCGGTGACTGGGTCCAGGACCATTGCTCCGCCGTCGCAGATCTGGGGAGAAGTCAGAGCCAGTTGACGGGCAAAGTCGACCACGTGGGCCATCTCCCGGCCGGTGGCGATGGAAACCGGTATCTTCTTGGCGACTTGTTCCACCGCCTGCTTTACCCGGCCGGAGATTGTCTCACTCCGGTTGATAAGGGTGCCGTCCAGGTCTATTACCAACGCCCGGATCATCGGAATGCCGGGATGACCTCTTCACCGAACAGCTTCATCGACTTCAGCGACTGCTCCAAGGGCAATGTCCCGATCCGGTGGTTGGCGCAAAAGATGTCATACCCGCACAGTTCGGACTGCTTCCGGAGCTGTTTGATCACCGTTTCCGGGCTGCCCACTAAGGCCAGACCGTTGTCTATCCAGAAATCGTAGGACGTGGTCATTCCCTGGAAAACCCGGCCCAGTTCCGTGTTGGAGGGGCTTTCCGAGTTCCCCTTGAAACCGATGCGCGTGTTGGCGATGCCTTCTCTGCCCAGGGCCCGGGAAGTCAGCAGGGGTTGCTCCGCCTCCTGGCGGGCGATCTCGTCGGTCTCCGCCACGTGGACCGCGCGCATCAGGAATGTGCGGGGCATCGGACCCGGATGATTGCACTCCTTCCACACCTTGCGGAAATAGTCGAACTTCTCGGCGATCACCGTGTCCACGTCGATATTCTGAGAAACGTGGTAGTTGTTCTTGGCCGCGTATTCCAAGGAGGCCGGGCTGTGGGCGCCCACCCAGATGGGGGGATGGGGCTGCTGGTAGGGCTTGGGCACGGGCAGGGCCTCGTCGAACTGCCAGTACTGTCCGTCATAGGTCACTTCGTCCTGAGTCCAAGCCTTGACGATTATCTCCAAAGCCTCCGACGACATCTTCTGACGCTCGAAGAAGGGCAGGTTCCAGCGCATGAACTCGTGCTCGGCCACGCCGATACCGGTGCCGAACTCCACCCGGCCATGGGAAAGGTGATCGAGGGTAGCCACTTCCTCCGCCAGCCGGATGGGGTTGTAGAAGGGCAACTGGTAGATCATGACACCGATGCGGAGCTTGGTGGTCTGCTGGGCCACAGCGCAAAGGTAAACGCTGGGGGCGGTTATCTGTCCCACGTGGGAGTTCTGATGCTCGATGATGTAGTAAGACTCGTAACCCAACTCTTCGGCCATCACGGCCTCTTTCAAATGTTGGTCGTAGATGTCGGCGGCGGTGGGGGACAGCGCCAACTCGTGCTTCCCGAATCCGTCCCATATAGCAAACTCTAGGTGCGCCATAACGTCCTCCGGCTTTCGTCGGGTTGATTTTTCAGACGTATTCTACATGAAAAAACCGCGAGCGAACGCCGCCAAGGATGATGCCCAACGTTGTTACCAGGCACAATTAAAAAGGGACCGGCATATGCCGGTCCCTTCAATCCAATACGCTTTGACTGCGACAGGAGGCTTAGGAGAAGACTAGCTCCTTGTTCTTCCGGCCGGGGCTCTTCATCTCGGCCAGACCGTCCGCGGCGTCTTCCTGGCTGTTGCAGAACAACTCGATGCCGTTGCCGTCGGGGTCGGAGATGTAGATGCTCTTGGTCATGCTGTGGTCGGTGGTACGAAGCTCGATCCCGTGGTCGTTCAGGCGGTGGTAAAACTCGGTCAGAGTGTCGAAGTCTTCAACCTGAAGAGCCATGTGGTTCAGGCCAAGTCCGCCGGGGGTGACGGGGGCGGCGTCCGGCGCGGCCTGGAACAGTGCCAGGTCGTGGTGAATCTTGCCGCAAGTCAGGAAGGTCCCGAAACCTTCGCGATTCAACGAGATGTCAAAACCCAGAACTTCCGTGTAAAACTTGGTGGACACTTCTTGATCCCTGACGTTGATTACCAGATGGCCTACTCGCTTAACGCTTGGCATAGTCTATCCTCCCGATCTTCTTGTGTTGTCTTCTAGACAAGATACCCATAATGCTAGATATTGCTGCTAATTATACGCCTTTTGTAAAATCAAGCCAAGTGAGCCTGTGCCGAGGCCAGGATCACCACAGAGAGCACAGAGTACACGGAGGGTAAGGATTCACGAAAGTCCCTAAATAAAACTCTGCGCTCTCTGTGTCCTCTGTGGTGAGTTATCCCGGCCGGTCTAGGAACTCCCGAACCCGCGCCATGGCAGGACCTCGGTCGTAGTTGTGGGACAATGCGATGGAATTGCGCACCGGGTCGCCGCCGAAGAACCGTTCGTATAGGACCTGCCGTCCGCCGAATGAGCTACAGGCCACGTCCCAAGCCAGGTGGAACAGCCTGGTCCGATCCCGGGCCGAGGAGTTGTCGGTGGCCAGGTACCGTTCCACCTCGGGAGTCAGCGCCGTATCGAAATCGGCTTCCGATGGTAGCGCCATCAGGCTACTGGATCCCAGTATCTGAATAATCTCAGCCATGCGGGGATACATCATCCGGGGGAACAGGTTTCGGCCCGCCACCAGAGGCGCCGCCGACGGGCACATCACTCCCCATTGGTTCAGCTCGGCGTCGGCCTCCGATGCCCGAACACAGGCTTTCAGAATCTCCAGGTATACCACCAGTTCCCCCATCCTCTCCTGAACATGGGCCAATTCGTCCGATCCCAGGGTTTCGACCATCAATCCCGCCAACCCCAGAATGAACTCGGCTTTTACTACGCACCGGGTGGTTACTTGATGTCCGGTGTGGGTGTTCATCTGGGTGGCATTGCCGTGGTTATTGCACATTTCTACGTCGCCCAGCAGGAAAACCCGCTCCCAAGGCACCAGCACGTCGTCGAAGAAGACCACCGCGTCCATCTCTTCGAAGCGTGAGCCCAAGGGGTGGTCGAAGTGGGACCGGCCTTGGTCCAGGCTTTCCCGGCACATGAATTTCACTCCCGGCGTGTCGCAAGGAATGGAGAAGGAAAAAGCCTGACGCCAGGCGTCGTCTCCCAGGAGGTGGCTCCGGGTGGGATATACGGCGATCTCGTCGGTGATGGGGCCCAGGGTCGCCAGCATGCGGCTGCCCTTGACGATGATGCCCGCGTCTGTCTCGCGCATCACCGTCAGCGCCACCTGTTCGTCCAGGTTATCGGCCATCCCCGGAATGCGGCTCTTCTGTAGATTCACCAGGGTGTGGGTCAGAGTAATGTCGTTCTCGCGGATGAACTCGTAATAGTCCAGCACGTTCTTGCTGAACTCGGGCCGGTTCTGGCCGAAATATTCCGCCCCGCCCGCCCAAGCGGTGATGGCTACGTTGAGGAAGTCGGGGGTGCGGGCCATCATGCCGCAGCTTGACCAAGCCCACCGGGTCATCATGGCCCGCCGCCGCTCCAAGTCTTCCATCGTGCGAGGGATCAGGAATGATAATCCGACCGGCTCACCGTCGGTGGGAGAGGCATAGGTCATCTCCTCTCGCAACCCCGGATCGAGTTGCATGTCGTACAGGTCGGCCACGGAGCGGACGCCGTTGCGCAGGGCCGGGTGAGTGGTGACGTCTTCTATACGCTCGCCCCGGATCCACACTTCCGTCGACATTTTGCTTAGCCCGGAAATGTATTGCGCGCCTGTCTTAGCTGGCATGACACATCCTCTGCTGGGTCGAGTGGTATTTAACTCAAGCTAGTTTCGACGGGAGTGTAGCAAGGGGGTGAAAGAGGTGTCAAAGGGTCTGACGGTTGAACTCTGGTGTGCGTGGCGTGTGAATCATCCGAACTTGATGCAAAACGGATACTTGACACACGTTTCGGCCTCATTACAATCAAGCCGTGATCCTGGGCGAGGCCGAGACTACTGTAGCTAAGTCGGTCTGTTGCTAGAAAGGGACAGTTCGGGAAACCGGGGAAAACCTGTTCAAATCGTGGATGAATCCCTGGCCATATCCAGCCAGCTGGGAATGCGGCCCTTGATGGAGAACGTGCTGTCGCGGCGGGAGATACTGAAAGCGTAGGACGTTTGAGGTCAATACTGATCCGACATTATCCTTTAGGTTAGGGCAGGACTCCGGGCAGTTCTTCCGGCCTTCCCGATGTAAACAAGGAGTGCGGCATGCGCATGGCCATAATGGGGTCCGGCGGCTTGGGAGGTTACTACGGCGGTATGCTGGCTAGGGCCGGGGAAGACGTGACGTTCATCGCCCGGGGCGCCCATTTGGAGGCGATAAGGTCCGATGGACTAACTGTAAAACTCCCCTCCGGCGAGGATTTCACCCTTGACGCCAAAGCTACTAACGATCCCGGCGAGATCGGCCCGGTGGACCTAGTTTGGTTCTGCGTTAAAACCTACGATACCGACGCCGCGGCGGAGCAGATCCGCCCCATGGTTGGTCCGGAGACCATGATTGCTTCGATTCAAAATGGGGTGGATAACGAGAGGAAGATCGAGGGAATTTTCGGCCCGGGCATTTTGTTCCCGGCGTCAGCTATGTTAATGGGTTGATCGAGAAGCCGGGCGTCATCTTCGTAAGGTCGGCTAGCATGACTTCCTTCGGTGAGATTGACGGCAGCTTGACCCCTCGAATCGATCAGTTGGTGGGCTCCCTTGAGCACGCGGGAGTCGAAGTAGAGTCCCGAACCGACATGCAGAGTTTCTTGTGGGACAAGTTTGTAGCGATTTGTGGGGTCGGTGGCGCTGAACTTCTCGCCAGGCAGCCCTTGGGGCCGGCCCTCGATACTCCGGAGACTAAAGACCTGATGATCAGGCTTCTGCAGGAAGGCGTAGCCGTTGCTCAAGGGGTGGGAATCGATCTACCACCGGAGTTACCGGCTAAACTGATCGAGTTCCTCAGCAACCGTTTGCCGCCCACCCACCGCACTTCGATGTTCGAAGACCTTCTGGAAGGCAAGCGTCTGGAGGTAGAGGCTCTAAACGGCACGTTGGTTCGTCTGGGAAGGGAGCATGGCGTCGAAACTCCCCTGCATTTTGCCGTTTACGCTGCCCTGAAACCCTACGTAAACGGTGGATTGGCGTCGCTGTGATCGCCCAGCGTTTGTGGCGGGTCTCAAAATGCCAACGCAAAACCGTGCCGGAGCCGTGATCAAAAAGCACCAGGTATCCGGCACGCCGAACAGACTTCGCTGTTAGCGTGCCCTTACCTGGCATCAGATTGTTGAAGCGTGTAAGAAGTTTACGGAGAAGATTAGTCGGAAGAAGGAAGCTTGCGGGCTTCCTGTAGCTCCATATCAGCTTCGCAGCAGAGAATGACTCCCTCGCCGCTCTTGGTGCACAGCACGCTGCTGCCGCACGTTGCGCAGTTGTAACGTTTCCCTAGTTCGTTGGCCATTGGTAGATACTCCTTTGGATCAGGTGGCGGATCAATCCGGCGATCCGCGGTTGGGCGCCGGAACTTACTTCTGTGCCATCGGTTGGCTGCAGCAGTTCACCGCGCCGTCACCGCCCTTGGTCACAATGAACTCCGATCCGCACTTTTCGCAGAAATAGCGTTTTCCTGTTTGGTTGGCCACTGATTCAGCCCCCTTTGGTTACTAAGCTTCAATCGTGCCTATATTATAGCTAAGACGATTCGTGCGTTCAACACAAGAGTCTCAATACTAGTACCGAGTTGGTTAACTTCTTTGAATCGTCAGGCCGATTCAACCGGAGGCGTTCCGGATTTGAACCGGACCAGAAAGCTGGCCTCGCCCAAGGGCTGGCCGTCGAAAAGGATCGCGGCTTTGTGCTCCCCGGCCTCTTGTACGGGGATCCGGAATAGCTTGATCCAGCGTTGGAAAATGATTCCTTCCTCCCAATCTATCCGTTGGGGAGGCGGCGGGTCCAGAGGGGCGCCGGGCGCTTTGATGGCGACCAGAAGAAAATGGGGTCCGGCGGAGACTCCGCCGATACAGAAAGCCAATTGGACGTCTACTTCGGCCAGGACCGGCTTGTCTAGGGTGGTACCCTCGGTGGGCGCTGGAAGGTCGATCAGGTCGATTATTCCCTTCAGGATCAGATCGCCGTCGTCTCCTTCCTCGGTGTCTTTGCAGAACAGGGCGTATTTTAAATAAGGATCGCTTTGATCGGTTGCCAAATGGGATGCTCCTTTCCCAGGACGGTACTGCGATGAATTCCAATTCTAACATGCCGGTTCTATTAGTCGAGCCTGGGGAAGGCTTCCTCAGCACCAAGTGGCGCCCCATTGTCAAATGGAGCAACAATTGAGACACTAGGCGGTGAAAATGCCCGGGGTAAGCCGCTCACAAATCGTTCTTAGGAGGCAGGCCGCCATGGCGTTAACCGAAGACAAGTTTAATCAGGGAATGACACCTCAGGAGTACATCGACCAGATCAAGGTTAATAAGCAGACGATCCTGGATATCTACAACACTATAAAGATACCCGACACAGCCAAGGCCCAGTTCGATGGCCGGTCTGAGCCCCTTCGGCTGGCAGTGTTCACCGCCGATTGGTGCGGCGACGCGGTCAGCACCACCCCGGTGATCATGCGTTTGGCCGAGAGCACGCCAGGGCTTGCCATCCAGATTTTCAACCGGGACGACGAGTTGGAACTGACCAACAGCTTCCTGCCGGAGAACCGCGCCGGCACGGTGCCGGTATTCATCGTCATGGACGAGTCCATGAACGAGATCGCCCGCTTTATCGAAACAGCCGGCGAACTGGTTCCTGCTCTTGACGCCATGGACGAAGCCATCGCTCAGGAGATCGCCGGAGAAAGCGAGGAGAATAAGCGGGCCGCGGGACGGGGCAAGCGAATGGGTTTCCGGGTAGCCCACGCCCAGGAATGGGGCGAGGTTATCTTAGATTCCTTCGGCCGCACCGTTGCGGAAGGGTTGCAGTCCTCAGCTTCCGAACGCCCCGCCGTGGGCGGCACCAAGTGGCCCCCGGAAGACTAGACTCTAATCTAGCCACAGAGGCACAGCGCTAACGGAGGAAAAGCTAAAATAATCTCCGCGTCCTCTGTGCTCTCTGTGGTGAACGTTAACTCTCGTTCTCAAGGTGATTGATATGCCCGACGGAATCATCAACATGACGGATATGGGAATCATATTCTCGGTCACCGACGCGATGGGCATCCACCGGGAGTCCGTCAGTGTGGAACTGACCAAAGAGGACCCCGGTTCGATAAATCGGGTCGACGGCGGCAAGATAGAAATCACGATACCGGAAGCCGGTACCGTGGAAGAATTTGCCCGGCTCCTTCAAGCTGAGCTTGAGGGGATGGGCTACGAGTCGAAGGACCTGTACGATGAAGATGACGAGGACGAGGAGTAAAGCGGTACGCCTTCGAACCGTTTGCCGCAGCTAATGCGTGAGTTATTATTTTCAATGTAGGGGCAGGTTTTAAACCTGCCCCTACGGCCATCCGGGGTTTCGTGATCTGAAAAGTTTTAATACCCCGGAGTTCGCCACTCGAAGCCTAGCTGGGCCCAGCGGACAAAAACCGCTCCGCCTGGCGCTGCGATCGGGCCATTCATCGCCAGCAGGGCAATGGTGTGTTGAGCGCCCGGTTGCGGCTCGGCGCTGACCACCACTCGTTGCGGTACGTTGAAGCCCTGCACCGTTCCCCGGTCCCTGTTGCACTCACCATCCACCCATAGCTCCCCATAGTCGTCGATGCAGGTCTCGAACAGGCACCGGCTCTCCCGAATATCCTGTCCTCCTACGGTCTCCGGCAGAGTTATCTTGATGCGGTACCAGGCGAAGGTCAGGCCTTTGGAATGCCACCGGGCCAGGTCGTTGGTTGCCTCCCAGCCCGAATCGTCGTAGTCGGGTAACCGGGCTGGGCTGCCGGTTAGCTGAGAGACCAGACCCTCGTTGGGCTCGCCGGGAACCAGTCCGGGGGCGAACCGCCATTGGGCCTTAACGATGCTCAGACCAGCCGGGTCCATCAGGTCTATCGTTGCTCTTGGCATGCGAACACTCCTCTTCCATCCATATTGGGTTCCGTCGGATTGGGTCCCGTCAGATTGGTTTTCGAGTTAGATCCCTACGATCTTGATGCCGGCGTGAATCTTGTAGATGCGGTTGATGTTGACCAGCATGGGCGTTATCTGTTCCACGTACTTGGAGTTGGCTAAGCCGCCGCCGTCCACGGGTCGCAGATCGGGAATCTTGCTGACCAAACCCATGACCAGGCTTTTGGCTTCGGCATGGCCGGAGCAAACGATAACGTCCCCATCCATGACGGTGTCCGGTTGCTGCAATTCTTCCGCGCTGATGTTCTGGAACGCCGACACCACCAGAGAATCAGGCAGCAGTTCCTGGGCTTCCTCGGCGGCCGACCCGGCTTCGACCTCGACGGCGCTGGCGCCCCGCCCCCGCTGGAAACTCATAGGGGCGATGACGTCCACCACTACTTTTCCGGCCAGGGTATCTTTGAGCTGTTCCAGGGTGGCGCGCTGACCTTCGTAAGGGAACGCCAGGAAGACCACGTCGGCTTGAGCGGCGGCCTGGGCGTTTTCGGCGCCACTGATATTGGTTCCGGGAGCAAGTTGCAACAACTCATCCGCCGCGGTGGCGGCCCGTCCGGCGTCCCGGGAACCGATGATGACGGGCTCCCCCGCCGCCGCCAGCCGCAACGCCAAGCCCTTGCCTTCGGGTCCGGTACCCCCTAGGAAAGCCAGCATACCCACTCCTTTGCCGCATAGATCGTGATGTACTGCGCCCTACTATATCGGGTGGACCGCGGATTAGAAAGAGGCTCAAAAAGTCTGATTGACCGGCTAAGACTGGAAGGATATGATGGCCCAGAACCGCGCTGGCGGCTATGGACATGGCCAAGCGGTTTCCCACCAAGCGGGACAGGAGGTACAAGCATCGATGGTTGACCTTAAGCATGCCGCGGCCATCGTTGGCATCCATGAGCACGTAACCCGTTACGCTCCGGACAAGAGCGAACTGCAGATCCAAGGCGAGAGTGTTATCAAGGCTTTGGCGGACGCCGGGTTGACCAAGCAGGACGTGGACGGGTTGCTCACCGCCTCCAGTTCTGCCCGGAACACCGCTCTGAACCTGGCCGACTACCTGAACATGTACCCCAGGTTCGTGGATAACACCACCGTGGGCGGAGGGTCGTTCGAGTTCCATCTTTCCCACGCCCTCAACGCCATCGTTGCCGGGCGGCTTAACTGCGCCGTTATCACATACAGCAGCTTGGCCCGCTCAAGCAGCGTCTCGGTGGGAACGGGCGGCGTGGCACGGTTCGGCCATCCCCGATTGGAGCCGTCACCGGATAGTTTTGAGGAGTTGTACGGACTGACCACCGTGGGGCTGTATGCCATGATTGCCCAGCGCCACATGCACCTTTACGGCACCACTTCGGAGCAACTGGCGGAGATTGCGGTGGCAACGCGGTATCATGCTTCCATGAATCCCGAGGCTCTGTTCCGGAACCCCATCACCGTGGAAGACGTGGTCAACTCCCGGGTGATCTCGTCTCCTCTGCATCTCCCCGACTGCTGTGTGATCACCGATGGCGGGGGTGCCGTCGTGGTGGCGTCGGCGGAAGTCGCCCGCAACTGCCGGCATCAACCGGTTTGGGTGCTGGGCGCCGGAGAGGCGGTGGCCCACCAGGGAGCGGGGAAGCGGGATTTGATGTACATCGCCGCTCACCAAAGCCATGAGCCGGCCTTCGGTATGGCCGGGGTCACCCACCAAGACATCGACATGGCGATGATTTACGATTCCTTCACCATCACCGTTCTGGAAACCCTGGAGGACCTGGGGTTTTGTAAGAAGGGTGAGGGAGGTGATTTCGTATCCGGCGGCCGCTTGCGGATCGGAGGCGAGCTTCCCATCAATACAGACGGCGGTGGTCTCTCTTCCAACCACCCTGGCATGAGGGGAATCTTCCTTCTGTTGGAGGCGACCCGCCAACTCAGACACGAATTCGACAGGACTCCCAGACAGGTAGCCGATTGCAACATCGCTCTATGTCACGGCACCGGAGGCGCATTGGGCAGTCGGCACAGCGGCGGTACCGTGATCTTGGGGAGGGATTAGACGATGCCGGAGTGGAACAAACCGTTGCCGACTATTTCGGGTGAGACCAAGCCGTACTGGGACCACTGCCGGCGCGGCGAATTATTGATTCAAAAGTGCGACAGTTGCGAAGAGTACCAGTTCTATCCACGAGGAATCTGCGCCAACTGTTGGTCCAACGATATCCAGTGGGTGACTGCCAGCGGCAAAGGGACAGTCTGGACGTTTACCGTGACCTACCAGAACGGAACGCCGGGATTTGCCGAAGAGGTCCCTTACGTGCTGGCCCTGGTGGAACTTGAAGAAGGGGTCCGCATGTTTACCAACATCGTTGATTGCGACCCCAGGAGTGTGAGCATCGGGATGCCGGTGGAGGTCACGTTCGTCCGGGCCACCGACCAAATTTCCGTGCCGTATTTCAAGCCTGCCGCCTAGGCGAACCTGCCAACATAAGACGCCGGAGCCTGTTTCGACCTTCTAATGTCTGCCAACCGGGGATCAGGCAGGTTCGACCAGCCTATAGCCCAGGCCGCGCTCAAGTAGCAGATATCGAGGTTGGTTTGGCTCAGGCTCGATCTTTCGCCGTAGGCGATTCACGTAGGTCCGAACGTAGTCGCCCTCGTCGCCATAGTTTGGCCCCCAAGCTTCCTTTAACAACGTTCGCGGGGCGACTACCTGCCCGGCATATTGAATGAACACTCGTAGCAGGGCCCACTCTCGTGGTGTCAACTGTTTACCGTGGCCGTGGCTGACAACTCGTAGACCGTTCAGATCGACATACAATTCACCCGATCGGTAATCCCAGGTGCTCTGAACCGGCTCATCTTTTGTAGTTTGGGCGGTTCGGCGTAGAATAGCCCGCGTCCTGGCCAACAATTCCTCTATACGGAAAGGTTTTGTGAGGTAGTCGTCAGCTCCCAAGTCCAGGGCGGTTAGCTTGGACGCGGTCTCATCCAGAACGCTGAGAATCAGGATCGGGACCTGGGAAACCTGACGGATCCGCCTGGTGATCTCCAGCCCGTCTGGTCCTGGCATCATAATATCCAGAATAATCAGATGGGGATCGTCGGTTTCCAGGCTGGAGATAGCTTGCAATCCGTTGTCGAACTTCTTGACCTGGTATCCCCGAGCCTCCAGATTAACCGACAGCAATCTGGCGATCGCTGTGTCGTCATCCACCACGTAGATGAGATAGTTATTTGTGGGAAATTGTGCCATGCACCCTCGTCACGGCGGTGGTTTTCCTACTGGTTTAGACGTAAAAATATTCTCAAAGGAGCCAGCATTAAAGCGGCGCTATGCTACCGTCTATTGGATACCATGTCAATAACGCAAGTTTAGGGGTGTTCTGTTGCAGGAACAATATAATTGATATCAATCCATAGATGATTTAGCTATGAATCGCCTTATTAGGAACGTTTCTCGATTACACGGTCGCAATGCCGATGGTCTGGCTGGGACCAGCTAAAATTGGCCCCCTATTTGCTGAATCTGCCGGCGTAACGGCGAAGCTGGACCGCGGTCTTTTCTTGGGGCGCCCTTGGCCGGCCATGACGAGGTTATTGGTGTCCTCCAAATAAGCCCTAAAGTGCCTGGGGTATATTCTCAGCGGCATTTGGACCTGGCAGAGCGGATCAGTAACCAGATCCTCGGGTTCGATCGCCAACGCACAGTTGTATGAGCAAACGAGACAAGCGCAAGCATCCTCGCTCAGCAGAAAACTTTGACCAGAAGGCTACCAGCGTTATGCAAAAGCTTGCTCGATTCACCGGCGCGGAGTGGGTGACCCTGAGGTTGGCGGATCATGACGAACCGGGGCTGAAGCTGCTTGCAGCGGCCGGATCGGCGGTTCATGCGTCCCCTCCGATGCCTGTGCTTACCAATGAGGAGACCCTGGCGTATGCCGCCAAAGACGACGGGCTGGGAATGCCACCGGAAGTCCTGAGTAAGATCTTCGAGCAGTTTTTTACCACCAAGGAAGTTGGAGGGGAACCGGCCTTGGACTCAGCATTAGCTACGGGATAGTTAAACAACACGGCGGCGGCGTTTGGGTCGAAAGTTCCAGGGCAGAGGGCACAACGTTCCACATCACCCTTTCCGTGGCCGGTCCGGAAGAATCGACGCTTTCCGAGGCGGCCACGGCGGCCTCACTCGCCAAAGTCACCAAGCATTCGCTGGCGGTGGACGACGAACCGCATATACGAAATCTTCTCAAAAGGTATCTGATCTCGGAACACTATACGGTTGATCTGGCCAGCGGCGGCCGGGAAGCCTGGCGCAAGGTGACCAACATGGAATACAGTTGCATCATTCTTGATCTAAAGATGCCGGTAATGAGCGATGGTCCGGCGCTGGTTACAGCACCGAACGTACTAGGCCGCCGTCCACCAAGATAGTGGTCCCGGTGATGTAGGTGGCCTTGCCGGATGCCAAGAAGGCAACAAGGTGGGCCAATTCCGCCGGTTCACCCACGCGGCCCAATGCGGTTTCTTTGGCTCTTTCTTCCAGGGCTTCTTCCACGGAAATACCCATCTCGTTGGCGCGAGAGGTAACGTTGGACAGCATGCGGTCGCTGAGGATAGAGCCGGGACACACATTGTTCACCGTGATATTGTCCCGGCCTACCTCGTCGGCCAGGCTCTTGGCGTAGGCAACAACTCCCATACGGGTCGCGCCGGACAAAGCCAGGTTATCGATGGGTTGGTAGACGGTGCTTGCCAGGATGTTGATGATTCGCCCCCCGCCCTGCTGCTTCAGATGAGGAAGTGATTCCCGGCACATGCGAGCGAAGAACAGGAGCGAGCGCTGCACCGCCGTCTCCCACTGTTCCTCGGTGGCCGTGGCGGCCCTGGCCAATGGCGGCCCACCGGAGTTATTGATCATCACATCCAAACGCCCAAACCGCTCCACGGTGGCTGCTACCAACGCGGTAATCGTTTTCGGGCTGTCCAGGTCACCAGGGAATTCCAGGATATCGGCGTTGGTGTCCCGGCGTATCTCTTCAGCCGCCTGATGCAGGTCGGCCTCCGTGCGGCTGCACATGGTTAATTTAGCGCCTTCTTGAGCCAGCACGTCGGCGCATGCCTTACCCAGGCCTTTGCTGGCGCCGCCAATTATTGCTACTTTGCCCGTCAATTCCAGGTCCATCTATCCTTTCGCCTCAACTTTTCTGGGTTGACTTGAGCCGGGGATCTGGAATGGATCAAAGTTCTGATGCCCCGGCTCGCCATTCGATTATATCAGGCGCTCTCTATAGGGCCAATATTGCTCATCCAAAAGCTTGAACTGGCGGGATATACCCCGATGTTATACTGAGTCGGCCTGAAGCCAGGTCAGGCTCTTTCCCAGCCTCTTTCCGATGTAGCGAGGTCCCGTGAACCAACCATCTAAATTGTTTGAAGACGACGTATTGGCCCGCGAGATTGAAGCTGCGGCGGTTCAAATGGCTCAGGGCGCCGGTGACATTTTAGCGGCCCATTTTGGAAAAAAGATATCGATAGAGTATAAGGACAAAGAAGAACGCGACCCGGTCACCGAGGTGGACAAGGCCTGCCAGGAATATTTGGTCGGCGAGATAAGCAGACGTTTCCCGGACCATTCAATCTTGGGTGAGGAAGAGTCTGAAGAATCTAAGAAGGACACCGATGCGACTGAAACGCCATGTGGGGATTTCCTGTGGGTGCTGGACCCTCTGGACGGGACTACCAACTTTCTCAACGGCCTCCCGGTGTACGCCGTGTCTGTTGGGGTATTGCACCGGGGCCGACTCCTGGCCGGGGCTCTGTTTATTCCCTGGCCAAAGCCGGGAGGCGGCTTTGTCCTGCACTGCCGGCAAGGCGGAGGATGCTTTGCCGGGGAAGACCCGGTGGAAGTCTATAAGTCAGACGAACCGGTTAATAACCGGTTGGCCGGTCTTCCCGGCCACTTCAGCTATTTGACCAAATATGGCAAAGGGCTGCGGGGTAAGTCGGGGGAACCCCGCACCACCGGCAGCATCGCCTACGAGTTGGCAATGACCGCCTGCGGTGTGATGCAGTATGCCGTTTTCGGCGCTCCCCGTATGTGGGACATGGCTGCGGGCGCCCTGGCGGTCATGGAAGCCGGGGGCACGGTAATGACCCGGTCGCCAAAAGAAAAAGGGTGGCATGTCATGGATAGCCTGATTCCCACCTGGCAGGAAAAGCCGCCCACGTTGAAGGAGCTACGCCGTTGGGCCGCTCCGTTGGTGGTGGGGAATAATCAGGTGGCGCCCCTGTTGGCGGCTAATCTTCGCTCCAGGTTCCATCCGATGGCTAAGGTTCGCCGCTTGACTAGGCGGATACATTGGCCGAAGAAATCCAAACAGAAAGAATCGGAATAGAAGCCTGTCTGACGATCCCGTTCTCTCATGGGTAGAGACTGGAGCTTGCTGAACCGTATTTAAGCGGAGTCGGGTTCCCAACCCCAGGACCGGGGACCCCAGCCGACTTCGAATACCTGCCCCTTCTTGATCGTCAGCGTCGGAACAACCGCTTTCTCGGTACGCCTGGTCCCGCCCACCACGTCGCTAACCACCCAGTCCCCTTCCTCGATGTCCAAGATCGATATGTCGGCTTGCATGCCCACGCCCAGGGTGCCCAGACGGTGTTCCTGACCGATCGCTTTGGCCGGATTCAGAGTGGACATGGTGACTACCTGATCCATGGTGAAGTCCATGGCTAGGAAGCGGGTCATCATCTCGGTCATGCTATGGACGGTGAGAGCCCTTCCGGGCAGGGTCAGATCGGTGCTGATGCAGTGAGGTATCAGATCCTGGTCAAGGATCCGTTGGCCCACGTCGAAGCTGAAGTTCATCCTACCGTGGGCAGTGTCCATCCACACCCCCCGGTCCTTGGCTTCCTTCGCCTCGGGAACCAGGTTGCCGTCCGCGTCCAGGATGCCGCCCGGATTAGCAGTGAACAGGTGGGTGACGATGTCTCCCTCTTCCAGGATAGGCAGCAGTTCGCGGATAACATTGGGGTCGTATCGCTTCTCCGTGTCGCCGATGTGCACCATCAGCTTAACGCCGGCTTCCTTGGCGGCCCGCTTCGCCAGCTTGGGCATCTCCATTCCCATGATCTCCAAGGCAGGGGAAACCATGCGCGCTTTGATACCGCAAATCACATCGCGGTTCTCGGAGGCTACCTGGATAGTTTTGTCTAGGTCGATGCTGGCCGGGCTGAAGATGTCCGGCGTGGTAGCCAGGCCGGTGCGGCAGATGTGCAAGAAGCAGATGATTTCGGTGTCGTTGCCGGGTATCACGTGCTTGGGGATGCCGCCAAAGGTGTCGCAACCCGCGCTGCCGGCATCCACCATGGTGGTGACCCCGGCCCGTACGCCCCCCAGGTCCGCTTTCACGCCGTTGCCGTTTACTCCGTCATATATGTGGGTATGCAGGTCGATGATTCCAGGGGTGACGATTTTCCCGGCCACGTCAATCACTCGGGTAGCCTCTTCGGCGGGTATGTTCGGCGCCACCCGGGCTATCTTCCCGTCTTCAACAGCTACATCGTTGAGACCGTTCAGTTTCTGGGAGGGATCGATGACCGTCCCGCCCTTGATCAGCAAGTCGTACATGGGACGCGAAACCTCCAAGATCAGTTAAACATTTCCCCTACGGAAAGACCCTTGTGGATCCGGTAGATCGCTTCGCCCAGGAGGGGAGCAACGGGCAGCACGGTGATTTTACCGTTGCGCTTCTCCGGGGGCATGGGGATGGTATCGGACACGACCACTTCTCGAAAGGCGCTCTTTGCCATCACGTCGACCGCGTTATTGGAGAACACGGGGTGGGTAACGCAGCAATAAACTTCCTTGACCCCTTTTTCGGCAAGAACCCTTGCGGCGTTGGCGATGGTGCCCCCGGTGTCGATCTCGTCGTCGAAGGTCAAAGCAATCTTGCCTTCGACATCGCCGATGACATTCATCACCTCGCTACGTTCGTCGTTACCCACGCGGCGCTTCTCAATAATGGCCAATGGCGCATGGAGCCGCTCCGCCACGTCTCTTGCCTTTTTGCTTATTCCGATGTCCACCGCTACGACCACCAGGTCCGACAATTCTTTGGCCTGGAAGTAGTCCGACAACATGGGCAGGGCGGTTAGCTCGTCCACCGGGATGTTGAAGAAGCCCTGGATCTGGCCGGCATGGAGGTCAACGGTTAAAAGGCGGTCGGCGCCGGCGGCGGTGAGTAGGTCGGCCACCAGCCGGGCGGTTATTGGCACCCGGGGCTGGTCCTTTTTGTCGGTGCGGCCATAGGCGTAGTAAGGAACCACGGCAGTGATGCGGCCGGCGGACGCCCGCTTGCAGGCGTCTATCATGATCAGCAGCTCCATCAGGTTATCGTTCACCGGGGCGCAGGTAGGCTGAATTATAAAAACGTCCCTTTGGCGGACGTTTTCTTGGATTCTGACGAAGGTATTATCGTTGGAGAACTTAAACACCTCTGCTTGGCCCAGAGGGATGTCCAGATACTTGCACACATCCTCAGCCAAACCCCGGTGGGCGTTTCCGGTAAAAATTTTGAGTTCGTCGAGTATCGCTTCCATCATCTACCCTCGTACGCCGGCTTGCGGGACTCCCGAATAGCCTTTGTACCCTCTTCATGATCCCGGGAAGTTAGAGTGATAGTCTCGGCGGCGGCCGCCATCTTCATGGCGGTCTCCAGATCGAACTCCAAGCCTTTGTAAAGCATCAGCTTGGAAAGTCGGATGGCTACGGGCGGGCCGGCGGCGATCTTCCTTGCCATCTCCATAGTGGTGTTTTCCAGGTCTTCCTGGGGCACCAGCTTGCTGAGAAATCCCAGGTGGTGGGCCTCCTAGGCTTCCAGGGGATCTCCGGTGAAGAGCATCTCGGCGGCCTTGCTGACGCTCCCCAATGCCCGTGGATAGAGCCAAGTCCCGCCGAAGCCCGGGAAGAGGCCTATGCGCACGTATGCCGACACGAACCGGGACTGGGGGCAACCGACCCGTATGTCGCAGACGCAAGTAATGTCAAAACCGGCGCCGGCGGCGACGCCGTTGACCATGGCGATCACCGGTTTTTCCATCCGATGAATGCCAAGGACAAACTTTTGAATGTGTTCGAACCCCCGGCGAATTTCATCAGAGTTGTCCGACACCAGGGAGCCGGGTTCGTTGCCTCTGATCAGGGTATGGAGGTCGCCCCCGGAACAGAATGCCCGTCCGGCTCCGGTGAGGATCAGGACCCGTATCGAGTCGTCGCTGCTGACGTCTTCCACGGCATCGCCGATCTCATCAATCATTAGGTCGTTCAGGGCATTGAGCCGGTCTGGACGGTTGAGGGTAATTTTGGCGATGTGGTCTGATGCGTCTTTATCCAGAAGGATGTGGCGGTAATCAGGCATCGTAACTCTCTGAACGGACTCGGGGGAAAACCCGATTATAGCATAGGCATAATCCCGGCAAAAGCGGCGTAACACCCTATTCGCCCAACCTCCACCCGTACCAAAGATCATCCCCAAGGAGTATGATATTCTGGCGGCGTGGATGACGCCAGATAACGAGGGGTTTTGCCGAATGACGAGCTACCTGGACCACTTGGAATGTACCCAGTGCGGTAAGGATTACCCCTGTGGCGAGCTTATCAAAGTCAGTCCTTGCTGCGGCAAAGTCCTTTTCGCTCGCTACGACCTGACCAGGCTGGGCCGGGAAGTGAGCCGGGACGTGTTTGCCGGGCGTCCCGACAATATGTGGCGCTTCGCCGAACTGCTGCCGGTATTCCAAGACGAGAACATAGTTACCTTAGGCGAAGGGGCCACCCCCCTCCTGAACGCAAGCAATATTGGGAAGTCCCTAAACATGGGACACCTGTTTATCAAGGAAGAGGGCCTGAACCCTACGGGAACGTTCAAGGCCAGAGGACTGTCGGCGGCAATCTCCAAGGCCAAAGAACTGGGGGCAACCGGGTTTACCATGCCTTCCGCGGGCAACGCGGCCGGCGCCGCCGCCGTTTATTGCGCCAGGGCAGGGTTGAACGTCAAGGTTTATATGCCTCAAGACGCCCCGGACGCCAATAAGAAGGAGTGTCTTCTGGCAGACTCCGAACTCAACCTTGTCGATGGCCACATCGGCGATGCCGGGCGTCAAGCGGTGGCGGTGGCGGAAGAAGAGAAACTCTTTGACCTCTCTACGCTAAAAGAGCCTTACCGGGCCGAAGGCAAAAAGACCATGGCCCTTGAGATCGCCATGCAGTTGGGCTGGCGGATGCCCGACACCATCATCTATCCCACCGGCGGTGGCACCGGAATCATAGGCATGCACAAAGGATTTCGGGAATTGCTGGACCTGGGCTGGGTGGAAGGCGAGCCGCCCAAGTTCATCGCGGTTCAGGCCGCCGGTTGCCAACCCATAGTCAAGGCATTTGAGGCGGGGGCGGATTCAGCCGAGCCGTGGCCGAACGCGAAAACCGTGGCCGACGGCCTGCGGGTGCCGGGTCCTTTCGCCGACTACTTGATCCTGCAAGCGCTTCGCGAAACGGGGGGAACGGCTTTGGCGGTGGAGGACACCGAAATGGTGGACGCGATGTACGAGATCGCTTCCAAAGAAGGAGTTATCGCTTGCCCGGAAGGGTCGGCTACTCTAGTTGCTCTGAAACGGCTGTTAGGTTCGGGAGATCTGGCCGAAGACGATGTTACCGTGCTGCTTAATACCGGGTCAGGTTACAAATACCTAGACCTGATTCGGGGATACGGTGAGTAGCGGCCCGGAAACTGTTAGGGAGGCACTGTCTTGGAAGTGATTCTTAGCGCTCCCCGGGGTTTTTGCGCTGGTGTGGTGCGCGCCATTGAGGTCGTGGAGATCTGTCTTGAACGGTACGGACCTCCCGTTTACGTGAAGCACCAGATCGTCCATAACCCCTACGTAGTCGCCGAATTGGAACGAAAGGGAGCGATAACCGTTGAAACTGTTGATGAGATCCCGTCCGGCTCGAGGGTGGTATTCTCGGCCCACGGGTCCCCGCCGGAGGACTTTCAACAAGCCAAAGAGCGCGGCCTGCAGGTGATCGACGCTGTTTGTCCCTTGGTGACCAAGGTCCACAACGAGGCCAAGAAGTACCGCAGTGAGGGTAAAAAGGTACTGCTGGTCGGCCATAGTGGCCATCAGGAAGTACGAGGTACCATGGGGCAAGTGGACATGACCTTGATAGACGACGCTGATTCGTCCGACCTACCGGATTGGGATGCCGATACTGAGGTTGCGGTGTTGACTCAGACCACCCTCTCTGTCGGAGATACCGCCCAGAGCATCGGCGCTATCAGGGCACGGTTCCCCGATGCGTTGATCCGCAACGATATCTGCTACGCCACCACGAATCGCCAGTCGGCAGCACTGGAAATGGCGATTTTAGTGGACCTTGTCCTGGTCATAGGCGCCGTAAATAGCTCCAACTGCAACCGGCTACGCGAGGTGGCCGAAGCTCAAGGAGTACCATCCTACCTGATAAATGGTCCCGAGGAGATCGATCCGGCCTGGCTGGAAGGCGTGGCAACTGTGGGAATCACTTCTGGGGCCTCTACCCCAGAAGTTCTGGTAGAAAGCGTGCTAAAGGCGTTGAACCCGGAGAAAGTAACCGTGCTACCCGGCGTGGAAGAAGACGTGAGCTTCACCCTGCCCAAGGAGCTGCGTTAGCCTTGGGGGCTGACCGCTCGGGTGTCCGTTTGCGTCTCTGATGTTTCCCTTCCGTTCCCGGTCCAACGAACACCCGGAGGGGCCTGTCCCCATCAAGCGGCGGGTGTTATCTCTTCCCTCTCTGGTCTCACTGGCCTTGGCTGGGGCCTTCCTGTTCTTCCTGGTGACCCGCTTCGACGTAGACCCAGGCGTTGCATGGGACCGGGTCAGGGATAGCAATCCCTGGTATCTGGCACTAGCGGTGCTGGTTCACTACACTACTTTCCTGTTCAGGGGCGCCAGATGGAGCATGTTGCTGCGCAATGCTCAGGAGGACGGATCAGCCGCTCCTGGCGTCCTGTATTGCAGCCAGTTGGTGCTCCTGGGGTGGTTCGCCAACTCGGTAGCTTGGTTTCGATTGGGCGACGCCTATCGGGCTTATCTGTACCGCGACGAGATGGGCGCATCCTTCTCCCGCACCATCGGCACTCTCTTGGCCGAGCGCATGCTTGACGCTATCCTGGTGGCTCTGTTGCTTCTGTCGGCGATTCCTTTTCTGATTGGAGGCGGCGAGATAGTTACTTGGGCGGTGCTGGGCACGGCCATAGTCCTGGTGGTTACTTTAACCGTGGTGTTCTTAGTTTTAAGACTGGCCAAAGACCGGGCGTTACGTATGTTGCCCGGATGGTTGGCGGAACGCTACCAGAGGCTTCAAGAAGGCGCTGTTGGGAGTCTCCGCCAGGTGCCTCCGGTGACCATATTGGGATTGTTGGGGTGGTTGTCGGAGGTGGGACGGCTTTACCTGGTGGCCCACGCCATGAACCTAGGCCTGGGTATTCCTCTGATTATCTTCATTACCCTGGCCAACTCTCTGCTCACCCTGGTGCCCACCCCCGGTGGGATCGGAGCCGTAGAGTCAGGCGTGGCCGGATTGTTGGTGCGGTTGTCCAGCTTATCCGTGAATGCCGCTACGGCGTTGGTTCTGGTGGACCGGTCAATCACCTACGTCTCGGTCATCGCCGTGGGAGCCGTCCTGTTCGTTTTGCGCCGGGCGATCCCCCAGTGGTCCCACCCCAGACAACTTGAAATTGGGTATGAAGGGACCGGCCCATCCTCGCAAGAGCCCGGTTCGGAAGGCTGATGCTATACACCGCTAGCTTTTACGCTCCAGGCAACTGGGAAGGACTGCGCTACCGGGTTTCACGAAGCCATCCCCGGGGACGCCGGACCCAGTGGGAGACGTTGCCCTTTCTTTACCCGGCTCGAAACCTATTGGTTGCCTACCGCGCCGGAGAGTTGGACTTTGCCGCCTTGTCCGCCGAGTATAGAAGCTCCCTTGACCTCCGGCACGACGAGTCGCCCGATCTGCGAGACTGGCTGGCTGGGATTTCAGACCTGGGGGATTTCACTCTGCTCTGCTTTGAACGGGAAGGCCAGCCTTGCCACCGGGTGGTGCTGGCGGAATGGCTGTTGGAGCGGGCGCCGGGGTTGGTTCGCGGCCAGATACGTTAGAGGTTATCTCAAAATCCTATATTGCCTATTGTTGGGTCCTTCGACAGGCTCAGGACGAACGGAATTTTTTTTTACCGTTCATGGTGAGCTTCCCGAAGGACATAATGACGCGTATTTGGACTTCTCCCGTTCGTGGAGCTTGTCGAACCACCTTTCGGGTAGACGCCAATGGATATTCAAGTAACATCACCACTCGGAGCGGGGTGGGCGTTCCATCAACTGGGTGATGGCTTCCTGGGGAGAAAGACCTTCGAACAATACCTGGTAGGTGGCCTGGGCGATGGGCATTTCCACGTTCAATTCTTTGGCCATGGCCAGGGCTGCGCCGGTGGTATTGACGCCCTCGGCCACATTGTCCATGGACTCTTGGATCTCGGCCAATGAATAGCCCTGAGCCAGTTGCTCTCCCACGTGCCGGTTGCGGCTCAGTTTGCTGGCGCAGGTGGCTATCACATCGCCTAGTCCGGCCAATCCGGCAAAGGTCAGCGGCTGTGCGCCGGCGGCGATACCCAAACGGGTTATCTCGGCCAATCCCCGGGTGATGAACGCGGCTTTGCCGTTGTCCCCTATGTTCAATCCATCGGCGATCCCGGCCCCCAGGGCGATGATGTTCTTTAGGGCTCCGCCCAGTTCCACTCCCAACAGGTCCTCGCTGGTGTAAACACGAAGTGAACGTGACACCAGAATGGCTTGGGCCTGTTCTATGCCATGGCTATCGCGGCCGGCCACCACCGTGGAAGCTATCTTTCCCTGAACGATCTCGTCGGCGAAATTCGGGCCGGAAATCGCGCAGATTCCTGGATGAAGTTTGCCCGGCAGTTCTTCTTCCATGACTTGGCTCATCCGCTTACCGCTGGGTAATTCCAGGCCCTTGGCCGCGCTGAGAATCGGGACGCCCGGGCTTACGCAGTCCCTAATTTTCTGGATATTATGGCGCAAGGTATGGGACGGCACGGCCACAATGATTAAATCGGCGGAGGCGACCACCTGGGCCACTGAGTCGCTGATGGTTAGGGAGTCGGGGAAGGGTGCATTCGGTAGGAAACGGACGTTCCGGCGGTCTGACTGGAGTTGCTCGGCCTCAGCGGCCGTTCGGGCCAGCATCCTGACGGGAATATTCTTCCTCGCCAGGATGATCGCCAGCGCGGTCCCCCAAGTGGTGGTCCCTATAACAGCCACCGTTGCATCCAAAACCGGGCTACTCCTTGGTATATGTTGCTGATGGGCTGAGCGGGTATCTTGAACTGAATACGGGGTTAACAACGGTTGCGGGCATTCGGTGTTTCGCCGGCAACGCTGTGACGGCCGGTGAATGGCTCATGACCGGAAACTAGTTGGGACCGGTGCTTGGGTGTCCCAAACGGCGCTCGTTACCATCCCGGATCCTCTGGATGTTGTCGCGGTGCTGCCAGATGATGATTCCGCCGCCCAGGAAACCGTAAAGGGTGTAGGGCGTGGGAGAGTAGCCCAAAAGGTCAAGCGCCAGCATGGCCAGGCTGGCCGCCACTACGCCGGTGATGGAACCCAACGAGACATAACGGCTGGCAAAAGTGGCCGAAATAAAAACAACCATCCCAACGGCGGCGGAGATAGGGGCGAGTATGGTTAGCGCCCCCGCCCCGGTGGCGATTCCCCGGCCACCGCGGAACCTTAGAAACACGGGCCAGTTGTGGCCGATGAGCGCTAGAAGCGCCGCGGCGACATCAGCTTCGCTGGATCCAATTATTGTCCGGGCCAGGAAAACCGGAAGGACTCCCTTGCCCACGTCTAAAAGCAGTACCAAAGCTGCTACCTTGCCCCCGCCTGTCCGCAATACGTTGGTCATGCCCGTGCGTCCGCTGCCGTACTGCCGGATATCCACCCCCGTCCGCATCTTCAGCAGGATGTATCCCCAAGGAACGGAACCCAACAGGTAGGAAACGCCCAAGACAGCGGCGTATTGTACCGGCTTGGGTTGTCCCCCCATGGTCAGAAGCACGGCCACGAAGGCGGCCGCCAACAGGGGTATCCCGGTCAAAGCAAAAATGATTGTCGGATTGAACCGGTTCATGCTTTCTTGAACACCAGCTTCAAATGAGTATGGTCGAAGCCGAAGTTGTTTCGAATCTGATTTTCCAAGTATCGTTCATAAGAGAAGTGT
>Ga0209554_1000121_pt1 | contig 60736 bp, 63 predicted proteins | sample MarorgKNORR_S2LV_5_FD_188221 | JGI IMG/M metagenome (GOLD analysis project Ga0209554, IMG submission 188221) | Marine microbial communities from the Southern Atlantic Ocean, analyzing organic carbon cycling - Bottom_A/KNORR_S2/LV (SPAdes) (version 2) | ecosystem: Environmental > Aquatic > Marine...
GCTGAGGAGTCGGAGACATAGCACGATCCCTGTTTAGGCGGCCGCAGTCGCTGCCACCTAACAAGCGATTGCTACTGACGTGCCCCCAGTTGTGGTACCACTCCCTATGTTAGACGTTGAGCCATCGGCGGTCCCTGGAGCTGGGGGCACGTCAATTTGGACTCCTTTCTCCTTGAGAGATCAGGTGTCCACCAAGCCGGGTCAACTCCACCGAGCCTATAAGCACGTTTGCGGTCAGACACTAGGTGACTGTATGGGTTCCTCCCGTCGCGACGTATGAAATTCGGGTGCAAAATTATTCCCTTGGGGCGGTGCCAGTGAGACATTCGAGAGTCGGCTCATTTCTATTGTCCTTGCTGCTCTTGACGCTTACGAGCTGTGGCGGGTCGGACGGTCCGGGAGGGACGGGACCCGGCTCGTCGGGCGGGACGACCCTCAGCATCTCGCAGACGTCGGTCACGATGTCTTTCTTGGGAGCTACGGTTACGCTCAACGCGGCGCTACGTGACCAGAACGGTCAGCCCGTGAGTGGTACAGTCACCTGGACCTCGGACAACCCGTCGGTCGTCACGGTCGTCGCCGGATTGCTGACCGCGATCCAGAACGGGACGGCCACCGTCACGGTCAGCTCGGGTAGCCTGTCGGGCACGGTCGCCGTCACGGTGCAGCAGATTGTTTCCCAGATCGCGATCGTCTCAGGCGCGGATCAGAGCGCGACCGTAGGGCAGGCGCTTGGGGACGCCATCGTCACCCGCTCCGAAGACGCGGGGGGAGCGGTGGTCCCGGGCGGGAGCCTACGATTCGTCGTCAGCTCGGGCGGCGGCGCGGTTGCCGATTCCACGGTCGCGACCGACAACCAGGGACTCGCCTCCACGACTTGGACGCTTGGGACCGTCGCCGGCGAGCAACACATCGCGGTGTCCGTCCAGGGCTCGACCACGACGCTACTGGAGGTCTCCGCGACCGGGTTGGCGGCAGAGGCGGATTCCCTCGTCAAGGCCTCGGGGGATCTCCAGAGCGGTGCGATCGACCAGCCCCTTACCGATTCGATCGTGGTGCAACTCCAGGACGAGTTCGGGAACGGGGTCGCCGGTGGTGAGGTCACGTTCGCGGTCACCGGTGGCGGCGGCGCGGTGAGTGCCGAGACCGTCACGACCGATTCGGGTGGGTTCGCCCAAACCGTCTGGACCTTGGGACCGACGGTGGGTGCGGCAACGCTGAGCGCAACGGCCCTGGGAATCCCCACGGTCGCATTCACGGCGACCGCCATGGTCCCCATGCCGGACTTGGTGGCGGGAGAGCTGTCGGTCAGCCCCGCCAGCCCGACGTCGATGCAAACGGTCACGGTCACTGTGCCGGTCACCAACAGTGGCACGGCCACGCCGGGGACCTCCTTCTCGGTTCAGCTCCTCGTTGATGGCGTGGAGGTCGCGACGCAAACGGTCGCTCCCATCGCGCCCGCCACGAGCGCGGACGTGACGTTTTCGGCAGGGCCGTTCGCGGCTGGCGAGCGTGCGTTCAGCATCGTGGTCGATGCGAACGGCGCGATCGCCGAGTCGGACGAGAGCAACAACACGGCGGAGCAGTCCGTCGACATTTTGGCTCAGACCACCCTCGAGCTCGGCTCACCCATCACCGGCATCGGCGCCGACTCGTCCTCGGTGCTGCTGTTCGCCTTCGAGCTCACCGCGGAAGGCGGCTCGATCGAGTTCACGCTGGTCGACGGGAATGTCATCGAACCGGAGGACGCAGACATCTATGTGAAGTACGGGTCCGTACCCCAGGAGATAGGAGTGGACTACCTGAATGAACCTTCCCTCGGGACGTGCAGCGGGACTACGCCGGACACCAACGAGACGTGTCGCATCAACGGTGCTTTGCCCGGTACGTACCACATCCTGATCCACGCGTGGCGCACATTTTCGGGTGTCACACTGAGTGTGGTGACGGACCCCGTGGTGCAGCCGTTCGACATCGACCTCGTGTTCACCACCGAGCCGACGAGCTCGCAGAGGGACGCCTTCGAGACCGCGGTAGCGCGCTGGGAGAGCATTATCCCGTTCGACATGACCGACATCTCCTTCGAGAACCAGAACCAAGACCCCGGCTCGTGTGGTATCGAGTGGCTGCCCGCGATCAGCGACAACGTAGACGACATCAGGATCTACGTCCGCGTCGACTCGATCGACGGGTCCGGGGGCGTTTTGGGCAGAGCCTCTTTCTGTACCTACCGTCGCTCGACGAAGTTACCTGTGATCGGGTTCATGGAGTTCGACGACGCCGACCTGGCCCAACTCGAATTGGGCGGGTCGCTGACATCGGTGATCCTTCACGAGATGGGTCATGTGTTGGGTGTCGGAACGGCTTGGCTGCTCACCGAGCTGCTGAGCAACCCGTCCACCGGGAATCCAGGTGCGGACACACATTTTGTGGGGCCCCTCGCGGTTGCCGCGTTCGACGCCGCCGGAGGAACCGCCTACAGCGGAGGGAAGGTCCCCGTCGAAAACGACGGCGAAGCGGGACGTGCGGACGGCCATTGGCGGGAATCCGTATTCCGCATCGAGCTCATGACGCCCGAGCTGGACTCTTACTTTGAACCGTTGAGCGCGATCACGGTCCAATCGCTCGCGGACGTGGGTTACCGCGTCGACGTGTCACAGGCCGATGCGTACAGCCTTCCGTTTCTCAACGCGGCTGATGCGCGCCAACAGGGGCAGGTGATCGATTTGAGCAATGACATCTGGATTGGGCCGATGATCGGTGTGAATGCGTCGGGACGCGTCGGGCCCGTCAAACGTCGCTGATCCTCGGACGGACAGAGACCCCTATCGCAGGACTCCGATCAGGTTGCTGAAGTCGTCGGTCCAAAGGACCGGGGCGGCCTGAGTCGGATCGGTCACGTCGGCGCCATCCGGCGCTGGTGTCCCATTGGGCGCCAGCCACGTCCACGCGTTTGTGACGCCGCCGCTGTCCTCGGGCGGCGCCTGGTCCAAGCGCAAAGCCTGTAGGCCCGCGGCATCTGCTAGCCCGAGCTGGACTCGCGCGTCATGCGACGGGCGCCAATATTGTCGTTCCCCGGAACGGTCCGGAACGCACCCAATTGAGATTAGGTGAACCATGCTTCGACGTACGCTCCCCTTCCCGGCTTTCGTTCTGGCGTTGGGCGTCCTGCTCTTGGCCAGCCCGTCCCTTCTCGCGCAGGCTGCCGAGGCCGCGCCTGTCTCCAACGACTACGCCGATCCGGCGACCTGGCTTTGCCTGCCTGGTCGCGACGACGCCTGCGCCATCGACCTCACCGCGACGGTCGTAGCAGCTGACGGCTCGCTGACGACTGAAGCGTGGGCGGCCGATATGGATGCGCCCATCGACTGCTTCTACGTCTACCCGACCGTCTCCCGCGACCAGACGCGTGACAGTGACATGACGGCCGGACCCGGAGAGAACGGAGTCGTGCGTTCACAGCTGGCTCGCTTCACGTCGAAATGTCGCGTGTACGCGCCGCTCTACCGCCAGGTCACCATCGCCGGGCTGCAGGCCCTGATCGCCGGCGTGATCGCCGGCGACGGTGCTATCGAGTGGGATGTGAACTTGGGCTATCGCGACGTGGTCGACGCCTGGAATCACTACCTCGAGTACAACAACGATGGACGGGGCGTCGTCCTGATGGGACACTCACAGGGCACCGGCATACTCGTGAAAATGATCGCGGCCGAGATCGACGGGCAAGCTGTTCAGGATCGAATGATCTCGGCGATTCTGCTCGGAAACAGCGTGGCGGTGCCGGAGGGCAAGGACGTCGGTGGCTCGTTCGATCACATACCGTTGTGCCGCTCGGCCGACCAGATCGGCTGCGCGATCACCTACATGAGCTTTCGCTCCACTGTCCCGCCAGAAGAGACGTTCTTCGGCGTGGCGGAAGGTGAGGGCATGGTGGCCGGCTGTACCAATCCCGCCAGCCTATCCGGAGGGGCCGGTGAGCTCGATGCCTACCACGGCCGCAGCATCGTGGGCTTCCCGTCGAACACCCAATGGACGGACCCCGCTAATCCGATCGAGACGGAGTTCGTGAAGACCCCTGGGCTCGTTCGCGGAGAGTGCGTCCAGAGGGATGGCTACTCGTACCTCGAGGTCACGGTTCAGGGTGATCCCAACGACCCCCGCACCGATGACATCCCTGGCGACCTGATTTTCGGTGGCACGCCCGGCGGCCTGTGGGGCCTGCACCTCATTGACGTCTCGGTCGCGATGGGGAATCTCGTGGGTATCGTCGGGCGTCAGACCGAGGCCTATTTGAAGCGCTGAGCCCGATGGGCGGGTCAGCCTGAGCGCGTTCGCGGCTGTCAGCTCCTCGTATTCCTGGTGCAAATCGCCGAGGATGCTCATGCCCAACACGCCTGACGGCAGCCAGCGTTCGAGAAGAGCGTCCGCGAGCGGTGGCGGCGCGTGCCGGAGGTTGCTCACCGAGCCTCCCAGACTTCGTCGAGCCCCTGCCAGAGGTTTTGGAGCGCGTCACGCGATTTCTGCAGTTCTGCGACGCCCTGAGGCGTCACTTTGAAGTGCCGCTGCGGCAGACCGCTACGCCCCTCGCCGACCGTGCGCGCGGTCCAACTCAGGTATTTCTTCCTCTCGAGCCGATTGAGCGTCGTGTAGAAGGCGCCCTTGGCAACCTTGCGATTGGCGCTCTCTTCCAATTCACGGCGGATCTCGAGTGCGTTGGCGTCTTCGCCCCGCTGCAGGATGGCCAGGAGGACCATCTGCTCGAATTCTCCGAGAAACGATTTCGGTGCCACGACCTCTCTCCGTCATGCGGTCCACTTTGTAGACCGATACCCGGACGGAGGGGCTGGTGAGAAAGTTTCGCGAGGTTTACAGGCGGGCCGGGGGCTGGCCCTTTGCGAGGCCTACCAGCCGGCTACCCGCCGGTCAGCGGCCCGACTCCCGCCGCACGAATGCAACGTGCTGCACCCTGCCTGCGTCCACCTCGAACCCGGTGACGCGACCGCCGCTGCGGCCGAAGCGGAACGTCCTGCCCCGTGCGACGAGCGTATCCACACCAATCCGAAGTAGCTCGACGCGAAGCCTCCGACCGATACGCAGGCCCAACCGTTCGTCACTGCGAGAGAACTCATACTCCACGTCCAGCTCTTCGCTGTAGTAGCTCCCGACGTAGTCGTCGATGTTCGTCACAGGACTGGGGCCGGGAGTCGACGCGGCTCCGCCCCCCCGACCGCTCGGGGCAGCGGCACGTGGGCCGACCTGTTCGGCCAGCACGACATCGGCGACTCGGCGGTTCAAGCGCCCGGGGCTCGAGTCCGATCGGTTGCAGATCGTCATGAGCGAAGTGCCATGATCCGGGAAGCGAGTGATGTCTGCCCGAAAGCCTACGAAGGCTCCGCCGTGGCCTACGGTTCTCAGCCCTCGGTGCTCCCCGTGAGACTGCCCGAAAGCGTAGGGGATCGTCTCCCCGGTGTTCAGGACGCCACGCGTCTCGAGCATTGGGGTGAGACCATCGTCCAGGCCGTCGTAGTCGAGTGCGTTCACCCAGTGCACGAGATCCTCGATGGAGGTGAAGACGCCCCCGTCGCCGACCATGTCGAGGGTGGTCACGGAGATTCTGTAGCCGTCGCCTTGTGGCGCGTAGCCTGTGGCTCGATTGTGGACGATGTGATTGTGGTCGTCGTGGAAGTGTGAGTGCGCCATATCAAGAGGCCCGAAGATCTTCTCTTGTGCGTACTCGCGGAGCGACATACCGGTGGCTTCGCGGATGACCTGTCCGAGCAGGAAGTATCCGGAGTTCGAGTAGAGGTACTCGGCTCCAGGAGTGAAATTGAGCTCACGCTGACGCGAGACTGCCTCGCGGACCTCGGCGTCCGTATAGAAATCGTCGCCGCGCAGGCCCTTGAGAGACATCAGCGTCAGGTAGTCCCGAAGTCCGCTGGTGTGGTGCACCATGTGCCGGATGGTCGGGTCCGACGGGTAGCTCGGTAACGTCTGGATCCACTTCCTGACTGGGTCGTCGAGCGACAGGGCGCTTTCCCGCACGGCGATCGCGATCGCCGCGGCGGTGAACTGCTTTGCGAGCGAGCCCGTGCGGAAGACCGATTGGGGTGTGATCGCGATCCCGTAGTCGAGGTTGGCCATGCCGTAGCCGCGCGCGTATACCAGCTCACCGCCCTGTACCACCCCGAGAGCACAGCCGGGTGTGTCCGTGTGGTCGTACGCGGCGAATACTTCGTCCACGGCATCCCAGTCGGGCGTGGCCAGGCCGGGGCCCGATGCGAGCCACCAACGCTGCACCGCGTCGGGGTGGACCATGGCGCCGGCCAGAGGGATGCAATAGAGAATCAGGACGGCTGGTTTGAATCGCTTCATCGGTCGTTCCTTCGGATCACGAGCCCGGGTCGGGCTTCGGTCACGTGGCCGTTCTCAAAGACGATGGCTCCGTTCACGAGCACCCGGTCGATCCCGACCGACGGCTCGTTGGGAGCATCTGGGGTGGCCCTGTCCGCAACGGTCTCAGGGTCGAATAGGACCAGATCGGCGTAAGCACCGGGCCGGATCGTGCCGCGTCTGAGAATGCCGACGTGCTCGGCAGACGCGCTGGTCATCTTGCGAATTGCGTCGGGCAGCGACAGGCGTCCCGTCTCGCGCACATGCTCACGCAGTACCCGCGTGAAGGATCCGAAGCCGCGAGGGTGCCGCCCCGCCAGGCTTCCGTCGCTCGAGACGTTGGTATGGGGCCACGCGAACAGGTTGGCGATGTCGTCGGGATGCATGCTGCTCGCGATGATGCTCTCGGTTCCCCTCCCGGTTTGCTCCGCGAGCGCTTGGGATTCGGCAATCAGCGCCATGTAGGTCGTCACGGGATCTTCTCCACGCAGCTCGGCGATGCGCTCGAGCGACAGTCCGACGTAGGACGGCTCGGCATCGTAGCGAGCGATGAACATGCCTTCCGGAGGCGCGAGCTCGTCGAGAACGAACTGCACCGTCTCGCGGTTGTCGAAATCCCGCTCCGGGAAGAGCACCGTCATGGTGGATTGCCAGAACTCGTAGGGGTAGACGTCGGCGGTGATGTCGACTCCCTGCTCCCGAGCTCTGTCGAGGCGCGCGAGAATCTCGGGGCTGCTCCCCCACAAGCTCTTCATCGCGAGCTTCAAGTGGGAAATCTGCACCGGGATGTCGGCTTCTCGGCCGATGCGGATGATCTCCTCGATCGACTCCATGAGGTGTCGGTCTTCGCTGCGCATGTGACTGATGTAGCGTCCGCCCACCGCAGCAGCCTCGTGGGCGAGGGCGATGACCTCCTCAGTGCTCGCGTCGAGTCCGACGTCGTACTCGAGGCCCGTCGAGAGCCCGAGTGCTCCGGCACCGAGCTCAGATCGAAGCACCTCTTGCATCGCCTTCACCTCCGACGCGCTCGCTGGCCGTCGATAGTCTTCTGCCAGGACCTGCCTGCGAACGACCGCGTGGCCTACATAAGAGGCGACGTTCACGGTCGGGGGCGTGGCTTCCAGCCGCTGAAAAAAGTCGCTCAGCGGGAAGGGTGAGCCGCCGTCCTGTCCTACGACGATGGTGGTGATTCCCTGACTGAGGGCGGCGAGGGCTTCCAGGTTGTCGAGCAGGCCGCCGTCATGGTGACTGTGCGTGTCGATGAATCCAGGAGCCAGCGCGAGGCCAGTCGCGTCGATGACGAGCTCGCCCTCGGTGGCGCTCAGTTCTCCGACGGCTTCGATGCGGCCACCGCGTATGCGTACGTCGGTTACGATGCCCTCGGCGCCTGTCCCGTCGAGCACCAGCGCGCCTTCGATGAGAATTCCGGGCCCGGTAGATCCGGACGACGCGTTGTCTCCCGCGCATCCGAAAAGCAGAAGCGAGAGGCCGGCGAGCAGGATTCGCCTGACTTCGCGTCGGATGCTCACGACTTCATCACGGGTAGCATAGTTCCAGCCTCGAACGGCGGGTGGGAGAAGGGCCTCTATTGTCGTCCTGCCCTCCGACGGACGCAATCGCTCACAGAGTCCGAAAACTCGGGCACCGCCGCTTCTAAGTGGCAGGGGCGCCCCGAGTCGTGCTATCCTGAATGTCCGCGCAGGAATCCATGCCACGGTACCCACGAGACGCTGTACGGATGACCTCTCTGCAAGAGCCCGGCCGATTGGTGGCCACGTATCGGCTCCAGTGTCCGACGTACGAAGTGGCCGCCGAGATCTCACGTGCCATCGCTCGGGAGCAGACGCTCGAGGTGCCGCGGGGCGTGGTGGCCGACGAGCTCGAAGCACGTCTGCTCGGCCAGGTAGACGACATATCCGGCCTCCCCGAGGGCGGCTTCGATGCTACGATCTCCTACGCGCTCGAAGTCACGGGGACCGATCTGTTACAGGTCGTTAACGTGGCGTACGGCAATGTGTCGCTCATGAACGGTGTGCGCCTGGTCGATTTGATCTTGCCTGCCGAAGTGCTGGACGCGCTGCCTGGGCCTCGCTACGGCCTGGACGGTCTGCGGGAGATGGTCGGGGCGGAGGGCGGTAGGCCGCTCATCAGCGTGGCGATCAAGCCCATGGGGCGGACCTGCGAAGAGCTAGCCGACCTGGCCACGACGTTCGTGCGTGCGGGCGTGGACGCGATCAAGGACGACCATGGACTGGTGGATCAGAGCCCGGCGCCGTTCCTGGACAGGGTGTCGGCGGTCGGCGCCGCGGTGGCTGAGGCGAATGCCGAAACGGGTGGGCGCACCGCTTATTTCCCGAACGTCACCGGCCCCGTGGATCGGCTCGGCGAGCGCCTCGACCACGTCGTTGCAGTGGGATGTGCGGGCGTCATGGTGTGCCCGAGCTTGATGGGGCTCGACGTCATGCGCAGCATCGCCAGCGGCCCGCGTCCGCTCGCGATCATGGCCCATCCGACACACAGCCAAGTCGGTCCCGATAGGGGGGAGGGGATCGCTCCTGACCTGCTCTATGGCACCCTGTACCGCCTAGCCGGCGCCGACATCGTCGTGTACGTGAACGCGGGCGGCCGCTTCTCTTGGCCCGTCGAGCAGTGCGAGGCCATCAATGCGCGATTGCGCGCCCCGCTCGGTCGCCATCGCTCAGCCGCTCCAGCTCCGGCAGGTGGGGTCGATGACGCCGACGCCGGCGCGTGGCTCGAGCGCTACGGGCCGGATACAATGTTGCTCATCGGTGGGAGCCTACTGGCGCAGGACGACCCGCTCGGCGCCACGCGCCGCCTCGTGGAGGCTGCGCTCGCGGCCACGCCTTCCCCGGCCCGATCATGAGCGGGTCACGAGTCATCCACGCCACCGACGACGGGTGGGCCGAGGTCGACGTGCGCCGCTACAAGGATAGGGGCGGCCCCTTCCTTGATGTGGTCCGCCATACTCTGCTCGGCGGTCCCGGCGCCGAACCCGACCTGGCCTTCGAGGTGAGGTACTTCGAAGTGGCGCCCGGCGGCTATTCCTCGCTGGAGCGACACGCTCATGCGCATGCCGTGATGGTCGTGAAGGGGTGCGGCACGGTTCGGCTCGGCGATCATGTGGAGCAGATCAGTGCTTTGGACGTGGTCTACGTGGCGCCGCACGAAGTGCACCGCTTCGAAGCGCACGAAACGGAGTGCCTCGGCTTCGTCTGCGTCGTCGACCGTGAACGTGATCGCCCGGAACTGGTAGACGAGGGAGGCGTCGCGCCGTGAGGGTCGGAGGCACTCCCTACCGCAGCATCTTCCTGGACGAGGACGCGTGGGGTGTCCGCGTCGTCGACCAGACGGTTCTGCCACACCGTTTCCAGCTCCTGCGACTGGAGTCCGCGGACGACGTGGTGCGGGCGATCCGGTCCATGGTCGTGCGCGGCGCTCCGCTCATCGGCGCTGCCGCGGCCTATGGAGTCGCCTTGGCCGTGAGAGCCGACCCCTCGGATGCATCGCTCGAGGACGCGCTCGAGCGGCTCGCAGCGACGAGGCCAACGGCTGTTAACCTCCGCTGGGCGTTGCACAGAATGGACGAAGTCGCGCGAGATCTTCCCCCGGAGCTGAGGGCAGATGCGTGTTATCGAGAGGCTGCATCTTTGTGCGACGAAGACGTCGAGTTGAACCGGGCGATTGGCGGCCACGGTCTCGCAATACTCCACGAGCTCGCGGTGGGCCGCCCGCTGAACGTGCTCACCCACTGCAATGCCGGCTGGCTCGCCACGGTCGACTGGGGCACCGCCACCGCTCCTATGTACAGGGCCCACGACGACGGGCTGGACATCCACGTGTGGGTGGACGAGACCAGACCCCGGCTTCAGGGCGCGGCGCTCACCGCCTGGGAGCTCGGCCAGCACGGTGTCCCGCACACGCTGATCCCCGATAGCGCCGCAGCGCACCTCATGAGCAAGGGTGAAGTCGACGTCGTGATCGTCGGCACCGACCGGACCACGGCTTTGGGAGACGTGGCCAACAAGATAGGCACCTATCCCCTCGCACTCGCAGCAGCCGACAACGGTGTGCCCTTCTACGTCGCGGCGCCTTCGCCGAGTATCGACTGGCAGACCGAAGACGCGTCGCGCGTTCCCATTGAGCAGCGGGATTCCGATGAGGTGATCAGCGTGCGTGGCTTGGGTCCCGACGACGCGGTCGGAGTCGTGCGCATCGCGCCGGAGCAGACCCAGGCCGTGAACTACGGCTTCGACGTCACACCCCGCCACTTGGTGACGGGGCTGATTACCGAACGAGGTGTGTGCGACGCCAGCGGCGAAGGCCTGAGGCGCCTCTTCCCGGAGGGCGAAGGCGCCCCGGGCTCAGAGGCTTCCTAACGGAACAAGCGCCGTTTTGCCATCACCACGCCCGACACCGCTCCCACGGTCACACCGGCGAGCAGAAGCAGCATGAACACATCCCACAGGGGCCGAGACCTGAGTAACGGGGAGAAATCGCCGCTGTGGAGAGCGCTGAAGTACCATCGAGCCCCGCGTCGACCTTGGTCCACACCTTGGAGAAACGCACCACTCACGGCGTCGAGGTAGATGCGCTCTCCATCTTCGTAGTGCACGCGATAGACGGGGAAGTCGCGCTCGTCGTGATGGCTGTAGTAGTAGGCGTCTGCCTCGCGCAGCCAGCCCTCGTCGGCGATGAACGCGTCGGGGCGCAACCTACGAGCCGCTTCCTGGAAATCCGACTCAGCGAGGTCTTCGGGTCGAAGCGACTCGGAGCTCAGGCGAGTAACCGAGCCGTCTGCGGTCCACGCCAGCAGGTAAGGTCGCCCGAGGAAAACAGAGCTTTCCAGGCGGACGGTATTCTCGGGAAGCGCGAGTCCCCTCAGAGATGTCAGTTGGTCGCGAAGCTGCTGCGCGCTCATTCCTGGACCATGCAATCGGCTGCGCTCAGCCCGGTAGCTCCGACCCTCCAGAGCGCCCCAAGGGTTCATCGACATCAGCCCACTGAATAGCCAGGTCAGCGTGAGTAGCCCGAAGATCAAGCCGGCGTAGTGATGCCACAACGCCCACCCGCGGTAGGGCGAGCGGCGGCCATTGCTGCGCAGTCGCAGTTTCCCGATGCCGACCACAATGCCGGTCAGGGTCAGAAAGAGGCCCAGCAGAGACGTCCAAACCACGGTCTGATTCCACGCTGCTGTGCGCTGGCGCAGCACGGTGGGGTAGAGCCAGTGCACGACCGCTCCCAGGCGGTTCCAAAAACGTTGGTTTACAGTCGTTAACTGCACGATCTGCCCGGTTTTCCCTGACACGTACCACTCGGTCGACGCGTCGTCCTCGGTCGCGAAGTGGTGCAACGGGCGATGAGCCTGGTACGTCCCTTGAACGGTCCACTGGTCTCGCTCGATGGCACCCAGGTACTGCACGTCACCCCCGAGCTCGAGTCGCTGCGCGAAGGCCAGCGCAATCTGCTCGGCGCGCTCCACGGAGATGTCAGCAAAGGCCTGGTCTTCGCTCAGGTCGACATGGAGCGGGCCGCGGTCCGTAGTGACGAGGCGCGTCACCAGACGACCGGCGGACATCTCCAGCACGAAGCGATCGATCCCTTCGATCGATGCGAGGGGACCGGTGGTGTCTGAGCCCCGCACCGTCGTGCAGCAGCCATCTAGGTCTATGGGGTCGAGCGAGCGCAGCTCATCTCTTCCGCCGAATTCCGGGTACGGCATGTACATCATGACGACGCCCGACAGGCACCACGCCGCGACCAGGAGGCCAATCCCGATTCCGAGATAGCGGTGGAGTAGTAGAAGGTTGTGCCACATGGGGCGCCATTGTTACAGCGTGTGGGCCTGCTTCGCCAGTTTGGGTCGCGTACATCACCCGGTGGCGTCGGCTGGCCCGATGCCTGTCGTCGGCGTCAATTTCCAGGCTCGTCTCTTTCCTGCCGGACCAAGGAAACGCCATGTGTCGGCTCGTCGTCGTACTTCTCGCCACTCTGGCGGTCTCCACAGCGCTCGAGGCGCAGCAAGCCGTGGGGTCCCTACGCCCCGACCGTCTCTTCGACGGTGAGCAGCTCCGTGAGGGCTGGTCGGTGCTCGTACAGGGCGGTCGCATCACAGAAGTGGGGCCGTCCCTAGCGATGCCGGCCGGTGGGGCCGAGATCGTGCTCAGTGGTACGACGCTCTTGCCTGGCCTCATCGAGGGGCATAGTCACCTACTGCTCCACCCTTACAACGAGACGTCCTAGACGGACCAGGTACTTCTCGAGTCCCCCGGCGAACGCGTCGCCCGCGCCACGGTACATGCGCGTGCCACGCTCATGGCCGGCGTAACTACGGTCCGCGACCTCGGTAGTGAAGGGGCCGGATACGGGGACGTTGGGCTCAAGCAGGCCATAAACAAGGGTGTTGTGCCTGGGCCCCGAATGCTCGTGGCGGGCCCCGCTTTGGTCGCGACGGGCAGCTACAACCCAAAGGGTGCGCCAGAATGGCATTTGCCGAAGGGAGCCCAGGAGGCCGACGGGCATGACGATCTGATCCGTGCGACGCGGGACCAGATCGGTCGAGGGGCCGACTGGGTGAAGGTCTATGTCGGCTATCGTTGGGGCCCCGACCGTCAGGCCCGCCCGACTTATACCGAGCAAGAGCTCCGGCTCGTGGTGGAGGTGGGGAGAGCTCCGGTCGGCGGGTCGTCGCCCATGCGTCCACCCCCGAGGCTATGGCGCGGGCGATACGCGCCGGCGTGCGCACCATCGAACACGGTGATGGCGGGACGCTCGAGATCTTTGCGCTCATGGCTCAGCGGGGCGTCGGCTTCTGCCCAACGCTCGCTGCGGGCGACGCGATCAGCCAGTAGGGCGGTTGGCGAAAAGGCGTGGATCCTGAGCCAGCGCGCCTGCAAAGGAAAAGAGCATCGTTTGCCCTAGCGCTGAGCTCGGGCGTTGCGATGTGCTTCGGTGGTGACGTGGGCGTATACCCGCACGGAGACAATGTGCGGGAGTTAGAACTGATGGTGGACTATGGCATGACGCCTCCCGCCGCGCTTCGAGCGGCTACGTCCGGCAATGCCGACATCTTCGAGCTCGACGACCGAGGAAGGATCGCACCCGGGCTTCTGGCCGACCTGGTCGCGGTGCAGGGCAACCCCGCCACCGACATCAGCACGCTGCGCGATGTCGTCCTGGTCATGAAGGGCGGCGAAGTCGTGACTCTCGGATGTTACCCTCGACTTCCTGCGGACGTGACTGACGAAAACGTGGTTCGCGATCTGCAGGAGGTAGGATCAAATCGTGGAGGGGTCGCGAATCGGCGTACCCGCCTTCAGGGCGCGGGCAAACGTCTCCTGCGCCAGATCCTCCGCCAACTCCTGCCTACCCCATAGGCGACGACTGAGGAAGCTCAAGACGTCCGGGCGAAACCGGGAGTATGCGCTTGACCAGTCCGTGACCTGGGCTGTTTTCATCAATCCCCATGCACGGAGTCCGCCTCGAGATCGTCCTCTGCAAGTAATGACGCAACGGGCTGGAAAAGGTTGCGTGCCAGGGATGCTCCTTGCGCAAGCCTCGCGCCACATCGGATGTTGACCTCCGTCTGATCCTCCCACTTCGGGAATCCCTCGATGTCCGACACGATCACCCGTCTGAACGCAGCCCTGGAGGGATTCGCGAGCCCAGAACATCGCGTGGGGTTTGCCGCGAGCATCGGATTCGTCCTCTCCCTCATTCTCGTCGCTGGGGCCGAAGGACAGGAAGCGCCGCGTGAGGACGGGCAGTGGACGATGCCCGCGAAGGACTATGCCGCCACCCGCTACAGCGGCTTGGGCGAGATCACCCCAGCCAACGCGGCACGGTTGCGCCCCGTCTGGACTTTCTCGACTGGGGTCTTGGGCGGGCACGAAGGGCAGCCGCTCGTGGTGAACAATACGATGTACGTGGTGACGCCGTACCCGAACGTGCTCTACGCCTTCGATCTCACCGAAGAAGGCTATCCCTTGCACTGGAAATACCGCCCTGACGTGAACCCGTTTGCGCTGGGAATCGCGTGCTGTGACGCGGTGAATCGGGGACCAGCCTACGCGGACGGCAAGGTGGTCTATAACCTGCTCGACGGACACACGGTGGCAGTAGATGCGATCACCGGCCGAGAGGTCTGGAAGACGAAGATCGCCGAACTTTCGATCGGAGAGACGGTCACGATGGCTCCGCTCATCATCGGAGACCGGGTGATCGTGGGGCCATCGGGGGGCGAGTTCGGGATCCAGGGCTGGGTCAAGGCTCTCGACCTCGAGACCGGACGGATTCTCTGGACGGGCTACAACGCTGGCCCAGACAGCCAGGTCCTCGCCAACCCCGACACTTTCCGCCCGTTCTACGATGAGGGCACGGAACTGGGGCTCACCACTTGGGCGGGCGACACCTGGAAGCTGGCCGGCGTGCCCGTGTGGGGGTGGATCTCGTACGACCCGGACCTCGACCTCCTGTACTACGGTACCGGCAACGCGGCTCCTTACAATCCGGAGCAGCGCCTGGGGGACAACAAGTGGGCCGCCAGCGTCATGGCTCGGCGGCCGGCGGACGGTGCGCTGGTCTGGGCCTACCAGTTCACGCCACACGAGAATTGGGATTACGACGCGAACGCGGAGATGATTCTGGCCGACCTCACGATTGAGGGCGCGAGACGCAGAGTCCTGGTGCATTTCGACAAGAACGGCTTCGCGTACACAATCGATCGCGCCACCGGTGAGGTGCTGGTCGCCGAGCCGTTCGTGGAGGTCAACTGGGCCCGAGGAATCGATCCAGCGACGGGTGTGCCTCAGGTCGATTCCACGAAGCTGACCGGGGCGTCGAAGGGAAACGTCGAGAATATTTGTCCGAGTCTGGAAGGCGGGACGAGCCCGGCCTCGCCGGCGTCCTACTCGCCTCGCACCGGTCTCTTTTACGTCTCCACCAACAACTTCTGCATGAGCTGGGAGGCGAGCGAGGCGGCGTACATCGTCGGGACTCCATACATTGGCGCGAGCATTCCGTACACGCCTGGTGCTGACGGGCACCTCGGTGCATTCATCGCCTGGGACGCTGTCCGGGGGCGGAAGGTCTGGGAAATTCGAGAGAAGTACCCAGTGTGGAGCGGTAGCGTCGTCACGGCAGGCGACGTCGTGTTCTATGGCACTCTGGATGGGTGGTTTAGAGCGGCGGACGCCAGGAGCGGTGAGCTCCTCTACAGGTTCAAGGTTGGGTCGGGCGTGGTGGGCGCGCCCATTTCCTACACCGGCCCTGACGGGAAGCAGTACGTAGCGGTGTATGCCGGTATCGGCGGTGATTGGTTCCTGGTGGCGGGCGACGTCCGTTCCGACGATCCGGCGGATGTGCGGCCACCGGCGGACTTCATGCCGGATCTCGCTCGCCACACCAGCCAGGGAGGGATCTTGTGGATCTTCGCGCTGGACTAGCAGCGTTGGTGATGGTCGTCGTGGCCTGTGGCGGCTCCGACTCCGGCGCTTCCACCTCACCCTCATCGGATGCTGGCGATCGGGTGTTCGCCGGTGGCGTAGCTCCTCCGACGGAGATCCTCGAGAATCCGTTCGACTCAGACACCGACGCAGTGGTAGTTGGTGAGGGTCTGTTTGCCGCGATGAATTGCGGCGAGTGTCACGGAGGTGGGGGAGTTGGTTTCGTTGGCCCGAGCCTGGTCGACGGGCGCTGGCGATACGGTGGCGACGATGGGGAGCTGTATCAGTCGATCTACGCGGGCCGATCGCGTGGAATGCCCGCCTACGGAGGGATCTTGGCCGATGCTGCGATCTGGAGCATCGTGACCTATGTGCGCGCGCAGCCGATACCGGAGAGTGTTCCCACCGAATCGTGGCGGTGAAGGCGTGGCCAACCTGGTCGCTTGACAGGCCTAATACGCAGGGCTAACACCCAGATGGATAGACACACGACGGGGAACGCACCGACCGTCGGATTCACGTGGTTTCATCGGAGCAGGCTATGCAACGCATCACAAGACTAGCTTTGGCTCTCGCGACGGTGGTAGCTCTTGCGAGCCCCGCCCTTGTCCATGCCCAGGCGATGTCCTCGGCCGAGCCATTTAAGGTCGGGACTTTTGAGATCGGCGGCGCGTCGACGGTAGGGCTCGTCCTCAGGGACGCCTTGATCATTGACATTGGGGCGGCGAACACGGCGCTCGAGATCGATCCGATGTACGCGCACGTCAACGCGCCGGCGGATATGCTCGAGCTGATCGGGCAGTATGAGTACGGTCTGAAGTACCGGCTCTACGAGATCGTCAACAACGTAGTGGGTAACGACCTACTCGGAGCGGACTACGTTCACCGTGTCGACGACGTGGGCATCCTTCCTCCGGTCATGTATCCCAGCAAGATCATGAACGCTGCGGTCAACTTCTACACGCACGCGTGTGAAGGCTGCTCGGAGGCGGACCTGGCGGCGAGGACCCAGCAGCGGAAGGAGAATCGGGGGGTGCCGTACCTGTTCCTCAAGCCGACCCGCGGCGCGGTCATCGGTAGCGGCGCTGACATCGTGCTCCCTTATGGCCGTGACCGGATCGAATGGGAAGTCGAGCTGGCCATCGTATTCGGCCGCGCGGGCAAGTACATCTCTGCGGCCCGCGCGTACGACCACGTGTTCGGCTACACGGTCGCAATGGATATATCCGATCGTGGCGGGCGTCCTCCCGGTGGCTACGGCTCCGGTTCGGACTGGTTCGTCGGCAAGGGCCATGACACCTTCGCGCCCCAGGGGCCGTGGATTGTTCCAAAGGAGTTCTACGGCGATCCGATGGAGCGCCTGCACCAGAGCCTGGTCATCGACGGCGTGACGGTTCAGGAGGCCAGGGCCGGGGACATGATCCACAATATCCCGGAGCTGATTGAGTACGCATCGTCGCTCATCACGGTATTTCCCGGCGACGTTCTGCAAAGCGGGACGTCGGGCGGAACGGGCGCTGGTCGCGTCCAGCGCGCGACAGGCTCTGGGTACCTGCAAGCTGGTGAGACGATCCAAGCCACCATCGAGGGTATCGGGACGCTAAGGCATACTGTGGTCGCCGAGGACAGCGTTCCGGACGATCTGTCCGGCGCACAGCTGCCTCCGGTTAGGTCGTACCGGCGGGGGGGCAACTAGGGCTGGACTCAGCGAAGGCCACCAGGACAAAGCGCCGGCCGGGAACTCCCCGGCCGGCGCTCTTCTGCTTCAGGCGTGCTACTAGGCGCATCTGCTCGCGCCCGCTTGACCCACGTCGCATCTTGAGCGCATGAACGACCCTATTACCCAACTAAATGCCGCCCTGGACGGCCGCTACCGCATCGAGCGTGAGCTCGGTGAGGGTGGCATGGCGACCGTCTACTTGGCCGAAGACATCAAGCATCGGCGCAGTGTCGCGGTCAAGGTATTGCGGCCGGAGTTGGCGGCCGCCGTTGGCGCGGACCGCTTTTTGCGCGAGATCGAGACCACGGCAGGCCTTCGACATCCCCACATCCTGCCGTTCTACGATTCGGGAGTCGAAGACGGTGTGCTCTTCTACGTCATGCCGTTCGTCCAAGGTCGGTCGTCAGTCGTTTCTTCGTAGTTGCGGTACGTGAACCCGACACCGTAGCGGGCGGTCACAGAGCGCCGCGTGGCTCCCTCGTAGGGAAAAAGGCTGTACTCGATTCCCGGGCTGAGGTCACCACGGAAGTTCTGGTTGTACCTGGGATGGGGCTTGGAGGAAAGTGAGGAGAGGCCCAACGACCAATGGTCGGCCAACGTGTATGCGGCCGCGAGGTTGAACCTCCAGTCCCGCTCATCGGTCAACAGCGTCGACCCGTCACTCCGCTCGATGTCCCGAGTGAGTATCGAGCCGCGCCCGGCGAAGGACAGCTTCCATGTCGGGGTCGTGCGTTGGGCCGAAAAATTGGCGTTCAGCCGTTTCGACTTCCGCGTCTGGGTCCCGCTGAACCGGCCGCTTCCGCCGAGGGTAAAGACCCAGAGATTCCAAGGGTCGTCTACCTCCTGAGCGGATACCACGCGCTCGTCGGGGTCGGGCCCAAGGGGCTGGAGCGTCCGGATCGCGACGAACTGCCTGAATCCGACCAGGGTCGCGTAGCGGGCGAAACCGATGCCGAGAATCGACGCAATCCCATCGAGCTCTTCCTGGAAGGTGTCGTCGCTCGACGAGCGGTAGATCAGCCGATCGTCTCCACCCTCGATTTCGTTGACGACGAAATCGACCTGGAACTCACGCCTACCGCCTGGCAGCGCCGCCGCGGCAAGTGTCGCTCGCACGTCGGCGTCTTCGGGATCCCCGACCCAGTTCACCCATGCGAGCTCGTCCTGGAAGAAACCGAGGTCGCATCCCCGCCCCCCGCACTCGAGAAAGACGTTCAACCGATCCGTAGCCGGCTCATCCGTTCCTTCTTGAGCGGCTGCCTGGAACGGTGTGGCGGCTGCCAGGCCGCCGCCGATGACGGCTGAGAGGGCAAGTCTGAGGCAGAGGCTACGCCGGCCGCGCCTCGGTCTCATCGAAGTTGTTGGCCACCAGTCTTTGGGATGCGCGCTAGCAGTACCTTGCCGGAGCGTCGATGACGACCCGACGGTCCCGTAGTTCCTCGTATCGCACTCCGAGAGTCTCACGCAGAATGGGACCTGTCAGGTCTGCATCCACACTGATGCGGTCCGGCAGGTACCGGCGGCAAGCGGCGAACTCGGCCTCGTACTCGGTCGTGGGGAAGGTCAGCGTCAGGACGGACGACGCGCCATGCCGTTCGACCCGGTACAGCGGGTTGACCGAGAGTTGGCCCGTCACTTCACGCTCATCGGTCAGCTCGTAGCGACGAAACAAGTCGGCACGAGCGCTGGCCACCAGTGTGAAGGACGGCTCGCCGGCGAGCTGCTCGGGTGACACGTCGCACGTTAGGTCGACCACGTGGCGCTCGACGACATCATCGAAGATCCGCTCATCGCTGAACAAACGCGGCTGGTGTGACTCGAACAGCGCGCGATACGCGGCCGGCGTGAGCGTGTCGCCCGCCGAGAAGTTGTCTCCCAGTGAGCTGTGCAGGTGGGGCATCACCACGACGCCGTCCGCGTCAGCGACCCGCATCATCTCATCGGCCAGCAGTCGCTTGTGCCAGATATAGGGAAACGCGTCGGCCACGAGCACCGTCGAGAACGTCCCCCGGGAGAACGGTAGCGGGTGGTTGGCGTCGCAGCAGACGGCCCCCGAGTCGGGCGACGTGAACCGTCTGGCGAGCCACAGCTTCCAGAAGTGCGCGTCGGCGAGCACGGTGCTCGGGACTAGGTCCCCCACCTCAGTTGGGCGCAGTCCGCTGAGGACCCGAGTCAGGTGACCCGAGCCACCGCAGAGATCGAGCATGCGACCTTGCACAGGCCAGGGTTGCTGGCCGATAGCCCGCAGCAGCGCCTCCGCGGCCACGAACGTCGGGTCCGTCAAGCGATACAGGAAGTAGGTGCCTTCGGCGTCGGTACACAGCAGCTCGAGTACGTCGCGATACGTCGTGGAGTCCTGCGTCGTGAGCGCATGGAAGCGATCGCGGCGCGCCCAGTCGTCAGAGAGGCCCAGGAGGCCGAGCAGCGCCTCGTCGCCCCGGTCCGCCTCGAGCGCGTCCAGGGCCTGCTGTGTCCGCTCGTCAGCCATCATCACAGGGATACCGGCGACGACAGGAAAGGCGCAGCATTCGCAACCCAGCACGCCCGACTCGATGTCGTCGCCGGCGCGAGACAGCGCTTCGTTTTCGGCGATCGCGAGAGCCGTACCGCAAAAAGGGCAGCGCAGGATGTCCAGGAGGCTCGTGTGCATGCAGGGTCAGTTGCTCAGAGCGGCACAGCGGCCTTCGCCAGAAACCCGATGAGCCTCGTCGCTCGCTCGATTGGGCCGTCTGCCTCGAGTAGCTCCTGGCGGTCGGCAGGAGCGAGCGGGACGACAGCCGAGACACCGTCGACGACATCTTCGTCTGCGACATCCGCGGGCGGCAGCCTCATTGCGGGCGAGAAGGAGCGTAAGGCTCTTTCGAGTTGTCGCCGGCTCTGCGCTAGCACCGGGCGCTCGCTACCCTCGACCACTTCCGGCAGCGCTTCGACCTCAGCCAGCCGGTAGGCACGGCTCGCATCCTCGCTCAGAATACGAAACTTCATGAGTCCGTCCAAGACGATGTTGTAGCGCCCGTCGGGCAGCTCCTCGACCGCGATGATCACGCCCGCGCAACCCACAGCGTAGACCGGCGGTCGTCCTTCGTACTCAGTTTCGTAGCCTGGTTGCAGCAGTATCATGCCGATGATGCTGTCGCCCTCGAGTGCGTCGGCCACCATCGCGCGGTATCGCGGTTCGAAGATGTGCAGCGCCCGCGTGCTGTGGGGAAACAGCATGACGTCTTGAAGAGGAAAGATCGGAATCGTCGTCGGCAAAGCTTGTGCTTCAGCCGAGCTGGATTGGGCGCCGCCGGTACCCGGGCCGCTAAGGACGGCGATGAGTAGGATCACTAACGTCGGCGTGATGGGTCTCATGTTCCGCCCCCCACAGGGACCCGCGTGGCAAAGGGCTCGATGAAGACCTCATCGCGCGAGCCGACTTCGGCACGCCGGTAGTGCTCCGTCCCGAGCAGCCGCGCCGCGTCTGGTTCACTGAGCTGCTGCAACGCGCTCCCGTCGTACTGCGTGCGGTGGCATCGCAACGCGGCCAACTTCTTGCCCGCGAAGTCACCAGCCTCTACGACGAGCGTCGGCGCAGGCGCCATCGATCCGAACGCGTCCGCATCGGCTACACCGAGGATGGGCCTCGCAGGTTCATCAGCGCGCGCGGGCGCCTTCGATGCAGCGTCCACGACGGCGCGCATTCTGCCTGCAGGAATGCTGACATAGAATAGAGACGGGCCGTCGCTGCCAAGCCCAGCGACCACAGCGGTGGTTCGTTCGTGCACCGCGATGTGGTCTGGATGCCAATAGAGGCCGTCGGAGTCGAAGGTGACGACGACCTGTGGCTGCAACCGGCGGATGGCGCCGAGGATGTCCGCCTCGAGCCGGAGGCTGTCGATCCAGGGCAGCATGCCGTCCTCGTGCTCGAGCAGTACGACGTCGCGGATGCCGAGAACCCGCGCGGCATCCCGCAGCTCGCTCGCACGAATGTCCGCAAGCCGCTCGCGCTCCTGCCCGGGACCGTGCTCGCCATGCGTGAGGCAGAGCAGCGAGACTCGGACTCCGTAGGCGGCGCAGCGGGCGAGCAGGCCACCACAAGCCAGTGACTCGTCGTCGGGGTGTGCGAAGACCGCCAGAAGGGAGGAAGCACTGAGATCTTCGACGGGCGGCGGCATGTCAGGCCGTGCGCTCGGCGCCGTGAGGTTCCGTGACCAGCCGCGCGTACGCCTCGACGTGCTCCGCGACCATGCGCTCGGGCCCGAAGCGCCGCACGGCGTGACTCCGTACCCGGCTGCGGTCGAGCGCCAACACGGTTGGCAGCCCCTGCACGAGCTCGTCGAGCGAATCGAAAATGCCGCCGGTTACGCCGTCGTCGATGACCTCGTCGACGGCGCCGCGTCGAAGCGCGGCAACGGGAGTGCCGCACGCCATGGCCTCCGCGACCACCAGCCCAAAGGACTCACTTGATTGCACCGGATAGAGCAGCGCTCGCGCCCCGCCGAGCAGCTCGACCTTTTGCGGGAGGTCGACCTCGCCGGCGTAGACCACCTGGTGGCCGTCGACCATGGGTGCGACCACGTCTCGATAGTAGTCATTGGCCGCTGCGGCGAGCACGAGACGCAGGCCGGCCCGTCGGGCTACGTCGATTGCCTGCAGCACACCCTTGCCTTCAGTGAAGCGGCCCAGAAATACGAGGTAGTCCTCGCTTTTCGGGTGAAGAACGAACGTGTCCATGTCTACCGCGTGATGAATCGTCCCCACGACGTTGAGGCCCCCGAGAAGCTGTGCCTGCGCGGCCGAAATGGCGACAAAGGGAGCTTCCGGGTAGCGAGACCAGAGCGCGACCTCGGGCGGGGTCGGCACGTGATGCACTGTGATCACGACCGGAGTGGGTATGAGCCGCGTGAACGCCAACGACATCGGAGCGAACACCGCCTGATAGTGAATGACGTCGAATTCAGCAGCCCGCTCGACGGCGGCGGCGAGGTTGAACAGCTCGCAGAGCTCCCAAGGCCATAGCGAGGTATCCTCATGGTAACCGCGTTCGAAGCTGGCATGGAGCCTCGCTGTCGTCGTCGATGATCCGGCCGCGAAGAGGGTGACATCGTGGCCTTCGGCCACGAGGCCGTCGGTTAGCAATGCCGTGACGGTTTCGACCGATCCAGACCGCGTTGGTGGTATCGACTGGGCGACCGGGCCTACCACTGCGATACGCATCGTCATGCGCACGCTTCTTCCAGAAACCGCGGCAACACCCGAGAAGCGTCGAAATACTCGCGCGCGATCTCTGTGGCGCGGCTCGCGTGCAGCGCGTAATTGCTTTCCAGCTGCTCGAGGCCGTCGAGTGCCTCGTCGAGCGTCGAAAAACCGATCAGGCCGGTGCCCGAGGGGAGGTGGGCGCTCCACCCGGTGTCCTGCACGAGCGCGGGTCGTCCGGCGGCGAGGTAGCACTCCGTACGGTCACTGAACCAACCTGAGTGCCGAGCGACATAGGCGTGTTTGGCGACGCCGAACTCTGCCTTCGAGTCGCGGATGAAGTCGCGGTAGTCCCAAAGAGATCTGGAGACACCAATCGCCTCGACGGGCGACCAGCCGTGCTGCTCGAGCAACTCCATGGGACCGTTCACCGCGATCTCGAATCGCGAGGGCGTAAGAGCCGGAAGCTCGATGAAGCGCATGAATTCCCGATCCTTGTTGCCGTCGACGTCGGTGAAGCTCTCGGTTCTCCAGGTCATCACGGTGGTGAAGCGGTCACCGGAGGGCGCCTGATCGGTCTGCCAGAGCTTGGTCACAACGGGCTGCCGGGTAGGGTGCCACACGAAGCCGCTCGTCGGCACGTCGCACGCTGAAGTGCCGATGTTACCGCCGAACGTGAACAGACGGTCGAATCCCTTGAAGAACTCGACATACCACTGCTCGCCCTTGGCGATAGCCAGCTGGGTAAACACAGGGTCCGAGTCGATGAACACGCGGCGCGGGATGGCCGCATACTCGTCACGCCAAAACCATGAGCCGCCCGAGAGGTTGACGAAGAGGTCGGCCTCGGCGCAGTAGGTTCGCACGGCATCCTTCGAGAGACCGTGGTACGAACCGTCGTAGTTGACGAAGCTCCAGCGGTCCCCGAGGCCGAACGGTTCGAGCGCGTCATGGATGTAGCGCGTGCCGTAGGCGGGGTCGGTCGCGATCTCGTCGCGCTCGGGGTCATAAATGCACTCGCCGGTGTCCTCGATGTAGAGCACCTCGTGCCCTAGGGCGCGCAGGCCCAGCAGATACATGAGTGAACACCAGGTGACGCCACCGAACGGATACCGGGCGACAATACCGGCGAACAGGATCTTCATGAAGTGATGCGCAGGAGTTCGTCCACCGTGCTCGAATCATCTAGCGATTCACCGAGGGACAGGCGTGCGCACATCTGTCGGTAGAGCTCGCACGTCGTGATCAACTCGTCGTGCGATCCTTGAGCGATGAGTCGCCCATCGTCCAGAACGAGGATGCGCGAGGCGTCGCGGACCGTGGAGAGGCGGTGGGCGATGACCAACGTGGTGTGGTTGGCGCGGAGCCTCCGCAGCGTGTCGAAGATGGCCCCTTCGGAGATTGCGTCGACCGCGGAGGTTGGCTCGTCGAGAATCAGGATCGGAGCCGCTTTCAGGAGCGCGCGAGCGATACCGATGCGTTGGCGCTCGCCGCCCGAGAAGGTCGCGCCCGCCTCGTGGACAGGGGACTCGTAGCCCAGCGGCAGACGGCTCACGAAGTCGTGGAGGTTGGCGTCTCGTGCCGCGGCCTCGACTTCAGCGTCCGAAGCGTCGAGCCGTCCGTAGCGGATATTGTCGGCGATGCTGCCGGTGAACAGCACGGGCTGTTGCGGGACCAGTGCGATCTGCTCGCGGAGGGATCGCAACCCGTACCGAGCCACGTCGACTTCGTCGATGAGGACGCGCCCGGAGCTCGGCTCGAAGAATCTCGGAATCAGGCTGGCGATCGTGGTCTTGCCCGCGCCGGTCAGGCCTACCAGCGCCACCATCTCGCCGGGCCGGGCCTGGAAGCTGATCGAGTCGAGAACGTTCCTATGCTCACCGTAGCTGAAGCTCACAGCATCGAAACGAATGTGGCCGCCGATGTCGGACGCATCGATGCCATCATCGGCATCGAGCACCTCGGGGGTGAGCGCGAAGATGGCGCGCACGCGCCGAGCGCTCGCGACAGCCTGTTGCAGGGATCCGGTCGAGTGGGCGATCGCCGAGATCGGATCATAGACCGCGGCCAGATACGCGATGACGACGAGCAGGCTGCCGAGCGTCAATGTGCCGTTCATGACGTGAAGTCCGCCCACGATGAGCACCAGCGCGGTACCGGCAAGTGTGATCGCCGTCACCACGACCGAGAAGAGCGACTCCTGCCACGTCAGCCTGAGTCGGGCTCGCATGGTGTCGTCGCCTGCGCTCGAAAAACGCGCCAGCTCGTGGCGCTCGCGTGTAAAGCTCTTGACCGCGGCGACCGAGGAGAGGACCTCGAAGGCCCGCTCGATCAACGTCGACTCCAACGCCTTCACCCGCTCGGCGCGATCTAGCATGGTGCGCGAATAAAAGCGGAGGCTCACGTACAGAAACGGCGCTACGACGAGCGAGAGCAGCGCGAGCGTCAGGTCCACGTATAGGAGGACCGCGAACATGATCCCGAGATTGAGCGTCGCCAGAGTCAGCGGAAACACACCGCCGATGATCAGGTCGTCCACGCAGTGCGCGTCGGCATCAAGTCGGTAGACCGAATCCGCCGTTGGGGTCAGCATGTGGTGCCGCAGCGGGAGCGCCTGCAGGTGCGCCAGCAGCTTCGCCCGAAGCGTGTAGACCACGCGCTGGGCGACCTGCACCTGCATTTGAGTGTGGATCATGCGCGTGACCTCGTTGGCGATCTGGATGAGCAGACCCGCCAGGACGACGACGACGAGCACGGCCACAGCGCTGCCGGCGATTGCGGAGGGCGTGAGCGCCGCGAGCGCCGGCGGAAGCGCAAGACCGTCCAGCACGTAATCCACAATCACTTTGAGCGGCCAGGGCGCCAGCGCCGCCAAGCCGATTTCCAGGAGGGACAACGCGAAGATCGCGGCGGCCTTTCCGCGATACGGCCGCAGGAACGCGAGCGTCCAGGAAACTACGCCCACGGCCGCACCATCAGTCTCCGAACTCGGACACCGCCGTTTCGGCGGACGGCCGGAGCGCAGGTGCGACCTTGGGCTCGACCGCGGCAGAGATTGGTAGCCGCTGTAGCCCAGCCGCGATGCTGACCCGTATGACCGCCTGGTCGAGTAGAGCCGCGCCACGGATCGCTTGCCACGTCGCGCGGGCGCCGACAGCCGCGATGGCAAGCGCTGAGACAAAAAGCGTCACCGACGGCTCGTAGAGGAACATCGACGCGCTCATGCCGCCCGCCCCCAGCACCGCCAGCGTCAGGCCGCGCAGCGTGCCGACGAAGCTGGGACGCAGCCGTGCTCGCATGCGGAAGAGACAGGCTCCCTGTTCGTGCTCCTCCACCACGGTACGCACGTGAAGCCAACCCCAGCGCCCGATCGCCAGGCTGAGATCTCGGTCGGGACGCCATCCCTCGTCGACATCGACGATCCGGGCCGGGCGGGAAGCTCGTAGAACCCCTACAAGCTCCGTCAAAAGCATCGTGTGAGAGACGCCCGAGTCGCTCCAGAAGGAGCGCTCCGTACCGGCGCGGGTCAGGAGCCGTGCGCCCGCGATCACGTCGCGCAGCGTCGGCAACTGCGACTTCCATGGATGTCGAGTCATGTGCTTCGGTGCGACCGCCTGGGGCCGTGACAGACCGCGCAGCCTGCCTCGGAATCGGGCCAGTGGCTGCAGCAGGTGCAGCCACGCGATGAGGCTCCGGTACAGAACGCGACTCTGCCACATGGACCAGCGTCCGATGGTGGGCAGACCGTCGAGGTTGGAGCGCCAACCGCACAGCGCACACCGCGTGAGGGTGGTGGCCCAGCCCAGCATGCCCGCGATCAGGGGTAGCCATGCGGCGTCCATGCCCGCTAGTGGGCCGAAGACGCCAACGAGCAGCAAGACCAGCGAGACCCCCATCCAGGCCGGCGAATGCGGCAGGTAGCGCCAACCGTGGGACTGCGTGCTGTAGACCGACGGAAACGCCGCGGTACCCCAAACACCTGTGTTGACGCGCCGTGCGGCACTGGTGCGCAGGAAGGGGAGAGGGCTGTAAATGCGTCCCCGCCACAGCATTTGGCCACCGAGAAACTTCTCGGGGTGATGTGCATCGAGCCACGCTTCCCCTTCGCCATACCCGACCTGCTGACGCCAGAACGATCGCACGCTCGGCCGGCGATGATGCCACACTAGCGCCGACGGCGCGAAGCCGATTTCCAATTTTTTTGCCTGCAGCCGCCAGCAGATGTCTACGTCGTCGCCCGCACGCACATAGACTGGATTGAAGCCGTCGGCGGCCAGGAGTGCCGCTCTTCTGAACGCCATGTTACAGCCCGGCACGTGCTCGGCGATCCGGTCGTCGAGCATGACGTGGATCGGCCCGCCCGGAGCCCGCGCGACACACTGCGACACCCACGGATCGTCCGCGGGCACGACGTTGGGACCGCCGACGCCGGCCACGTCCGAGTTGAGGAACGGTTGGACCAGATATGTCAGCCAATCAGGGTCGACACGGACATCCGCATCGGTGTAGGCGATGATCTCGCCGGTCGCGGCAGCGAGCCCGGCATTGCGGGCTGCGCTCAAACCGCCATTGGGCAGGTCGAGGACGCGGACGTGGAAATGCCTTCGCGCGATGTCCCCAGTCGCATCGCGCGACCCGTCGTTGACGACGATAACCTCCATGTCGGGGTAGGTCAGCTCGCCGAGCGAGGTCAGGCAGTCGGCAAGGGTGTCGGCCGCGTTGTACGCACAGACGACCACCGACACCTTGGGCCACGAAGCGCGCTCGCTGGCGGGGAACGCGGCGCCCGCGAAGGCTTCTCGCACCGCGGCGAGCGCCGGCTTGGCTTGTCGCGCCTCATCCACCAGGCCGAAGGCCCAGTCGTCGACCGTCCGACCTCCGCGCCACCACTCGTCGGTCCAGGAGTAGGCCACGGCACCGCACGCGCCCTCGGCAAAAGCCGTTCGGATGTGTGTCGCGGTGATGAGCGCCTGGCCCTCGAGGCCCTCACGCAAACTGTCCGCTCCGGCTTCAGCCAGCAGCAGCGGCCGCGTGCCCGCGAGATGCTGCAGACGCGCGAGATAGCCGCGCAGCTCGGTCTCTCGATGCAGATAAACGTTGTAGGCGAAGACGTCGAACGCGTCGAGCTCGAGATGCTCCGTGGGCGGGAAGTTTACATAAGTCAGCAGGCTATCGGGTGCCGCGGCTTTCACGTCTTCGTAGAGCTCACGCAGAAACCGCTCGATCCTCCGGTGGCCGTGCCAGCGCACGATTCCCGCGGGAATCTCGTTGCCCAGCGCGAAAAGCAGCGCCGCGGGGTGGGCCGAGATCTCGCGCACCGTAGTGACCGCGTCGCGTATGATGTTTCGAGTGAGCTTTCGGTCGTCGAGAAATGGGATGTGTTGCGGCCACGCCAATCCGACCATCACCCCGAGGCCGTGCCGGAGCGCGGCGTCGAGCAGGGCAGGGGACGGCGGCGTGTACGTGCGCACCGTGTTGATGCCTGCGGCCGCCATCAGGACAAAGTCTTGCTCGGTTCGCTCTGTCGATCGGAACTGCGCCCCGTCGCGATTCGGAGCGAAGGTGCCGTAGGCCACTCCCTTGATCAGTAAACGACGCCCGTCGACCTCGAGAAACTTGCCATCCACGCGAGGGCGGTGAGCCACTTCCACCGGCGTTCCGACTGGCCTAGTCCGCCGAGGCGTGCTGCGAGATCATATCCATCAGCCAGTGGCCCGAGCGGTCCACCTTGGCCTGGACGTAGCGGATGTTGTGGCGGTTGATGCCCCCGTACAGGGGCATACGCTCCACGACCTCGATCCCGCCGTCCTCGACCGCCCTCACCTTGTGCGGATTGTTGGTGAGCAGCTCGATCCGCGTGATGCCGAGGTGGCGCAAGACCGCCACGCCCGCTTCGTAGCGCCGCTCGTCGGCGCCGAAGCCGAGCACGCGGTCCGCGTCGATGGTGTCCAGCCCCTCCTGCTGAAGCGTGTAGGCACGGAGCTTGTTGCCCAATCCAATGCCGCGGCCCTCCTGGGCGAGGTAGACGAGCACGCCTCCGCCCCGCCTCTTGAAGTGGCGGAGGCTCTCGCGCAGCTGCTCCCCACAGTCGCAGCGCAAGCTGCCGAAGAGGTCTCCCGTGAGGCACGCCGAGTGCAGACGCACCGGCAACGGGTCCGGCCAGCCTTCCCGCGGGCCGATCAGCACCGCCACGTGCTCCAGTAGGCCCCCGCCTTCGCGAAACAATACGAAGCGGGAGTGCTCGGCGTCCGCCAGCGGGACTGGCGTTTCTGCCACGCTGGTGATCTCGATGCCTGACCGGGCGGCCGCGCACTCGACGTCCTCACTCGAGACCTCGAGAATCGTCGCGTCCTCGATCCAGCGCGTGACTACCTGCGAGCCCGGATCCACTTCCACGGTCACGAGTGCCGGAAGCAGAAGTCCGGACCGGACGAGCGCCAAACCGGCAGACTCCGCCGAGGAGGCCGGACGCGCCTCGAGGCTGTTGGGTGAGCCCGATACGGCGGCCGGCACTGTGGCCGAACGCCCTAGGGAGCCAGCGGGTGGCCTTTCCGTCGCCAGTCCAAGGATGGTATCGCTGGTAGCGTCCGGGCCGAGCCTGAGGCTGAGGTTGGTCTCGCCCTCGTGCGTAGCGATCCCCATCGCTTGAGCGCGATGGGGGGTCACGACCAGGCGCAGCGGTCGGCCAAGGGAGTGCAGCTGCTCCAGACGGTCGACCGAGAGGTTCTCTACCGCCGCGACCAGCACGCGCGCACTCCGGCCCTCGTCGGTCACGCAGAGAGCTCGCCCCTGCCTGAGCTCGAAGAGTCCTCGTTCCGCTTTGTGCGTCATTCGCTCAGGTGGTAACGTTAGGCTAGCGTGGCCCCGAACCGGCCGTCGGGCGAATGATGCGCCCGTGGGACTCCGACCGATGAGGTACCGATAAGGTGATCAGGCTGGTGTCCGCGTGGGTGCTTGTCAATGGGCTGCTCATGAGCCCGGTGTGGCTCTCGGGTGCCGTGACGGAAGGCCCGGCTACCGCCTGGCTTTCCTTGGAGGCGGCCCTGATCGTGGGCGCGATGGCGCTGCTTCCCCGGCGGCCTTGGAGCCGCGGGCTGGCCTGGATCCTGGCGGCGGGAGTCATCCTGTGCGCTGTCGTCTCGCTCGCGGATCTCGTCTTGCGCGTGAGCTTGGGCCGCCCGCTCAACCTCTCCCTGGACCTCTACCTGTTGAATGCCGTCTATCGGCTCATGGTGGGGAACTCGGGTTTGTGGCGGACCCTCCTCGGAATGGGTGCGATTGCCGTCTCACTCGGTGTTTGTGCGACTGCGGCCGCGCTGCTGTTGACGCCGGTCGCCTCGGAACGTGAGAACCCCCTCCGTCGCATCGTGCCGCGGCTCGGAGCAGTCATGCTCGTGAGCGCACTCGCGCTCGGCTTCATAGGCAGGGGCGCGCCCGCCATCGGGCAGCGGCTCGCCGCACCGGCCATGGGAATCGTGCTCGGGCAGGCCGAGGTGTTTCGGTCGATGCGCTCCGAGCGGCAAGCGTTCGCGGCCGAACTCGAGAGGCGCTCCGACGGATACGCGGACTTGCCGGATCTGTTCTCGAGGCTCGAGGGCCGCAACGTGGTCCTGACTTTCATCGAGTCCTACGGGATGGCGGCGCTCGAGGACCCCGAGTTCGCCGTGACCATCCGGCCCCGCCTGCAGGACGCCTCGGCCCGCATCGAGGGCGCTGGCCTCCACCTCGCGACCGGCGAGCTCGCCTCTCCCACGCTGGGCGGGCAGTCTTGGTACGCGCACGGGACCCTGCTCAGCGGGCTATGGCTCGAGGACCAGCTTCGCTACGACCTCCTGCTCGCGAGTCCGCGGGAGACGCTGGTGGACGACTTCCGACGGGCCGGCTACCGCACCGTAGCGCTGATGCCCGCCATCACCACCAGCTGGCCCGAGGGGGTTCGACTCGGCTACGACGACGTGTACTCGAAGCCTTCGATTCCATACGCCGGCCCGCCCTTCTACTGGGTCACCATGCCGGACCAGTTCACGTGGTCCTTCCTCGGGGAGATCGTGCGCGAGGCGACGACGCCTCTGTTCCTCGAGGCGGCGATGCTGAGCAGCCACGCGCCCTGGACGCCCATCCTGCCGCTCATCGACTGGGACTCCGTGGGGGACGGAGCGGTGTTCGAACCCTACCGAGAGGATGGATATCCGCCCGAAGAGCTCTGGTGGGACGTCGAGGTCCTGCGCGAAAGTTACGCACAATCGCTGGACTACTCGCTGCAAGCGATGGCCGAGTTCGCCGAGCGGTTCCTAGACGAGCGCACCCTCCTGGTCGTGGTCGGCGATCACCAGGCGGCGCCCTGGGTGACGGGGGCGAGCGACCCTGACGTTCCGGTGCACGTGATCGCGCGCGACCCCGCCCTGCTGGAGCCCTTCTTCGAGTGGGGATTCCGCGCCGGGCCGTTTCCAGACCCGCAGGACTCGCCCCCGCGCATGGACGAGTTCCGCGACTGGTTCGTACGCGCGTTCAGTGGCGGTGCCTCCACCTCGGTCGCGCTCTCCGCGAAGGAGGGAGGGTGACGAACCGTTTCGGCGTGGGCGCGCGTCTCTTCCACTGGCTGGTCGTGCTGCTGCTGCTGGTGCAGATCCCGGCGGGAATCGCGATGATCGCGCCCGGCCTCGAGCAGGGGTCGATCGACGTGCTCTTCGTCCTGCACAAGGGGCTCGGCGTCGTGCTGCTCCTGGTGGTCGTAGCCCGCGTGCTGTGGCGGCTGACCCATTCGGCGCCGACCATGTCGGAGGCCATCCCGGAGCGCGAGCGGCGCATCGCGACCGTGATGCATGGAGTTATTTACGGCGTGCTGGTTGTGGTTGCGGGCAGCGGGTATGTACGCGTCGTGGGCGGGGGCTTCCCCATCGAGATGATGGACGTGCTCGGGCTTCCGACGCTGCTGCCCCTGATGCCCGAGGTCGCGGAGTGGGCGTCGCTCGTGCACCGATTCTCGATCTTCCTGCTGGTGGCACTGGTGTCGATTCACGTGGCCGAGGTGTTGCGGCACCATTTGGTTGTGCAGGACGCGACGCTGGCGCGGATGTGGCCACCGCTGGGGGGCGGCAGCGCCCGGCCCTCGGCTGAATCGAAGCCCGGGCAGGGTGCTCCGTGATGTGGCGTGGCCTTGAACGGTGGCTGGGCCTGGTGCGTTCGCTGATCATCTATTGGCGACCGGGCCGCCAGCGCGGGCTTCGCGAGCTGTACCGCCCCTTCGTCGGGGCGGGGGACTTGGCCTTCGACGTAGGCGCGCACCTGGGCGACCGCACTCATGCGTTCCGGAAGCTTGGTGCGTGCGTGGTCGCCTTGGAGCCCCAGCCCGCGGTGCGCCGCTGGCTCATGCGATTTGTGGGACGCAGCGAGCACGTGTCGATTCGGGCGGAGGCGTTGGGCCGCGAAGTCGGTACCGCCCGCCTGGCGCTGAGCCGCCGCACTCCGACCGTCTCGTCGCTGGCGGAGGACTGGCCGAACGCGTTGCCCGAGCGCAACCCCAGCTTCCGCGGCGTGCGTTGGGATGATTCCGTGGAAGTACAGGTAACGACCTTGGACGCGCTGATCGAGCAGTATGGCCTACCTCGCTTCTGCAAGATCGACGTGGAGGGGTACGAAGCCGAGGTGTTGGCCGGACTGAGTCAGCCTATCCCGGCGCTCTCCGTCGAGTTCGTGGCAGGCGCTCTGGACATCGCCGAAGCATGCGTGCGCAGGCTCGAAGCGCTGGGTCGCTACGAGTTCAACGCGATCAAAGCAGAGGAGAGGAGCTTCATGTCGGAGCGCTGGCTCGCATCGGATGAAATGGTCTCCTGGCTGAGGCGCGATGGTGCGCGGGTTTCTTCAGGGGATGTCTACGCGCGACTGAGGTCCGACGCGGGCGCCGCGAGGGACGGTGTCTCAGATGGGGGCGCCCCCGGTAAGGTGGGTTCGATCGATGGCTGACGGGGCGATCCGGTGGTGGCAGACGCTGACGACGGTGGACGCCGAAGCTGTGGAGCTGAGCGATCCCGTGGTCGTGCTGCCCGTGGCCGCGATCGAGCAGCATGGATCCCACCTGCCGCTCTCCACTGACCTCGAGATTGGTCTCGGCTTGCTCGCCGAAGCCTTCCAGCGGCTGCCAGATGGCTTTCCGGCCTGGGTCCTGCCTCCGCAAGCGATCGGCTGTAGCCGGGAGCACGCGCGCTTTCCGGGCACGCTCACGCTAGAGCCGGAGCAGCTCTCCGCTTTGATCGAGGCAGCGGGCGAGTCCCTTGCGCGCACCGGTGTGCGGCGGTTGGTGCTGAGCAATAGCCACGGCGGGAACCGGCACGCACTGGAGGCAGCCGGACTGCGGCTTCGCGACGAGCTGGGAATGTTGGTCGTGCACGCGAGCTGGTTTCGTTTTCCCCGGCCCGAGCATGTGGATCTCCCGGAGGGAGAGTGGCGTCATGGCCTGCACGGCGGGGCGGTGGAGACCGCGATGATGATGCATCTGCGGGCGGATCTGGTGCGCGGGCTCCAATCCGCTCAGGCCCACTCGCTCGGTCAGGAACTGGAGGAGACACTACGACGGGTCGGACCCGAGGGTGCGGCCTCGTTCTCATGGCTCGCCGGCGACCTCAACCCGGGCGGTGCGGTTGGAGACGCCACTCTGGCCGACGGCGATATGGGAGCGCGCTTGGTATCGCACTACGGGACGGTTCTGGCGGAGGTGATTGAAGATGTCAGGGCGTTCCCGTTGGACCGCCTGGCGGAGGACGCCACTTGAACGGTCCCCGAGGGCGGGGGGGCAGTCAGGCCGAGGACGCCGCCCCTCTCGACGAGGACGCCGCCTGGGCGCTGGTGCGCGCCGCGATTCCGCGAGCGTCCTTCGAGCCCGGGCCTCGTCGCGTGGCGCATCCCACGCGCCCCGAGCTCTGGCTCGAGCTGGGCGAGTCCGAGGGCTGGCAGACGTCGCTGCCGCCCACGCCGGCTGCTCGAGACCTGCTCGACCTCTATGTGCCGCTGACGTGCAGGCGCGATTTCGTCATCGGACAGCTCGGCCAGAGCCTGGACGGCCGCATCGCTACAGTGAGCGGGCGGTCCCACTACATCACCGGCCCCGAGGACATCCGCCGCCTCCATAGGCTGCGGGCTCTGGTCGATGCCGTAGTCGTGGGGGCCGAAACCGTGGCACAGGACGATCCGAGGCTCACGGTCCGGGACGTGGAGGGGGAGAACCCGGCGAGGGTCGTGCTCGATCCGGACGGTCGCCTCGCCCAGGAGCGACGGGTCTTTACCGACCGGACGGCTCCGACGCTGGTGGTGCGGCGCGCTGAGGTTGATGGCAGCCCCTCCGGCACCTCGGGCAATGAATCGAGCGCTACGCCGCCTGAGGACGGGCCTGGAGTCCTCACGCTTCCCGCCGGTACCAATGGCTTCGAGCCGGGCGCCGTGCTGGAAGCGCTCCGTGCCCGCGGGCTTCGCAGGGTGCTGGTGGAGGGTGGAGGAGTCACAGTGTCGAAGTTCCTCGAGTCCGGGCTGCTCGATCGACTGCACGTAACCGTCGCGCCTGTCTTGATCGGCTCGGGCCGTTCGGGCATCACGCTGCCGGTGATCGAGACCCTAGATCAGGCGCTGCGGGCTCGGTGCCGTCACGTGGCGCTTGGCGACGACCTGCTTTTTGATCTGGATCTGAGTTGAATAACTCGCGACTACGCCACGAACGGGGCGTCGCTACTTGGTCGCTACTAGGCGGCCGCGCAGGGCGCGATCTCCTCCGGGGTCATCTTTCCTCGAGCCACGGTTGGCTACTAGCGTTACGCGAGTGCTCTCCAACCGCAAGTAGTCGAGCGGCGTCCAACCCGGCAGACGGGCAGGCACTACGAGGGGCGTGTATGAGCGAACGGGAAGTGGATGCGTTTCTGCCCTTGAGGGCCGTGGAGTTCCAAATCGTGCTCAGCCTCAGCGAGGGCGATAAACACGGGTACGCGATCCTTCAGGACGCTCGGGACCGCGGCGAAGGCGCGGCAGTCCCTGGACTGGCCACTTTGTAGCGGGCGCTACGCAGGCTGGAGGCCAAGGGCCTCGTGGAGCGTGCCGAGGCCGCGGACCTCGCCGAAGAGCGTCGTCGTGTGCTACACCTCACTCGCCTGGGAGCACGAATCGCCACGGCCGAGGCACGGCGTCTATCGCGCCTAGTGTGTGTGGCTCGAGACTACGAGCTACTCGAAGAGGCCGACGCGTGAGTCGTTCCAGCCGGGTGGCTCGTATGGACTTCGGTCCGAGTCTACCAAGCGCTGCTACGGTGTTTCCCTCGCGATTTCGGAGAGGACTCCGGCCTCCCGTTGAGGCTGGAGTTCCGCGCGGCTCTGGAACGAGCCGTTGCACGGGGGCTGAGCCCGCTCATCGCAGTCTCGGGACGAGAGATCTGGGATCTCACGTGGAATTTGATACCAGAGTGGATCGGCGCCGTGGGAAGAAATCGAACGCTGGATGGGAGGAGGAGTGCCATGATTTGGCTCGGGATGGGGCAGGACATTCGCTTCGCATTGCGCGGCCTTCGCCGGCGGGCGGGACTCACTGCGGTGATCGTGGCCACGATGGCGATGGCGATGGCGATCGGGGGCACGACGGCAGTCGCCACCCCCGCCTAGGCCCTGGGCCACGCTGTCCTGGAAGATGACTTGGCCCCCTATCTCCAGGGATCGCACCACCCACGCCCAGAACTCGTCATGGAACTCGAGCGGCACGTGAGAAACCCAGAACGTCGAGAATACGACGTCAAAGGTCCCAAGATCGGGGAAGTCCAGAATGTCCAGCACGCGATAGTCGATGCCGCTCTCCCCCAGCTTCTCTCTGGCAGCAGCGATCATGGCGGAAGATGCATCTACCGCGAGGACCTAGTCACAGACCTCCAGGAGGCCGCACGTCCAATTGCCGGTACCGCAACCTAGATCCAACCCCCGGGGGAACACGGCCCCCGCAGGGAACAACCTTCTGTACGGGGCGTTCTCTGCGATGGCTTCCGCGTTGACCTCACGGTCGAAGTCCGGGGCCAATTTGTGGTAAAACTCGATCTGCGATTGTCGAAGGTCCATTAGTATGGCTCGGGAACTGAGCTGAGCTGAGCAAGATGAGGTCCCATTGGCATACGATACCCCCCCGGAGCATCTTGGGCGTCATGTCCGACACCCCCATCGACCGCCTGAACGCGGACCTGCAGAGCGCCTTCGCCGAGATCGACCTCACGGCGTGCGCACGGGAGAGGGCGCACGAGTCGAAGCGATGAGATCCCGATGAACGAACCCGAAACACATCTGATTCCGACCGACGACCCCGCTATTCCTACCGAGCTCGCCCTCGTCGCGTCTCGAGAGCGCGCCGTGAGTCGGATCTTCAAAGGCGTGGTCTTGAGCGTCGCCGGATGGGGCACGATGGTGGGGGTCCTGATCTCCGAGTTTCTCGGGGCAGGGGACTTCGTGCAGCAGCTCGCACAGTTCGGGGCCGCCTCCCTGATTTGGATAGGCCTTTTCGTGATGGGGTCGGCTACGCCACATCTGCGACGCTTCGGTGGAAAGTTCAGCGGCATGTCCCTAGCCTGTTTCGCCGGCATGGGTGCCGGCGGCCTTCTGGCCGCGGCGGAAATGTTCGAGACGTCGTTCCTCGGCACGGGCTACCTCACTGGGCTGGACAACTGGGGCTTGGCAGGGGTCGTCTTTTTTGCGGTGCTGGGCTGGATCTTCCTAGAAGTCGACCGTCGAAGTGATGGTGAGGCCGAGCAGCGTCCTGGAACCGGTCGCTAGCGTCTCTTCTCGCGGTTTGCAGGTCCGCGCGATATCCTGCGCCGCATGAGTGCGCCCGAAGCTGTCACCCGCCTGACCGCCGCCGGGTGCCGAAGGCCGTGGCCGATTTGTGTACGTCCACAACTGGCTGCACGAGCTGGGGGAATTGCTGGGCGGGGACTGATTACTGGGCGGCGACTGAGAGAAAAGCTAAAGAGTCTTGCGCGACATCGCGCGATTTGCCTACCCTCCACGTGGGTCGTGCCCTCGGCCTCATCCCAATGGTACGCGTAGCTAGGAGGCACTCGATGTCGCGTTCGTTCGTGCTCACCACCCTGACCGCGGTAATGGTGATCGTCGGAGGTCGGTCGCTGACCGCCGAGACTTCGGATCCCACGGAAGACACGCCCACTTATAACGGGGCTGTGGGACAACTGCTGCTCGAGAATTGCGCAGCCTGTCATCGACCGAACCAGATCGGGCCGATGTCGCTCCTGACCTACAAGGACGCGCGCCGTTGGGCACGCACGATCAAAGCCAAAGTCGAAGGGCGTGAGATGCCGCCTTGGTTCGCGGACCCGCGCTTCGGTCACTTCGCAAACGATTTGAGCCTGAGCGAACAGGACATCGCGACCATCGTCGAATGGGTCGATGGAGGCGCTCCCGAAGGTGAGGGCGCCCCCCCGGAGCCTCCCACGTTTTCCGACGATGGCTGGACCCATCCCTCGGGTCGGGATCCCGACTTCATCTATGAATTGCCGATTGAGTGGCACACCGAAGCCGACGGGGAATCGCCGAACTTCAACCTGTTCACGCCGCTTCCCTTCGACAAAGAGGTACTGATCGAAGCGACCGAGATCCGTCCGGGCAACTTTGCTGCGACGCATCACATCGTGACCAACGTCATGAACGTTCCGGCAGGAATGAAGATCGGTACGGGTCCCGCATGGCCGGGCGGTCCCGTCGTGGACTACGCACTGGTTCGCGACCCTGACTACGAGCCCGATCAGGACAGCGATGCAGGGAACAGCGATCTCGGACCCGGCGGCTCCTTGGGTGCGTACATCCCAGGCCGTGGGGCGGTACTGACCGCCGAGGGTCAGCGACTCAGCATTCGAGGGGACCAGTTCAACATGGTCGCTTGGAACCTGCACTATCAGGCGACGGGCCAGCCCGAGTCGGCGCGACCCCAGATCGGCATCTGGTTTGCGAAGGACGACGAGGGCACCACGCAGGAGCCGCCCATGGTGTTGCAGGAGTATATCTCGAAGGGCGTGCAACTCATCGCTCCTCCGCCTCTTTCCGCGGCGGAACGGAGGGCGGCTGCTCAGGGGCGGCAGGCGGGTCAAAATCTGAACCCGCTGTTGGATCCGATTCCAGCGAACGATGGGAATTGGACCGTGACCGGCATCGGCGCGGTGCAAAACGACTCTTGGATCCAGAGCCTCTTGGTGCATGCGCACTTGCGCGGGAAGGACTTCACGTTCGTGCTGACCCGCCCGGACGGCACAGAGGAGATCATGCTCAGGGTTCCGAACTACAGCTTCGATTGGCAGTTCGAGTACGAGTTGTCGGAGCCGACCTTCGCGCCCGCGGGCAGCACGATCAAAATGATCGCGCGCTACGACAATTCGCGCGCGAACAGGCACAACCCGGCGCCGCACAGAGAGGTGTATTGGTCCGAGCAGAGCTGGGACGACATGTTCCTCACCACGGTCCAGTACACGGAAGCCGAGGGGGACAATCGGCCGAGAACTGACGGCACCCGGTAGTAGGGGTCGAGCGCGGTGTTGCGTCGACTCCTTCCGTCGGGGTCCCAGATAGTACGGGTGATGAGCAACCGGACAGTACTCGTGCTCGCCGCTACGATGGTCGTGTCCTGGCCCGCCGCAGTCGCGGGGCAGGACAAGTCGCCTCAGGTCGAGATCGTGCAGACCGTTGGGTGCGTCGAGCAGCGGGGTGGCGACATGCCGACGTGGTGGTTGACGCGCTCGGTCGAGCCTGCCGTGATCTCCGCAGGCGTCTTCAACGAGACTGAGGTCGAGGAGGCCAAGGGCTCCGAGTTGGGCACTCACTCGTTCCAGCTCATCGGCGTTGCCGACTTCTTGGACGCCGAGTCGTTGCTGGCGTTCGGAGATCGCGCGCAGTTCACGACGCGCGATCAGGCGAACGCGACCGGCGAGCTCGTTGCTGGCCGTACTGTCCTGGTAAAGGGCCTGTTGATCGAGGCCATCGAGCCGGCGCGGATCAACTTGCTGGTCGTAGTCGCGTTGTCTGACAGTTGCGTATAGGATCGCTGGTATGCTGAGGATTCCTGCAACGGTCGCGATTCTGTGTGTCCTGAGCGCGGCCCCATCGGCTGCGCAGACCCTCGCCGAGATCGAGGCCGAGCCGGTCGTCAAGCTGCAGCGGGGTGAGACAGCAGTCCCCGATCAGTGTCTCACGCAACAGGAGCTCGACCTCATCAACGGCCTGGGCGCGTTGGGTCGCCCGACGGTCGGCGTCGAGGCGGACGGTGACGATCCAGCACCGTTCGATCCGCACTACTTCGTCGGCGAATGGCGGATCGAGGGTGTGCTACCATATTCGCCGCTCGGGGAGGGGGAATTCGTCGGCACGGAGACCATTCGCTACGTGGGCGGATGCACGTACGAGGGCACGCTCGAGGCCACATTCGGCGGTGAGAGCATCACGATCTCCTCACGTATGTTCTATGACCGACGAGAGCACTATCTGGTTCGTATCGAGGACGACAGCCGCGGCTTCGAGTTGATGAAGGCGGGCACGATGCGTGGAGATCCCGGCGGCTTTACGTCGCACCACTGGCAGGCGCCGGCCATCTCAATTGAAGGGAGCGCGCTGCGGCTGACTGGGCGCACGTTCATCTCCTCGCCCTACGCCTATCGCCTGCGTATGCGTATGTCGGAGGGCGACGAGCCGTTCAGCAACTTCGGCACCCTCGAGTGGGCGCGAGTCGGAGACGGATAGCAGGCCTCCACAGCCGTCAGGTACCTCCTTGGAGAGGGCCTCCTCTCCGACTTCGACCCGAGCTGAGCAGGACGAGCGCGCCCGGCAGACTCGAGAGCAGCACCAGGATCCCGTATGCGGCGGAGATCGCTACGCCGTCCACCACCGTGAGTCCGACGGCGCCCCAGAGCGCCGCCGCGGTGGCCTCGTGCACCCCCCAACCCCGCGATCGTCACCGGGATGAGCATGCTGAGCAAGACCGGGGCGACCAGGGGAAGGAGCGTCCAGAGCGGCGTGCTCACCCCCACCGCGCGGGCGGCCACGAGGTAGGTAGCGAGGAAAGTGCCCATGATCAGCGCGGAGCTGATCAGTTGCACGAGGAGCGCGGTGTGCGCATCGCGCCCGAGGGTGGCCAGAGGGCCGGTGCGTGGTCGCCGACGGAACGCGAAAAAAGCGGCCAACGCGGCCACCCCCACTCCCCCGACGGCGAGCGGCAGGCTTGCGAACGAGAGTGCGGCGACCCCGCCCATCACCACTTGCCCCGAGGTGCGCTCCAGGATCACGGCGAGGGCGGCGGGCCCCACGCGGCGCCCATGCCGCCACACGCGCGAGACATCCCCATGACGCCGCCAGGAAGAACCTGATTGAGGAAGAGCGCGAGGTAGTACTCCCGGACTGCGGTGCCAAAAGGAAGCTCTAACCCTGGCAGGCCGGCCGTGAAGCGCCACCGAAAGGCGAGAAGCGCGACCTGCGGCAGGGAGATCGCGACGCCCAGGAGCGCCCAGCGCGGATCAAAACCCGCCAGACGATCGAGCAGGGCTGATGCGTTCAGCCACCACGCCAGCAGAGCCAGAAGCGCGAGGCTCACGCCCGCGCGTACGAGACCACGGATCACGGAGCGCCCGGTCCCGGAGGGAGAGCCAGCAAGTCTACGTGTCCGACTTCGAGTGCGAACTGCGAGGCCACTGTCGCGCGGCGGTTTTGGGCCCAATCCCGGATCAGCGAGGCGTCCGCGGGACGCTGCTCGGCTACGGCGGCCTCCCACCCATCGACCAGCGCCCGAGCCAACGAGGCGTCGGCGGCTTGCAGACGCCAGGGGCTCGGTCGAAGCCAAGTGTCGTAGCCGGCCGCACGAAACGCGCGTTCGGCAGCCTGTCCGGCCGCCGGTCCGAGTGCCGGCCCCATGCGTTTGTCGCGGAGCTGGTGACTTCGAACTGCTGCGGCGACGAGCTCGTCGTCGCGGTCAGGGTCAGCCCAGTTGATCGCGCCGTCCCATGTGAGCGCAAGCAGCGCTGCGCTACCTGCCGCCCGGCACGTCGCGGCGAGCCGTTCCAGCCACTCGTAAGTCACCAAGTCCAACAATGCTGACGCCGTCACGAGGTCCGATCCAGGGACGAGCCCCAACCCTTCCCGGTCCAGCTCCCCGGGGATGCGCTCCACGCGGGCGACCCCGGGCACCGTGACGGCCGCACCCGTCGCGCGGTCGAGCAGGTCGGCGTCCCTGTCCACCAACGTCCACTCCTGCTCACCCCGGAGCCGAGGTGCCAGGTAACGCAGGTTGGATCCGGTGCCGCTGCCCAGGTCGAGCACGCGCCGGCTCTGCCTGGACTCCAACCACTCCACGAGCGGCGCCACGAGATCGGCGGCTCGGGCGCGGTGATCCGCCGGCTCGCGCAGCGCCAGCCAGTCGGGCGAGAAGGACTCCTCACTCATCCGGCAAGAGCTCCCCAACTGCGCGCTCAAAGGCCAGCACCGCGTCGTCCCAGGTAGGGAGTGAACGGCCGTGGCGAAGTGATGCCTCCGCGAGCTCGGCCCGCCGTGCGGCGGCTTCCGGACCCGAGAGCATCGACCGCAACGCAGCCGTTAGAGCCCCTTCGTCCCCGGCGGGCACGAGCACGCCGACTTCGGCGGGCACCGTGTCCGGAACCGCTCCCCCGCGCGTGCTCAGGACCGGGAGCCCGCGGGCGAGGGCCTCGGCCAGCGCCATGCCGTAGCTCTCGAAATGGGTCGCAAGCACGAAGAGCGAAGCGGAGTGATAATGCGTGTCGAGCTCCGCCGCGCCGAGCTCCCCGGGGAATTCTATCCGGTCCTCCAGACCCAACTCCCGCGCTAGCTCCATCACCGAGTCCGCGAATTCGGGTGCTTGCCTCAAGCTGCCGGCGCAGAGACAGCTCCAGGGGAGGGAGCGGATGCCGCCGAGCGCCCCAACCAGCACGTCCTGACCCTTTCGCTTGCTCACGGAGCCTACGCACAGTATGCGGGGAGGCTCGCCGGCCCCGGGCCCCACCGCCGTTCGCGCCGGGTCCGTCCCGGGCAGCACGGCGCGGACGCGAGAGGCTGGGACGCCATAATTCCCGAGGCGGCGCGCGGTGAAGGCGCTCGTTGCGACGGCCCCCGCGCACTGAGCCAGAGAGTCGCGCTCCAAGCCGGCGAGGTGATCGCGCTCGGAGGCCACCAACCCCGTCTCGTCGGCAAGGTGAAGGTGCACCAGGGCGAGCAGGCGTAGACGGTCTCGGTGCGCCCGCAGAGGGTCGGGTAGTGAGCTCATGCCGAGACCGTCCAGGACCACCCGGGCACCTCGGGGGATCGCCTCGAGTGTGTGAGCCAGGCTGGCCTCCGCGACCGCGTCGCCTTCGGGGAAGCTGCCGTCGAGTGCGTGGGGGACCACCCTCCAGCCCAGCGTAGTCAGGCCCTCCACGATGCGCGCGTTGTAGAGGTAGCCTCCGGTCCGCTGGTCAAGCGGACCCGGGGCGATCAGATGGAGCTCACGCGGGCTCAAACCGACCCTTCGAAGGACGCCCAGGCAACGTGCGACTCGTGAAGCGTCACGCTCAACCGCCCGAGGCCCTGCGCGCCATCTCCGAGGCGGCCGTCCCGGATTGCCGCGAGGAGCCGGTCGAAGATCGTGCGTGCCAGAAACTCGGTCGTCGTGTTGTGCCCCGTGAACGCAGCTTCATCGTCAAGGTTCCGGAAGTCGAGCTCCGCGAGCACCCCCTTCAGAGCCGTGCTGGCGAGACCGATGTCAACGACCAGGCCATCGGCGTCGAGTTCGTCACGCCGGAAGGTGGCATCGACCACGTAGGTGGCTCCGTGCAGACGTTGGGCCGGCCCGAAGACCTCACCCTGGAAGCTGTGGGCGATCATGAAGTGATCGCGAACGTTCAGGCTATAGATGGTCCTGTCTCCAGGCGGCTCCGAGCCGCGGTCAGGGCTGCGCGTAGCGGATGCGGTGACACAGGGCCCCCCGTCCATCTTCGGCGAGGCGGCCCAGCACTTCCGGCAGCGTCTCGAAGTCGCTCTCCCCGGAGATGAGCAGATCGAGTCGTTCGTCGCAGAGCAGGTCGAGTGCGACGCCGAGCCGGCGCGAGTGATCCCAGCGCGCTACCCGGTCGGCGGGGATGCGGCCTACTTGGCTGCTGAGGAGGGTCAGCCGGCGCGAGTGGAAGGCTTCTCCCAAGGGCAGCGGAACGGACCGCGTGCCGTACCAGCTCAGCTCGACCACCGTAGCCTCCATGCCGGCCACCGAGAGCGCGGCTTCGAGCCCCTGCGGACTTCCGCTCGCGTGGAAGACGAAATCGGCATCCACTCCGGCCGGGGCGAGTACAGCGAATTCCAGCCCCAGACTCTCGGCCACGCCCTCTCGAGTTGCGTCGATGTCCACCAGGGTCACATGAGCAGCGGGGATCTGCCGGCAAAGCACAGCGACGAGCAGCCCCACGACTCCCCCCCCGATCACGACGATGCGATCACCGGCCGAGGGTCGCGCGTCCCACACCGCGTTGAGGGCGGTCTCCATGTTCGCGGCGAGCACGGCGCGCTCGGGCGGCAGGCCGTCGGGCAGGACGTGCACGGCCCCCGCCGGTACCAGATATAGGTCCTGGTGCGGGTGCAGGCAGAACACGCGCCGCCCGACGAGCGAGGGCCCGGGTTGGTCCGGTGCCTCCAGGACCTCGCCCACGCTGCTGTAGCCGTACTTCACGGGTCCGGGGAAGTCACCCTCCTGGAACGGCGCGCGCATCGCCTGGTGCTGCGACGGCGGCACCTCGCCCCGAAAGACCAGCGATTCCGTGCCTCGGCTGATGCCGGAATAGAGCGCGCGTACCAGCACCTGGTCCGGCTCCCTGGGACCGAGCGGCGACGCGAGGATCTCTCCCTGGCCCGGAGTGCGGACCCAGAACTGGCGAGCGGTTCTCGGCACGAGCGTTCTGGTTCCTCCCTGGTTAGTATCGGTCCATGAGTCAGGCCACCCGGACACCTAAGCCTCCCATTGTCAGGGAGACATCCTCGTCGCCGTCGGGCGATGTGGCCCTGGGGCTGTTACCTCTCGTGGCCGTATCCCTCACAACTTGCTGGATGCTCGCCCGTCCGACCAGCCACGTGCTTCTGGCCCTCGCACCGTATGTCGCGCTGGGCGCACTACTGCTGCTGAGGCTGCCACCGTCCCACCCGGGCCCCGGCCTCGGGCCTGGCAACCGGCTGACGCTGGCCCGTGCCACGCTCGTGCTGCCTCTTGCTGCGCCGGCTTTCATGCCTGGCGTGGTCACGGGAACGGGCTACTGGTGGCTCGTTGTGCTGTCCGCCATTGCGCTCGTTTTGGACGCTCTCGACGGACCGCTCGCGCGGCGAACCGAGACGGTGAGCGCCTTCGGGGCCCGCTTCGACATGGAACTGGACGCGTTTCTGCTCGTGGCGCTGTCTGTGTTGCTCTGGCGCACCGGGAAAGCGGGGTCTTGGGTCCTGCTCATTGGTGGCCTGCGGTACGCGTTCGTGCTTGGGGGTATTCTGTGGCCGCGGCTCCGGGGAGAGCTGCTGCCCAGGCGGCGTCGGAAGGTGATTTGCGCGGTGCAGGGAATCGTGCTGGTCGTCGGCTTGGCTCCGGTGATACTGCCCGCGCTGGCCACGGTAATCGCGGCTTTGGCTTTGCTCCTCCTCGTATACTCGTTCGCTGTCGACACCTGGTGGCTGGCAGCCGGCGGCATTTCCTTGCGCCCTTCGCGCAACCCATCGAATGTTGACGCCGCGTAGTCTGCCCAAGGATTCCGGGTCGTGCACGCGATGGCCAACTAGCCTGACAGGAGGCTCCATGAGGCTTCGAACCTTTCCCACTTCACTGCTGGCTGTGGCTTGCCTCGCGGCATCGGCGAGCCCGCTCGAGGCGCAGTGCGAAGCGGATGGTGATGTCGAGTTCGTCTGCGGGCCGGTAAGCCCCGAGGACCTAGTTCCCGTGCCGCGGTCGCCTTGGCTTCTCGTCTCGGGCATGGAGGACGACGGCTACCTCTATGCGACCGATACGCGCGAGCTCACTTCGAACGTGCTCTTTCCTACGCAGATGGCTCGACCACGCCTCGACCGCGAGACCTACGGCTCATGCCCGGGACCCGTGACCGGCGGCTTCAGACCGCACGGTCTGAGCCTGCGGCCGGGCGACAATACAACGCACACGCTTTACGTGGTGCGCCACGGCGAGCGAGAAGCCATCGAAGTCTTCGAAGTCGATGCCGGTGCGGCGTCGCTGAGCCTCGTGTGGGTAGGATGCGTGGTCGCGCCCGAGGGCGTTAGCATGAACTCGGTTGCCGCGCTTCCGGGCGGTGGATTCGTCGTCACGCACTTCGACTTTGCGGCAGGTCGCTTGTGGGAGTGGCAGCCAGGAGATGGCTGGCAACAGGTCCCCGGCAGTGAGACCGCCGGTCCCAATGGGGTCGTCGCGTCGGACGATGGCCGCTGGCTCTACATCGGGGGGTGGGGCACGCAGTCCTTGATTCGACTGTCGCGCGGGCAGACGCCGCCTCAGGTCAGTTCTGTCGATGTCGGCCACCACATCGACAACGTTCGCTGGGCGCCCGACGGATCGCTGCTCGCCGCCGGCCACGTAGGCCCGACGCAAGCCTCGATCGTGTTGTGCCTGCAAAGGCGCCAATGTGAGGGGGTGAATTCGATGGTCACGCGAGTCGACCCCGAGCAGCTCACAGCCCGGGAGATCGTCCGCTATCCCTCGAACGACTTCCTGATCCTGGGAACGGTCGCCATCGAGGTTGGGGACGAGATCTGGGTGGGCGGCATCGCCGGCGGGAATCGGATCGCGCGATTCACTAATCGCTGAACGAGCTCAACGACGGACGCTTGGGAAGGGGGGCTTCAACCCCGTCGACTTCGAGGCCACGCCTTGAGGTTGGCCGTGCCTAGTTCCCGCCCGCCCGCCTGCCTCTCCTGATAGCGCGCCCCACTCAGGATGTTTGACATGGCGTAGTTGCCCTCGTGACAGTTGTACTCGTACAGGAGGTCGTCATATTTCCTGAACGGCACTTCTCCGCCCCAGGTCTGCGTGTAGGTCGTCGGATCGTCGACCGTGAACTCGTACAGGATCGTCTGCTCGTCGGTACGAGTGAAACGCTCGGTCACCTTCAGGTCCATGGTTGGCCGGACGTCCCAGATGCCTGGTGCCACGAGCTTGCCGATGGGTGCGGTCGAGTAGTTCTACAGCGGGTGGATGTTGGTCGTCTCGACCACGAGCGTGTTGCCCTCCCAGCGCGCCACGGTCCTGAACGCTTGGAGACAGAGATGAACGAAGCTGATGGCCCCGGACGACCGACGGGCCCCTCCCGTCGACACTTCCTGGGTAGGGCAGCGGGGCTGGCCGCCTTGGCCGCTTACGTGGGTCCGGGTCGCAGCCTGGGAGCCGCGAATACCGGATCGGCAGGCTTGCACCGCCACCAGCAAGCCCGCCTCACCGTCCGTGCGGTCGACGCGTATCCCGTTTTTATCAACCAGCGCTCCGAAGGGCTCTTCGACGCACCTACCTTCTCTTCGGATGACGACCCGCGGCGATGGAGCTACGGCGGGCCGTTCTCTCAGATCCCCTCGGCGATCATCGCCGTAATCAAGACCGACGACGGCATCACCGGATTCGGGATGGGGGCCGGTGGAAGCGTCGCAACCGAGATCATCCGCGGGCACCTGCGACACCTGCTGGTGGGGGCCAATCCACTCAACGTCGAGCAGCTCTGGGATCAGATGTACAGCTCGGCCCTCTTCTACGGCCGACGTGGCGTGTTCGCGATGGCGTTGAGCGCCGTCGACAACGCGCTCTGGGACATCACGGGCAAGCACGCCGACCAGCCGGTGCACCGCCTGATCGCAGGCACCACGCGCGAACGGATCGCGGTCTACCAGTCCGGCGGAAGCGTCCAGGCGGGCAGAGACCGTGGTATTCGCCACTTCAAACGATTCCTTCGGGTCGGTCCCGCGACGCCGCGCCCGGAATTCGAGCGCTTCATCGACGACGTTTTCGAGGCACGCCAGATCATGGGACCCGATGGCAACCTCATGACCGACTGCGTCTCCCGCACCGGGACCGTTGAGTGGGCGGTCGGTCTCGCCGAACGACTCCGGCCGGCGAACCTGTACTTCATGGAGGAGCTGCTATCGCCCGACAATGTCTTTGGTTACGCCGAACTCGTCCGCCGGATCGGAGGCGAGGGACCGGGGTGGACGCGGGTCGCGTGTGGCGAGCACGAGTACACGCAGCACGGTTTCGACGTGCTCGTGCGTCTCGCATCGGCCGAGGTGCTGCAGCCCGACATGACGTGGTGCGGCGGGCTTACAGCGGGACGACGGATTGCGCGCCTGGTCGAGCAAGCCGGACTCGAGATCAACCCGCACCGTGGAGGCAGCCTTTGGGGGCTGCCTCTGGCGCTGACCTCGCCGAGTTGCGTCATGGCCGAGAGTTTCCCGGCGGGATCTGAGCTATTGGGTGCGATGACGCCTCAGTTCGAGGCAGGCGACTATTTGGCTCCCCAGGGTCCGGGCTTCGGCACTCGATTGACCGAAGCCATGGTCCTCGATCACCGACTGGAGGCAGGATCATGAGAGCGACCACAATGTGCCTGGTCGCGGCGGCGGCTCTTTGCGTCTACGGAGCTCGGCCGGCCCATGCCCAGCAGCGTGCCACTGCGGCCGCTCCTTGGCAGACTCTCGAGGAGATGCCGGAGGCGCGTTGGGAAATGGCGAGTGCCATGGTCGGAGGCACGCTGTACCTATTCGGTGGCTACGGGGCGGGCGTGCAGTCCAGTCGGCACGTCGACGCCTTCGAGGTGGAGGACAACGCCTGGCGACGCCTCGCCGAGCTGCCTAGCGCGATTACCCACATGAACGCCGTTGCCGACGGCCGCTCGGTGTGGCTCGCCGGAGGATTCAAGGACGGCTACCCCGGTCACGTGATCGACGAGGTGTGGCGATACGACATCGACGACGACCGCTTCGTCGCCACGCCTCCGCTGCCGGAGCCACGCGCCGGAGGGGGCCTCGCGCTCGTCGGTCGCAGCCTGCACTACATCGGAGGGCTCATGTCCGACCGCGACACGGACTCCTCCGACCACTGGGTGCTCGACCTAGAAGGCTCTGGCAACTGGACGAATGCCGCGCCGATGCCGGTGCCACGCAACCAGTTTGGGACTATAAGCCGGGACGGCCGGATCTACCTCACGGGTGGCCAATTGGGCCATGACAGCAGGAATGGCCAGCCCGGCCTGGATCAGACGCGGGTCGACATCTATGACCCGTCGACCGACTCGTGGAGCGCCGGACCCGATCTGCCGAGGCCGCATTCGCATGCCGAAGGCAGCACCCTGTTGAGCGCGGGGCGAATCTTCGTCATCGGTGGTCGCAGCGAGACTCGGAACGAATCCACGATCTGGGTGCTGCCACGCGAAGGCGAGTGGAGCCTGTTCGCGGAGCTGCCTCAGTCGCTTACGGCGCCGGCGGCGGGCATGCTGGACGGGTTGCTCGTGGTCACCGCCGGCGCTCCGTCGGGATCTACGCCCCATGCGATGGTTTGGGCCCGAAGGGTCGAGCCGGGGAGAGACTACCCATGACCACAAGACGAGAGTTCATCTCCAGCGCCTCTAAGGGTCTGCTCGGCCTAGGCGTGGTGCCCGGTGGGAAGCGCCCGGCGACGCCCACATTCGCGGCCACACCCGCTACCACTCCGGAGGAAACGCCCATGGCCGCGGAAACGTCCACGTCCACGCCCCAGGCCATGGGTACCGGCCTGATCTACGACGCCCGGTACCTGGACCACGTGCTGCCGCTTCGCCGGGGCGAAGTGCACCCCGAGCGTCCCCTGCGTCTGGTCCGAATCATGGAGGTGTTCGCCGAGCGCGGCCTCGATCAGGAACTGATCCCGCTGTCGCTGCTGGCGGACCCCATGACTTCGATAAGAGCTCACCACACACGTGAGCACGTGGAGTCGGTCCGCCGCATCGACGTTACTGGTCCGGTGGCCGAGCTCGCCGTGGCGGGTGCCCTGGGGGCGGTGGACGCTGTCGCTCGCGGACAAGTGAAGAACGCCTTCTGCGCCAGCCGCCCTCCCGGCCACCACGCGAACAACACCGGTCAGGAGGAGGGCTTCTGCTTCTACAGCAACGCTGCCATCGCGACCCGTTATGCCCAACGGGTTCATGGCTTCGAGCGTGTACTCATCATCGACTGGGACTATCATCACGGGAACGGCACCCAAAACGCGTTCTATGACGACGCGAGCGTGCTCTTCTTCAGTACGCACGACTGGCAAGCGTATCCGGGAACCGGCGATCCGTCTCTCATGGGAGAGGGCGAGGGGACGGGCTTCAACATCAACGCGCACCTGGACTGTGGATCGCGCGACGTGGACATGCTTCGGCACTGGGACTCGAAGCTGCTGTCGGTCGTCAGCGACTTTCGCCCGGACTTCATCATCGTTTCTGCGGGCTTCGACAGCCGCCGGGACGACCTGCTTGGATGCTTCGACCTGACGGACGACGTCTTCAAGCGCATGACCCGCACCGCCATGGACTTGGCGGAGGAGTACACGGGCGGGAGGCTCGTCTCTCTGCTGGAGGGCGGCTACAACGTCGAAGGCAGTGCGCTGGCCGCTGCCGCTCATGTGGAGACGCTGCTGGACTAAAACGATTGCTGGCTCCAAGCGCGGCGCGTATCGCAGCGCGAGCCCCCGCAGTGAACAAAAAGCAATCGGTCGTTTTTTGACCGCAGCGCGAGTCCAACTCTACTGTGGAAGGAGTGCTGCATTGACGAACACCGTCAAGCTCTGGGTATTCGGTCCGCTCGTATTCATTCTCATCGGATTCGTAGCGGCCCATCTACTCCTCCGGAAGCTCCTGCCTCCCATCGAGCTACCGCCATACGAACAGGTGCAGGTGAAGTGGGCTGGAGCAGAACTGGACGCCAGACGACTGGCAGTGGTTTTACCACGCATCTCAAGGCGGTGCGCTCTCCCTTCCCATTCCCTACGACTGGATTGCCGCGTTCGAGCGTCCCGAGGTGCCGTTGCTCTTCGGCGAATATACAGGGATGCTGATGGATGAAGAGTACATCAGTCGCTACGGCTTCCTGCCCAACTCCCAAGAGAGCTACAACGCGGACGGAATGACGTTGGACCCGGCCGACTTGCCCGGGCTCTCCACGCTAGAGCAGGACGAGCACAACAACCCCTCGCACTTTCCCGTCGGTTTCGTCCGGACCAGAGACTTCACCGACCGAGCGACGAACCGTACTAGTGATATGCTCGGCCTGACTTGCGCGGCGTGTCACACGGGCCAGATCAACTTCGAGGGCATCGGCTACCGTATCGACGGCGGCGCGGCCATGACGGATCTGGGACTCGTGTATTCGAAGATCGAGGGAGGCTTCCTGTTTGACACTAAACTTCCCGGAAATTCCAACCAGGGCCACGAATTCGCGGGCAGCCCCGACCCGGAGCACAGGGACTATTGGTGGAACGGCAGCAAGGGTCGGATTGGGCCCGAGTTGGTCCCTGATGACCGCCTCGCGATCATGGAATTCCTAAAGACGCTACCGGGTGAGCCTGTAAGGGGATCCGGCAACTAGAGGCCAAGGAAGAGACATGCGCAGACTAATTCTCGCGGCGGTGTTGATCGCCGCCGCTCCCGTTGACGGCTCGGCACAAGGCGGCTGGGATGACCCATTCCCGGCGCATCAGGTGATGGACAATCTCTACTTCGTGGGTACCGGGGGGCTGGGCACGTTTCTCGTCACCACGCCCGAGGGGCACATCCTTATCAACACCGACTTCGAGAGAACGATTCCCCTCATCGAAGAAAGTGTGGCGGCGTTGGGCTTCGACCTGGACGACGTGAAGATCATCCTGGGAAGCCACGCGCATGGAGATCACCAGGCCGCCGACGTCTTTCTTCGGGAGCGCACTGGCGCACAGGTCATGATCATGCAGGAGGACGTCGCGGGGTGGCAGCGCATGAATCGCGGCGACAATATCCCGATCGAGCGCATCCTGCATGACGGAGACGAAGTCACACTGGGTGGCACGACGCTGGTGGCGCATCGCACACCCGGCCACACGAGGGGATGCACGAGTTGGGGAGTGGAGCTCGAAGAAGGCGGAGAGACCTACAACGCGCTGATCGTCTGCAGCTTCGGCGTGAACGCCAACTATGTGCTGGTCGACAACCCGAATTACCCCGACATCGCCGACGACTACCGGGCTACGTTCGCCAAGGCGCGCGCGATGCCGGTCGATGTCTTCGTTGCCTCCCACGGCTCGTTTTATGACCTACCGGCCAAGCACGAGAAGCTGCTGCACCGCATGCAGGGCGACCCCAATCCGTTTGTCGATCATGCCGGGTTCCTGGCGTACATAGACTTTCAGGAGGGGCGCTTCCAGGCGATGCTGGACAGCCAGCGCAGGTCCGGCCGATAGGCTCGCCGCCACCATTGACGCACCCCCCGACCCCCCGGTAGCATCGCCGAGGGAGGACCGTCCATGAGCACGAACAGAAAGAAATCGTCGGAGACCGAGGCTCACCCGTCGCGTCGCGCTTTCGTGAAGAGTGCAATGCTCGGGGCAGGGGCCACCGCCGCGCTGGGAACCACCGGCGTCGGCGTGGGCGCGCAGGAGACCAACGGAGAGGGCATCACCATCCCTCCGGAGTTCGCGGCGGCCAAGAAGGCCAGTCTGCCCGCGGTCGACTTCCCGATGATCGGCGCGCAAGTGTTCGCTCGCGCGTGCCACGAAGAGGGGGTCAAGGCGCTGTTCTGCTGCCCGGGCAACTACGATATCGTGCACGCGATCGCCGACACGGGCATCCCGACCTTCGGCGGGCGGCACGAGGGATCCATGTGCCATGCTGCCGACGCATTTTGCCGGGCCACGGGCGAGGTCGCGGCCACTTCGGGGACGGAGGGGCCGGGGTTCACCAACATGATCTGCGCGATCGCGACCGCTAACGCGGCTCGCTCGCCCGTCCTGGTGCTGGCCAGCAACAAGACGGTCTTCGCCGAGGACTCCGAGCAGGGCATCCAGGATTCCTACCAGCAGCCCACCACCGAGGGCCTGCGCAAGTACGGCAAGCGCATGATTACGCCGGAGCGGGTCTGGGAATATGCCGGCTACGCGTTCCGGCAGCTCAAGAGCGGCGTGCCCAAACCGGTTCACCTCGATTTCCCGGCGGAGATCGCGCGTGCCAGGTTCGACGACGCCAGCGAGCTGGAGTACTTCTTCGAGAATTCCAAGTATCGAACGGAGACGAAGCCGCATCCGGATCCGATGGCGATCGAGGCGGCGGCGCAGATGCTGGCTTCGGCCGAGCGGCCGATGATCGTGTCCAGCAACGGCGTCTTCTACAGCCGGGCGTGGGGCGCTCTGCGCGAGCTCGCCGAAAAGGCTCAGATTCCGGTCGTCGAGTCCGGAGCCACCAAGGGCCAGTTCCCGGCCGATCACGAGTTGTCCGCGTGTGCGGCTCCGGGCGCCCTCAGAAGCGCCGACGTGGTCTTGCTGGTCGGGCAGTACTGCATGCCGACTCTGGGAGAGTTCGCCTTCGGTCCCGACACTCGATACATCCGCATCGATCCGTCCGCCGAGGACATCGGGCGCAATCTTCCTATCGACCTAGGCATCGTGAGCTGCGAGAAGGCTGCGCTGGAGGCGCTGACTGCGGCGATGCCGCGACAGCGTCGGACCGAATGGGTGGGAGAGGTCGCTGCCGCGCGCAAGGCATTCGAGACGGAGAACGAGCAGTACTACCAGACCGGGCTTGGCTACACCGATGCGGTGCACCCCGCTGTGATCGGCAAGGAGTTGGCCGATTTCCTCTATGCCGGTGACCTGCCGAGGGATCGCACGACCATCATGCAGGGCGGCTATGGAATCGCACGCTACACGCGTCGCTACCTGCGCGCGTATCGGCCGGGGCAGATCATCAACGGGGCGTACCAGTACGGTGCGATCGGTCCCGATGTCGGCTACGCCGTCGGCGTGGCCGCGGCGGTGCGCGACGGCGTCGGCCCCCAGGCTGGCTATGAGGGACATCCCGTGGTTGCAATTACAGGCGATGCCGGTTTCGGCTTCACCGGCATGGAGGTGGAAACCCTGTCGAAGCACCGGTTGCCGGTGGTCATCATCGTGTACAACAACAACGCCTGGGGGACCTGGTCCGGCCAAGTGAACAACGAGATCGGGCTGCCGGTCCATCTATTCCAGGAAAACGTCCGCTACGACAAGATGGCAGAGGCGCTGGGCGGTTACGGCGAGTATGTGACCACACCAGGGGACTTCACTCCGGCGCTCGAGCGCGCGTATAACGTCGCCCGAGACGAGAGTCGGCCCGCTGTGATCAACGTGCAGGCACGGAAGGAATTTTGGCTGCGCTCGCAGCCACCCGGCTTCCTCGGCAAGGTCGAACCGGGCGTCATGTCCTATTACCACTAGCCGCGCTGTTCGGAAGAGCGTGGGCGCACGGCACCGAGGCGAGGCGTCACGGTTGGTGGTGGGAGATGGTGTCAACGCAGTCCGTGAGTGCCTGAAGGCGTACGCCGATCGCGGGGTCTTTCGAGGATACACCGAACGGCCGGGCCGGCTAGGGCGCGTCGTGTTTCGATTTTCCTGGCTGGCGCGCCATCCCTACGAGCTCCAGTACGAGCCCCGCACGGGGACGTTCGTTTTTCTCAATGCGTTGCCCAATATGCCCGCGAGGACACCGCTGGCTCGGGCCCTGAAGACCTTCGTCAAGGATCGCTCGGCCGAGTCGCTGCCCGAGCATCGGCGCATCGATCCGGCGCGTGCAAGCGTATCGGCGTTCGTGCGGCGCGGCGAGATGCGGCTGAAGGTGGTCGCCCGGCGCGGGCACCACGCCTACGCTGCGAATCGCGTAGTGAACTTGATGCACGAGGTTTTTTTGCACCTCAGTAGCTACTACCCGGAGTATCTTTGGGAGAACTACGATGCATCGCAGGACTGAAACCGGCCGCAAGTCACAGGGCCGTCCACAAAGAGGCCGTGAATGAACTTGGTGAGGCTCTTCTGTTTGATCCTTGTGGCAGGCGCACTCCCTGCCTTGTGCGCGGCGCAGGAACACCCTGCGCAACCCCATACCCACGAGGCCGGGCAAGCGCTGAGCAATCCGGTCGAGGCTGTACGCGAATCGGTTGTAAAGGGACGCCAGCTCTATGTCTTCGAATGCCGTCAGTGTCACGGCAACCGCGGAAAAGGTGACGGCGACATGTCGCACGCTGGTGGCGTGCCCTCCGACTTCACCGACGCGGTCTGGCAGCATGGCGAGACCGACGGCGAGCTCTTCTTGGTCATCAGGGACGGGGTGACGGCGGACATGCAGGGCTACGAAGGCCAGATCCCGGAAGATGACATCTGGCACCTCGTCAACTACATCAAGAGCCTGACGAGGAGGTAGAGATGGCCCATCACTCGATTTGGGTACGGGACCTCGTGAAGCGGTACGGCAAGCTCACGGCGGTGGATCAGCTTTCGTTCACGGTTGAGGGCGGCGAGATCGTGGGGCTGGTCGGTCAGAACGGCGCCGGCAAGACCAGCACTCTCCGCTGCCTGGCGGGAATCATTCGTCCTACTCATGGCACGGTCCACGTCGCCGGCCACAACCTGGAGCTCGACCCCATCCCGGCGAAGCGCGAACTCGCGTTCGTGCCCGACCATCCGCGGTTCTTCGATGACCTGACCGTTGAGGAGCACCTTCGTTTCGTCGCCTGACTCTACAACGTCGAGGACGCAGAGGACCAAGGCCGAGACCAATATGCAGGGCCCCGATTCAAAGAGTTTCCGTGTGGTCCTCACGACAAACGAGGACGGGGAGCCCCAGGCCAAGGCATTGTCGCTCGCCTTTTGGACGAGGGAAACGGCGGACGAATGTGGGCGAGCCATAGCACAGCTTGCGAGTGCTCCGTTCCTTGAAGCGGACGGCGGCGCTTGAGCTCGTTGGCGACGGGAACGCTAGCCGGGAAGGCTCCACCGCTTTTACTCGTAGGGAGAGTGCGTCGCGGGCAGTCTCGGGCGCCTGATTCCTTGAGGAGGAGGACATGACCATCGCAGCTCTACTACTGATCCTGATCCTGGTCGTGGGCTCAGGCACCATGGCCGTGCTTCTCGGATGGATGTGGCACCGCATCAGCAAGCTCGAGGGGGGACGAGAGGACCGCTCGGAGCTGGGCAACGTCTACCAGCGGCTGGACGCACTCCGTGATCAGGTTTTCGCGGCCGAGGATGAGATGGCGAGGTTGAATGAACGCGTCGACTTCACCGAAAAGCTGCTCGACGCCCCGAGGGCCGGGGCGCCTGAGACGGACGAGCCGTCAGGCGCCCCCTAGCCGTCTACATCCCCTTCACGTACTTCGTCAGCGCTCCACCAGCCCAGCGCAGCGAATTCGGGCCTTCCGCTGCGTAGACATTTCCGTCCGCGTCGACGGCCACACCCTCGCCCGCCGCGCCCTGGTAGGGCCGGGTGTCTGCGTCGAACGGCGGAATGAAGCCCGTGATGTGATCCCCGTCCACCGGGCCGATCCGGACCCCATTCATCCAGTTCGCGTGGCTGGTCATGCTCGATTCGGAGTCGATCGCATAAAGGATGTCGTCCGCCGTGATGAAGAGCCCACTGATGCGCCCGAAGCTGTAGCGGGAGTCGAGGTAGTTGCCTTCCTGGTCGAAGATCTCGATGCGGTGGTTACCACGGTCCGCGACGAAGAGGCGACCTTGCGAGTCGAACGCAAGAGCGTGCGGCGTCCGGAACTCGCCGTGAAGCCTCCCGATCTGGCCCCACTCTTTGAGGAATGTGCCGTCGGCTGAGTATTTGAGGATGCGGCCGGTCGAGCCCGCCTCACGTCCATTTGCCATTGCCGCCATGGTGGTCATGCCCTGACCGTTGTGCCCATCCGAGACGAAGATGCTTCCGTCCGGCGCGGTGATCACGTCGTTCGGTTGGTTCAGCTGGCCTGGTCCGCTTCCGGGCTGGCCAGCGGTGCCGAGCGACATCAGGAGCTCGCCCGTGGGGCTGAACTTATGGACCTGATGACCCTTGGTTCCTTCCCGGTTCCCGGCGAAGTCGGTCACCCATACGTTGCCGTCGCTGTCGACGTGGATTCCGTGCGGCGTCTGGAAGATTCCCCCGCCGAAGTTCACGAGCACCTGTCCGGTGTTGCGATCGAACTTGAAGATCGGGTCTACGGGGTTGGTATCGCAGTTGATGGGCGCCCCGCCGCCGAAGCTGCTGGCGCCGCAACGCTCGTAGGCCCAGATGTGGCCGTCGTTCGGGTCGATGTCGATTCCGGCGGTCGAGCCCCACTCCCGGCCATCGGGGAGGTCGCCCCAGTTCTGCTCCACCGTCGAGGTCGGGTTCGGCAGTCCTTCACCGGTGATCATGTTGCCGGCCATGGCCATCTCGGCCGAATCTCCGGAATCGCTGGCGCATGCGGTCAATAGAGCGGCACCGCAGACCAACAGCGTGGACATCAGAAGTCGTGACGATGACATGGTATCTCCTCAGAAAAACAGCCGTTGTGTGACGTTCGTGCTCGACATTGTGGCCTATTCGTTCTCTTCCATTTGGGACAGCGGCTCAATGATAGCCTGATAAGTAAGTCTGTGCGAAATCGAGCGTACGTTGGGTCGCCCCCGACCGCCACGCTGCTGGATCATGCCGACGAAGACCAGATCCTCGGCGGGGTCGATCCAGAACCAAGTACCGGCGGCTCCGCCCCAGTAGTATTCGCCCACCGAGTAGAACTCTGATGCGACTGGATCCAGCACCACGCTGAAGTCGAGCCCGAAGCCCTGCCCGGGACTACGCTCGGGGTTGTCGCGCGGCATCTGGTTTCGAGTCATCAACTCGATTGTCGTGGGCGAGAGGATGCGCACCCCGTCCAGCTCGCCACCGTTCAGCAGCATCAGTGAGAAGCGCATGTAGTCGGTGGTCGTCGAGACCAGCCCGCCGCCGCCGGAAAAGAACGTCGTCGGGTCCAGGAAGGCTCGCGACCCCACGGTCCCCGAGTTGGCCGGCGCGGTGAGATTGCCATCCTGGTCATAGCCGTAGTACTGGGCCAGGCGGTCGTGATCCTCTTCCGGCACGTGGAAGCCGGTATCGACCATACGCAGCGGCCCGAAGACCCGTTCCTGGAGGTACTCGTCGAACGGTTGACCCGAGAGCACCTCGACGAGGTAGCCTTGAACGTCGACTGCGATGCTGTAGTACCACAGCGTGCCGGGTTGATGGCGGAGGGGCATCGCACCGAGCTTGACGATCATGTCCTTGAGCGTCTGCTGCCTGGAGAGAACGCCCTCGGTGGCATAAAGCCTGTCCGTGGGACCCGGAGCGCCGATGCCGTACGCCAGCCCGGCCGTGTGCGACATCAGCTCCCGGATGGTCATGGGATGGTCGGCATCCTCGAGCACCGGGCCGTCAGCCCCCCATGACGCCGCCACCTTCAGGTCGGTGAACTCTGGGATGTACCGCTGCACCGGATCGGACAGGCGGAACTTGCCTTCTTCGTACAGCGTCATGAGCGCCACGCCCGTGATCGGCTTGCTCATGGAGTAGATGCGGAAGATCGCGTCCTCTTGCATGGGCGAGCCAGCCTCGATGTCGCGTTGGCCGTAGGTCTGGAAGTCCACGACCCGACCACGCCTCGCGACCATCGTGGTTATGCCCGCCAGCCGGCCATCGTCAACGAGCTGCTGCATCCCATCATGAAGTCTGGTGAGGCGCTCCGACGACATGCCCACGTCTTCCGGTGCGGCGCGCTGCAGGGCTGGTTGCGTATCTGCCGCGACGGCCTCGGTGGGCGCGTCGCAGCCCGAGGCGACGAGCGCAATGCTCAGGATGGGTACTAGCAATGCCGACCTGGCGGTGAGCGCGCGCATGGTGCCCTCCCTACAACGGAATCGTGAAAGCTCGGCGACCATGCTAGGCCCGATTTCCGGATGGCGCGAGCGGTCCAGGCGTGGCTTCGGACCCTACTGGACCCGATCCGCCGCTCCGTGAGAGGCGAGCAGATGCTGCAGAGCCGCGATCAACTTCGAGCGCAGCACCGCGGCGCGTTCGCCGAGCTCCCGCTGGCGCAGGCGGTACTCGACGCGCCCCTCCCTTGTCTCGACCCGGACGGGTTCCAGGCCGAAGTCACCCAGGTCGTACGGACTGGCCTGCATGTCGAGCACGCGGAGCTCGGTCGCCAAGTCGAAGGTCTGCCACAACAGGTCGCTGCCGATCCAGGGCATGGCCCCATAAGCCCACCGATAGAGATCCATGTTCGCGTGAATGCAGCCGGGTTGCTCCACTTCGTGACGCGTTGACCACGCGAGCTCCATCCGGTTCAGCGGCTTGGCCTGGGGCGTGAAGAACCGAAAAGCGTCGAAGTGGGTGCAAACGACTGGCCTGCTCTCGACGAAGTCGTCCACTTGTTTCTGGGATAGTCGGAGGGGGGCGGTCTCGCGATGGCGGACATCGTCTCCTCCGTACACCATCGCCCACTCATGGACTCCGAAGCACCCGAGGTTCGCCGGCTGGCGCTGCGTGGACAGCAACAAGTCCAGCACGGATCGCTGTTGCTCGATGTCGTCGTCACTCAGGTCGTGCCGGATGAGGCCGTCTGCTACCCGATAGCATGGTGGCTCGAAGCGTTCCCGACCCTCAGGCGAGTCGGCCAGGACTTCTCCGACTCCCGGATGCCAGGCCTCGAGTTTTGCCGGCGAATACATGTAGTACTGAAAGAGGAAGTCGTGGACCGGGTGCGGTTCCTGGCGCGAGCGTCGCTCCCTATGCGGGACGGTCCAGCGCTGCACGCGCTCGAGGTGCGTGTGCGCGCGCGCGCGCCATTCGGTGGGCGTCAGTACCTGAGGGTCGCAGAGGGATGTATCGAGCATGACACCACGCTCGGCTCTGGGAGAGGCCGTGTCCAGTGCTTCCCTACTGTGCCCTTCCGGTCGGCGGCACCCGGTTCCACAACGGGAGCAGCAGCAGGCCAGCGACGAGGGTAGCCACGGAGAAACCGTAGAAGAGAATGACGGTGGTGTCGGTGCCCGGGAACCAAGCCATGAGATAGCCTGGCAGTGCCACGCCCAGGATCTGTCCGAACGAGCCCCAGCCGTTGATGAAACCAGCCGCACTTCCTGCGCCCTTCTTGGTTCCGAATTCGATGGCGGCCGTCGCGCTCAGCATCGAGTCTGGACCAAACAGAAACAAGCCGATCAAGAAGAAAGCGAGCAGCATCCCGCCGATGCTGCCTGAGTTGGTCAGCGGTCCGAAGAGGGAAAGGACCACCGCCAGCAGGAGAAGGCTGAGTACACAAGCCGGAAAGCGGCGCGCGTGGAAAAGCTTATCGGAAACGAACCCGATGGCGATCGGCGCTATGAGCCCGGCCGCCTCGAATGCCGCCGGAGCGGTGGCTGCGAGGGCAAAGCTTTCGGAGGCGAGGCGCTGGCTCGCGATCACAGGACCCCAGAAGAGGATCGTGTAACGAGCCGGCTTCAAGAGAAAGTAGACCAGCGCCATGACCAGCACGGGAGGACTGCGGAACACTTTGCCGATGAACTCCCAGGACCCCTCCTTCTCCTCATCGGGCGCGTTGTGGGCATCGACTACAGCCACCGGCTCGCCGTGGTACCGCTCGATCTCTTCGAGTCCGACGTCGTGCGGTCGATCGCGCTGGAGGAAGTAAAAGGGAATCGAAATCAGGAGTAAAACGGCGGCGCCCGAAAAGAACGCCCATCGCCAATCGTCGAATACCGAGTAGGCGAGGTACCCCGCGAGCGGGGACGCGACCAACCCGCCAAAGGCGTAGTTCGTGCACCAAAGGCCCATCACCCGGCCCCTCTCCTTGGACGAGAACCAGAATGCCATGTTCTTGGTCAGGGGTGCCCACCCGGTGGACTGGCAAAGACCTTGAACAAAGAAGAAGATCCCGAGCAGAACGACCGTGGACGAAAGCCCCATTGCCACGGCGATGGCGGTTGACGCGAGAAGCCCGCCGAGCACGACTCGCCGGGGGCCGAATCGGTCGGCCGACATGCCCCAAAGGAATTGACCGACACCGTACGCGACGCTGTATGCCACGTCGATATTGCTCGCCATGACCGGCGAGAGCCCGACCGCCGGATCATCGAGAAGCCCGAGCTTGGCAACCGAGAATCCCTTGCGCGTAAGGTAAAACCCGGCATAGGCGAGCCAGGTGACCCCGAAGATCCGCCAGCGCCAGCGCCTGTAGGCGGCGTCCGTCCCTGTCGCAGCTATGGTGTTCATCGGCGGTGGCTCTCCTAGTCGACTTCGGCAGCCCGGATCCTGGCGATGATGTCGGTCGTGGAGATGCCAGGCGTGTAGCCCACCGTGCGGTACAGGCCCATCGCCATCGGAATCCTGTAGCAGAGCTCTTCCATCTCGCTGGAAAAGTCATCTCCGTGCAGGACCAGATTTATGTTGTGCCGCTCGATCCAGGCACGGTCGATCGTGAGTGGTGCGTCGGCCACTACTTCATCGACGTAACGACAGCCCTCGACCGAAGCGACACGTTCCTCCATGGAAAATATGGGGCGGCGCTTGTAGCTCATCACCGTTTCATCCGCGTGAACGCCCACCAGGAGGTAGTCACCATGCTCCTTGGCCTGTCTGAGCATGCCCACATGACCGTAGTGGAATAGATCGGCGACCATGTCGACATAAACGCGTGTGATTTTATGGTCTCCTGTTAGGACTTCGAGTGCTGTTGATCGGGCGGCGTCAGAACTGTTCAGGGACCAGAGCGTCCACTCTGCCAGCGGGGTTCTGAGGATCCGGTCTATAGACGTAGTCGACATGAGGGGCAAGCTGCTCACCGTAGAGGATCTCTTGGTGCTCTCCGTGCTCGACCCCGACTACGTATCCAGCTTGGCCGGGTAGACTGAAATAGACATAGCCATCTGTGTTGGTCTTTGCTTTGGCCAGCCCTGTCAGGACGGTCGT